>TARA_R110001606_G_scaffold41488_5_pt1 | contig 123706 bp, 106 predicted proteins | sample TARA_R110001606 | Tara Oceans TARA_R110001606 (sample SAMEA4398315) | marine metagenome | biome: Polar Biome; feature: [SRF] surface water layer (ENVO:00010504); material: water (ENVO:00002006), including particulate matter (ENVO:01000060) such as... | depth 5 m | reverse complement strand
CCAGCAGCATCCTCGGTCTGAACCCTTATTGTGTATGAAGCTTTGCTCTCAAAATCAAATACGGCATTGGCTAGTAGTTTGTCTCCACTGACTGCAAAACTAGTGTTGTCGGTATCACCTTCACCAGTAACCAGCGTGTAGGTGTGGCTGTCGATTTCATCCTGATCGCTGGTGCTCAATGTAGCCAACTCACTGCCAACGGGAAGGTTCTCGGTAAATTCGCTGGCGCTAAGTGATAGGGCCGCAGGTGTGTCATTGGCATCGGTAATTGTAATAACGAAAGCGGCGCTGAACACTGCACCAGCAGCATCCTCGGTCTGAACCCTTATTGTGTATGAAGCTTTGCTCTCAAAATCAAATACGGCATTGGCTAGTAGTTTGTCTCCACTGACTGCAAAACTAGTGTTGTCGGTATCACCTTCACCAGTAACCAGCGTGTAGGTGTCGCTGTCGGTTTCATCCTGATCACTGGTGCTCAATGTAGCCAGCTCGCTGCCAGTGGGGAGGTTCTCAGCAAATTCGCTGGCGCTAAGTGATAGGGCGGTAAGTGCGTCATTGTCGTCCGTAATTGTTATCACGAAAGCAGCGCTGAACACTGCACCAGCAGCATCTTCGGTCTGAACCCTCATTGTGTATGAAGCTTTGCTCTCAAAATCAAATACTGTGTTGGCAAGTAGTTTGTTGTCAGTGATGGTAAAGCTCCCGTTGTCGGTGTCACCTTCGCCACCAACCAGCGTGTAGGTGTGGCTGTCGGTTTCATCCTGATCGCTGGTGCTCAATATAGCCAGCTCGCTGCCAACAGGAAGGTTTTCAACGAATTCGTCACTGCTAAGCGAAATGGCACTTGGCGCATCATTGTCATCGATGATAGTAAAGACAAACGCATCGCTGAACACTGCGTCAGCAGCATCCATTGTTTGCACTCTGATCGTATAGGCAGCCTTCGTTTCAAAATCAAATATGGCATTAGCCAGCAGTTTGTCACCACTGATGGTAAAGCTTGCGTTGTCGGTGTCACCTTCGCCGGCAACCAGCGTGTAGGTGTGGTTGTCGGTTTCATCCTGATCACTGGTACTCAAAGTAGCCAGCTCACTGCCAACCGGAAGGTTCTCAGCAAATTCCGCATTGCTTACAGACACTGATGTTGGAGGGTCGTTAGCATCCGTAACTGTGATTGTAAAGGGAGCACTAAACACAGCACCCAGTGCATCCATGGTTTCAATTCTCACACGAAGGCTCGATTTCGTTTCAAAGTCAAACCGTGTCGCTGTTTGCAGCTCATTCCCCACAATAACAAAGCTGCTATTGTCCATGCCCCCTTCACCTGCCACTAGTAAGTAAGTAAAAGTGTCCCCTTCATCCGAATCTGTTGACGAAAGCAGGCCTACTTTAGCGTTTTCAGGAAGATTTTCTGCTATTTCGACGACATCGAGCTCCATAGCTGTCGGAGCACTGTTGTCCCAGGAAAGGATAAAGGTCTTAGAAAAGGTATTGCCAAACTCGTCAACGGCCTGAATCCTAACGGAGTAGGTAGCCTGGGTTTGTCGGTTCAGAGTTGTTGCAACTATTAACCTGCTGCCGGAAATGGTAAAAAAAGCGTTGTCGATTGAGCCCTGTCCAGCTACCAGAGAAAGGCTTGGAGTTGCATCCGAATCGCTACTAATAGTCAAAATGTCACAAACCTCCGAACCAACCTGACCAGATGATATAATACTTGTAGATAAATCTAACTCCATTGCAGTTACCCTAACCGGAGATACTCTCCAGCCATTACCGTCACCCAATCTCCCGCCGGCACTAACTCCCCAGGCCCAAAGTGACCCATCAGACTTAATCGCTACGGTATGAACTCCCCCACCATCAACATTAAGCCAGTCTGTATCATTTCCAATCCTAGTAGGCAGAAGCTTGTCAATAGTAGTCCCATCACCAACCTGACCATATTCATTTCCACCCCAACCCCAAAGGCTGCCATCAGTCTTAATAGCCATAGAAACCCTTTCAGCATCTATCACAGCCCAGTCAGTTTGGTCTCCTATACGAACCGGGGTTAACCTATTATCGGTTGTCCCGTCACCTAGCTGGCCTTCGTCGTTTTGCCCCCATGACCAAAGCGAGCCATCAGTTTTTTGTGCTAAGCTGAAATGATCTCCCGCTTCCACAAAAGACCAGTCTGTATCTGTTCCGATTTGAATAGGTGTAAGTGAACTATTATTAGAGCCATCTCCAAGCTGCCCATAGTAGTTATAACCCCAGGCCCACAGCGTACCATCAACTTTAACAGCAAGTGTGTGACGAAAGCCAGCGGAAAGCATATGCCAATCGGTGTCATCATTTAGCTTAACCGGAACAGATAAGCTTTCTTTTGTTCCGACCCCCAACTGCCCCTCCACATTGTTACCCCAAACCCACAATGTGCCATCTGATTTTAAGGCATATGAACTATGGTATCCAACAAAGACATCGACCCAGTCCGTATCGTCACCAATTTGAATAGCAGTCAACTTATTTATGGTTGTTCCATCGCCAACTTGCCCCTGAAAATTCTCGCCCCATCCCCAAATCGTTCCATCATTCTTCAAAAACAAAACATGTCGATACGAGCTTACCTTCTTTATATTGGAAACGGCGTCAATTAGTATCGGAGCAGTTTCTGGTATTTCAGTCCCATTCCCCAACCTACCAAACAAATTGCTCCCCCACCCATACAACGTTCCGTTACTTTTTTGGCCCAAAGTATAGGATACATTACCAATTACATCTACCCAGTCTTGATCGTCTCCAATCCTGATCGGCGACAAAGGCCTTACCTCATTGCCAATACCCAATTGACCGCTTCCATTATACCCCCACGACCACAACGTACCTTCGTCAGAAAAACCAACGGAATGATCGTTCCCAGTTGAAACTTCCGCCCATCCAAACTCAAATGCAACTTGAACAGGCATTAGCTGGTTTTCCTGAGAACCGATTCCCAAGTTACCTGCACTATTACCTCCCCAAGCCCACAAGCTCCCATCGATCTTTCTCGCAAAAGAATTATATGACCCAGCAACCACATCAACCCAGTCCATATCACTACCAACTATCATGGGCTCGTAGCTGCTATCAGTGGAGCCATTTCCAAGTTGTCCGCCAGAATTTTCTCCCCAGCTCCAGAGTGTACCGTCTTCTTTTACAGCCAAACTGAAGTTGTTACCAGCACTGAATCCACTCCAGTCGATGTCACTATTAAGAAGAACCGGGCTGGGCACAAAGTTATTCTGACTTACGCAAATATCTACACCTATGAGGCCTGGCGCAGGACTTGGACCCGCCTCGGCCATTATCGCCCCACCGCTTGCTGAATTTATTACATAGGCAACTTCAGAATCTGCCGTGCCCGAAACAAACTCAAATGAAACGTTCGCTGTTCCAAGAGGAATATAAACAACTTTAGTAGCGCCAAATCCCTCCTCTAAGGTGTAGTCGTTTCCAACTCCATCAATAATTACTCTAATCATGGCTCCATTCCAACCATCACCTCCTGAGTCACTAAATGCAATTGAGTAGGTTCTTGAAGGGTTTGGCACCTGTGTCAAAATACAATCAGCAGCGGTCTGATAACCCAGACTTCCACTTTTGTTATTTCCCCATACCCAAAGAGTGCCATCATTCTTTTGAGCTATCGAGTGATCAAAACCGCCTCTTGCTTCCTTCCAATCATCGTCTTCTCCTATCTGCACAGGTTCAGCCTTATCAACTTGGCTGCCATCTCCCAATTGGCCTTGATTATTCCTGCCCCACGCCCAAAGGGTGCCATCCGATCTGATTGCGAGCACGTGTTCACGTCCGGCGCCGACATCAAGCCAATCTGTCGACGTACCGATTTGCGTTGGCGTAAGTCTATCCTCAGAAGTTCCATCACCCAGCCGGCCAAATTGATTTCTCCCCCATGCCCATAGCGTGCCATCTGTCTTGATTCCCACAGAATATGACCATCCTGCGCTAACTTTTGTCCAATCGCTTTCCACACCAACCCTCACGGGTGAAGACTGATCACCAGTAACCCCGATACCCAACTCCCCATAAGAATTCTCGCCCCAGGCCCATAGGGAGCCGTCTTCTTTGATAAATAAATTGTGGAAGTCTCCCGCTGCAATTTTTTGAGGGTACACATTAGTACTTAGAGCCATTCCAAGGCAAACCACTTGAAAAAAGCGAGCTACAACTTTGGCTTTGGACATCTTAATCGGAACTTTTAAATAGTTTGCTGGTATGACTTACAAATTCAGTTTTTCATCATCATGCAATTTTTCTAACTAGCATGTATAAATATCAAATGAAGAAATTAAATGTGTGCATCAAATAACAATATAATCAGAGATAAAAAAATACCAAATCATTGGAATATACTAACGATTAACAAAAAAGGCCGCTTACAGCGGCCTTCATAGTGCAAAGTTTTAACGATCAATTATTTAGTCACCACCCCGCCCTTTTCGCTGTCCACTTTCACCGTGTACTTGCCGGAGCCGCTCACTATCCAGCGAACGGTTACCGCTTCCATGCCCGGTATGTTTTCTAAAGCAATTTTGGCAGGAGCTACCTTCTGCTCGGTGGTCTTGTTCATATCCACGTCGGTCACGACCATGCCAGCCACCACATTGGCTCCTTCGAGGGAAACGTAGTCGGGGCGAATGATTTTGTTCTTGGTATCGTGACTGGAGTGCGTCGGGATCAGCCTTTTGTTGGCAATGGTCGCTGTTACCTGCTTCAATCCGCCGCCAAGGTCTTTTTCTTCTACTTTTTCTATCACCAACTTGGGCGTGTGGTAAGCATGAAAGATCAGGAACGCCATGTTGCGATGGGCGTCGTTTTCCAGCAGGAAGCCCGGGTTGTCTCTACCAAAATTCTTTCTAAAGCCCCCTATCTCGATCTTGCCAAGCTCGGGATGGTCAAATTCCTTCCAATCCACAAAGGCATCGGTCATCAACAAGTTCTTCTCAAACTTGTACATATCCTTCTGCACTTCGTCTCCCCTTCTCCCCCCTTTGTAGTCTTTGCCAAACATAAAGTAAGGATGGTACAGCTCATTGGTGAAAGTGAAAATGCCACGGCATCCATGGAACCAGTCGAGCTCACCACCGAACGCTGTGTACAAGTCCCTCCAAACGACCATGTAAGTATAGCCAGGCATGATGCTTTCTCCCAGCTCGCCAATAGCGTCGTACACTTTGTCGTCGGTGGCGTTGTAAGTGCCTCTGTCCTCCTCAGCGCCAGGCCCTCTCAGGATCATGCCCCCAGAGTTGTGGAAACTTTGAGCGCCGCCAATATTGGGGTGCTTCATCACAAACTCCATCACGTTCCTGTTTTCCGGCACAGAAAACGGATACTTATGTGCCCCTCTCTGGATGTACTCAGGCTGCCAGTTCCAGCCCCAGTCACGGTTGGGATCGTAGTAGCCACCCACCCTGTCTTCATTCACTTCACCGTCGCCATCATTGTCTTTGCCTTCGTAGCCCAGCATTTCGTATTCACCGGGCTCACCCGCTTCAACCTCAATCATTTGGCGTGGATCAGTTGGGTCAATGATGTAGCGTCCGTTAGGGTTTTTACGGCGCATCATGGTTACTTCCCCATCACCATTCAGGTCGTCGTAGCCATCTTCGTCTACCAGGCCGTCTCTGTCATCATCGATCGGCATCATGCCTGAGCGGGGTGTATTGGCAGTGTTAACGCCTTTCATATAGTCGTTCCTGGCGTCAGGGTTAATAGTAGGCACAATGTAGAACACCTTGTCAGCCAGTAGGTCCTTGATGAAATCATTGTAGTACCAGCTTTCTGCCAGATACCAGGCTGTATACATGGCAAATTCACCACCCTGGATTTCATTGGAATGGATGTTTCCATCTACATACATCCCTGGCTTGCGATCTACATTGCCTTTGGAAAAATCTGTGATGGTCAGGGCAATCATGTCACGCCCCTCATAGGTTTTGCCGATCGTTTCCACCTTTACAAGGTTAGGATGCGCCTCCGACAACTTTTTGGCAATAGCCCACAGCCCTTCGGAGGTGTAGTACCTGTTCCAGCTGACCTGCACCTTTGGGTTTGGCGGGCTACCCGCTGCTTTAAATATCTGATCTGGCGTTTGGGCCGAAACACTCAACCCCGCCAAAAGAATGATGAAAGTGTATATAATTCTCTTCATGACTATTCTTATTTAAGGGTGATGGTTTTTGTGTCGATGCCAGTCTGTGCCGAGCCGGCAGAAAGCTTCACGCTGCCTGAGCCCTTCACAAGCCACGACATCGTCACTTTGTCTCCCCCATCAATAGAGGAAATAAGCTTCACTTTGTCACCGGAAACGATCTGCTGACTTCCCGTCAATGTCATTTCCACCTTGGTCATTCGTACCCAGCGTGTCTTCTGCGCTAATTCTGTCATGGTGGCCAGCGTGCCTGCGTTAAAAATATCAGCCGTAATACGTGTCATCCCCTTGCCAACTGATTCCACAACGAGGTTTTCTATTTTCACCTGAGGCTTCATAGAGGCCAGCTTCAGAATAAACTTATTCTGTTTGTCGGAGATGTCCGCCACCAAACTGAAAGGCGGATTGTAGGGAGCAAAAGGCTTCCAGCTGCCTACCTCCACTTTTTTGCCTGGAAAGTCCGGATGGCTTACCGGCTTCCACTCCACAAACAAATCGTGGCTATTGGCTTCAGCCCACCGCAGGTAATCCACTTCTTTGTTTTTGTCTTTGTTGGGCTTGTATTTTGCCTTGGCAGCACTATCCTCCGGCATTTTGAACTCCGGCCAGCTCCAGGCAGGTGTACCAAACGAATAGCGGGCATAGTGGAAATAACCCCATTCCATGAAACCACCTCCCTGCACTACGGGCTGCGCTCCTTCTTTTTTGCCCACGATGTCTGCATAGTTTTTCGATACCAATGCATTAGCGTCAGCGTCTGCTTTCAGCATGCCTTTCAGCACTCTTTTCGACGCCTCGCCTGCATTATATTTTATCGGAGCATTCAGGTTATCGGACGAACCAAAAGTAACCAGAGCGAAAACATTCCAGCGCTCAAAAAGGAAATCGAGCACTGCACGGTTTTCCTTGTCGGCCACAGGGAAATCGCCAGCACCTGGCTGGAAATAGGGGAAGTCCCAGGTGAGTGAATTGTTGAAGTTGATGCCACCAGCACCGTCTTCATTGAATGCGCCATCTTTATCGTTGTCGGTACCTTCTGTGAGATAGAGGTAGCCACCTGTTTCGCCGTCAGCCGCCTTCACCATAATGCGGTCGTCGGCTTCGCTTTTCTTCCATTCGCCAGTAGCATCTTCCACCCGAATCATTGTAACCAGTCCGTCTCCGTTGAGATCTTCGTAACCATCCTCGCCATTTTGGCCGTCACGGTCATCGTCGGTTGCACGGCCGTTGCCAGTTCTGGCGTACTTGAGTGAGGCAAAAAACTGATCCGTTGCTTCCGGGTTTACATTGGGCAGCACGTAGAAAGTAGTTGTGGCCAGCAGATTCTTCACCGAATCAGTCTGCGACGAAGCCAGCAGCTGCTCGGCAAACTTGAGTGCCAGCTCCGTGCTTACAACATAGCGCCCGTCAACCCCACCAGCCACTATAATGGCTGGATGATTGTCGATGTCTCCCGAGCCGAGTGTCAGCGCCCAAATATCTTTGCCTCCGTCACTCTTCCCAATGGACTGCAGCTTTGCAAGTGAGGAATACTGCCGTGAAAGCGATTGTAGCTGCGTTGTTATCTGCTGGCCCGACCGGTAGTCAGCCTGGGCCTGCGAAAACCCATAGGTCAGCGTTACCAAAAGTGTTGTTATTAGGAGCCTCGCCCCTGCTTTTTTAGACATAATCGATTGATTTGATCAGGAGTAAAGTAAAGCAGAGCGACTGAGTCGGCACATAACATTTTTATAAGATGCACTCAGGGCATTTGGGAGGCCGTTGCATTATGTATGGCTAATCCGATGATGGTTCCGTGTTGATGTCTTTTGCCATTTCGAAAGCAACTTTGGTACCCTTACCCACTTCACTTTCAATGATAAGGCGGCCATTGTACTGACTGGCGAACTGCCTGACAATAAGCAAACCCAGACCTGACCCCTTTTCTCCTGAGGTTCCTGCGGTGGTGCGCCTGTCGTTCCAGTTAAAAAGGGCTTTAATAGCCTCGTGCGACATTCCCTCGCCAGTGTCCGCCACAACAATTCTATTCAGGCCTTCACTCTCCTCCAGGGCTACTGAAATAGCGCCTTCTGAGGTAAATTTGTTGGCATTGGTGACAAGGTTTCTTATCACAAACCTAATGATGTCCCTATCAGCGGTTATTACGGAACCTTTCTTTACTTTATTCAGTAAGCTATTTCCTTTCGCAACAGCACTGCCCTTAATCCTGTGGAGCTGCTCCTCGGCAATATCGTGCAAGTCAACCTTATCCGAATGTAAAGATGCATCGTTGAGCTGGCTGGTCGCCCAGCTAAGCAGATTGCCGAGCAAATCGGAGGTGCTTTCGAGGCGCTCATTCAAATCGGCTGCCAGGCTATCTATTTCTTCTTTAGAAAGTTTCCCACTCACAAAAAGACTGAAGAGCTGTTTCAAGTTCTCAACAGGCCCCTTCAAATCGTGGCCAATGATCGACAACAGCCTGGTAAGTGTCTTATTGTGGGAGGAAAGCACTTCTTTTTGTTTATCAACGGTTTTAAGTACTTCGGTCAGGTGACGGTTATTCTTCCGAAGCTCAAAATAGGTCACCACCTGCTTAGCCAATATCTTTAGCGCCCGTTGTTGCACCTCGCTGAGTGTGGTCGGTTCCGTTCCAATAACGCACAAAGTTCCGAGGTTGTATCCCTTTGCCGACCTGAGAGGAACACCAGCGTAGAACCTTATGTAAGGAGCTCCTTCCACAAGCGGGTTGTCGTGAAATCGTTCGTCTTTTTCGGCATCTGGCACCATCATCAGATCGTCGCCATGGATGGCATGGGCGCAGAAAGCGAAATCCCGCTCTCCTTCTCTGCCTTCAATTCCCTTTCTGGCCTTATGCCATTGCCTCTTCTCGTCAATCAAGGTAATTGTTGAGATGGGTTTATTGCAGATTTCTGAAGCTAGCTGAACAATTTCATTCAGCTCTTCCTCTTCAGGTGTGTCTAAAATGTTGTAGGAAAGTAAATCGGCCAAACGAGCCTTTTCATCCTTCGAAATTGGAGGTGTTACCATTTTTTATTTATTACTCGATAAATACTTAACAGGTTGATGGCGGTAACGTGTCACTACAACATACGAAAGCCGGGTATAGTTTGGATTTAAAATACACAATAAGAAGCGAACAGCAAGATGCAACGTCGGCTCTCTGTAATTGCCACAAAACAAAAAAAGGAGCCAACCGGCCCCTTTTCATTCAATTGTTAGAAAGCTTATTCCTGCTTGAGCGCATTTACCGGGTTGCCAGTAGCAGTTTTCAACGACTGGTAAATTACCGTTAGCCAGGCCAACAGCGTCACGGCCAAAACAGGCATAAGAAACACTACAATGCCTAATTCCATTCTGTAAGCAAACTCTTGCAGCCATTGGTTCATCACATAGAACGCAAGGGGAACAGCTATGATTGAGCCGAAGAGAATCAGCTTCGTGAAGTCAGACAGCACCAAAGTGGTAATCGAAAATACGCTGGCCCCCAACACTTTTCTGATTGCAATCTCCTTAAACCTTTTCTCAAGCGTGTAAGCCGCCATGGCAAACAGCCCCAGGCAGGCAATAAGAATGGCTAGCGCTGAAAAAACAGTAAATATCTTTCCGAACTTTGCCTCCGACTCATAGAGCTTTGCAAATGCCTGATCGACAAAGTCATAGTCGAACGGCTCCTCGGGAGCAGTGGTGCCCCAAAGCTCATTCAAGTAGTTGACAGTTTCCTGGTAGTTACCATTAACCCTCGCCAGGTAATAGGCAGAGCCCCACCTGGTCTTGTGAATTTCAGGGTCATACCTGATAGCCAGGCTTCCTATTTTTCTTTTGAGAGAGGAAAAGTTAAAGTCCTTCACTACACCAATCACCGTCAATACCCCTTCCGATCTTTCCAGCCGCTGACCGATCGGGTCGTCCCAGCCCAGCTCTCTTACAGCAGCCTCATTCAGCACAATGGAGGCAGTGTCGCTCGCCAGCTCTCTTGAGAAGAACCTACCCTGAGCCAGCTCCACTCCCATGGTTTCTAAATAATAACTATCGGCGAACATCGTGTAAAGACTATAATTGTCCTTCACGTCGCCCACAGTGCTATAACCCCAGTCGCCCACAAATTGTGAGGGGTAGGTAGTGCTGGCCGCCACGCTCCCGATATTTGGGTTTTCAAGTAGCTTTGATCTGAAAAACGGGCCGCTGTCTTTTAATGCTGACCCGGCCTTGATCACCATGGTGTTGCTCGAATTGAAGCCCAGCTTCTGATTGGTCATGTGGTTGATCTGCTGGTACACAATCACGGTGGCAATCACAAGAAAAATGGATATCGCAAACTGGAAACTCACTAGAGCCTTTCTCAAAAATGACCCTGATTTACCTGACTTGAGCTCCCCTTTCAAAGCAGCCACAGGCTTAAATGAAGAAAGATACAACGCAGGATAGCTGCCCGCAATGATACCCACGGCTGTAAGCAGCAGCGTTAGCCATAACATATTATCCATAGTGATAAGATCCATAGATTGAAACTGCTTACCGGAAAGGTCGTTGAAATACGGCAGCGCTACGAGCGATAGTAAAATAGCCAAACCGAGCGAAAAAATGCTGATGAGAAATGACTCCACCATGAACTGTCTGATCAGCTCACCTCTCACCGACCCAAGCACCTTCCGTATCCCCACTTCCTTCGACCGGCTGCCCGATCGGGCCGTACTCAGGTTGATAAAATTGATGCAGGCGATAAGCAAAATAAAGAAGGCAACGGCCGAAAATATATAAATGTTGTCCATGTCGCCAGCGCTTTCGGCCAGCGTTAACCTGGGATAATTGAGGTGGATTTCCTGAATAGGTACTAGTGTAAATCTGTATGAATCATCTGATGCGAGATAGTCATCAAAGTTGTCATAGTGGTAGGTTTCCATCAGGTCTTTGGCCATATGCTTGCGCATAAAATCGAGTATTTTAACCTCAAAGGCCTCTTCCGAGGCACCTTCCGCCAGCTTCACATATGTGAAAAAGTTGTTACCCGTCCACCAACCGGTGGTGGCCCAATACTCGTGGGGCATTGCCACCAGGTATTTGAACGGCATGTGACTATTGGCTGGCGGATCCTCCACCACAGCCGTAATTTTCACTGCGTCACCTGATGACTTGATGATTTTGCCAACAGCAGTTTCATGAGGAAAATACTTGTCAGCTACACTTTTCGTCAAAACAACTGTGTTGGGTTCGGAGAGTGCTCCTTGCGGTGTTCCCTCAATAAACTTGACGTCGAACACCTCAAACACTGTGGAGTCGGCCAGACTACCTCCGGGCTCTGAGAAGACGTTATCGCCAATGGCAAAAGAAAAATCATAAAGCCCATTCAGCCTTGTGTACGACTCCACTTCAGGGTAGTCGCTCTTCAGAAATGAGCCAAGCCTGGTGGGGGTATATGGCCCACGATCATTGATGGCAATCCTGTAAATCCGGTCACCATCTTTCCAAAACCTATCATAACTCAGCTCGTGCTTGATGTAAATAATGATCAGCAAACAACATGCTATGCCGACAGAAAGACCCGTTATATTGATGACGGAGTAAAACTTTTGCCTCCAGAGGCTTCGCAGTGAGATTTTAAAGTAGTTTTTCCACATGTCGAATTGATTTAGTCGTTTTGAGTTTTCTAGTCCTTTTATGTACTTCCACCTGAAAAATCTGACCACATCCCAGACAAACCCTCTTCTTGCAACCTTTTCGCCTGCACTTTGGCAACGCAGGTCAAAAAGCTCGTAGAGGTCACCTTCGATAGCTTCCAGGTACCTTGGCTTGCAATACCAATGCAATAACTTTAAGGCCCAGCCAGGTGGCTCCGGTAAGTGCTGGTCGGTCATACAAAATTTAACTTCAGCGTTACCTTCGGAATTTGATCATACAGGGTGTTGCGCATTTCCTTCACGTCCGAAAGCGCTTTTGCTCCACTCGCTGTAACAGAAAAAAGCCTTTTTCTTCTGCCGCCTCTCTCATTCGTAGCACCACCCAGGTATGATTTCAGGTACCCCTTTTGCTCGAGCCTGTCGAGCGCCGAATGCACGGCGCTGATATTGATCTGCCGTCCGGTTTGAGCTTCTATTTCCTGTAACACGCTGATCCCATAAGCGTTTTCATGCAGCACTGCCGTTATGAGCAATACCAACTCTTCAAATTCGCCAAGGTTGATTCTTTGCATATAAATTGAGGTTCAGGGTTGTTCACAAAATTATTTGATCTACTAACGTGAAACTAATAGCTATGTTTCACAATTGTAAATTAAATAGACTGATTTAAAACGAATGGGTTGCACTGTGCCGTTGGCCACGGTGTAAGGTAACTGGAGTTCGGTCTTACACCTTGGAAACAGAAAGAAAGTCATCAAATCAATTTAAGTAGTCGAGAGTGTGGATTATTATTAACGGCAAAAATTTGACGTCTACGGTCAAAAAGGTTACTTTCAAAGTTAGAACTGTATTCAATTGTGAATAGTTTGTCGAAAAATGCCAGCAATGATGTTGTTTCAGTTTTTGGTACATCACCTAATTTATACATCGAGTGTCTTATATCTGTAGAGCTTTTTTTATTGTTTTTTTGCTTGCGTTTTCAACAGAAGTCTTTTCCCAGACCGAAGGGTATGGCTATGGCAAGCGAATTACTATCGATGCATCTGAAGTCATGGGCGCAAGCCCATTAACTGATTTCCCCGTCATGATCAGGTTCATGGGAGCCACCGCCGACTTGGATCTAAGATCGGTAGGAAACGGGGGACATGTTGAAGATGCCACTGGGTACGACATCATTTTTGGTGCTGACCAGGCAGGCGTAACCCTGCTGGATCATCAAATTGAGACGTACGATCCTACAACAGGCGAGTATGTGGCCTGGGTTAGAATTCCTACGTTGAGCAATTCTACTGATACGGAAATTTACATGTTCTACGGAAATTGTTCAGTGTCTGCAGACCCCTCCGTTACCAGCGTGTGGAACTCAGATTTTGACGCCGTGTATTTCCTCAACGACGACTTCAACGACGCCACTGGTGGCACTGCAGGAACAAATACCGGAAGCACCGACACATCGCCAGCTTTAATTGCTGATGGGCAAAATTTTGGTGTTAATGACTATGTTCAAATCCCCTCATCTTCAATTGCTACCGGGCAGGGCACGGTTTCAATTTGGGCCTATACATCGACTTTCACAGGAACAGAACAGTATATGTATGGCCATACGTCAAACCCGTCAGGCTTTGCCGACAGGATCCAGTTGTATACCGACGATGGAGCGGGCGGGCTAGATTTGGGTTTTGGTAACAATCACAATCTGGAGCAGGGAATTATAAATTTAGCTCCCAATGTATGGAACTATATCGCTCTCACCTGGAATGGCACGACGTGTTCAGTGTACGTAAATGGTCAATTGGAGCACACGGAGGCTTATAATGGGTTGGGCACGCTGGAAAGCTATCTCGACATTGGTAACGATGGTCGGGCAAATGCGGCCCGCAATGAAGGTTGGAATGGCGACCTTGATCATGCCCGACTTTCAAATGAAATTTTTAGCGCCAGCTGGATCGAAACTGAGTACAACAATCAACGTGAAGACGCAACATTTTACACCACTAGTGGGGAGTTCAATGCTTCTCGCACATTCTATTCTTTTGCTTCCGGAGCGTGGGAGTCCAATTCTAGCTGGTCTTTTACTCCTGATGGATCCAGCGGCCCTGTGGGGGCTGGTGTCTTTCCGAAAAGAACCGACAATGTCGTTATACAAAATGGACACTCTATCACTATTGATAATGTAGATGACAATGGCGGGTGTTCTCAATCGCCGGCGGATCTGGCGAGAGCCAATGTAGGCGCATTTACCGGCTCTACAGATCAAATGTTTTATCATACAGGAGATATTGTCGTTGCCAACGGTGGAACGCTCACCTCAAGTGAAGAGGTAATGATAGAAGGCTATACGCTGGTGGAAAATGGAGGCACTTTCACTGTGACAGAAGATATCGTTAATCTTGGCTACTTCGAACTTGCATCAACGGCTAATTTCACCAACACTGACGACTTGATCCTGTCGGGAAACAGCGTTGCTATCATCGACAATACATCTTTTGGTGCAGATGATATTTATATCGACTGGACAAATGCTACACTTTGTGGCAGCGGCATCGTAAACCTTGGCAACGGGGGTGCAGACCCTACCATCCAATTCTTTAATGGTGGCAGCCTCGATCAGGTATGTGCCGATTTTAGTCTCACATGCTCCAGTAATTGTGGCGCTTTTCCAATCACGCCCACCGGGAATTTTATCTCAGGAAATGCCGGGCCAGGCGGAGTTGGCGACCAAAACAACAACCCGTTGTGGCTCCGAGCAAATGATTTGAACCTGGCAGACGGTGCGGCGGTCACGGCTTGGCCAGATGCATCAGGAAACGGGTTGACTGCTGCGTCAAGTGGCGTTTCAGCTGAGGAGCCAATATTCAATGCCAACGCCGTAAATACTTCGCTCCCATCGGTAAGTTTCGACGGGGGAGACTTTTTAAACCTTGGCACCCCAGCCGGCCTCAACTTAATCCCTGGTACGGATAGTTGGTCCTTCTTTGCAGTTTACAATGTCGCCTCGGGCAATAACGGTACTATTTTTTCTAAGGCAACAGCCACTTCCGGCACCAGGCAGTATCAATATACTATGGATGCCAACACCTTTACCTCTTTCATCGGTGGCAACTATGGGCTCGGCACAATCAATACCGCCGATTCCTGGGCTATCGGAGCTCACATCAACAATACGACAGCAAAAAACTCCTGGTCTGATGAAGCTGTCAACGTATCAGGAGGCGGAGTAGGCACAGGAACCGTGACCACCACTGACGTGCTGGTGGGCGCCCGACGTGGAACGGCCACAACAACTGGATTTCTCCTAACCGGAGAGATTGCTGAAATAACGATGTACGATGGCGAGGTAAATACTGCCCAAAGAATAATAATCGACAATTACTTGTCCGCAAAATACGATATCGATATTTCCGCCTCCGGAAACGATGTATACACAATGGATGATCCGGGAAATGGAGACTATGACTTTGAAGTAGCTGGCATTGGAAGGGCTGCCGACGGTTCAGTACACGCAGATGCCCGTGGGTCGGGTATACTCCGTGTATGGAACCCCAGTGATCTGGACGATGGAGAATTCATGTTTTGGGGACATGACAATGCAGCTATTAATTCAACAACCAAAGCAGTTGGTACCGATGTTGACGGAACCGAGATAGAAGAAAAGCTCTCAAGAAACTGGATCGTCACTAAAGCAGGTGACGTCGGTACCGTTTCCATCTCATTTGACTTCAGTGGAGTGGGCGGAAGTCCGCTTGGCTCCAATTTGAGACTGCTTGTTGACCGGGATGGCGATTTTTCTACAAATGACGTGACTCCACTAGCAGGAACCGTATCAAATAAAATCGCCGTATTTTCAGGAGTGTCATTTCAGGATGGGGACAGGTTCAGTTTGGGTAATACCGATGTATCAGTGCCGCTGCCAGTTGAATTATTGAGCTTCTCGGCAAAGCCAACCAACACCATGGTGACTATCGAGTGGGAGACAGGATCAGAGCTGAACAATGACTTCTTTGTTGTTGAAAGCTCACTTGATGCCCAAAATTGGCAAGAGGTTCTTCAGGTGAAGGGAGCTGGCACTACGTCTGACAAGCGAACCTATCGTGCTGCTGATCATCAACCCTACCCGGGAAAATCGTTCTACAGACTCAAGCAAACGGACTTTGACGGCACAATTTCATATTCCCACATTGAAAAGGTTGACTTTACGCTATCAAGCAACCTGACAATCTACCCCAATCCATCAGGCAACAGGTTCAAGTTAAAAGGCTCGCACGATTTCAATCCTTCGCACGTGAAAATTTACAACACCGCTGGCCAACATATAAAACCAAAGGTAACTGTTGCTTCGGGCGAACTCATGATTGACTTGGTTTCGTATCCTTCAGGCGTGTATATTCTACATTTCCCTGCAAATGGCTCTCTACAGTCCTTTAGGCTAGTCAAGTTATAAATACCCAACGAAAAGGAATAATGTAGCTCATCGACCAGTCTGCCGTCTAACGCCCTGCTTTAGCGAATACGTATTGCTCGCAGCATGATTATTCACACTCACAATACTCCCCGGATCTCCACTTGATCCGAAGCTCCAGCCACAGCAAGCAATTTTTATAAGATTTCGAAGAATAGTTATATAACTAACTTTTCAAACGATTGCTTTGATAAAATTTCAGAAAAAGAGTTGTGAAAATGAAAAAATCTCAGTTACATTGGAGCAAATAAAAAGCACCTTGGGCCAAAAGCCGAAGGTGCTCAGAACACATACCTACTTAAACTACACTCTTTATTAATGAGAGGATTCTACTATCAGGGGCAAAGTTAGCCCCTTTTTTTATGCGCAGAATCAAGAGCTCATTAGCATATTGTTAATTTCTTGATTTCTCCTGTTTCAATACAGACGTAAATTTATTGAAAAAAGTTTAACGGAACGCCTGATTTGTTGAAAAAAATTACCGCAAACCTTTGCGATACTTAAAAACCCATATCAAATAGCCCAATGCTGGTAATATTAGCACAACACCAACAGCCAACATCGTGCCTAAAATTGATATCACCAGCTCCGGGGCTGCCGCTGCTTCAAGTGTTATCACCGTCCCGTCAACGAAGACAATCAGATTAGGGTACTGAAGTGCCAGCCAGCCCAGCACAATCAAACTTCCCTGCAGCCCTGCCAGCAGTCTCGAAAGCTGATCCCATTTCTTCCTCAACGTAACAGCCAGTACCAAAAGGCCTACCGTGGCAAGAATGACACTGACAAGACCGAAAGGGTGGGAAAAGAATAACCTTGGAAAGTCAATTTTTTCAACCAGGCCTGCCACAAACACTAATCCACCCGTTACTACCACCAATATATTCGTCAGCAATGCATTCTTGCGAAAAAGCTCTTTGGTGCCCCGATCCTCAATTTCAGGTATGAGAAACGTAGCTGCCAAAAAAGCAAAGAGTGATGATGTGAAAATACCTACCGCCACAGTGAACCAGTTGAGCCATGGTGCCACGAATGCCTGGTGGAAGTTTTCAACGTCAACGGGCATTCTACCCAGCACTATGGCACCTGCAATCACTCCCAGAAAAAAGGGTGTGATGAGACTTGACCAGGCGAATAACCTAGAGTACACTTTTTGCGAACGCCCCTGAACTGCATCATAATGCCGGAACACGAAGGCTGTTCCTCTCACAATAATGCCAACAAGCATCAACAAAAGCGGAATGTGCAGGTAAATGGAAATTACTTTGAAGGCAGCCGGAAAGCCATTGAATAAAATAACAATAATAATAATGAGCCACACGTGATTAGCCTCCCATACCGGCCCAATGGCCTGGTAAGTAGTGGCTTTCAGTTCATCAAACTTTTCTTTCGGTGAGAACAGCTCCAGAATGCCTGCACCAAAGTCGGCACCGCCCAGCAGAACATAAAGTAAAAGCGAAATAACCAGCACCAGCACAACCCACTCAAACATGAGCTACCTCCTTTTCCTCATTGAACACGGTGATTTGCCGCCCCATCAACCAAAAGACTAAAATGGCCAGTACTAAATAAATACCTGTGGTTACATAAAATGAATACGCTATGCCAGGCATAGGCGTTACGGCATCGGCTGTTTTCATGATCCCATAAATAATCCACGGCTGCCTTCCCACCTCAGTCACCACCCAACCAGCCTCCACAGCCAAAAAGCCTAATGGAGTGGCGAATGCCAGTAGTTTGAGAAACCACGTGCTTTGAACCAGCAGCGGCCTCTTCCATTGGCCAAAGAGAAAAATCACGCCGATAAGCATGAGCAGCACCCCTATCGCTATCATAGTCTGAAAAGCAAAATGTACTATGGCTATAGGCGGCCACTCGTCTCTTGGAAACGCATCAAGCCCTTTCACTTCAGCCATCGGATCAGTAAATGCCAGTATGCTCAGCAGGTAAGGAATCTTGATAGCATAGTTCACTTCTCCCTTTTCTTCATCGGGAACCCCGCCAATAACGAATGAAGCACCTTTTTCCGTCTCAAAATGACTCTCCATTGCTGCCAGCTTCACCGGCTGCCTGTGTGCTACATCATCCGCCGAAAGGTGACCGCTGAACGGCTGCAAAAAAGCAGCCACTGCTCCGAATACGAGAGCTATTTTGAGTGCCCGAAGGTGGAGCAATTTGCTTCTGTCTTTTAAATATTGCCAGGCATGCACCCCAGCCACACCAAATCCAGTGGCGACGAAGGCGGCTAGCGTCATATGCAAAGCCTGGGTGAACCAGGCCTCGTTTAGCATAGCAGCTATAGGATCCACGTTCAACGCCTGCCCGTTTACCCAGTCGAAACCTGACGGGCTATTCATCCAGCCATTGGCCGCTACCACCAGAATGCCAGATGCCACTCCGGAAATGCCAACGAAAACTCCCGAGGTAAAATGCACCCAGGGCTTCAACACCTTTTCACCATATAAAAACAAACCAAGTGCTACCGCCTCCAGAAAGAACGCTGCCCCTTCAAGCGAAAAAGGCATACCAATGATAGGCCCGGCGTGTTCCATAAAGCCCGGCCAAAGCAGCCCCAGCTCGAAACTGAGCACAGTGCCCGACACTGCGCCTACGGCAAAAAAGATGGCCACGCCTCTGGCCCAGGCCTTCATTAAACGGTGGTAGTCCTCCTGGCCGGTCTTGAGCCATTTGTAGTTGGCAAATGCCATGAGAAATGGCATGACCATACCAATGCAGGAGAATATGATGTGAAAACCCAGGGACACTGCCATTTGTGAGCGGGCAGCCAAAAGATCGGTCATAAATACGAGAATTAGCTATTTCGAAGAACGTAATTGCTGAGCAAGGGATTCCTTTAATTTTCTATTTTTTTGGAATATTTATACCCTCCACAACTGCCCTGGCTAAATGACCCTCATCATCACCAGCCGCTTTTCGGCATCTTCTACACCCTCCCTTCATCATCCTGCAAGTCACATTTCATATCTTATGTTTCATTGCGGCGTGGGGCGGGTCTTTTTCTTTTTCCTCCGCAATAAGTAGCGTTAAACAGCAACCAGCCTCTTGTCTGTATCTGAAAAGTGCAATTAATAGTTTAATTTACAGTTTAAATTCTCCATCTATGAAAAGGCTGCTACTTATCTCCCTTGTATTTTTTACGTGTGTTGCTCCCGCATTTGCTCAAAATAGTCCTTTGCTAACCTTTGAAGAGCTTTTGGAAACCTTTAAGAGAGGATATGACGTGAAAGGCACTTTCTACTATGCCAAATGCGAATTTTATGTAGATGAAAAGAAAGTCGAAAACGCTCCCGACATAGTGGGTGGAATGAACATTGACTTTTTTGAGTACTTCGGCAGGAATGCTGCAAAGAACAGCAAGGCGTTCATCACTTTTTCTGAGAGTAAAATGATTGAGAACCCAGTTGGTAGCGGCTATGTGTATAACTACGTGAAAGTCAGAGTTTATGAAGATGGAACTGTTTCCATCAATGTCAGGCTTTTAGATCCACGAACGCTCGAAAACAAAAAACAGGAACGATTTGAGACAAAGCTATACGACGGAAATTTAAAAACAGCCGGTGCCTATTTTTTTGTCTCTCATTAAAATGGCACGTCAAGCAGTTGATCACGCAGCCAACCGGTCAGGCTTTTCCTCTCTCTTGCTGTCGGCAGTACTTCGTGCTCCAGCAAGTCGCTTCTGAAGCAGATCAATCTTCCTGCTACTGGCAGCACGTCCACTATCTGCTCGTCAGCTCCAACAGGTTTGTACATCCGCAATTGTCCGCCGTCCCCCTCACTCCAATCAAAGTTTAGATAACAAATGACACTCAGCTTCCGGTGGTCGTCCTGCTTGAACTGATCCAAATGCCGTTTGTAAAAAGTGCCAACCGGGTAAAGCGTGTAATGAAACTCAAAGTCTTTCAGACTTAGAAAGCACGTTCTATTGATAAACTGCATCAGCTCCCGCATCCTATCCAAATACACCTGGGTGGGATCCTTCGCTTTCTCAGGCTCTATCCACCTGATCAAGTCTCCCCGCTGCGACCTATCAACCTGATGGTTTTCAGCCTGCCCTATGCCGGCTCTCTTTAAGTCGCCAGCTTCCTGATAGTCATCCAAAACGCTCAAGATGTCCTTTACCTCCTCATCGCTGAGAAAAGACTCGATGATGCCGTATCCATTTTCAGAAAGATCATCGGCAAGTTGATTGAAGCGGGCCTCGATGGTTTGTGTAGTCATGTCAAAATCAGGTGTGCAAAAGTAACTCAATAAGCAATAATTCCGCAATCCGGCCCTTTACGGCTTACGTATTATTTGAAAGTTTCTGGTTCAGGTAATAAAAGGTTGAAATAAATGAGCAAAAACAAGCCATGCCCCTCATTTGAAGCAGTTGAAGCGGTTTTATGTGCTCCATGGGGTCATAAATGATGTAATGTTTTCAGTGTAAAGTTGTCGTTTTTGTAAAATCCTGAATACTGGTTTTCAATGCCACATGCATTTTTATGCTTCGAAATGAGTGGATTTTAAAAATGGAAGTCCGCCTGGTACATTTGATCATGGTTAACGAAAAAATCTATCTGGTCATCAACGAATCGCAGCCCAAAAATGGCACGCTGGTGATGACACTGTTTAAGAGCTTCCTACACCATTGCATTTTCATGACTACAATAAATAACATTATAACACAACCGCTATGAAAAAAGTACTGATAATCATTTGCCTTGTTGCCTTCAATGGCATTCTTATGGCCCAAAGCACTGTAAGTGACCACTCGAAGGTTGATGCTCTTTTCGAAAAAAGAACTGCCCTTCTAGAAAACGGCGAAAGCACAAGAGTGATAGACCATGAACTAGCCAAGCTTGGCGTACGTTTCCCAGCCAAATTGAATGTGAGCTATTCTGGTGATAAAATCAATATCGCCTTTCCTTTGCTTGAAAACTCCAATGCTGCCTACATGGAGCAAAAGATTGTGCGGATAAAAGCAAAAATGCCAGAACTGGAAGTACTCGGTATAGACGCTTCTTACTGCTTTGCTACCTTCAAGAAAGATGCCTCAGAAAAACAACTAACAGAGCTTTTGTCTGAATTTCTTTACGACGGATACTATGTAAGCGCCCACTCAAGAGTTCAGGTTGGCGCTTTGATGGACTAATTGACAATTATAATATAACTACCAGCTATGAAAACCGGGGTTTACGCTCCGGTTTTTTTTGTTTTTACCCCACTTCTTTGCCTCCTATTCTCTGGCAAACTCCTCATGAGTCAGAATATTAATCGCTGTGTTTTTAATACATTTCCGCATGTGCTACTTTTGCAGTTCAAGCAATTAACCTGTAATAAGATATAAGATGGGAAAAGTACTCATTATTGGTGCCGGCGGAGTCGGTCGAGTGGTGGCTTATAAATGCGCCAAAAATTCAAGTGTGTTTACTGAAATCATGCTCGCCAGCAGAACCAAATCCAAGTGCGATGACATTGCCGCTGACATAAAAAAAGACGTGGGTGTAAGCATACAAACAGCTAAAGTAGATGCCGATGTAGTGCCTGAGCTGGTCAAGTTAATTAACAGTTTCCGCCCTGACATTGTCATCAATGTGGCTCTTCCTTATCAGGATCTTACTATCATGGATGCTTGTTTGGAAACCAAAGTAAACTACCTCGACACAGCGAACTACGAGCCCAAAGAAGAAGCCAAGTTTGAGTACAGCTGGCAGTGGGCGTATCAGGAAAAATTCAAAGCTGCAGGCCTGACAGCCGTGTTAGGTTGCGGTTTCGACCCGGGCGCTACAGGTGTTTTCACTTCCTACGCCGCCAAGCATTATTTTGATGAAATACACTACCTCGATATTGTTGATTGTAACGCCGGAGACCATGGAAAGGCTTTTGCTACCAACTTCAATCCTGAAATAAACATTCGTGAAGTAACGCAGGAAGGGAAATTCTTTGAGGATGGTAAGTGGAAAATAACAAAACCACATGAAATAGGTAAGGATATCAACTATCCGAACATCGGGCCCATGAAATCTTATCTGATCTACCATGAAGAACTCGAGTCGCTGGTGAAAAACTTCCCCACGATGAAAAGGGCCCGCTTCTGGATGACCTTCAGCGACAACTACCTGACTCACCTCAGAGTGATTCTGAACATCGGCATGGGCAGCATTGAGCCAATCAACTACAACGGAATGGAAATTGTGCCGCTTCAGTTTTTAAAAGCCGTATTGCCTGACCCGGGAGATCTTGGAGAAAACTACAAGGGTGAAACCTCGATTGGTTGCAGGGTGCGTGGGATAAAAAATGGTGCTGAAAAGACCTATTACGTTTACAATAACTGCAAGCACCCTGATGCATACCGTGAAACCAAAGCTCAGGGCGTTTCCTACACCACTGGTGTGCCTGCTATGATTGGTGCTAAACTTGTGCTTGAAGGCAAGTGGGGCGGCGCTGGTGTGTTCAACGTTGAGCAGTTCAACCCTGATCCCTTCATGGAAGAAATGAACAAGCAGGGCTTACCATGGCATGAGCTGCATGATGTGGATCTTGAAATGGACTAAGCTTTAGCTTTATTAAAAGATAAAAGGGGCAAGGCACGAGGCTTGCCCTTTACTGTTTTACACGACCAAGTGACCATGATCGACTACTCAAAAATACCTTCGCCCTGCTACTTGCTGGAAGAGTCGCTGCTCCGCAGGAACCTTGAGCTAATGAACGACGTGCAGGAGCGGGCCGGTATCAGCATCATTCTGGCCTTCAAAGGCTTCGCCATGTGGAGCGCCTTTCCTTTGGTGAGGCAGTACCTGAAAGGAGCCACAGCAAGTTCGCTCTCTGAAGCCAGGCTTTGCTTTGAGGAAATGAAAACAAAGTCCCACACGTATGCTGTAGCCTATCGTGATCAGGAGTTTGATGAGATCATGGCCTTAAGCAGTCACATCACTTTTAATTCGCTGAGCCAGTATGAGCGATTCAAAGACAGGGTTGTAGCCTGCCCTGAAAAAATCTCATGTGGGATTCGGGTCAACCCCGAGTACTCAGAGGTAACAACCGATTTGTACAACCCGTCGTCGCCTACTTCCCGCCTGGGCATGACAGCTGCCCACTTTGGTGACAAGCTGCCAAAGGGCATTGAGGGGCTGCATTTCCATGTCTTGTGTGAATCCACCTCGTTCACGCTTGAAAATACGCTGAAAGCATTCGAAGAGAAGTTTGGGCACCTGATCCCACAGGTGAAGTGGGTGAATATGGGGGGCGGGCACCTAATGACCAAAAAAGGATATGATACTGCCCACCTCGTTTCTATTCTGAAAGCCTTCAGAGAAAAATGGGGAGTGGAAGTGATTCTGGAGCCTGGCAGTGCCGTGGCCTGGGAAACCGGCGACCTGGTATCTACTGTTCTCGATGTAGTAGAAAACTCTGGCGTAAAAACTGCCATTCTGGACGCTTCTTTTACCTGCCACATGCCCGATTGCCTGGAAATGCCCTACAAGCCAAGAATCAGAGGGGCCAAAATGGATCCGGAAAAAGGCAAACCTACCTACCGCATGGGAGGCATGAGTTGCCTGGCCGGAGACTACATGAGCGAATACTCATTCGACAAGGAGCTACAGCCCGGTGACCTGATTGTGTTTGAGGACATGATCCACTACACAATGGTGAAAACCACGACCTTCAACGGTGTACCCCACCCATCTATTGGTATTTGGAAAGAAGACAACTCGTTCCAACTCGTAAGGGAGTTTGGCTATGAGGACTACAAGAATCGTCTATCTTGATTCAATCCTCATTTCGTCATCAATACCCACTTCAGCCAAAACAATCAGCAGGGCTCTCTTGATTCCCAGCACACCGTCCTTGTTGATGAAATATTCATCAAGAGAGTGAGCATTTCTACCCATGCCACCGCCGCCAATCGTGATGGCAGGTATTCCTTTTGAAATCGGGATATTGGAATCGGTGCTGCCTCTTCTTAAAGTTGGGCGTCCGCCAACAAACTGCGTTGCAGCTATGCCTCTTTGGACAATGGCCATGCTTTCCGGGTGCTCACCAGAAGGGCGGTCACCGATCATTTCGATTTTGACGGTCAAATCCGGGCCATGCCTTTTGAGCTTATTCTGATCGGCCAGTGCCTTGCGAACCGCCTGCTGGAGAATGGTATCTACCTTAACAAGGCTTTCAGGGCTCTCGGAGCGCATGTCCACCTCCATGATGGATTCAAATGGAATAGAATTGACCGACGTGCCACCCGAGATAACGCCTACGTTATAGTTAGTCTTTGGCCCGCTGCGAGTAAACTTGTCAGCTTCATCCGTAAAATAGTTAATGGCTCTACCCAGTGCATGGTGAGGGTTGCCCAAACCAAAGGCTCCCCACGAGTGTCCTCCGGGGCCCTGAAAAGTAATCCGGTATCTGTGCGACCCAAGTGCCTGGTTGGTAACCGACTCATGGCCACTGCCGTCTACTGAGATAAAGGCGTCAATCTTCGGCCCGTTAGGCCCAAAAAGATACTTAGCTCCACGTAAATCGCCCTGCCCCTCTTCTCCTACATTGCCAATAAACAAAATATCATTTTCTGGCTGAATGCCTGATTTTCGAATGGCCTTCATAATGGTGATAAGAATGGCCAGCCCCCTGGTGTCATCCGAAATACCCGGAGCCTTTAGTGTATCGCCCGATTGCTGCACCCGGGTATCGGTGCCTTCCGGGAAAACCGTGTCGAGGTGAGCACAAAACGCCAGCACCTTACCTCTTTTTGTTCCTTTAACCAAGCCGATTGCATTCCACACTTCATCCTGCCAAACTGAATCGGCCCCCGCTTCTTTCAGCAGCGACAAATATTTATCACTGCGGTTCTTTTCTTTGTATGGAGGCGCTTCAATCTCGGTAAGAGTGATAAGTGTTTTGATGGTTTGCTCGTCATAGTCTTCAATGAACTGGAAGGCCTCTTTTACCTGCGGGTGGGCCGACAGAGCATCGATTTCGGCTTTGAAGGTATCTTCAAGTTTCGGAGCCGTCATGGCTACTGGTGCTCTGCCAGCGACTGTGCTGTCTTGCTTATTTTCGCTAGTATCCGTTGTTTTGTCGCCGCAACCGGCCAGCAAGGCAAGTGAAAAAGCAGAAAATATAAGTCTGGAGGGAAATTTTATAGTCATATTCACGGTTGAGTGTATGGGCTAATGACGGAGAATTTGGAAATAGAGCCAATACAAATGTGATTGAAGGCGATTTTATTTGATCAATGATGGAGAACAACACCGATACTAATAACCATAACGAAAAGAAGTTTTTAGAGGGGCCCGGTACCCGATGGCGGGAATTTAAGTATATCGTAAAAGTGGCACTTGAGTTTATTCGTGGATTCAGGGCGTTGCACTTTACGGGGCCATGCATCACAGTTTTTGGCTCTGCCAGGTTTGAGGAGGATCACCCCGCCTACAAAGCCGCACAGGAGCTCGGCCAGCAATTGGCGCTGGCAGGATTCACGGTAATGACTGGCGGTGGCCCGGGCATCATGGAGGCCGCACCAAGGGGAGCTAAAGAAGTTGGTGGTAAAACGATTGGCTGCAATATTGTGCTTCCACACGAGCAGCACGCCAATCCCTATCTCGACATTGTAGTCAACTTCAACTACTTCTTTGTGAGAAAGGTGCTTTTGCTAAAGTACTCCTATGGTTTTGTGGTGATGCCGGGCGGTGCAGGCACTATGGATGAGCTTTTTGAAACGTTGACGCTGATACAAACGGGGAAAATTAAGGGATTTCCGCTCGTGTTGTTTGGCAAAGACTATTGGAGCCACCTGGTTAGCCAGTTGGATCACATGGTGAAGGAAAAGACCGTATCACCCGAAGACCTGGATCTGTTTCTGGTGACTGATTCAGTGGAGGAAGCCGTTGAATATATCGAAAAAGTGTCGATCAAGAAGTTTGGATTAAAGCGGATCATGCTTAAGCCAAGTTGGGTTTTTGGCGAGAAGGTGAGTTCTTAGCAAGATTATTCTACTACGTATTTTTCAATGTAGTCGGAGTTGAGCACCCCCAGCACACCCATGTACTTCATCTGAAAGGTCACTATGTCACCCACCTGATAGTTCCTGTCGGAGTTGCCCAAGTCAAGCACCAGCATGTCCGAACTTGCTCCTATCACCGTAACTCCCTTTTCTTCCGGAATAAGAAAATCAGGTGCAATCTCCAGCAGGCCAATATCGACTATGGCCCTGTAAGAGGTCTTGCCTATGTCTTCCTGCTTAATTTCAAAAACTTCGCCCGATGGATTCTCCGCCAGCTCACCTTCGGGGGTTTTTGGCTTTTGTGTGAGTTCTATGATTTGTGTGTAAAGCTTGAAAACGTCCGTTTGCATGCCCTCCACTGTTCCGCCTGTGAATAAATCGGCTCCAAAATACAGCGTTTCACCGATTCTGAAGTGGTTAACGCCTTTCGGCAGCAGGTTTCGTTGTAGCAAAGGAAAAGTAACGGAGGTGCCTCCTGACACCCAGGGAATCTTCTTATTGAACATAGTTTCCACCAGCTCTTTGTACAAGCTTAACTGAACCAGCTTATCCGGCGACGGCATCACTCCATTCAGGCAGTTAAGGTTCGTGCCCAATCCGACAATCTCAAGGTTAGGCAGCTCAAATACCTGCTCATAAAATTCCAGCAGGTGATCGCCCACAACGCCCTCTCTCAGGTCGCCCATCTCAATCATGATAATCACCTTATGCACTTTACCCTGCCGCATTGCCTCTTTGGACAGCAGCTGCATGGTGGTGTACTCAGTATTGAAGCTAACGTCGGCATATTTGACAATCTTCAATATGTTTTTTTTCGCCGGCGGCTTTATATAAACAGTTTGGACATCAGGATTAATGGACTTCACCACCTTCAGGTTACCTATTCTGGAATCATGGATTTCCCTTGTGCCCAGCTTAATCAGCTCTTCGATGAATGTTCGGTTGCCGCAGAGCAACTTGGATACAACTCCCCACTCAATATTATTCTGTTCAAACTTCGCATTGAGGAAGTCGTAGTTGTGTTTGAGCTTGGTTCTGTTGAGCGTAATATAAGCCATCTTAAAATGATAAATCCACTGAGGACAACTCAGCAGACGGGTTGATGTTGGTCAAATTTACTTAAAAAAGAGGAGGTCAGTTTTTCACCAGCCTCATTTCCAGGTATTTATTGGTAAAGCCGAGCTTCTTGTACAGGTGTACGGCTGGATTTTCGGGCTCCACATGCAAGGCAATGTTACCGTCGGCGGAATCAATGGCTTTCTGCATAAGCTGCTTACCTATACCCTGCCCACGGTAATCCTTGTGCATGGCGATGTATACAAGGATGTTCTCAGGTATGTAACCTTCCATGCCAGTTCGGTTTACCACCACAGCCCCCACTATCTTATCTTTCTCCTTGTCTTGCGCCACCAGCACAAATCCGCCTGGCTTCAGGTTATCGTCAAGGGCATAGTCAATGCATTTTAGAATATCTTCCTTTTCATCGCCAAATTCGTCCAGGTGCTTGTGCAGAAATGCCGCAATTAACATGCGCTGGTTCATGCCAACAGTAAGGCCAGGTGTGAGAAGTTCATAGCTTATCATGAGCGTAGGTTTTTTTAGTAGTAACTGAATTTAATATAACAAAAATGGCTGCTGACGCCGAAATACCGAATACATTCGGATCCAGCTGAAGGGGCAGATCAATAGGCGCAATGCTCAAACCAACCGTGGTAGCGCCACCGACCAGCATCGACCAAAAGGCTGCCGTGCTGGATACCCTGGCGCCGAACAGCGCAGCCACAAGCGGAACCAGTAATCCTGACACTAAAAACGCATAAGAGTACAACATAAGTTCAAGTACGTTTTCCATAGTACTGGCAAGGATAAGCGCTGCAACACCCACGCCCAGCGTTATCAACTGCGACATCCGCAGCGTTGACTTCGAAGTAGCCTCTGAGGTCGATTTAACCCCGAGGATGTCGGTAACAATATTTCCAGAGGCAGCCATCAGGCAACTGTCGGCTGTTGACAAAATAGCCGAAAAATAGGCTGACATCATCAAGCCAAGCAGACCCACCGGCAAAATATCTCGCAGGAGTAATGGCAACCCGATTTCTTCGTCCATGGTTCCCACCCCAGCATAGCCCACAGCATCAAACATACCTTGCTCCGCCGCTACTCTGGCAAAAAGGCCCAAAACAACGCCCATGATTGCCATAATTGGCCACTCGAAAAGGCCCGCAATAAACCAGGCCTTTTGGGCTTCCTTCGGCCCTTTGCAAGCATAGATTCTCTGGTACAAAGTCATTCCAACAAACCAAATGGGAATGATGGTCACAGCCCAGTTCACCAGCATTTGCCAGGTAAGGTTATCCCAGCGCAGGAACTCGGGTGGAAGTGTTTGAACAATAGCGTCATACCCTCCAATGGCGTGATAACCCATCGGAATCCCGATGAAGATCAAACCGGCCATGAGAATAATCCATTGAACAGTATCGGTGTAGATGACTGCTTTCAAACCGCCCATGACAGTGTATACCACTGCTATCACCCCCATAACGAACAGTGCCGTCATGAGATCCAGGTCAACAAAAGTAGCCGAGGCGAGTTTGGCACCAGCCAGCATTTGAGAACTCGTAAAACCGAGATAACCTATGGCAGAAATGATTCCTGCCAGCAAAGCAACCTTTTTGTTGTAGAAAAGTCCGAAAATTTGTGGAAACGTATAAAGCCCCTCAAGCTTCGACATCTTGCTTACCTTGGGAATAAGCACCACGGCCGAAAGCCAGGCACCAATCAGGCCCGTGAACAACATCCACGACCCTGAAATCCCCATTGTGAAGCCAAGACCGCCCAGGCCAATAGAAAAGCCACCGCCAACGTCGGTGGCCACCACACTAAGGCCCACGTGCATGCTACCCATGGATCGCCCTCCTACGTAATAGTCGTCGTCACTTTTGTTTTGCCTGAGGAAGAAGAAACCTATCCCCAGCATGATCACCATGTAAATAAAGAAAATGAGTATGTCCAGCCAATGCATTAAGTAGAATCCCTCGCTTTGTTTAGTTCATAGATACATTAACAGCCAACACGGCTGGCGACGGCGCTTTCACAACATCTTCTGTGATGCTGCCAAATAAAAAGCGTTCAAGGCCGGTCTTATCGTAGGTCTTCATCATGATGAGGTCAGCATCAACCTGCTCGCTGAATTCAACTATGGCTTCGACCTCCTTATCATGGTGTGTGGCATTGACAAAGAACTTCTCAAAGCCCAGTTCAAGTGCTACCTTTTGCATTTTTGACTTTATTTCCTCGTCGTCTATCAAATCAGTGTGCACTACGTTGAGCAGGTGCACTGTTGAGTTAAATGAGTCAACCCAGTGACTGATGAAATCGGCCTCAGTGGGAAGAAACCTGCTGACGTCGGTAGGCAGCACAATATTTTTGAATGATTCAGGCAGTACCGAACCCTCCAATGCCAGCACTGGCATATCTGTATGCCTGATAATTCGCTGAACAACTGAGCCGGTCAAAGGATTGCTTCCCTTGAAAGCCTCTTTATGTATCACCAGCAACGATGGATCGTTTTCATGCATAAATTCCTTGATCCCTGCCTCAGGCGACTCCTCAATCTGATGAAAATGAATATCTCTGTGCAAGGCATTCATCTCTTCCAACACCCTCAGAAACTCATCCATTCCCTCAAATTTCTGCTCAGTTTTCACCAGCTGGGGAATTGCAGCCCCATTGCCTCCCATCAAGCCAACGTTCGGCAAAAAAGCAGCATTTTCAATCGGTTTGAATTGTATTACTTCTATTCGCATCCCCAATGTTTTGCCAATCTTGAGGGCGGCTTTCAATGCCATTTTTGATTCCGGCTGAAAATCAAACGGCACCATTATATAATTTTCCTTTCTTTTCATGGATCGTTTTTTACGTTACAGAATGGTTCTTTGCTGACGGTGAAAATAGCTGATCAATCGCCTCCAGGTCGCCATAGTCTTCGATATATTTGACACATTCAGAAGTCACCACAATCGGCGTCTTGAGTAATTCTGGATTCTTGTTGATCAACTTTAATGTACCCTCCGTGTCAGAAATTTTGTACCCCTCAATAATCCTCGGGTCGATAAGGTCGCTAACATCCACCGTCATATCAGAGGCAAGGCTTGCAAAATGAGTCGACGTGAGTTTTTCCGCATCAATGTCTATTTTTTTTAGCTTGACATTAAGCGCTTCTGCCCTTGCCAGTAGTTTCCGGTCTCGCACCTTTGCACGGCTATAGATGAAAATGGCCACTCTTGAGTGCGTTTGCAAGCTACTCATTTAACCTCCCATTTTTCGCTCAACCATGCACTAAGCATCCAATGGTGTTTTTCCAGCCCCTGAATATAGCTAGTGAGCATATCTTCCGTTCCGGTGTCATCACTTTCCTGAGCCGTGTGCACCACACTGTGCATGTCGGAAAGCAGGATTCTGATGTCGAGCAAAACTTCCACTACCATTTCCCTGGCTGGAAGCTCCTTTCTAATTTCTTTGATTTCGGCATTTTCGATATACTCCCCCATCGTACTCATGGGCATTTGACCAAAAACCCGTATCCGCTCGGCGATGTCGTCAATGTGCCCTCTGGCCTCATCGTACAACTCTTCAAACTTCTCATGCAGCCTGAAAAAATCGTTACCTTTCACATTCCAATGAAAGTTCCTGAGCTTCTGATAATGCACTGAGTAATTAGCCAATAGCTGGTTAAGACCTTGGGTGATCTCTATGGTGTCGAGGGCAGAAAACCCTAGCTTCTTAAAGTCTTTCTTTTTCGAATTAGTATTTCTGGTTTTCTCTGCGGTAATCATGTCGTCTTCTTTTAAGTCAGAAAATTATTTTAATCATTTTGCCGGTTGCTCCATATCGAATGCCCAACACGGTGCTCCTGGCTGACTATGCCGCTAAGGAAAAAATTGACTAGAAGAAGTGTTAATAGGATTGATATATCTGTTAATTTGATGTTTTGTAAAATTCATAACACTAATATTAACGAGGGTTAATAGAAAATGTTTAATTTTTTTACATAAATTTACCCAAAAGTACACAATTGTTGTGAAAAACAGCCGAGCCTTATATCAAAATGTAAATATTTTTTACAAAAATGAAGTTTTTCGCTGATAACCTGAAATTTTTACGAAAGAAAGCTGGTCTGAGCCAGGAGCAGCTCGGCGAAAGGATTGCCCTCAATAGGGGTAATATTGCCAGTTATGAGAAAGGAACAGCAGAGCCCCGACTTGAGAACGTTCTCAAAATTGTAAAATTATTTAACATTGAGCTGTCTGATCTCCTTGAAAAAGACTTGTCGAACTCGGCGGCGATACAGGAGGAACTAGAAAAAATGGGCCTACCCAACGAAGCCGCACCCATTCCGGCCGAGGAAGCAACAGCTCACCTGAAAGCAGAACTCATCGACAACAGGGCAAGGCTGGAGCGTTTTATGATCCAATCGGACGACATGCAGAAAATACTTGAGGGATTCAGACAGTTTCACAAGTTCAAAATGTCGAAATCAAGCGACATCTCCCGTGACGTTAAAAACATTGCCGACGACTATGAAAACTTGCTGGAGGTGATGGACGCCCTGCTGCTATCACATAAAGAGCTTATCAAATTCCTTGACGAGTCAAAATAATGTACGGGCTGTTCCATTTTGAAACAGAGCAACACACCCTCTTTGGAATTAATTAATTGATTAGTAGCTACTTATAAAAGTGGCATTTCCTTGGCCCTGGATTTTAGCAAAAAAAGTAGCTATGATCAGGAACTACCTTTTGATTGCTTACCGCAACCTTGTAAGAAATAAAACTTTCTCACTGCTAAACATTATTGGACTGGCTGTTGGCATCACAGCCGCCATCACCATTGGGGCATTTATTATTGGTGAGCTCAAAGTTGATGCGTTTCAGCAGGAGGCCAGCAATACCTATTTGCTGCATTGGAAGGAAGATTTAAAGGGTGAGGGTAGCAGAAACGTGGGCCTGACCACCAGACAAGACGCTGAATTACTCAAAGGCCAGCTTGCTTCGGTCAGCGATGTCATCAATGTGCGCAACATCCGGTCTTCAGTGCAAGTGGGCGACCAAAAGTATTCCAGCGATGTGCTTATGGCAGAGAAGCACTTCTTTCAGTTTTTTGATTTCGAGCTCCTCAAAGGCGACCCCGCCACAGCCCTCAACGATCCATCGTCCGTCATTCTAACAGAAACGCTTGCCAGCAAGTATTTCGGGAGCACGGATCCCATTGGGCAAACGCTCCGCCTGACAGGCGATTTTGAAGTGCCATTGAAAGTCACTGGCATCATCAGGAATTACCCCGACAGCCACATGAAAATCAGTGCGATAGTGCCCTGGGAAATCAAAACCACCGACGGTCAACTCATTTCACAATGGTACAAGCTCTCAGTGTATACCTATATCAAAAGTGCCTTACCTGTCGACACAAGAACGCTGGAAAAGCAAATTGAAGCTGTATATGCCAAGGCCGACTATGAGCTTGTGAAGGATCACCCAAGGCTAATCTCCGTAGCCGACATTTATCTCCAGGCAGGCAATTTCGATTTCATGGATGGCTTCCAGTTCGGCAGTCCATCGACCATAAAAACACTGGGGGTAATTGGCCTGCTGACCCTTCTGATGGCCTGCATCAATTTTATCAACGCCTCCACAGCACAATCGATGAAAAGAGCCAAAGAAGTGGGCGTCAGAAAAAGCATGGGTGCTTCATCGGCCCAGCTAAGGTGGCAGTTCTTGTTTGAGGCAGTCATTATCGTCGCACTGGCGTGGGGCATGGGCGCCACCCTTTCCGACATTGGCAAGCCTCTTTTTGCGGAGCTAACGGGTAGAAGCATCTACATCAGCATTTGGCAGGAACAAAGTGGCATTATATTGCTAGTCTCAGTGTTTGTCTTTACAGCCCTGTTCTCGGGTTTGTACCCGTCGCTGGTGATGTCGTCGTGGAGTCCGGTGGAGTCGCTAAAAGGCAAGTTATTAAAGGGCAAAGGAAGCCGAACTTTCAGGGAGCTGCTTATTTCTTTCCAGTTTGTAGTAACAGTGTGCCTTATTGCAGGCTCACTCCTCATTTACCGACAAAATCAGTTCATGCTGAGCAAAGACCTTGGCTTTGACAAAGAGCAGGTGGTGGTGATGCGGGTGAGTCAAAACTCAGCGATTTTCAAACAACAGCAAGCATTTCTGCAGGAGCTGGCCACGGTGCCCAATGTAGTAACAGCCTCCGCCGGCATGGACGCCCTTGGAGATGGCTACACCAACAACTCCTACTACGCCGTGCCTGAAGGTGGCAGTGTTAATGAGAGCGGTGTGATGTCCACCTACTTTACAGTCGACGACAAATTCAGCGAGGTATACAATATAGACGTGACCTCGGGAAGGTTTCTTGATACCAAATTTGCGTCCGACAGCACTGGCGTGGTGATCAACGAAACCCTCGCAGAAGGCCTCGGCTACGACGACCCCGTGGGCCGTACCGTTAAGATATGGGGAGACGACAGCCAGCCACTTCATATTGTTGGTGTGCTAAAAGACTTTCATTTTCAATCGCTTCACAAACAAGTGCAACCTGCCCTCTGTATTCTCAACCGCATGAACGGCTGGAATATTGCCGCACGGCTCAGCGGAAACAACTACCCGGCTACGCTTGACGCCATCAGGGAAAAGTGGGAAAGCATGGAATCAGAGGCAGCGTTTAATTACACCTCTCTCGATGAAGATTTCGCCCGCTTTTACAACGACGAGCAACGACTTCTCAGTGCTATCAATTTCTTTTCGATACTGAGCATTCTGGTGGCCTGCATTGGCCTGTATGGACTTACCAGCTTTATGGTTCAACAACGCACCAAGGAAATTGGCATCCGTAAGGTGCTTGGTGCTTCCATTTCCGGTATCCTTGTTTTGCTCAACAGACGGCTGCTGGTGATACTTGGGTTGTCGGTTCTTGTTGCCACACCTATCACTTTTGCTGCCATCGATGCCTGGCTATCGGCATTTGCTTACAAAGCAGGGATCAGTTGGTGGTCGTTTGGGGCAGCCGGGCTTTTGGTTGCAAGTGTCATTGTGCTGACCGTTTCTGTAATAAGCTTAAACGCAGCGAGGCGAAATCCCGTTAGAGTGCTTAGGTACGAGTAGCACATCCTGGCACCGTTGTGTACTATCTTGACGTCAGGCATATCCAAAAGCCAAAGAAACTTTTGAAAAAGTGCCTGAAAAGTGCCTGATTATTTGGATTGGGTAAAATTTATGACGCAATCTTTGGATTTATAAAATCCCAACTTTAGCATTGTATAAAATTACAAAGTAAGTGATTACGACTGCTACCCAATTTTTGATTAATGAAAAGGAGTTCGCCTCAAACAGGTGTGCTTGCTGGTTCTGGTGTTGTCCGGAAGCGGAAAGGCATTTAATTAGTGTGGTAGCAAATCGAAACAACGAGTAATAGCGCCATCCAAAACATAAATGAAAGCCTTTCCAGCTACCAAAGCGGAAAGGCTTTTTTGTTTTTTATCCCAAGAAAATTCAGCCATGCAAAGTTTCAGAAGTGAGTTAGAAGACATCAACAATCCGGTCATTGAGAAAGACATCATTGACCTGGCAGACAAAATTTCAAAATTCAGGAACCTGCAAATCGATGACGACAAGTTCCGTAGCGTGCGCCTTGCCCGGGGCGTGTATGGCCAGCGACAGCAAGGTGTGCAAATGGTCAGGATCAAGCTGCCCTACGGCAGAATCACCACCAAGCAATTGGTGCATATTGCCAACTTGTCGGATGAGTTCGCCAGCAGCACCCTGCACGCCACTACCCGCCAGGATATTCAGATTCACTACGTGAGCCTCGACAGAACGCCGGAGCTGTGGGCCAAGCTGGAAAAGGAAAAGATTACTGTTAGGGAAGCCTGCGGCAACACGGTAAGAAATGTAACAGGTTCGGCCAAGGCAGGCATTGACCCCAACGAGCCATTTGATATCACGCCGTATGCTCAGGCCACATTTGAGTATTTTCTGCGCAATCCTATCTGTCAGGAAATGGGCAGGAAGTTTAAGATTTCCTTCTCCTCTTCAGATGAGGATTCCGCCTTCTCTTTCATTCACGACATCGGGTTCATTGCCAAAGTGAAGCAGGTAAATGGAAAAGAGGTTAGAGGTTTTAAAGTGGTTGTGGGAGGTGGCCTTGGTGCACAGCCCATGCTGGCTCAGGTGGCATATGAGTTTATGGAAGAAGATCAGATCATTCCATTTGCCGAGTCGGTGTTGCGGGTTTTTGACAGGTATGGCGAAAGAGCCCGTCGTCAAAAGGCACGCATGAAGTTTTTGATGGCTGAAATCGGCCTACAAGGCATTCTGGATCTTGCTAAAGCTGAATATCCGGCGCTCAAACACAAGACCTACAAAATTGATACGAATTCGGTGCAGCAGCCCGAGCCACAACCCGAGGGAAAGGTGTATCCTGAAGTAAGCATCGACAATGAGGCTCGCTACCAACTATGGCTGCAAACCAACGTGTTTCCACAGAAGCAAAAAGGCTTCTACGCTATTGGGCTGAAAACCCAGCTGGGTAACCTGAGTTCCGACAAAGCGAGGGCGCTGGCCGAAGTAGTGCGTGAATTTGCAGCCGATGAACTTAGAATTACTGTTACTCAAGGCTATATACTCAAGTTCGTGAGGGAACAAGCACTTCGGGGTCTTTACGTGGCATTGGACAAGCTGGGGCTGGCCAATCCCGGTTTCGAATCGACTGCTGACGTGGCTGCCTGCCCAGGCACCGACACGTGTAACCTGGGAATTTCCAGCAGCTATGGTATCGCTGTAGAGTTGGAAAGAGTGATGACGGAAGAATTTCCAGACCTTGTCAAAAACAGCGACATCAGCATTAAAATCAGCGGCTGCCCCAACTCTTGCGGGCAACATGGCATTGCTGGCATAGGTTTCCACGGCAGCTCTCAGAAAAAAGACGGGCTGGTTCTCCCTGCCCTTCAAGTGCTTCTCGGTGGGGGAGTTGACGCTGACGGCAATGGCCGTATTGCTAACAAAGTGATCAAGATACCAAGCAAAAGAGGGCCGGAAGCACTGAGAGTGCTACTCGCCGACTATGACGAAAATGGTAACGAAGGTGAGTACTACAAAGATTATTTCGCCCGACAAGGCGACAGGTACTTCTATACTTTGCTGAAGCCACTGACTTCTCTGGACGATCTCTCAGATTCTGATTTTGTGGACTGGGGCGAAGAACAAAATTTCAAAGTGGAAACAGCTGTTGGAGAGTGCGCCGGGGTGATCATTGACCTGGTGGCTACGCTGTTTTATGACTCTGAGGAAAAGCTGGATTGGGCGAATGAAGCCTTTGCCGAAGGCCGTTGGGCGGACTCGCTTTATCATAGCTACAATGTGTTTGTGACTTCGGCCAAGGCGTTGTTACTTTCTGAAGATGTGAAAAACAATACGCAGATAGCCATCATCAGAGATTTTGACAGGATTTTTGTTGAAAAAGGTGAGTTCTCCTTCCCGGAAGGCAGCTTCGAAGCCCACATCACCAAAATAAGCAGTAACGAACCGACGGAAGCGTTCGCCAGCACATTTAAGGAGGAAGCAGCAGCATTTATCGAAAAGGTGAAAGCCGTCCGTACCAGGCAGCTTATTACCTCCAACTAATAATTCAATCAGCGTCCGACAATGAATACACAACTAAAAAACCTTCCGAAAGTCTCGCTGGTTGGCGCCGGCCCGGGTGACCCTGAGCTAATTACGCTGAAAGCAGTGAAGGCCTTGCAGTCGGCTGATGCAGTGCTTTACGACGCCCTGGTTAACGAGGAACTGCTCGACTATGCCCCTGCGTCGGCCGTCAGGCTTTTTGTGGGCAAAAGAGCCGGGAGACATAGCTACAGGCAGGAGGAAATCAATAAGCTGATTGTGGAGCATGCCTATCACTACGGGCATGTGGTAAGGCTGAAGGGCGGCGATCCTTTCATTTTCGGTCGTGGACAGGAAGAAATGGATTACGTGAAAAGCTTTGGGATTGATGTGGAAGTAATCCCTGGCATCAGCAGTTCGCATGCCGTTCCAGCTATAAACAATATCCCCCTTACTGCCCGAGGCATGAGCGACAGCTTTTGGGTGATTACCGGTACCACCAGCGGCGGAAAAGTATCGAACGATCTCTACTATGCTGCCCAATCGAATGCCACCGTCATCATCCTGATGGGCATGAACAAGCTGAAGGAAATTATGGGAATCTTTTCCCGGTTTCAAAAAGACGAAACGCCCGTCGCCATCATCCAGAACGGCAGCCTTCCCAATCAAAAAATGGGTATTGGCACTGTGTCGAGCATTACCTCTATTGCACGGGAGAAGAGACTCGGCAGCCCGGCCATTATCGTTATTGGCGAAGTGGTAAAAGTTGCGCAGAAAGAAGAATTCATGGCAACAATACTTGAACAACTGGAAAAGAAGGCATGAGCCAAAATACGCTCTTTCCGGTTTTCCTGAAGCTCGAGAACTTCAACACGCTGCTTGTGGGTGGCGGCAATGTGGGGCTCGAAAAGCTTACTGCATTGCTGGTCAACAACCCATTGGCCAATGTAACGGTTGTTGCCGATCGCTATTTAGAAGAAACTGAAAAACTGGGAAAAAGCTCTCCCAATGTGGTGCTGACCTACAGGAAGTTTGAATTTGACGACCTGAACAACAAGCAGCTGGTGATACTGGCCACCGACAACTTTGAACTACACAAAGAAATCAAGCTAAAGACAGCTGAGTTGGGCATTTTGACCAATGTGGCAGATACTCCGGCGCTGTGTGATTTTTACCTTGGCTCTATCGTTCGCAAAGGAGACCTGAAAATTGCCATCTCTACGAACGGCAAGTCCCCTACCCTGGCAAAACGGATGCGCCAGTACCTGGAGGATGCCATCCCCGACAGCATGCAGTCGTTATTGGACAATATGAAAACCTTCAGGGATAAACTGAAAGGAGATTTCTCAACTAAACTGGAGGTGCTGAACGACCTCACCTCCTCTATGATCGAAAAAGAGAAAAAAGACAATTAAGAACCCTTCACGCTTAACACACCTCTTCAAAGTTGGAAGGGAGGAATAGGTAAAGAAAAAGGACTCGCCTGCTGTGAGTCCTTCTCTTTTTTATGGCGACCACATTCAAGACTCTCAACGACAGTTTTGCCAGGCCTCAAAGGGAGATACAATGCCACTTCTCTGCGCCTTGGCATCTTTGCGTGATCTCTTTAAAAAGGTAGAAATAGTCACGCAAAGACGCAAGTCTGATAAATCAGACCACAAAGGTCTGGAAGCTCCTTCTTTACGCCTTTGCGATCCCACGTAAATTTGCAAGAGTATATTATTGGTCTAGGTCGTTAAGCCTTCGGCTTATCCTTACCGTTTCATTTGTTATATTTTAGAACACTTTTTTTCCAACCTTTAACTATGAAAACTATGTCGGAAAACGATCTATCAAAAATCATTGTCAACACCTGCTTCACGGTTCATCGTGGGATGGGGCCGGGGCTATTCGAATCTGTTTACGAAGAGATTCTTTGCTACGAGTTAAAAAGGCAGGGTTGAAAATCGAAAGGCAAAAAGGCATCTCTGTGTATTGGGATAGTTTGAAAATGGATATCGGTTTCAAAGCTGATATCATCGTTGAGAAAAAAGTAATTCTGGAGCTTAAGTCAGTAGAGGAAATAAGCAGAGTTCACCAAAAACAGCTACTGACCTACCTGAGACTTACAAAAATGAAATTGGGTTTGCTTGTCAATTTCAATGAAGAACTTATCAAAAATGGGATTCAGAGAATTGTTAATGGGCTGTAGTTTTTATCGCAAGAGGCTGGCTAATTTGATTAATCACATAGAGGCACTTCGAATCATTCCGAACAAAAATTAAAGTTCATCTTTGCGCCTTGGCGTCTTTGCGTGATTTCACAAAGAAAAGTGATCACGCAAAGGCGCAGGCCTAAGAGGTTCGGCTACAAAGAATTCTCTCTTCTCCATACGTCTCTGCGTGATATCCTTTCTTTAAATCATTCGGCAATCTCTTACTCAGTTCGCAGTGACCCAGCCGGGTTTCTTATGGCCGCCTTGATCGACTGATAGCTGACCGTCAACACTGAAATGAGCACTGCAGCGCTGGCGGCGGCAACGAAGAACCACCATTTCAACTCAATGCGGTAAGCAAAGCCTTCCAGCCAGCCGTCCATGGAGTACCAGGCAATGGGCACTGCAATGAGGCAGGCGACAACCACCAGCTTCAGAAACTCCTGAGAAAGCAAAAACACTATGCCCTGCACGGAAGCACCCAATACCTTGCGGATACCAATCTCTTTCACTTTTTGCTCTGCGGTGAAAGTGGACAAACCGAACAATCCCAGACAAGCAATGAAAATCGACAGCCAGGTGAAATTCTGGATCAGGCCGGCAAATTCTTCATCGCTTTCGTACTGCCGACCGAATTCTTCATCGAAGAAAGTGTATTCATAAGGATGGGCTGGCAACATCGTCTTCCACGTGTTTTCCATAGCAGCCAGTACTTCTTTGGTCTGCGAAGCATCAATTTTAACAGAAAGCGTTGAGGTCGCATTGGGGTTGTAGGGAATGATGATGGGTTCAATCTTATGACGCATACTAGCGAAGTGGAAGTTCTTCACCACACCCACGACAGTTCTTTCAGCTGGCCCATACCCAATCTTTTTTCCAACTGGCTCGTCCCAGCCCAAAGCTGCCGCTGCTGCTTCGTTGATAATCAGGCTTTGCTGCTCGTCGGCAGGAAAGTCCTTTGAGTAATTTCTCCCTTTTACTATTTCCATGCCCATGAGCGGAAAGTAGTCCTCATTGACTGACATCACGCTCACGATCCACACGTCATCAGGGTCGCTTCCCTCCGGCCGGATACCTCTGCGTCCAAAGCCTCGTCCGGGCATACTGGAGGAGTAGGCAGCCGACAAAACGCCCCTCTGCTGTAGCAGCTCATTTTTCATCGCCTCAGCCTTCTGCTGAACAGTCTGGTCGCTCAGGCTTAGCGTAATAACCTGCTCTTCTGAAAAGCCCTTGTCGATGCTTTTGATATAGTTGAGCTGCCTGCCAACCACCACTGTTCCAATGATCATGGTGACAGAGGCAGTAAACTGAATGATCACCAGCGACCTGCGAAGCCAAACACCACTTTTCCCTGTTTTAAAGTTGCCACGAAGCACCTTGAGAGCCTGGAAGCCAGACAAGAAAAAGGCTGGGTAAAAGCCGGCCAGCACCCCGATGCCCAGCGTAATGGCAACAATGCCGACTACAGTTCTGACATCGGAAAGCAGGTAAACCAGCAGGTTACCCGGGATGCCAAAATCAAGGTAGCTCGACAAGAGACCAACTGCCAGCAGAGAAACGAGCATGGCGATTGTGCAGAGCAGGATGGCTTCGCTTAAAAACTGAACCACTAATTGCGGCTTATAGGCACCCAACACTTTGCGCATACCCACCTCTTTGGCTCGATTGGCCGAGCGGGCTGTGCTGAGGTTCATGAAATTGAAAGTCGCAATCAGAATGACGAACAATCCCACCAACAGCAGTGTGTACACATAGTTGAGATCGGTTTTTTCAAAGTTGAAATTGTCAAACAGTATTCCTGTTGAGCTCAGATGCACGTCGCTGAGGGGTTGCAAAGTGACCGAAAAGTTCTCACCCACATCATTCTTCCTGATCAGCGCTTCCATATCTGCTTCTGTAGCTTCCTCGCTGGCGCCAGGCTCAAGTACCGCATAAGTGGTAATGGCAATGGATCGCCAGGTACTCAGAAACTGTCTGGTAGAGCTGTCCGCCTCGGTAGGCACCAGCGACGCCAGCACATCGAACCTCAGGTGTGTGTTTGTTGGCAGGTCTTTTACGATCCCCACCACCTGCATATTGGTTGAGTTGTCGATCTCGAAGGTCTTTCCCATGGGGTCTTCTACCCCAAACACCTTTTTGGCAAAGCTTTCTGTCAAAACCACTGTGTTCGGGTTCAATAGCACCGTTTCTTTGTTACCCGCCAGCAGCTCCAGGTCAAATACATTGAAAATCGAGTTTTCTACATAGGCGCAGTTCTCTGTGTAAAGCGGCACATCGTTGTATTCTACCAGGTTGCGACCGCTGTAGCTAATCCGGGTAGTCTCTTTCACCTGACTGAGCTCGGTCTTCATGGCCGGGCCAATAGCAGGCATGGTAATACCTACCAGGTTGCTGCTGACTCCCAGCGCTTCATCGATGGTCAGCACACGGTAGATATTGTCCTTTTGGGTGTTCCAGGCATCGAAACTGAGCTGGTTTTTGGCAAAAAGAAAAATGAGCATGGCACATGTAAAGCCAACGATGAGACCTCCAAGGTTAATGATGGAGGTTTCCCTGCTTTTCAGGAGATGCCTGAAAGCAAGTTTGAGGTAGTTTCCAATAAGCATAATTAGTCCTTTTTTGAGTTGTCCTTTTGTAATCTACTGAATTTTAGAATGTTCAGCTCTTCAATATAACAGTATTCGTTGTTGCAGTAAGGGATTTAACGATTTTTAACGAATGGGTTGCTTAAAGTTGCGGATCGGTAAATCACGGAATGGCTACGGAGAATTCAGATGTTGGTTGGGGTGAAAAAAGTCGGGATTTTTTGAGTACGCAAGGACGAAGAGAACAACCGCCGGCTTTACTACTTAGTTAGAAATAGTGCGTTCAACACGCTCAAAAGAAAAGTGACTTAACATCTCCTCCAAACTCCCGCACGCTTCCGGTGGCAATGCCAGCCAGCCCCCAAGCTTTCGGAGCAGGCGTGGTTTGTCCTGCGAAAACTCATCCAACACTGCTGACGACCGCTGGGACTTGGACAGCTTCACTCCCCTGTCCAGGATCAGAGGGTGATGAAAAAATTCAGCCTGAGAAAAAGCGCTCAGCCCCAGCTTTTCTGCCAAATACAGTTGTGCCACAGAGCTTTCAAAAAGGTCTTCCCCCCTTACAATCGTGTTCACCCCAAAGTGTACATCATCAACCACGGAGGCCATGTGATAGGCCGGGATGCCGTCCCTTCTTCTCACCACAAAATGAGACTGTGAGTATGGCAACGCCTCCACACTCAGCCCTGTTTTATAAAGCTTCATCTTTACCTCCGTCATGCCATCAGTCTTCAGTCGCCAGCTAATGTCATGGGCATGCAGGTCAAGGTCCTTATGCTGGCATATTCCCTCATAGTTGTGCTCTTCAATGAGTTTTTTCACCAGCTTTCGGGAGCAGTCGCAACCAAAAACAGCCCCCGCCTCCTCCAGCTTTTGCAAAGCGGCCTCATACACCTCCATCCGCCGCAGCTGTGAGTATTCTTTTTCAAACTGCTCAACCGAAAAAGGCCCTAAATCCCAATCCAGCCCCAGCCATTCCAGCGTGCGAAAAATGTTCTCCACATACTCCGGCCTCACCCTTTCCTGATCCAGGTCGTCGATCCGGAGTAAAATTTGTCCATTGTTTTTTCGGGCCAATAACCAGGTGATCAGAAAGGAATAGACATTGCCGATGTGTAAAAAACCACTGGGAGTGGGTGCAAATCGGGTAATGGGCGCAGGTAGCTGTAACTTTTGCAAACGGTTCACAAACGTTGTTTTTTCCGTTCGTCTAAGTTCGGCTGGTAAAAACGAAAAAGCCAGATTACTTCAATGAATATTTGACAATCAAAATCTAATAAATGAACGTCACTTCGAACCGCCACCAGGCGGGAGAAGTCTCCTCAAGGTGACTCTGATCTCCACGGGTAGACTTCCCTCGTAGGACTTCTCACACTAAACCGTTTACTATGAAAAGGATTCTTACTGTTTGTTTTATGCTGGCGTGTGCCCCCGCACTGTTGATGGGCCAGGCCAAAAAGTACAGTGCCAAACAAATTGAAGCACTGAAAAAAGAGGCGGCCGCCAAAGTAGACGCCAACGCCAAGCTGGCCCAGGTAATGGTCGACAAGGTCTTCAGCTTTTCGGAGCTCGGTTTTCAGGAGGTGGAAACATCGAATTACCTCACCGGCATTCTTGAAAAAAATGGTTTCGCCATCGAACGAGGCATTTCTGGCATTCCTACAGCGTGGTTTGCCAAGTGGGGCAATGGCAAGCCAGTCATCGCCATCGGCTCCGACCTTGACTGTATCCCAAAGGCATCGCAAAAACCCGGCGTAGCCTACCACGACCCGATTGTAGAAGGCGCTCCCGGCCACGGTGAGGGGCATAACTCCGGCACGCCGCTCAACATTGCCGCCGTGTTGGCAGTGAAGGAGATCATGGAGCGGGAAAAAATGTCGGGCACGCTGATCGTTTGGCCTGGTGTGGCTGAAGAGCTGGTAGGCACAAAGGCCTTCTACACACGTGACGGCTATTTCGACGATGTGGACATTTCGATCTTTACACATGTGGGCAACAACTTTGGTGTTTCCTACGGGCAGGCTTCTGGTACCGGCCTAATCTCCGTGGAATACTCATTTGAAGGAGAGGCTGCCCATGCTGCTGGCGCCCCCTGGAGAGGCAAAAGCGCTTTGGATGCTGTAGAGCTTACTTCTATCGGCTGGCAGTACCAGCGGGAGCACCTTGATCCGCTGCAGCGCTCGCACCACGTGATCAAAGACGGCGGTGACCAGCCCAATGTGGTGCCTTCCAAGGCTTCTATCTGGTTTTACTACCGCAACGTGACCTACCCAAAAATCATGGAGATGTATGAAAAGGGCAACCGCATTGCCGATGGCGCCGCTATGATGACAGGCACCACAGTCACCCGGCGAGTGTTGGGCAGCGCCTGGCCCCGCCACTTCAACAAAGTGATTGCAGAAACCATGTACGAAAACATCAAAAAGGTGGGTCTGCCTTCCTGGAGTGATGACGACCAGACTTTGGCTAAAGCGCTGCAAAAGGAGCTCGGCAATCCCAAGCAAGAGGGGCTACCGACGGCACTCGACACGTTGAAACCACCGACACGCAATTTCGTAAGCGGTGGCTCTGATGATATTGGCGACATCAGCTGGAAGTTGCCAACAGTTACCATGCGGTTTCCCTCCAACATCCCGGGGCTGCCCGGTCACCATTGGGCCAATGCTGTAGCCATGGCGACGCCTATTGCTCACAAGGGGGTAGTGGCAGGTGCAAAAGCCGAGGCCATGACCTTGGTGGATTTTCTGCTGAAGCCAGAACTCGTAACACAGGCCTGGGACTACTACCGCAACGTGCAAATGATGGACACTGAGTACAAGCCCATGATTGCTGACGATGAGAAGCCTGCTACTCATTTGAATACCGAAATTCAGGATGAATTCCGCCCTCAGCTAAAGCCGTTTTACTACGACGAAAGCAAGTATGGCACCTACCTTGAGCAGTTGGGCATCAAATACCCGACGGTGAAAAGTGAGCAGTAACAGTCTGATTGGCATAAATGGAAAAGGGCTGCCTCGAGGTGGCCCTTTTTAATCACATCTCTTAATTGAAAACCTATGAAAAAGATACTTCTGCTTTTGCTCTCGCTTTTTGTTTGCACAAGCATTTCTCTTGCCCAGGATCAGTACATTTTCCCATTTGGCGGAGGGCAGAACAAACTGTTCATCAAAGAAATCATCAAACTGACTGGTAAAGAGCGGCCCAAAATCTGCTACCTCCCTACCGCCTCTGGCGATAGTCAGCAGGGAATCATCCGCTTTTACGAGTTGGTACATGACCTGTCGGTAGAGCCATCGGTGCAACGAGTGTGGATCAGCTCTTACAACCAGAAGCAGAGTTTCGAAGAGGTGCTGCTCAACGTAGATGTCATCTATGTCGGCGGCGGTAACACCCTCAATATGATGGCGATCTGGAAGGCACAGGGCATTGACGTTGTCCTCAAAAAGGCACTGGAGAAAGGCATTGTCCTTGCCGGAGGTAGCGCCGGTTCACTGTGCTGGTTCGACAATGGCACCACCGACTCCCGCCCCATCGAGCTGACGGTTGTGGAAGGTCTTGGATTCCTTCCTTATAGCCATAGCCCGCATTATGACGCCGAAGAATTTCGCCGCCCGCTTTACATGAAGAATATCGAAGATGGCATCTTCAAAGCTGGCTACGCTATGGACAACTACTCAGGCATCATTTTCAAAAACGGCAAGCCTTTCAAAGTGGTGGCCACCAAACCAGAAGCCAATTGCTACTTCGTGTCGATGAAAGATGGCAAAGTAGTGGAGGAAAAGCTGGAGAAGGTGATTTTGGAGTAAGCTGGCCAGACTCTTTTTGTAAAAATCATGTGCACTTTGTTATATAAAGTCAGACTATAACCTGACGAAATTGAACTACATGTCAGGTTATAGCCTGACTAATAACTACCTTCAACTATCTCTGATACAAACAATCAAGCGGCGCATGCGGCTAACAATAATTGTCATCATTCTTTGCTCTTCGCTGCTTTCGTACGCTGCCAACGACGAGCGCTACCTGTTTTTTCTGCACAACAAGTGGATAGAAGATCATCAGCTTAATGATGGTCATCGCAAATACGGCAGGGCTGAGTACCTGGAGATCGTAAACGCTTTCAAGAAAGAGGGGTTTACGGTGATCAGCGAAAAAAGGAAAGCCAATACCGACGAGAAAGTTTACGCCCGCAAAGTGAAGTCACAGATCGACAGTTTGCTTCAAATGGGTGTAGAGCCAGGCAAAATCACCGTGGTCGGAACATCCAAAGGCGGGTTTATTGCACAGTATGTTTCCACCTACGCAAAAAACGAGCATCTGAATTTTGTTTTTATCGGCAGCTCTTTTGAAGGGCTGGTGGAGCAAATTTCTGACATTGACCTGTGCGGCAATATCCTGGCGATTAACGAAAAAACTGACCGTGGCTCTGTGTCTCTTGCTGGCAGAATAGAGAAATCCACCTGCCACATAGCGCATTTCAAAAACATCGAACTCAACACCGGCAAAGAGCACGGCTTCCTCTTTCCACTAATGAAGGAGTGGTTTGAGCCTGCCATGAAGTGGGCAAGAGAAGATTACCAATAATATAACCGAAGATGCGCTGGTGGGTGAAGACACCCCACCAGAACGGCGATATCATCCTGCATCACTTCAAATATTTATCCGCAAAATTAATAAACTGCGCCCAGTCGTAGAAAGTAAGATCATGAATACCGGTGCGGTTGTGGTACGATAGCGGCCAGGCAATGATGGGGCTGTCCGGCTTTGGCGGTATACCAGGCAGGTGCGACTGGGGGCTGTAAAGATTGAACACCGGCTCAGCGTTTCGCATCGCCAGGTAGGTGCCCGTAGGATCGGCCCAGAGGTCTTCCGTGGCATTGGTGGCATACGCGGGCCGTGGGGCCGCCAGTGCAATCAGCATGTGCTGGTCGACAGGAAGTGCCGCTTCGTTGCCATTGTACTTTTTGTAATTGGTGTTGAACCAATGGGGAAAGGCGGTATTGATCTTCTCCACAGTTTCGCCAAAATTCCGTTTTGACAAAGCCGCCCCCGTATTGCCTGAGCAGTTGGTCACACACATGGCAAAGCGCTGGTCTTGCGCTGCTGCCCACAAAGAAGCTTTTCCTCCACGGGAATGGCCGACTACAATCACCTTTTTGTGGTCTACCAACGCTTCCTTCTCAAAATAATCCAGCACCCGACTGGCACCAAAGGCCCAGGCCCCAATGGCCTTCATACCGTTGTGTCTGGTGAGTTCGTCAGGAAAAAGCCGGAGCAAGCCGTTCTGGTAAGTGTCTTTGTCATCCGGCGCTGCATCGCTTACGTGGAAGGCAGCAATGCCATAACCCGCCGCAATCACCTGCTCAGCAGGCCAGAAACCCATGATGGTATCTCGTGAGGCTAAAGTGTTTTTCGGACTTCGGTTATTGATGAGCAGAAAAGTGGCTACTGCCTTTTTCGCCTGCTGCGGCGTGAAAAGCACCACATGGATGGTGGCCTGCTGCCCGTTGTTGTAAATGGTCACATCGGTTTCTTTGAGGTGGGCTACTCCCTGCATCACACCGGGCTGATCGTTCACAACTTTGAAAGAAACACTGTCGAATACCTTTGGCATTGTGCCATACACATTGTCCTCAAAGAGTTGAAGCACCTGTGCCCTTCTCGATACCTCCCATTGGCTTTTGTTCTTCACCGTTTTGTCGTTGCTGTCTACTAGCAGCGGAGGGAGGGTGTAGGCGCCGGTTTTGGCTTCGTCATAATTTTGGGCCAAAGCGGGTTGAAAAACGAGAAGGGTTAAGGAAATTAGAATTAGTGACCGGGTCATAGCGTATTTGGAAAGTGGAGGGTAAAAGGTACAAAATTAGCAGGAGGTTTAAAGGATGCACGTCACCGATCTGGAAGTCCCTAGAGCCGACGTGGTAATAAGAAAATGAACAAACAAGGTGATTTGGGCGGTTGCGTAATGTCAATTCGCAAACTTGAACACCCTTGCAATATCATGAATGACGCATATAATATTAGAAGAAGTAGACAGTTCTTATATTCGATTTCTACAACCAATTCTTGCGAATGAAGAATAGCTTTTTGATTGCTTTGACTATGGCAGCCTTGTTTCAGGTTCGGGGCCAACCAGCTAGGTTCATTTATTCCGGTGCTGTGACTGACACAGTACACTATTTCACCCCAATTCTGAAACGCCTCATATCTGAAGGAAAAATTGACACTGCTGAAAGGATGGAGGAAAAGTTCGTGTTCTGGTCAAACTTAGAGCGAAATAGGATCAGACTTTTGCTTTTTGAAGAGCCAGTAATTGAAGAAGCGGAGTCCGTAATGCTTCGAGTTTGTTATTTTCCGTGCCACGATGTCAGCAGAATACTTAGAGTTCAGAGTTCTCCCAATGGGTATCAGGCGGTTTGTAAAACCGAAGCTGACAATTCATATAAATTATCATACTTCAATCAGGAAAAATTAACTAGCCGGGAAATCTCGAAATTGCGAAGGGAAATCAATAAAATGGGAGAAGAAGTATGGCCAACTTACAAGAGTGACATCTTTAAGAAATCGGCGATCACAGATTCTCTGAAATTTAGATTTCAGACAAGTGAATTTGCACTAGACAGTTCGCTATTTCAAAGAAATATTGACCTCATAACTTATCTTAAAATCGGGGAATTAGAGCCTTTCATTTCAGAAAATATAGAGATGCTCAACCGTTCGCACTTTTGCGCTCCCGACTGGATTCTTGAATGGAGGAAGGATGGACAGTACAAGGTGATTAAAAGGAGCAGCCCAAGTTTTGATCTAGAATCTCTTTTACGTGATTTTTTTCACTTTTGCGACAGCAACAACTAGTTACCCCAACTGTAGGTTAGAAAACCTGCAAAGCCGTTGAACACCTCCTCCTCCAAAACCTTCCTCCATATCCCGTGTTTTCCCTATATTGAAACACTACTTACTTCAACTACACATGATACGTCGCCCTACCCTCTTCATCTTGCTGCTTCTTGCTGTTTCCAGCATTTACCCACCGGCTTTTTGCCAAAGCACTCAGAAAACCTTCGTTTATGGTGATGCCCTGCCCGATGCACCTGAGTTGTCGGCGAGAGGTAGCTATGCCATAGGTGTGCAAACCATTGAGGTAGTCAACAAAAACCAGGTGGATGTGCTCAATTTTGCCAAAGACAGCCTGGCCCGCTACGACCGAAAGCTCACGCTGGAGGTGTGGTACCCCACCAGTGCTCCGGCTGCCGTGATAAGCTACGATGAAGTAATGGGGCAAAATGGCAATCCTAACCGCCCAATTATTCCTTTTACTTTTGCTGGCAGGGCCACCCGCAAAGCGGCTCCCCTGCTGAAAGATGGCCCCTACCCGCTCGTGATTGTATCGCATGGCTACACAGGTTCCCGCTACCTAATGACCTACCTCACGGAAAACCTGGCATCCAAGGGCTATGTGGTAGTGTCCATCGATCACATGGAGTCTACGTTCAGAGATGCGGCGGGCTTCCCCAGCACCTTGCTCAATCGCTCGCTGGATGATCTTTTTGTGCTGAACGAAATGGCCAGGCTTAGCAAAGACAAAAGCTCCTTTCTGGCAGGCCTGGTGAATACCGATAACACAGCGCTCGTCGGCTACTCCATGGGTGGGTATGGCGCTGTGAATGTGGCCGGGGGTGGCTACAGTCCACAAGCCGTGGGGCTATTTGGCGGCATGACGGGTGGCAGCAAGGCTTTGAGCGTTCGAATGAGAGGCAATGCAGCCTTTGAAGCTTCCATCGATCCGAGGATCAAAGTGATTGTGGCCTTTGCTCCCTGGGGCATGGAAAGAGGGCTCTGGGATGCTGAAGGACTGGCTGGCATCAAGATTCCGTCGCTGTTTGTGGCCGGGAGCATGGATGACGTGTCTGGCTACGAAAAAGGCATCAAAGCTATTTATGAGGGAGCCGTCAATTCAGATCGCTACCTGCTCACCTATATTGATGCACGCCACAATGTGGCACCCAATCCTCCGCCGGTGGAGGCCATGCAGCCCGGGTTGAATATCGACGAGTACCTGCGCTACGCCGACTCCGTTTGGGACATGCGCCGAATCAATAATATTAACCAGCACTTTGTCACAGCCTTTCTTGGCATGCATTTGAAGGGGATGTCCGACTACAAGAAATACCTGGATGTGCCAGTCGAATCCAGCGCAGAGGTGTGGACTGGCTTCAAGCCGAGGACTTCCATTGGTTTGCAGCTGATGCATGATGCCCCGGAGAAGTAAGTGGTGCCCACAGCCTTAGCTGGTGGCAACACATTGCAGGCTTGGAGGAGTGGACTTTCAAGGTGTAGAAGATCCCTGCGGGATGGCTGGCGAGGGGAGGGTGGCTGGTGGTAACACTTTCTAGATAGTCTGACCGATAAGGACGGGGTACCCGTGGTGCCCACAGCCTTAGCTGGTGGCAACACATTGCAGGACTTGAGGCATTGACCTTCTTGACGTAGAAGATCCCTGCAGGATGGCTGGAGTGTAGACGGTGGCTGTGTCGCAACTTTTTTGGAAAAATCAAGGTGCGTCTATTCATGCTCTTTTTTCAAATAGCAACTCCAAATAGTTTTTGTAGTGCTTCAACTGATGGGCCGTAAGTTGAGGCTCGTTCAATGCCTTAGACACGACAAAAGCCCCCTCAAGTATTACCGTAAACTGATCAGCAAGGGATTCCTTATCTGTCGGAATTTTCATTCGGTGAGTTTTCTGTGTTTCGTCCAGCATAACTGCCAGCTCCCTTCGCCACGTGAGTATAGAAGAGGATATTTTCTCCTTTATATCATCGCTAAACTGGCTGGGCTCATAAATATAGGAGGCATACAGACAGCCGGGATAAGGACTTTCCAATGTGGCCATCATGTCAATATAGCGCTGGATAAACTTTAGAAGCCGCTGCAATGGATCGCCATTCAACGCTTCTGTTTCTTTAAGCGCATTATCCAGGTCGGCCAAGTCCTCACTTGAGAAGTCTTCAATCAGCGTTCTGGCCAGGTCTGCCTTTGACTTAAAATGATAAAAAAATGCTCCCTTTGTGATTTTTGACCGCTCAAGGATTTGATCCACCGATGTGCCTGCAAAACCATTTTCAAGCACGAGCGTTTTAGACTCTGCCAATATTTTGTCCCTCGTGGGCTTTCCGTCTCTAGCCATAGATTCAAATATAAAAAAATAAACAGACTAGTTGGTATAAAAATAAGTTTATCTATATTTGCACCAACTAGTCTGTTTAGTTAAGTCTATTTTTTCATTTAAACTATTTTTTTTATGCCGACTCCGTTAGAAATTCTCCTTGACCCTGTTTCGCTCGTCGTTATTGCGATGTTTACTTTGCTCCATGTGTGGGAGCAACTTTTTCCCAGGAACAAAAACATGCCTAAAATCAAATATGCAACGCTGAGAGGTTTGCTCGCTTTCGTTGTGTTTTTTTTCCTGGGCTCTTACTTGCCGTGTTTTACCGATGAACTTCTGGCAAGCTATCAGTTGCTCAACCTGACCTGGATGCCTACGACTGTTCAGGTAGCCGTCGGTTTGTTATTTTACCAGTTCCTGCTCTACTTCTATCATCAAGCACTGCACAAATCTGATTTTCTATGGCGGGTAGGGCATCAGATGCATCACAGCGCCGAGCGAATTGATATTCCGAGCACCTACTACTTTAGCATCATGGACATGGTTGGCTTTACATTGCTGGGAAGTTTTTGTTTTGCATTTTTTATGGGCTTTTCGGCCCCGGCTATCAGCATTATTATCTTTTCGCTGAATTTTTTAAGCCAATTCCAGCATGCCAATATCAAAACACCCGTGTGGCTGGGTTATTTCATTCAAAGGCCAGAGCAGCATGCAGTACACCATGCACGTGGAGTGCATAAGTACAACTACTCCGATTTCCCCATTTTTGACTACATTTTCGGAACCTTCAAAAATCCGAAAGATTTCCAGGGAGAAAATGGTTTTTACGATGGTGCTTCGGCAAGAATTGGGGACATGCTTCTTTTTAAAGATGTTTCCAGCAATCCGAATGCCTCAAGATAAAGAAATCTGGCACTGATAGCACATGAGATAAGCATCCTGTGCATCTGAAGTGTTTGGTCTAATGCCCTTGTATTGCTGCGAGGGCATTATTCCTATTTTTAACCGTTAGCTTAATTTACTTATAATGAAAAAAGTTTTCTCGTCAACTATATCAATTATCGTTCTTCTGGTTTTTGGCTCGTTCGGGTGCAGCGAGCCACAGCGGTCAATCAAGCTGGCTACATACACTTATGCCACCGACAACCGCCTGGATAAAATTGAACCCCTGGCAGTGAACCTGAGGGCAGCTCTTGGCAGGCCAGTGGAAACAACCAGCTATCCGGACGTCGCTTCCTTTGTGGCAGCTATCAAAGCAGATGAGGTAGATATTGCGCTGATCAACACGCTTGGCTACCTCGTGTTGGCGCTAGACAACAAGCACATGACTCCCGTAGCAACCCTGAAGGTGAAAAAGGGAGCAGAAGACAATTATAAAACGGCTGTACTGACCAACAACGACAAGATTAAAAGCCTTGACCTCCTGCAAGCTAATGCAAAGTCGCTGACTATGATGTTTGTGGCCGAGGGCTCCACTTCTGGGAACCTGGTGCCGAGGCTCATGCTTAGCAGCTTAGGGCTAAAATCTCCGGAGAGTGACTTCGGGCAGGTGACGTTCGGTGGAAACCATACGTCAACTTTTCAAAAACTGGAGGCTGGTGAGGCCGACCTTTGTGCGATTGGCAGCAACGAGTACTTCAAGCAGCTGGAAAAGGATTCAACCACTGCGAACAGACTGTTGTGGATGTCGGAAGAGATTCCTCTTGGGCCGGTATTGATAAACAAGCGGATGACAAAAGCAGAGCAGCAGACAATATCCAATCTGTTGTTCGCACTGCACGAAGAAGATTCGCTGGCGCTGGAAGCTTTAAAGTCGGGGTGGTCGGAAGCAAAGCAGGCAGAGAAATTTTATCCGATTGATGACGCTTACTACAACAGCTTTCGACAGATGAATGGCAACGCCACCGACCTCGCTAACATTCTTCAACAGTTCAACTACTAAGGGCCTTCATTTAAAATGCACGTCGGGGGATGCTCCCGGTCAATGGTGACTATCGAGGATCTGTACCTGAAACAGGCACTGATTTTTTTGTCACACTATTGCGCAAGTAGATACTTGCGCATATATTTGCAAGCAAACACTTGCATATTATGGAGGCCAGACGAGACGTATTTCAGGCGATAGCAGACCCCACCCGGCGGGAAATCATTGGCATGGTGGCTCACCAGTCGCTCAATGTGAATGCCCTGGCTGAAAAATTTGATGTGAGTAGGCAGGCGGTGTCGCTGCATGTGAAGATCTTGCAGGAGTGCGGTCTTATTTCCATCCGTCAGCAAGGGCGGGAGCGCTACTGCGAAGCCAGGCTGGAAGGCCTTGCCGAAGCGTCGGCTTGGATAGAGCAATACAAGCAGTTTTGGATGAGCAAGTTCGATTCTTTGGATAAATACCTGACCAAAATTCAATCAGAAAAAAAGACCGACAAATGAATGCACCAACAATTTCAGACAAAGACAAGCTGAGGCTTTCTTACGAGTTCAATGCTCCAAAGGAGCTGGTGTTCAATGCCTTTAGCACAGCCGAAGCACTGAACGAATGGTGGGGGCCTGTGGAAACGAAGAACAGCGCCATTAGTCTCGATTTTAGGCCAGGTGGCGTGTTCCATTTCAGTATGAAGTTTGGCGAACACGTGAACTATGGAAGATTTCTCTTCAAGACGGTTAATGCCCACGACTTGTTAGAGTTTACCAATGCCTTTGCCGATGAAAAGGGCAATCCTATTCCGGCGCCTTTCGATGTAAAACTGCCAGTAGAAATTTTTTACAGCCTTCGGTTTACCGAAACAGGCGGCAAAACAAATATCGAACTAACAGGAGAACCGTTCGATGCTAGACAAGAGGAAATTGACGGTTTTAATTCCATCGCCGAAGATATGCAGCGAGGCTTTGGTGCGACTTTTTCCAAATTGACTGACTTTCTTAAAAAATAACACCATGGCAAAAGATCATTTAGACACTTCGGACAGGGAGCTGCAAATCTCCCGGCTCTTCAACGCCCCTATCGAGCTGGTGTGGGAAGTGTGGACTGACCCCAATCACCTGAAAAACTGGTGGGGGCCCAACGGCTTCACAACCGACATCAGCCAAATGGACGTGCACCCCGGTGGGCAATGGTCGCTGGTGATGCATGGGCCAGACGGCACCGACTACCCCAACGAAAGTGTTTTCAAAGAAGTAGTCAAGCACAAAAAGATCGTGTATCAGCACGTCTCTTCTCCATCTTTTCTAACAACCGTGGAGTTTGAAAGTCAGGGCAAAAAAACGCTGATGCACTGGCACATGCTGTTCGAAAGCAGGGAGCAATTCATTGAAGTAGTGAAAAAGTACGGCGCCGACGAAGGCCTGAAACAGAACATCGAAAAACTTGCCCAATACCTGACAAAGTTTGTCGCCAAAAAATGACAATGATGAAAAATTTATCTCAATCAATAATGCTGACCCTTGGCGTAGCTGTTGCGCTACTCGCCTCCTGCAGCACAAATAATAACGAGTCTATGGAATCAAAAACGGAACTCCCAGAAAAAGTGACCTCCTTCGAGAGCGGCTACTCCGATGTCAACGGCCTGAAAATGTACTACGAGATTCACGGTGAAGGAGACCCACTTGTACTCATTCATGGAGGAGGCTCCACCATACAAACCACGTTTGGTAATATTATCCCCGAGCTGGCAAAAAACAACAAGCTGATTGCCGTTGAACTGCAGGCCCACGGCCACACCAGCGACAGGGATTCGCCTGAAACATTTGAGCAGGATGCGGACGACGTGGTTACACTTCTGCAGAATATGGGTATTGTCAAAGCTTCCTTTTTCGGCTTCAGCAATGGAGGAAATACCACAATGCAAATTGGCATCCGGCATCCTGAAATAGTAAACAAGCTGATCATCGCTTCGGCTTTTTTCAAAAGAGAAGGCATGTTTCCAGGCTTTTTTGACGGCATGGAGCATGCCAGCATCGATAATATGCCGGCCGACCTGAAAGAAGCGTTTTGGGCAATCAATCCTGACTCTACTAAGCTCCTTGCCATGTTCAATCATGACAAAAATCGGATGCTCGGCTTTCAGGATTGGGATGAGGCTTTGCTGCAGTCTATTCAGGTGCCATCGCTCATTATCAATGGCGATCAGGATGTGGTGCAGAACACACATGCCGCACTGATGGCTGCCACCATACCCAATGCCAGGCTAATGATACTACCCGGCAACCACGGCTCGTACATGGGGCAGGTGGAAGGGCCTTATCAGGGAAGCAACACGACCGAGTTGACGTTGTCAGTGATAGATGAATTTTTGAAGAGTGAGTAGCCCGGATCGGTGGTTTCCTCAGCCCCAGCACGTGGGACCACACCAGAAGAAAGGCTTTTCATGGTGTAGAAGATCCCTTCGGGATAGCTGTGAGAGAGGCCGCAGTTGTTATTGATGCTCCCGACGAACAGAAACCACACGGCAAAAGATCTCCTCCAGCTTCTCCCTTACTCGTATCTTTGAAAAATACCCCTCTGGTCTTATCATAGACCAAAGGGGTTTCTTGCATTCCTCCTGGGAAGACTTCTACTAAAATCTATAGCCGGCTGAAAGGCCAAAGCCAGTATTTTTCACATTGGTTTTGTCGTTGGCGGTTCTATTGTCGTCGGGGTTGATTTTCACCATACCAAGTTGCGAGTTGAGCTGAAAAAACAAACCACCAGCCATCCCATATCCAAACAGAATATTGCCCCCAAAATCGAGCGGCTTAAAATAAGGTGTTAGCAATGCATCACCGTCATTTACTTCGTTGGTGAATTCAATGTCATTATTTACTTCGACAGAACCAGATACATAGGTAGCCTTGCCACTAACAGCATATCCCACGTAAGGCCCAAAGCCCAGCATAATATAGCCACTACCCACCTGGCTCTTGTACACCAGATTCAAAGGCAGTTCCAAATACGAGAGTCTGTAAGTACTCGTCACTTGTCCCGTTGTATTTTTGGAACCCTTGGTGCTGAACATCAGCCCGGGTTGAAAATAAAACTCCGGCGCAATGGGTATTTGAGCGTTGAGTCCGGCATGAAAGCCTGCTATCAGGTCATTCTCAATTTTGTCTCCGTTGAAATCTTTCCCATTGAAGTTCTGTAAATTAACCCCGCCAAGAATGGCCACGCCGCCTTTTTCTGATGCAGTGCTTTGAGCCATGGTCGCTGACGTGGCGAAGACCAGGGCAATCAAGATATATAATTGTCTTGCTTTCATTTTAGTTTTCTTTGATTGTGTGAATTAATTAGAGGCTTCTTTGGCAGCTTCCGCCTTCATTTTTTCGTTAGCAGTGATCAGGAATTCAACCCTGCGATTTTGAGCTTGTCCGCCAGACGTACCATTGTTGTATTTCGGTACCGACTCGCCAAACCCTTTGATGCGCACCCTGTTGTAGCTGATTCCCTGGCTCCTTATATAATTTGAAGACGTGCTTGCCCTTCTTTCCGACAAGCCCTGATTATAAGACTCAGACCCTTTACTGTCAGTATGCCCCTGCACTTCAATGTCAGTGTCGGGATAGGCGTTGAGCACTTTAACCAGCTTATCCAGCGAAGTCTTTGATTCTGACGAAAGGTCAGATTTATCAAACCCGAAGAGCACGTCGCTGCTAAATTCGACCACGATGCCCTCTCCTACTCTTTCCACCTTAGCATCGGGCACAGTTTTTTCCAGTTCAGCGGCCTGCTTGTCCATTTTGTTGCCAATCAAAGCGCCTGCAGTACCCCCGACTGCTGCCCCGATAATGGCACCCAACGCAGTGTTTCCTGATGCCCTGCCGATAACGGCACCCATAGCACCTCCACCAACTACGCCAACAGCTGCCCCTTTCTTAGTTTTATTGGCAGCACAGCCTGAAAGGACCAAAGCCACACTTAAAAAGAAGATTACACTCTTACTTAAATTTTTCATACTTAGATACTTAATAATTGATGCGGTAGGGGATCACCTCGAAGTCTTCAGATTGGGTAAGGCCCCACCTTTGGAGAGAAGGAATTTTTTATCAAAAGTAGGGTCCATGAAGCCGCTGCGAGTTACACATATGTCTATATGAGTTGCATAAATCACGCATTGAGTGAACAAGGGGGAGTTTTGAGGTAAAACAACAAACAGCAAGCAATGACGTCGGGCTCATAGCTTGCCTTGGTTCACTACTTTCAGTGAAGGAAAAAGTTCGTAATTTATTCGCCCAAACCAACCTAAAATCTGATGGCAGGCGCCAGGCAATTCTTCCACTATGTGAGCTACGTCCAGTATCCGCTGATGCTCCTTGCTCTATTCTTTTCATTTAAGCCCATCATTTTTGGCTTTGACGCCATCTGGGCCGACTACAACAAGCTTTTGGTTTTTATGGGCCTGGGCATCAGCTTTTCCACCTTGCAGGATACCCAAAAAACCCAGAACAAACTTTCGAAGAGGGTTTGGGAGAACCCCAGGTGGGGGAAGATTGCGTTGTTGGTCATGTCGTTGACCACGTTTTGGGTACTTGCCTTTGGAATGTTTGGCTACTTCGCTTCTGAGAACGATATTATAAGAGAGCTCGCTTTTGGAGTCATTGTGTTGGGCATCGGCTTAATTGGCATGCTGAAGGCCGCTATTGAGATGTTTGAAAACCATAGAACGGACAAACAACAAAGCCCAATGAATGAGTAGCCCCTTTGGAAACTTACTTTGAAGAGCTTGGCCTAAAACCTATAGCCTACAGAAAAACCAGTTCCGGTATTTTTTATGCTGGATCTGTCACCGGGATATTGATTGTATGTTGGGTTAATTTTGGTAATACCCTGATGTGTGCTCACTTGAAAGAATAATCCGCTGGGCATCATATATCCGACGAAAATATTGCCCCCAACATCCATCCGTTCAAAATATGGAGTCCAGGACAGGCCATCGTCTTTCGCCGGATCTGTAAACTTAACATCACGTGAGAATTCGACTGCGCCACTGCCAGTGGTAACATGGCCTCCGAAGCCACGAGCAACATATGGGCCAAAGCCAAGCATTAAGTACCCGCTGCCCCACGGTTTTTTGTACACCAGATTCAAGGGCATTTCAAGATACGACAGCCGGGTAGTGGTTTTTGTTTCTCCAACACCTTTGGATCCCTTGTTGATAATGAGAAACCCCGTTTGAAAATGGAAGTCGGAGCTCACAGGTATGTTGATATCTATACCAAAATGAGCACCTGGGAGTAAATGATTTTTTTGAATGCGCCCATCGAAATCTCTCTCATCAAATTTCTGAAGATTGGCTCCGCTTCTTACAGCAATTGATACCCTTTCTGAGTCAACACGTTGAGACCTAGCAAGCGAGGCTGTGAATACCAGAGCAAGTGTAAGAGTGAATATTCTTTCTCTCAATTATGTGTTTTTTTTAAGTCAGGCAGTAGTATATATAAGCTACTACTAACACAGCCATTTCCACTAATGTAAGCAATATTCAGCGCTGTGCGAAAAAAATAAAATAACATATTTTGTAAATAATAGGCTAAACGCTACTAAAAGAAACGATTTCCTTCAGCTTTTTGATAGTATCCAAAGCGCTGAATATTGCCAAAAGCTATCTATTTCGGAAGTCAGCTGGCTTATCAGGCACAATAGCAGCGTCATAGGTCTCTCCCGCTGCCACTTGCACCATGGTGATTCTCACTTTGGTTGGGAAAAAGTGCTCATGGTCGGCTCGCTTGTGGGCGTGGCCTTGCCCCCCACTGTCGTCTTTGATCACGAGGTCCATTTGTTTGATGCCCTCACTCCAGATGATCGACTCGTTCTCCCAGAATTCCGTCATGGGAACGTCCACTTCGTAAACTCCTTCTGCGGTATAAAGGCCAGTATTGGTGCAGCCGTAGCCGTTGCCCTGGCCTTTGTTGGGAATGTAACACAACGTCCACTGCGTGGGGTAGTCTCCGGCAGGCTTTTCCATCACTTCCAGGCGAATGTGCACCGTTCCGTTGCGGTAGTCGACAGGCGAAGTCCAATCGGTGGGCCGCTGGGTATTCAGCATATCGCCTTTTACGTAATAGTGCGACTTGCTGGGCGTGGAATTGTCTGCGTTTTCTTTGGTGTAAGTGAATTCTGTGTCGAAGAGAAGGAATTGCTTGGGCTGCTGCGCCAGGAGCAATGTGGGGAGGGTCAGGATGACCAGAAGTGAAAGTTTTTTCATAGGGTGCTATTCAACAAGGTAAAGAGTAAGAAAGATACTCAACAGAATTGATATAAGGGTTAAAAGCTGATTGATGAATGATGTCTTCTAAAGTATCGTTTGCAAATAGGCTATCTCACAATGTAGGAAACATATAGCAGTGATTGTAGCCAATTTATACCCGATTGGGTATATTTTTTCTTCATTGGTCAAAACTACACCCCAAAGGGTATAGTTTTGACCTCCTCTAACTATTTTATACCCGTACAGGTATACTATTGAAAATATTTCTTACTTTCATACCCGATAAGGTATAATTTATTAGCATGGACTTAAGCCAATTCGTCAAAGAGAAAAGAAAATCATTGGGACTGACTCAAGAGGAGCTATCACTAAAGGCTGGCGTGGGGCTGAGGTTTGTGCGTGAAATGGAACAAGGGAAGCAATCTTTACAAATGGACAAAGTCAATCAGGTGTTGAAACTCTTTGGATATGAACTCGGGCCAACGGCTATTGACAGAAGCAAGCTATTTGATGAAAAAAGCTAAGATATATATGCATGACGAGTGGGCTGGGGTGCTTACTGAGGACAGTGAAGGCTACCATTTTGCCTACCAAAAGGAGTATGTGAGCGAAGGAGGAGAGCCAATTAGCCTGACCATGCCACTTACAGACAAGGTTTATCACAGTGCCATGCTGTTCCCCTTTTTTGATGGCTTGATCCCTGAAGGTTGGCTACTGGAAATAGCCGAGAAGAGCTGGAAGATCAATGTCCGAGACAGAATGAGCTTGCTATTGGCCACCTGCAGAGACTGTATCGGGGCTGTTTCTGTTGAACCAGTAGACGTTGAAGAGAATGAATAGAAAATCATGCCTCTATTGCTATCAACCTCTCATTGGAGAAGACCTGGCGACTCAAGCAGGGGATGCTGGTTTCCATCCATCGTGTAGTAAGAAGTTTTTTGGGACGGCTGCCCCTCCTGAACTACCCTTCACAGAGAACGATATGTTACAACTTGCTGAGCAGGTTATCAAAAGCCACAAAACAGTGACCGGCGTTCAGCCGAAGCTATCTCTGAGCATTGAGAAAATAAAAAATAGTCAGTTCCCGGAAAGGTTTACCATAGTCGGTTTATGGGGAGAGTATATTTTGAAACCACAGACAGAAGCGTTTAAACACCTGCCGGAGAACGAAGACCTAACGATGCATTTGGCAACCCTATGTGGAATAAACACCGTGGAGCACTCGCTAATAAGTCTCAAATCAGGGCAGTTAGCCTACATCACCAAACGCATAGATAGAAAAACCGTATCAAGAAAAGCCAGTGCAGCCAGGAAACTGCATATGGAGGATATGTGCCAACTGACTGAAAGGCTGACCGAGCACAAATACAAGGGCTCTTACGAACAGATTGCAAAAATTATTATCCGGTACTCGGAGAATCCCGGCCTTGATGCGATCAATTTTTATGAGCAGGTCATCTTCTGCTTTCTAACAGGCAACAATGATATGCATCTCAAGAATTTTTCATTGTTGAAAAACGACGGACTCAATTATACTCTTTGCCCCGCCTATGATCTTGTGGCATCGGCTCTGGTATTGCCCGAGGATGATGAAGAGCTTGCGTTGACTTTAAACGGCAAAAAGAAAAAACTGAAAAAAGCTGATTTCGACACTGCCATGTTATCTGCCGGAATCGAACAAAAAGCCATAGACAATATTTACAGGAGATTTTCCAACTCCCAGGCCAGGTGGAAGGATTTCATTGACATCAGTTTTTTGCCCGAAGACATGAAGGTGAATTTTCAAGAGTTGATCAACTCGAGATTTGATACGCTCGGACTGTGATCCGGAAAGCTGCTATGCTACCACCCCATCCTCTTCTTCAACTCCGTGATATGTGCCAGGTGGTGCCTGCCATGCCACGAGTACATAGCCAACACGGTAGCCAGTTTGGAGGTTTTTCCGGACGCAGGGTGCACAAAAGTTCTTTGGTAGTCCTCTTCAGACATCGCTTTTAATAGCACCACCCATCGCTTGTGGAGCATTTCCAATAAATCGAGAGAAAGATCAATTTCTCCATGGCCTGCATCGGGTAGCTCAGCCCATAGCTGCTCTTCGTAGGGTCTGATGGTCGGGTTGTCTTCGGTGAGCGCCAGCCGGAAGCGCATATAGGAATTCATGTGGCTATCAGGGATGTGGTGCACCACCTGCCGCACTGTCCAACCGCCGGGGCGGTAAGGGGTTTCCAACTGTTCCTCAGAAAGGCCCACGACTGCCGTCCTCAATTGCGATGGCAAATGAGCAATGTCTTCTATCCAATGGCTACGCATCGCCAGAGAAGTATCTTTTGGTGAAATAAAATCACCTATAGGGTATTTGAGCGCTTCGAGGTCTTCCATAAAGAACAGGAGTAAAAAATGATGGTGAAGTTAAAAATAAAGGAACGAAGAACAGCCAGGAGTGGTTGTAATTTGAAAATACGATAGACTATCGTATTTTTGGATAAAGCAATATCAAATGAAAGTGACAGCCCTGATTTCGGATGACTTAATTGAAGAGGTGAAAAAACTCAGTCACGGAAAAAACATTACCGAAAGTATCACCATTGCCCTTAAAGAATGGGTAGCGCAAAAAAAGATTGAAGAAGTCACCAATTTAGTAACTGAAGCCCCTTTGATCTTTCAAAGCAGTTTTTCGGCTGAAAAGGCACGCAAGCTCAACAGAACATCAGCCTGAAAATGATATTGGTCGACACGTCAGTTTGGATAGAGTTCCTCAAGGGCAAAACACCCGAAATCACTGATAAAATGGTGATTGAGCTGAAGAACAGAAATGTACTGGCTGCAAGTCCTGTTTTTGGAGAGTTGTGGCAAGGAGTGAAAAATGAACGTGAAAAAAGCATTGTTGATACATACTGGGCCAATCTCCCCAAAGAAGACGAAACAGAGATTTTCATTGAAGCAGGAAGGCTTTCCAATCAATACCAGCTTTTCAGCAAGGGAGTTGGGTTGATCGACTGTGCCCTCATTTCCCTGATCTTAAAGGGAAACCACCATTTGTGGACATTGGATAAGAAGCTCGCAACAGTTGCGATGGAAATTGTTGGGCGGTAAACCCTCAAACCACCTCCTTCTTCGCAATCCCCTCCATAATCACCTCAGCATGCACCCTGGAGTTTTCGATAAACCATTTGTTGGTTTTCAGGCCTCCACAGATGACCCCTGCCAGGTAAATGCCCGGCACGTTGGTTTCCATGGTCTCGGGATTGTGCACAGGTGTTAGAAAATCATCGGTGCCAATTTCGATGTTCATACTTTTCAGAAAGCTGAAACTGGGCTGGTAGCCCGTCATGGCCAGCACAAAATCGTTTTCGAGGGTCTTCATACCCTCTGGCGTGACAATGTCGACTTCCGTTTCTCTGATGGCCACTACCTGCGACTTGAAATAGGCCTTGATGGAGCCTTCCTTGATCCGGTTTTCGATGTCCGGCTTCACCCAGTATTTTACACGGTCACCAATTACTTCATCCCGGATTACCATCGTCACTTCTTTCGCTCCTTTTCGGTAGGTTTCCAGTGCCACATCAACCCCTGAGTTGGCCGCCCCAATCACCAACACTTTCATGCCAAAATAAGGATGCGCTTCTTTGTAATAATGCCTCACTTTGGGTAGCTCTTCACCAGGCACGTTCAGCAGGTAGGGCAAGTCGTAAAACCCTGTAGCCAGGATCACATTGCGGGCTTCAAAAGTGGCTTTGGAGGTGGTGATGACAAAATAGTCACCCTTCTTCTCCACACTATTGACAGGTTCATACAGTCGCACATTCAATTTCCAGGAGCTGGTCACCCGGCGGTAATACTCCAGCGCCTCCGGTCGGGTAGGTTTAGGGTTGTGAGAAATAAAAGGTACCTCCCCTATCTCCAACTTATCCGACGTGGAAAAAAAAGTCATATTGGCCGGATAGTTATAAATAGAATTGACCAGGCAACCCTTGTCCACAATCACATAACTCAAGCCTCTCTTCTGAGCCTCAATTCCACAAGCCAGACCAATGGGGCCGGCACCAATCACAAATACGTCTAACATCGGTAATATTTAAAGCTTAACCTTATGCCAACCCAAAATCCGCCGACTGGTTTCATTTACAGCATTCAAATTAGCTATCACCGTAAATCTTATAAACACCCTTCCGCAAGGCGTCTCCTTCCTCCGAGCAAATGAAGCCAATGGTTTTGGCAATCTTTTCCGGCTTCACCCATTTGCTGAAGTCGGCATCGGGCATGTTCTTTCTGTTGGGAGGCGTATCAATGATGCTGGGCACCACAATGCTCGAGGTAATATGCTTACCCTTGCCCGACTCGTTCAGTATATCGGAAAGGTTGAACAATAATGACTTTGACAGCGCATAAGGCAGGGTGTCCTTTCCAGCAGAAGCCTGAAGGGCTGGCCTGGCCCCGACAAACACCAGCCTGCCTCCGCCTACTTTTGCCATTGCCTGAAACGCTGGTCTTGCAGTGAAATAGGCCGTATAAAAATTTAAATGGAGCATTTTGTCCAGTTCGGCACCACCCGTATCCTCAATATTTCCCATGGCAAACCCACCAACTAACATAATCACTGCATCAAGGCGACCATGTTTGGCAACTATCTTGTCAATGGCATCTGAGGCGGCTTTCTCATTGGTCAAATCGGCCTCTACAAACTCGGCTTTGGTCGCTCCGGCTGGCAAGCGACCCGGCACGGCCGTACCCACCACCCTGTAGCCTAAGCTTGAAAACTCATTTACAACTGCCTCGCCAAGATTTCCCCCAGCTCCTGTAATCAGCACAACTTTCTGCATAACATTTTCTGTTTTGCCTGGTCAAAATAAGATATTGCAAGATGTAATATTTGAGCCTCCTATGCCAGCAGACAAGACGTCTTTTTTCCAGGATGTGTACGAAGTGGCCCGGCTGATCCCCAAAGGCCGTGTGACAAGCTACGGTGCTATTGCTAACTATCTTGGCACCAAGGGCAGCTCCCGACTGGTAGGCTGGGCGGTGAACAGCGCTGGCATGCCCGACGACGTGCCGGCACACCGGGTGGTGAACAGGGTGGGAGTGCTTTCTGGCAAGCACCACTTTGGAGGCTCGAGAATGGAGGAGTTGCTTAAAGCCGAAGGTATTGAGGTGAAAAATGACAAGATCGTGGCGTTTGACAAGTTATTCTGGGATCCAATGAAAGAACTAGCGTAAAGGGAGAAGCACCAAATGGCAAAAGACAAATAGCAAGTAAGCTCCAAGTGCTAATTGCTGAATTTCAAAACACCAACCCCTCCCTTCGTATCTATGCGCTCACTTTTTCTAAGCACCAAGTGTCAAAAGATAAATAGCAAATAAGCTCCGGGTACCAACTCCTGAAATTCAAAACCATCACTCCTTCCTTTCTTGCCACCTGATGCGGCTTTTGAGCAGCCTTAGCTGAATACTAATTTTTGTAGTAAATTATTCCAATATTTTTTGCATAGTGTTTTAGTATTACTAAATTTGATAGCAAATACTACCGCTATGAAAATGTTCTACAAAGTTCAGCTTCCTGCGTCACAGCCAGTGGCTTCTTATGTACACCAGTGCAAGCTGTATATACAACAGAGAGCCGGGAAGTTCAAGTTCATGACCTCAGAGGCGTTCATTTCACTTTTTTCCTTTGAGGCTGAAGTGGCCGACGAGCAGCAATTGATCAAGGCACTAAGAAAGGCGGCCGCTTATCTGGATACTTTCGATGTGTCGCTTAATGGCTTTTCGCACTTTCCACAAAGCCGGACTCTCTTCATAAAAGTGGAGAATGCAAGGACGCTGAGGGAGCGAAATAGACTTTTTCATGATGCCTTTCTTTCTATCACAAAAGACATGGGCATCGACATCAGCAATATGACGTTTACCGATCATCCTCATATGACAATCGGCGCCGATTTTGAAAGCAAAATCTACGGCTCTTTATACAATGCGTTTGTTCAGCATCGTTATCACCAGGACTTCAGAGCCGAAAGCGCATTACTTGTAAAGTATGTCGGTAGAGGAAAAAATAAAGTGCTTTCTAAAGCGCCCTTTCAAAAAGTTTCCAGGCATCGGCCTCCTTTTATTGAGGCACCAACCGCCTCAAATGAAAAAGGTCAAATGACATTGGAATTCAATTAGCTGTGTTAGTACCAGTGTGGGGAAACTCACACTGGAACGTCTATTTTTTTTCCACATTCATTGCGGGTGTGTAGACACACCCTCTAGGGAATTAAACTACAGGCACTGTCCTCTCGGCTGCATTCGCCACAGATAATTTCTATTTTTAATGCTTTTCGTTTTAGGGTGTGTCTTCACCATAGCCGTCAACCATTTAGGTTCCTCAATGTGATCGCCCTCACAGGGGAGCATCTACTTTACGGCTGCTAATCGCCCAACGTTTTCAACATACGCTGCGGGCGTGAGGGCACACCCGAAAACATCTTGTCACACTGAAACGTCTATTTTTCTCTTGCTGCTAATCGCCCAAAGTCCAAGAAAGGTGAGCAGCCCATTCAGAAGCAAAATCTCAAATCCAAACTTATATCCCCATAAAAGGCTTTCGGAGCTGATGTTGATGAGGTACGATAACAATGGCGATAGCACGCAAACTACCGGCACATACTTGTCTGTTAACGGGCGTTTAGTGAAAAGCCCAAAGGAGAAGAGCCCGAGCAAGGGCCCATAAGTATAGCCTGCAGCCGTGAATACTGAATTGATCACACTCGAATCGTTGATGGCGTTGAAAATAAGGATGACGAAAAAGAGCAGGAACGAAAAGCCCAGGTGAACGAGCATCCTTACCTTATCGTTGTTTTTTACCTCTTTTTTCTCAAAACCCAAAAAGTCGACACAGAAAGAGGTGGTCATTGCCGTGAGGGCTGAGTCGGCACTACTGTACGCAGCAGCTACAATGCCCAGGAGAAAAAGCACCCCTGCGAAAGTATTAAAATGACCGAGCGCCAACATAGGGTAAAGATTGTCGGTACGGTCAGGAATAGGAATGCCCGTTGCTTCGGCATACATAAACAACAGCGCTCCCAGGCTCAAAAACAAAAAATTAACGATGACCAACACCACGCAAAACCAAAACATGTTCTTCTGCGCATCGCCAATATTCCGGCAGGTGAGGTTCTTTTGCATCATGTCCTGATCGAGGCCTGTCATCACTATCGCAATGAAAGCCCCGGCAAAAAACTGTTTGAAAAAGTTTCTGCCACTCTGCCAATCCCATTCAAACACCCGGAAGTACTCACTTTTCACAACGGTAGATCCTATGTCTGCAATTCCAATGTTCAACTCGGTACTGATGAGATATATACTAATAACAACCGCCAGGATCATAAAGCCGGTCTGCAGGGTATCGGTCCACACTACGGTTTTTATACCCCCTTTAAAAGTATAAAGCCATATCAGCCCGATGGTAATGAGCACGCAAGCCCAAAAGGGGATACCAAAAGAATCAAAAATTGCCAACTGCAATACACCAGCCACCAGAAACAGCCTGAAAGACGACCCAACCACCCTGCTGAGGAGAAAGAAAAAAGATCCTGTTTTGTAAGAAGCCACGCCGAACCGCTGTTCGAGATAGGTATATATCGTAACAAGATTGAGTTTGTAGTAAAGAGGCATCAACACTGTGGCAATGATCAGGTAACCAGGCAAATACCCCAACACGACCTGAAAATAGGTAAAACCGCTATTGCCGACTTCGCCAGGAACGCTGATGAACGTAACGCCACTCAATGAGGCACCGATCATCCCAAAGGCCACCAAATACCAGGGAGATTCTCGGTTTCCTGTAAAAAATGTCGACGAAGTAGCACCTCTGGAGGTAAAATAGGAGATGACGAAGAGCAGTAAAAAGTAACTTCCAATGACGGCGAGAACAAGAGTAGGTGTCATATCTATCGGGATGTCAGTTTATTTTCTTAATTTTGCGGGATATTCAAACCAAATTAACGAACAGAACATCACTCTGGCAAAGTAATTCATCTGGAATAAAATAAACGGAATACTAAAATGGACTGCCTTCCAGAAGCATCCAAAGATGGCAACTGAGACTGGAAGAACCACAATTCATTTAAATTATAAAAGACTATGAGTTATCAACCGCAAAAAGAAGATCTGGTTGAGGTATTGGAAGACCTTGAGTCAACCGATTTACAGGACTTAATTGTCTACAACGACGACTATAACACGTTCGATCATGTGACCAACACACTGATCAAGGTTTGCAAGCACGATAAACTTCAAGCGGAGCAGTGCACGTGGATCATCCACTACAAAGGCAAATGTGGAGTGAAAAAGGGCTCTCTGCCTGAGCTGAAGCCTATGAAAGAAGCTATTTTAGAGGCTGGCATCAACGCTGAAATTCTTTAACAGGCTGCATGGAATTTCCTTCTAAACTCATTGAAGAGGCCGTAGAACAATTTTCTCAATTTCCTGGTATTGGCAAAAAGACAGCATTACGATTGGTGCTCTACCTTTTGAAGCAGGAAAAAGATCAGACAACCCGCTTCACGGAGGCACTTGACAATCTCCGCCAAAAGATTCGCTACTGTGTCGAATGTCACAATATTTCAGACACCGAGGTTTGCAGCATTTGCACCAGTCACCGCCGTGACCGTTCGCTTATTTGTGTTGTAGAAGACATCCACGATGTGCTCGCCATAGAAAACACATCCCAATATAACGGGCTTTACCACGTCCTCGGTGGCATCATCTCACCCATGAACGGTGTGGGGCCTGATGAATTAAACATCCAAACTCTGGTAGACAGAATTGCCGGAAAAGACGGTGAAGTGAAGGAGGTAATTCTGGCCCTGAGCGCCACCATGGAGGGAGACACAACGTCGTTTTACATTACCAGAAAGGTGGGGGATAAAGGAGTGAAAGTATCCACGATTGCCCGTGGCATTCCCTTTGGCGGCGAACTGGAATACACCGACGAAATCACCCTTGGCAGAAGCATATTGACCAGGGTCAATTATGATTTACCTACTTCGTAAATCTCATTGCCAGACTGCCGACCAGCAAAAAGAAGTCGTCGTGAGTCGTTGCATCCTGAGAGAGAAAAATAGCGTTAGCATCGCTTCCATACTTTGCCTCCACTCTGAGTTTGGCATTGTCGGCCACGTTCAGCGAACCAGTCACTGAATAGGTACTTAAGTTGAAACCCCTTCCGGACGTATTGACCAATATCTCGTCATCGTCACGCATATTTTCCACCCGTCCGCCAATTGCAAGCTTGTCACTAATCTTATACTCCGCAATCAGCATCGCTATCACAAAATTGCCGCTATCATCAGACCCCACGAGCTCCTGCGCTCCATAATCGAAGGACGCCACTGCATGAAATTTTGCGTTGAATGCATACTTTATCCAGGCGTTGTGGTAATTTCTAACTTTCCTTCTCCCCACAAACCCCGGCTGTTCGTTGCCAATCAGGTTGCCATAGCTAAGGGTCAGCTCGTCGGTTGGTCGGTATTGCAAATTGACCCCCACCGATTTAGCATTGTTGGTTTCAGCAATTATCTGCCATCCGTTAACAACGACAGCTGTGAAATCCAGTTTATCGTTCATTGCTGCCGAAAGCTTCACGCCTGTCAAATAATATGGCGTATATTCCGTTCCCAGTGCTCTGGTATATATTTCATTGTCAATTGAGGCAACTCCCTCGTAACCTGTATGCGGGGTAATAATTCCAGCATCAACCCAAATCCCTTCTTTTATTTTTACGCCTGCATTGGCCTGGTAGATCATTCTGGTGAGATCGTTGGGCTCTGCGGCGTAATTGTATTGCACATACGTGCCAGTCTGGAGCCCAAAACTACTTCGCACCCTCTTTGCTGAGTACTCTGCCAGCAAATAGCCCCAGTTAAGATTGAACTCATTATGTCGGGCTGCCTGAGTCACATATTGCCTTGAGTTATTCAATGGCTTGTTAAAGTCATAAGCATAGTACACATCGGCGAAGCCAGAAAACGTAAATTGCCTGTCGCTATCTTGCGCATGCAGTTGCTTTGCCAACATAAGTGCAATAAACAGGATTAATGGGGTCTTCATTTTTGGAAATTTCAAAAGTCCGGCGTTGATATTGGCAAAGTTCTAAAAAAATAGGGCTTCTTGGCATAAGCGATTCATAATCTTTAATTTGCGCCGCAATTACACCCGATCAACATGAGTTTCTTATCAAAAAGAGTGAATGCCCTGGCCGAATCGGCCACACTGGCCATGGCCAAAAAGGCCAGAGAGTTAAAGTCAACCGGCGTTGACATCATCAGCTTAAGCCTCGGCGAGCCTGATTTTAAAACCCCCAAGCACATACAGGAGGCTGCTAAAAAGGCCATTGACGAAGAAAAATACTTTGCCTATTCTCCTGTAGCCGGTTACCAGGATTTGCGGGAAGCCATTGCTGCCAAATTTAGAAACGAAAACGGGCTTGATTCGAAGCCGGAAAATATCGTGGTGTCGACCGGTGCCAAGCAGTCGATCTACAACCTGATGTCGAGCATCCTCGATCCGGGAGATGAAGTAATCATTTTTGCCCCTTACTGGGTGAGCTACTCTGACATCATTCAGCTTTGCGAAGGCAAGTCGGTATTGGTGTCGGGCACTATAGAAAATGGATACAAGCCAACGGCCGCACAGCTCGAGGCAGCCATTACCCCAAAAACAAAAGCATTGCTTTACTCCTCTCCATGTAACCCTACGGGTTCTGTTTTCAGCAAGGAGGACTTTGAAGGTTTTGTAAAAGTGCTTGCGAAGCATCCGCAAATTCTGATCCTGGCGGATGAAATCTACGAGCACATTAACTACGTTGGCAAGCACATCAGCATCGGCACATTCCCAGAAGTAAAAGACCGGACGGTAACCATCAACGGCATGGCCAAAGGATTTGCTATGACTGGCTGGAGAATTGGCTTTATCAACGCTCCCAAAGAGGTGGCGCAGGCTTGCGAAAAAATTCAAGGCCAGGTAACAAGCGGCACCAACACGATAGCGCAAAGAGCGACCGTTTCGGCGCTTACCTCCAGCCTCGATGCCACTAAAGAAATGTCAGCGATCTACCGCAAGCGCAGAGACATGGTGTACGATCTGCTCAAAGGAATCCCCGGGTTGAAAGTAAATATGCCCGAAGGTGCTTTCTATTTCTTCCCGGATGTGAGCCACTACTTTGGCAAAAGCGATGGGGAAATGACGGTAAAAGATGCCGATGACTTCTGCATCTATATCCTGGCCAAAGCTCATGTGGCGCTGGTAACAGGTGGCGCTTTTGGCGCACCCAATGCCGTGCGCCTTTCATACGCAGCTTCAGAGGCAGAATTGCAAGAGGCCCTCAAAAGAATCAAAGGTGCTCTGGCACTTTTGAAATAAAGCTCCCTTTTGAATAGAAATGTCATCTTGAGCCTGTCGAAAGAGATTATTGAAACCAAATCGCCTTCGACAGGCTCAGACTGACACACTTTTTTAAACTTTCTTTTTTTAACTCATATATTTGGGCCGTTAACCCAATCATTTGTCCATGCCCTTCTCCTCTATTCAGGAAGTTTTCAGCGCATTTGAAAATCTCAAAGTGCTCGTCATCGGTGATGTGATGATCGACTCCTACATTTATGGTAACGCTGCCCGCATCTCTCCTGAGGCACCCGTGCCGGTCGTTAACGTCAGCAAAAAAGAGAACCGTTTGGGGGGTGCCGCTAATGTGGCGCTCAACATCCAGTCGCTGGGAGCCACCCCCATTCTTTGCAGTATCATTGGCGATGAGCTGGACGGCGAAACATTTTTTGAGCTGCTGAAAGCAAGAAACATTTCTTCCCAGGGCATCATCAAAAGCCGGGAGAGGATTACGACGGTAAAAACCAGAGTGCTGGCTGGCTCGCAACACATGCTCCGGGTCGACAGCGAAACCGACAAAGCATTGACCGCTCTTGAGCAGCGAGCACTTATGGATCATATTCGTAATCTGGCAACAGGTTGCGACGTCATCATTTTTGAGGACTACGACAAAGGTGTACTTAACCCGGCCATCATTTCACAAACCATCAATCTGGCCAACGAGCTGGGCATCCCCACAGTAGTGGACCCAAAGAAAAGAAACTTTCTGGCCTACAGCGGTGCCTCCCTTTTCAAACCCAACCTTCGGGAGCTGAAAGAAGGCCTGAAGCTGGAGTTCGATCATCACGACCTGGATCAGCTGTCATCAGCAGTGAACCAGCTCAATGCGCACATGCCGGTTGAAAAAGCACTCATCACGCTATCAGACAGAGGCGTTTACCTTACCGACCATGTGCAGTCCATCCACTACCCTGCCCATATCCGCCGCATTGCCGACGTATCGGGTGCTGGCGACACTGTGGTGAGTATAGCAGCACTCTGCGAGGCACTGCATTTGTCGCTGGAAGTGCAGGCCGAGCTCAGCAACCTCGGAGGCGGACTTGTGTGTCAGCACCTGGGGGTAATGCCCATCGAAAAGGAGAGCCTGCTTCAGGAGGCACTGAAAAATGAGATGATTTTGAAGCATTTGAAAGACTAGCACTGAGTTATTTTTAGTTCTAATCTCCGCACCTTAGCCAGCCCGGTTCACGGCATCCTGCTTCAAAAGAAATCCTTCAGTGCGCTGAACCCAATCACTGAAATAACGCACGAGAAGACAAACGCCAGCACCAGCCCGGTGTTTAACAACCAGCCTGCCCGGTGCTCGCCCATTACCGCTTTCCGATTGATCATATAAATGATTCCACCAATGACCAGGGGCAGCACAAACACATTGGCTACCTGAGTGGCTATCTGGGCTGCGATAGGATTCGCTCCCAAAATAGGAACCGAGAGCCCAACAACGCAAGCGACGGCTGTGAGCCGCTTGAAAAGCTTCGACTTCAAATCAAGTTCGCCGTTCTTATAATCGGAAATCAATAGCGGTGCCACCATCAGAATAGGAAACACCGACGAAAGTCCTGCGCTGAGCGCTCCGGTCATAAACAGCGCCACAGCAAATTTTCCAGCCACAGGCTCCAGGGTGTATACCATGTCAATCACCTTGTTGATCGTGAGCCCCTTGTAATACAGGGCACCCATGGCCGTAATCATGATGGCGGCACTGATCACAAACATGAGCAACGCCGACGACAGGGCGTCTCTCGACTGCAGAGAGGTGTCCTCCCTGGCCCAGCCTTTGCCCTGCATCAGCAGCGGCCGCACCACAAAGGTAGGAGCAGCCATGGTGGTGCCCACAAAGGCAGCCACAAGGAGACTTCCTCCCTCTCCCTCAGGAATGGAAGGGATAAAGCCCGTCACTATTTCGCCAGGGGGAGGCAGCACAATGAACATGGAAATGAGAAATGACACGCCCATGATGGTGACGAAAAGGATAAGAATCTTTTCAAAAAACGAATACTTGCCCACTATCAGCAGAAAGTACAGGATGGCAAGTATAACGACGGCTATAGACAAAACGGCCCAGTAGCTTTCCGCTGGCAGGCCGGGCAGAAACAAACGGGCGATCTCATAAAGTGCATTGGCCGAAAGCCCCACGATGCCCGACAGCGAATTCCACTGGCCGATAACGATGCCAACGATAAGTACTACCGCCAGCACTTTGCCAAACTTCAGCTCCGTCTTGAAGCTGTTGACCGCCGTTCGGCCAGTCACCACAGCGTACCTGCCATACGCCTCCATGAGCGCCCACGAAAAAATACAACTCAGCGACAACACCCAAAGCAATTGCGAGCCATACTGGCTGCCGGCTTTGGCCATGGAGGTTACACTGCCTGTGCCCACCGTGTATCCTATGCAAAAAAGCCCTGGGCCTATCGATAGTAAAAAAGCGGCGATCTTCTTCATACGTTCTCTTACCAATTGGTGAATGATCCGTCAGCTCTCCTGAAGCCGGGATGGTTGTAGTCGCTGCCTTTGGTGATCTCGTTGACCAGTTCAACATTCGCAGGATTGAATTCCACACCAAGGCCAGGCCTCTCAGTTGGGTAGAGCTTCCCATTTTTGAAGTTCAGATAGTCGTCGTTGAGGTAGTCAGTCTTCGTTGCGGCATTACCCAGTATCTCAGTGAGCACAAAGCCAGATGATGCCCCAAGGGTATGCACAAGGGCTGCCGTGGAAATCGGCCCGGTAAAGTGAGGAATGAGCCCCACATAGTGTGTTTCACAGATGGCAGCGATCTTCATGAATTCGGTAATGCCCCCGGTATTTGGCAATGTTACCCTCGAAAAATCAATCAGGTGGTCTTCCACCAGCTCGTTGATGTCCCAGCGGTCGCCAAACTGCTCGCCAACGGCTATCGGCACATTTACTTTGGTTCGTAAGGTTTCGTAGATGCCAGGGTTTTCTGACCGCACCAGATCCTCCACGAAAAGTGGCCGAAGTGGCTCAATCATGTTGCACACAGTCACGGCTTCGGCTGTGTCGAACCTAGTATGCAGGTCGATGCACCACTGGCCGTCTTCCCCCACTCCCTCCCGGATTTGCTCACAATGCCTTCGGTAGCTGTTCAGCCACTTGTGCACATCAAAAACGTCTCTCGATCCCACGCCACCGTCTGTCCGGAAAGCATAGAAACCAGCTTCCATGCAGGCCTTTGCGGTTTCCTTCACTGTGCCCTGGCCGGGGAAGCCGGTGGAATAGCAGGGGATATGATCACGGGTAAGGCCGCCAAGCAATTCATACACCGGCACATTCAACGCTTTGCCTTTGATGTCCCACAGGGCCATGTCCAGCGCACCCATGGCGTGGAGCCGCTCACGACCCGAGGGATAGAAGTAGCCCCTGTTCACTTTCTGCCACAGGTGCTCAATACGGAACGGGTCTTCACCAATCAGCATTTCCGCCACGTTCTGGATCATCTCTTTGGAGCCACCCTCCCCGATGCCTGCGATGCCACCATTGGTTTCCACCACCACAATGTCCCGCATTTGGGCAAAGGCCGGCTTGGTATAATCGGGGTCACGGTAGTGCCGGATTTTTGTGATTTTGAGGTCGGACTGGGTATGGGCATTCAAAAATGGGAGCCCCATGGCGAGGCCACTGGCCGTCAACAGGCCTTTTTTGACAAAGTCTCTTCGGGTGGTCATGAGCAGGTAGTTTTAAGTGGTAGCTATAATGGTCAACCGACAGCAGGTATATTACCAGTTGTCGGGTATCGGAAATTAGTAAAAGATGAGGACAAAGCGTGACTTGGCCTAACTCAATTGAGATGAAAGCTTTCTGGCGCAGGCGGACGGGTGCTACTTACTATGATCGGGCCGGAGATTTCAGCTTTCAGGTTTCTCCTGTCTATCAACCTCCTGCACATCTGCAGTAGCCTTGCTCAGCTTGAGCAAACATGAAACAGGCTTGTGGCAGCTTTGCTCAACTTGAGCAAACTTGATGCAGGCTTGCGCCGGCCTTGCTCAACCTGAGCAAGTGTGATGCAGATCTGCGAGAGACTTGCTCAACCTGAGCAAGCGTGATGCAAGCTTACCGGAGCCTTGCTCAAGCTGAGCAAACGTGAAACAAACCTGCGGCGGCTTTGCTCAGCCTGAGCAAACGTCTTGCAGGGTTGCGGCTGCATTGCTCAAGCCGAGCGAATGTGAAGGACATCTGCGGTCTCCTTGGCAAATATAGCCCACCACTGCGGAATGTCTTTTACCTAAAGGAGGGGCTGTCTGGCTTCCTTAATCCACCTAGTATTCATGGAAGATTCGTGTAGCTTCAATCTTTTCGATTAGTTATATTTGCTTTATGAGTTCAATCGTCGTCAATCCGCAAAGTGAGGAAGAATTTCAGTTTATTTCAGAGCTACTGAAGAAGCTGGGTGTTGATTCGATGGTCTTATCCGATGAAGATGCAGAAGATTTGGGACTATCTATCCTGATGAAAGATGTCGACCGTTCTGACTTTGCATCTGAAGATGAGGTAATGGCAAAACTGAAAGGTTGATGCAGGTTGTTTATCTTAAGAGGTTCAGCAAAGACCTTAATAAAATTACCCAACCCAAAGATCGAAAAGCAATTGCTGAGGTTATTGAACAGGTCAAGCAAGCCGAGAAAATAGAGGAACTACCTGGTGTTAAAAAACTTGCTGGCTTTGATAATGCTTTCAGGCTCCGCTCAGGAAACTATCGAATTGGCGTATTCATGGAAGGTAATATTGTTCAGTTTGCCAGAGTGGCGCACCGAAAAGATATCTACAAAATGTTTCCATAGTTGCCGCTTTTATTTGATCCCTTCGGATTAAGATTGGTATTAAAAATGAGCGTAAAAGTGTTGCGAAAAACTATGGGACGCTTCAGAACCTGGCTACGACGAAGTATTCATTCCCACCTCACTCAATCTTCCTGGCTACTCCACCGCCGCCCCCTTGAAACAGCGTTAAGCTCTCTACCATTCCATTATCGACAACCTGAAACGATATCTTAGCCCTCACTTCAGGCTGGAAAAAAACAGTGTCATTTTCGGCGTAAATCTCAAAGCGCTCCTCGGCTGTAGGCTGTCCATAGAGCTGCCCGCCTTCTCTCGTGATGGTGATCATGAAGCCAGGCTGTAGCTCGTACACCCCCACGTACTGCTGCAGCACCGACTCAGGCACCTCCACTGCATCACTCTTAAAGTACTGCTCTGCCAGCTCCGACCCGGAATCGAGCAGGTTGAAGCCGATATCGTCGGCACCAGTGCTGGAGTTGGTCAGCAGCACCACCCCCTTCCCGGTCTCCTTCACAAACCCGGCAAAGGTTCTGTAACCTCCTGTGCCGCCATTATGCCAGATCACATCTCCTTCCTTGCCATTCTTAATATGCCAGCCCATGCCCACCTGCATGTTGCCCGCTTTGCTGTGCCGCATTTTGTGCGACATGTCCATGGCTGCCCGCAAGGGGGTATCCACATAGCCCAGGTTGGCGGAAATGAATTTGGCCATGTCCGAGGTGGAACTCCTGATGGCTCCGGCACCCGCCAGCGTGGGAATGTCCCAATTCTCCACCACATAGGGGCCGGTATGCCCCAGCGCCAGGCTTTGTTTCATCGTTTCGGTAAAGGCAATCCTTGTATCGTTCATTCCCAGCGGGTCAGCAATGGTTGCCACCATCAGCGCCTCATAAGTTGTGTTCTTGTTCCGGGCCAGCAGATGCCCCAATAGGCCCTGGGCCAGGTTGGAGTATTCATATTCGGAACCAACCGTTCTACTGGGCTCGTAGCTAGAAATGAACTCGTACATCTGCTGAACAGTGTAGTCGGCATAGGGATTATTGGGATTGGCCGGGGCAAAATTGGTCGGCATTCTTGGGATGCCCGACGTATGGTCGGTGAGGTTGCCAAAGGTGATGGGCACATCGCCCATTACGGGGACTTGCACGGTGTCCGGGAGGTAGTCGTTAATTTCGTCCTCCAGCTTCAACTCGCCATCCAGCACCTGCTGCGCCAGCAGAATAGCCGTAAACACCTTGGAAATAGACCCTATTTCGTAAATGGTGTTTTCATCAACCGGTTTACCGTCCAGCGTCGTTTTGCCAAAATTGTAATACTTCACTCCCGACGAGTCGATAACTGCCAGGGCCATGCTAGGCATTTGTCCGTTCTGAATACGTTTTTCAATAGTGGCTACTACTTCGGGCGGCATACCAACTGTGGTGTCCTTGTTTGATTTGTCGGTGCACTGGTAGCTAACAACGCCAACAAGAAGAAGGGCGAAAACAATTCTGAGCTGCTTCATAAAGGTGGATAGGTTTAGGTAATCAAGATGAAAAAAGAAGCGCCCGGGTTGCTTGCGGGTGTTGACAAAGCAGGGCGTTAATTAAAGATAGGAGTTTTTGTGGCTTTTGGTGGCAGAGGGATAGGCTTTTTCAACGGAGAGATTAGCACAAGCGGGCGCTTAAGTTAGTGGCAGCTTTTCGATGTCGAAAACACTTGCCTTGTAGAACTCTGCCGACCTACTAGGCATTTACTTTTTTCCCATCAGTCCGTTTTGCTTTTGCTGATCTCGCTTTCTTACGATTTTCTATGACGTCGCTTATTAGTTTTTCCTCTTCTTTTGTCAAAGGCTCCAACCCTCCGATAAAATCCACATCCAATTCTTTCCTTTTTTTTGTCATGACTCAATGTCTTTAAAGTACCTGTCTATAAGTCGTAGTGCGGCACCTGTTTCAATAATCATTACACGACCGCCTGCATGAAACGCTCCCAATGATTCAGTGTAATGCCTTATTAGTTGCGTCTTCGAAATGAATGATATTGTTTGTGAAACTATCTCCAGTCATTACATTCTCTATGGAATTACTCAGCCTGTCAATTACAAAGTCAAGCCCTTTATTCGTTCCGTTTGCCACTCTACAATTTACAAAAGCTTGCCGACTTTTAATTAACTGACAAAGAAACGGATGCTTCCACTAGTGGGGCACTGGAAGCCCACATTAAAAAGTCTGCACTGAGTAAAAAAGACAGTGCAGACTTTCTGATTTAAAGCCTTGTGAAGCTGTGATGTTTACACAGCACCTGGCAACATCACTCTGTTGCGATTGAATCTCGGGTGTTTTTTTGTACCGCAATCACCCCAAAAAGTGAAAGGATAAAAGAGAACGCATAAAAGCCTTTTTCGCTGGGAAGCAAATCAGCATTCCACAAGCCGATGGTAAGAAGTACTAAGCACAAAACGGTGCAGAACCAGCAAATGGAATAATACAAATCAGTTACCGGTATGTTTTCCAGCTTGTCACGTACGGCCTTTTGCAGAGAAATCACGGCAAACAAGCCAAACATCAAAACAGTAAAATAATAACCCTTCTCGTTGAGCATCATCTCTGCTCTGAAGAGACCTACGAGGTACCCAATCATACCTGTCAACAGCGCAATCCATGACGCAGCGACAAATGCATTTGATGGTTTTTGATTCATAGTTTTGTGGTTTTTGCTTTGAATAAAATTCAACCTGATGCTTTCAACGAGGTAATTTGCCTACTTTGTTTGTACAATAGTGTACAGAGATTTTTTTATGCTGGCTGTCTGACATGGAGAAAACAACTGAAAACAGGCTGAAATGGATAGAATGTGGGTATTCGCTGTTTGCATCGATAGGCCCGGAAGCGCTCAATGTCGAGCGGCTGTCAGGCCTGGTGTCGCTGGCCCGGTCGAGTTTCTACTATTACTTTGGTGACCTTGTCAGTTTTGAGGCAGAGCTGCTGAAAACCCACATCAAACACTATGAAAAGTTTGGCGAGCTCATGCGTGATTATGTTGAGTTCGAACAATTGTTCTCTGACGAAATCATGGAAAACAAAGTCGCCCTTGCCTTTCAGCGCCAGCTACTCATCAATAAGTCAGTAAAGCGATACCAGGAGTGCTCGTACAAGGCCCGGGAGTTTACCGAACGGAAGACCTACGAACTTTGGACCAAAGCCAAAAACGTGGACAGCAACTCGGAAGCCGAATGGGTGCTGTTTCGTGCCATCAGAGACTATTATTTTGTGCAGTTTGGGCAGGCAGGCCAGGACCCGCAGGATGTGCTGGTGTTACTTTATTCTTATTTGGGGAAGTTGAAGGAATAGAGGATGTTGATTTGAGCAAGCCGGAAGCTTGAATAGAAATATCCACAAGTTTACCCGGCCCGATTCGTTGATCGCTAAATCTAAATCTTCGGGAGGAGGAACATGTCTTAGGTTTGAGTTGAGATTCCTTTTTCCTTCTGGTACTCGTCAAAAGTCGGCAGGTATTTCTTCCAGGTCCATTCAACAAAAAAAACTCCATAAATCAAGTGTATCACCCCAACCATCCAACTCAAGTCGCTTGGTAGCAGCTCTAGAGCTATCACTAACAAGGGCAAGTAGAGTACAGTAAGGCCTAGCACTGTCCAAATTCCTTTTCTGTTACCAAGCTCCCATATATTGAACGCCATGAAAGGTCCGATAACCAGGGGAGTCACCAGGAAAGCCAAAAAGTAAATGGTGTTCTTCGAAGTTAGTTTTTTCTCAAATTCTTTGACTTGTTGCTCCGCTTCAAGTTTGTCGGTCAGTTTGGCTATGAGTCGATCAACTGCGTCTGACGTAGTTCCTCGGCTTTTGAGCTCAAAAGCAGCCGCCAATTGAGCTTCTTCTGCATAAGTCGCTGGACTGTTAATTACCTTAACAAGCTCTGCATCAGATTTGTTGGCCATGACCGTCGAGAAATGGTTTATTCGCATCTGTTTTCAATTATCACTAATGGGTCGCTACAACAAGCTCGTGGGATTTTCAATACAATTCAAATACCCCTTGCGCTTAGCCATGCCATGTTAAAATTATGCTTTGTTGCGGAGAATCCAAGCGAGCTGCTGCCAGCTTACAGCCGAGCCTCTCAAGCGTGATAGTAGCCATGTGTTGTGGAGCTATTAACTGGCCCAGTTTTCCAGCTTTATCCCTTTCAAACGCTCGAAGTGCTTTTCGTTGTTCGTCACCAACGTTAAGTCATTTGCTATTGCAGATGCTCCTATTAGTAAATCGAAGTCGTCAACTATACGCCCCTCTTTCCTAAGGCGTGCTTTTTCAGATGCAAAAGTGTCCAAGGCATCAAAAATTGGGAGGATTTGAATGCCAGAAAGGAAGTTGTCAAGTGCTTTTGAATTGCGAGACGGCTTTGCGCTTTTGGCCACTCCAAATTTGAGTTCGGCCAATGTAATTTCAGATATAAACAGCGAGTCTACGTCCAGTGAGTCGAATTTTGCGTCTAGCCCAAATCTACCCTTCATGTAGTAGATGCAAATATTAGTGTCCAGCAAGTATTTCAAAGCTCTTCAATCTGGCGGTTAGTGTGCCTGCTGATTCTGAGTTCATCGATAAGTTCGTCTGCAGATTGTTCAGAGTCCCAAGCTCCAAATGAAGAACGAATCTTAGATTTAGAAGAAGTCCGGGAATTTATAGAGGCTGTGAGTCGCTCAATAAGGTTAACCTTCATAGAGGGGTTCATCCGCTCCAGAAGGCCAAAGTAGTTGTTCAATATTTTCTTCTCAGCTGCGTCCATAAGGTAAAGTTACGAAATTATGCAATTAGAAGATATATGAGCCACAATGCCTCGTTGGAATGAGTGGTGGAATGCTACGCACTTCCCTGGCCACAGCGGCTAGCCACCTGGATGTTAAAATTATACTTTGTGGTGGAGAATTCAAGCCAACTGACCATTGATAGCCCGGTGAAGCCCACATTCATATTTACCGCTGTGTTATATGCTTTTCTTCCCAGTGACCCGGTCTCGAAATTCCATCCAGGCCTGCATTTTCTCAGTCGCTGTCTCATTGTCGAAAAATTCGCCGTTGGAGCCATCTGCCGCTCTTAGCCCTAGGTGTTTCAAGATATTTCCAATGCAGGGAATGGCAAGTTCGTCGCCCCTAACATGAAGTACGAAAGAGCCTAGCTCTTCCTCTTTCCCCATGTTAAACTCAATCGAGAACTGATCGTTTTCAATAGTTCCCCAAGAGGGGTCATCAAAATTTGCCGCTGGCTCAAAGGTTTGAATTTGCCTGATGATAGACGAACGCAATCCAATCGGCTGTGGTTGAAAATCGTCTGGGATCTCTTCTAATGTCTTAGCAGTCCCCCAATCCTGTACAAATAAGTCCCAGCTCATTAAAATACAATTTTAGCGTAAGGTTTGTTGTATGGAATGTCCTCTCCGTTTGCTGAAAAGGCACCAATCACCGTCGACGAAACTATTCTAGTGCCTTCTGTTAGTTCTTTGTTTTTCGACGATGGGAAACAGGGACAAGTTGTGGAAATAAATGCACGTTGTCCGTTTCTGGAAACTGTCGCAATTCGTACACATTCTGCATGGAAAGTGCCAAATGACGAGTCTATAAAAGTTTGGAAGATGATCTCATCTTCATCTGATATGGCGCCGTTATTCAGTTGAAAGTGGCAGGAGAATGGCATCTTGCAGTATCTATTTGTTCGTCTCTATCATTGCATATAACACATCGGTATGGCCCTGGCTCATACCTCCCTAGTATTTTCAATCAAGATAATTCCTTTTTCGATGTCATCATATACAATTTGGCCGCTCCCAAAACAAGCAGCTATGCCTTCTACCCAATTTATCGTAAGTTCAACCCATTAAACATACCTAATGCCTACTATGCACAAACTTTCCGCTTCTATGCTATCAGCAGCCCTGTTTTTAGCGCTGCTTACCAATTGCACTCAAAAAGAACCCCTGCAAGCCACTAAATGGGACAAAGTCACCCTCAGTTTCGCAGGGCCCGAAACGGCCGAAGACGCTGCTGACAATCCTTTCACCGACTACCGGCTGAACGTGGTCTTTTCCAAAGGGCTGAAGAAAATGCTGGTGCCGGGCTACTATGCGGCCGATGGCAATGCTGGTGAAAGCAGTGCCACTGCTGGCAATGTGTGGAAGGTGCATTTCCGTCCCGATGAAGAAGGCGAATGGACCTACCAGGTTTCGTTTCGTAAGGGTGCCAATATAGCCGTAGATGATGATCCACAGACAGGAGAACCCGTCGCCTTTGATGGTGAGGAAGGCAAACTCATAGTGGCAGCGGGCAACTACCAACTGCCTGACCTTCGGGCAAAAGGCCGACTTGCCTACGTGCGGGAGCGCTACCTCCAGTTTCAGGAAACCGGAGAGTACTTTCTGAAAGGCGGAGCCGACAGTCCGGAAGATTTGCTTGGCTACAGCGACTTTGACGGCACGCACAAAGAAACCGAAGGCGAAAACAGATCGGGCGAAGCAGAGAACAAAGCCACTTTGCACAATTACGCTCCCCATGCTGCCGACTGGAAAGCGGGCGACCCGACCTGGCAGGGCGGCAAAGGTAAAAACCTGATCGGGGGCATCAACTACCTGGCCAGCAAAGGCATGAATTCCATCTACTTCCTTACCATGAACATTGGCGGCGATGGCAAAGATGTGTGGCCTTACACCGGCTACGACGAGCGCAGCCGCTTCGATTGTAGCAAGCTCGACCAGTGGGAGGTGGTGTTCGACCATATGGAGCGGAAGGGCATCATGCTTCACATAGTGACCCAGGAAACAGAAAACGAAAAGCTGCTCGACGATGGCGACACCGGCCCGCAGCGGAAGCTTTACTACCGGGAGCTGATCGCCCGCTTTGGCCACCACCTGGCCGTGACCTGGAACATGGGCGAGGAAAACGGCCCAGCCAGCTTCAGCCCCAACGGGCAAACCACCGAGCAGCAGAAGGCCATGACCGACTATTTCAAAACCCACGACCCCTATCAAAACTACGTGGTGATTCATACCCATTCGCACAAGGAGCTGCGTCACGAAATGTTCGACAGGCTACTGGGTCACCCAAGCATCGACGGTCCATCGATCCAGATCGGATACATCGGCGATGCTCATGAGGACACAAAACGATGGGTAGAAAAGTCAGCTGAGGCTGATCACCCCTGGATAGTGAATATCGACGAAATTGGGCCCGCTAATCGTGGGCTGGATCCCGACGACCGGGAAGACAATAACCAGGACACTGTGAGGGTGTCGGTGCTTTGGGGCAACCTGATGGCTGGTGGCGGCGGCGTGGAGTGGTACTTCGGCTATCTCAACCACGACAACGACCTGGGCTGCGAAGACTGGCGCTCAAGAGACCGCATGTGGAACTATACCAAAGCCGGCCTCGACTTTTTCCAGACACACCTGCCTTTTGTGGAAATGGAAAGCCACGATGAACTATCGGGAGAGAACACGTATTGTCTGGCCAAGCCGGGAGAAGTATATGCGGTGTTCCTTCCATTGGGGGGAGAAGCCTCTATCGACCTGACCGGCGCTGAAGGAAGCTATTCCGTAAGCTGGTACAACCCAAGAACTGGGGGCGAGCTACAGCAAACCGATATCCAGACAGTAGAAGGAGGCGAGGTGCGTTCGCTTGGAAACCCGCCTTCAGAGCCAGAAAAGGATTGGGCGGTGTTGGTAAAAGCCGACGGGTGAGGATACCCTGCCGGAACGGTTCGGGCTGGCGTGTGAGACACACGCCAGAACGGTAGCGGGTGAGGACTCCCTGCTGAACGGGCTGGCAGGTGAAGACACCTGCCAGAACAGCCATCCCGCTAACCCCGTTCTATCGGAAAAGTGAGGCAATGCGGGCCCCCGCTGCCACGGCTTAGCTCTCCGGCAGGAATAGTGATGATGGTGTTTTGAATCTTCTCTTTGTTAATTTTGCCTTCGGTGGCCTGCTGTAGAAATTGCTCCGCAGGGATAACAGTATATCCAAGGTGCTGAAAGCCCTCGATGGTTTTGGTATTCCGGCGGTAAGTAACTGCCACACCAGGCCTCACAGCCACAAAATTGCAGGCGCTGCTCCATTGCTCCCGCTGGTCGAACGGGTGCTCCCCATTGCCACACGACACAAACCTGGCGTCAGCATCTTCGGCCAGTATCAGGTCCTTTATGGTATCAAATCGCTGGGAGGTGTTGCCCTGCAAGTCGAAGCTTTCGATACTAATCTGTGTGGGGTCTTGCAGCACATGTTCGTAGAGCACATAATCGTGCGTGTTCACCTTGGAGAAAATAGTGTCGATGTGCATGCAATATTCTTCCTTGGGAATATCTACGATGGTGAACTTCTCCACCACCTTGTGCTCACGCAGCTGCTCCCTGATTCTCCAGAGCGCCACCATATTAGTTCTTTCGCTGCAGCCAATAAGCAAGTGTGATGGGCTTAAATGAATAATATCACCCCCTTCAATCGTCTCCGCCCTGTTTGAAAGGGTCGTTGCCAGGTGATCCGACGAAGTGCACAAGTCGAGGTATTTGTAACCCACTTTTACAAACACCGGGTGGTGATGGGTGATGAACCAGGTAAGAATGTTCTCTCTTTTGCGGGGCATTTTTTCAGCCTGGCAGGTAATCACATAATTGTTCACCACAGCGCCAATGTCCCGGGTAAAAATAAGGTTGGGCACTGGGTTGAGCAAAACATTTCCGCCTGCCTTGTAGCCACTAATCAGGGCTTTGGCGAGGTTTTCTGGTGAGAGCTGCTGCATTGTCAGCTGTGTATCGGGCGGCAAGTTTTCCAGCTTAAATACTTCATCGAGCAGCTGTGACCTTAGCTTTGCATCGGTCAAAATATCTGTCAGAAGATCGGTAAACTCCAGCACATTTTCCTCCCCGGCAAAAAAAGAAAGCACGCCGGTAAGCAGGCTGTGCTCCTCCTGCATTTTGGGTAAAAACACAATATCATCGTACAAGAGCTCGGCCTTGTTGAAGGGAGTTACCCATTCTATTCCCTGATCAGGGCGATGAACTATTACCTTTCTTAGTATGTCGATATCTGAAGTAACCATGGGTTAGTCTGCCGTTAAGTATTCGTCGAAAACAATTATATTCGAAACTTATTCAACCAGCTCGCACGGCCATTTGTTGAACTATTAAGCCTATATTGAATCCCTTTAAGGGGCTAAGATGTCGAGATTTTTATTTTTTGTTGGAGTCCTCACCACTTTTATTTCATTTTCCCTGCACGCAGATGCTGAAAAACCAACAGCAACGAAGGGGACATTGGACTTGAGGGGCTGGGATTTTTTGCGGGATGGCCCAATAAAGCTGGATGGAGAATGGGGCTTTTACTGGGAAGAATTGCTCGTACCAGAAGGTGCTGAATTAGCCAAAAAACCTCCTCACTACTTTCAGTTTCCCAGGATTTGGAACAATGCGGAGGTGGACGGTATCGAACTAAGCAGAGCAGGTTACGCCACCTACTCTCTTACTGTTCTTTTGCCCAAAGACCATCCACCCTTGCTCATGTGGGTAGAAGACTTTTTCACCAGTTACCAGCTATTCATCAACGGCGAGGTGTTTTCAAAAAACGGCATTGTTGGAAAAACCAGGGAAGAATCGCAACCTCAGGCTTATCCAAAAACAAAGCCGCTGAGAGAAAAGGCAGACACACTTCACCTGGTGCTTCAAGTCTCCAATTTTGTTCATCGAAAAGGCGGAAGTTCGCAAAGTATTACCCTTGGTGAGGAAATGCAATTGGCCCGAGCCAAAGAAGTCGAGCTGGCTTACGACTGGATTCTGGCAGGTGCCATGTTCATGGGGGGCTTTTTCTTCTTTGGTCTCTACCTGTTTGGGCGGCACGACAAGCCCATGCTTTACTTTGCCCTGTTTTGCCTGGTATACGCCTACAGAAATATCGGCTCGGATATTTATGCTATCAACTCAGTATGGGAAATGCCGTTTTCTCTATTGCTAAGGCTCGAACACCTCAGTGTATTTATGGGTCTTTATTTCTTTACCCGTTACATCGTCAGCCTGTATCCCGAAGAAATATACAAGCCCATTTTCTCCGTCTTTTTTTGGGTCACTTTGGGGATCAGCTTCCTGACTGCCGTGGGGCCGATATTACTGTTTACTTCTATCCTTCCCTACTATCTCTATGTTCTTCTGCTGGCAATTTGCTACGGGATATACATAGTGGTGATGGCTGTCATTCACAAAAGGCCGGCAGCTGTGTATGCACTTGTGGCAAAACTGATCGTTTTTGCAATTGTGGGTTATAATGTACTGGTGTATTTTGACCTGACACCAAGAATTGTCCTGTTTAATTTCATCGCCCACATCCTCTTCTTCTTTTGTCAGGGCCTTATCCTGTCATTTCGGTTTGCGCAAAATCTTAAGGAAGCCAAAGAGCAAGCGGAAAAGGCCTCCAGGGCCCGCACGGAGTTCCTTTCGACCATGTCGCACGAAATGAGAACCCCATTGAATGCTGTGTTGGGAATGACCAACTTTTTGATCGGGGACAAGCCGAAGCAGACACAAAAGGAAAGCCTGAATACACTTAAGTTTTCTGCGGAGCGACTCATGAACCTGATCACCGAGCTGCTTGATTTTAGCAAAATAGATTCTGGCCAAATCGACTTTTCTACGGAAAAAATATCTCTTAAAGAATTCCTTCAATCGGTTTACACCTCCTTTGAAAAAACTGCTAAACAGAAGCGGCTGGACTTTCAACTTCAAATAGCCGAGGATATCCCCGACCACATTCTATGCGACAAAGCCAGGCTGTCGCAGGTGTTGGTCAACCTTTTAGACAATGCTTTCAAGTTCACAGCGTCGGGCTTTGTCCATCTTAAGGTTTCGCTGGAAGAAAAAGAAAGCGACAGCGTCAAGTTGCTATTTGAGGTGATTGATAGTGGTATTGGCATAAAAGAGAGTCAGAGTGAAATGATATTTGAAAGCTTTTCGCAGGGCAACGCTTCCACCACCCGGGAGTACGGAGGAACTGGGCTTGGCCTCAGCATCATCAGGCGGCTGCTGAGGCTCCAAGGCTCCGATATTCAGTTTGTCAGCACACCTGGAGAAGGCTCCCGCTTCTACTTCAGCCAATGGTTTGGCCTGGTGAAAACGGCAGAAAAATCCCCCGCCCACGTGGCTCCAAAGGTGATCGACAGAAACATTGTGGAGAGCAAAAAAATATTAGTGGTGGAAGACAACAAGGTGAATGTGCTGGTCATCAAAAAATTTCTGCAAAAGTGGGGAGCCAATATAGAAATTGCTGGCAATGGCCAGATAGCCGTTGAAAAACACGCAGCCACGCCTTTTGATATTATCCTGATGGATCTTCAGATGCCAGTTATGGATGGTTACAAGGCCACCGAAAAAATCAGGGAAACGGATGCAAAAACGCCCATTATCGCCATTACCGCCGCCATCCCCTCAGACATCCGGGATCAGATTTTCACTGTTGGCATGAACGACATTGTCACCAAGCCATTTGTGCCTGAGGATCTCCACGAAAAACTGATCAAATACCTTTCGCTGGCAAGTTAGCGGTGGCTGTACTCCTTTACTGTTTCGATAAAGCACTTCACCTTCTCAGGGTCAGTATCCGGATAAACACCATGACCCAGGTTGGCAATATGATGCTGAGGCCCAAAGGCTTGTAACATACCTTTTGTTGCCTTCTCTATCTCTGCAAAACTTCCGTAGAGAGCACACGGGTCGAGGTTGCCTTGCAATGTTTTGCCAGCCCCCACTTTTGCTCTCGAATCGGCCACGTCCATATTCCAGTCGAGGCCAACGGTTGCACAAGGCAGCTGGCCAATCTCTTCAAGCGCAAAAAAGGCTCCCTTGGCAAAAACTGTGACTGGCACTTCTGGAATAGCCTCGCATATTTTCCTGATGTAAGCGAGCGAGAATTCCCTGTAGTGATGGGGCGGCAACACACCAGCCCATGAGTCGAAAATCTGCAACATGTGGGCACCTGCTTTTACCTGCGCCTTCAGGTAGCTGATGGTGCTTTGTGTGATTTTTTCCAACGCCTTGTGCGCCAGGGCAGGTTCGGTGTACAAAAAGCCCCTGGCTTTTGAGAACGTTTTGCTGCCAGACCCTTCCACCATATAAGAAAAAAGTGTCCATGGGGCTCCGGCGAACCCTATCAGGGGTACTCTGCCCGCCAGCTCTTTATTGGTAAGCTTGATGGCCTCTATCACATAGCCCAAATCGGATTCACCGTCGGCAATGCGCAACTCGTCTATATCCTTCTCAGTCTTTATCGTTTTGGGAAATGTTGGCCCCCTCTTCTCCACCATTTCGTAAGGGCAGCCCATGGCCTCGGGTATCACCAAAATGTCGGAAAAGATAATGGCAGCGTCTACTCCCAGAATGTCTACAGGTTGCACTGTCACTTCTGCAGCAAACTGCGGTGTTTTTACCAATTCAATGAATCCGCTCAGGCTGTTTCGCACGGCCCTGTATTCAGGCAAAATTCTTCCTGCCTGTCGCATCATCCATACCGGGGTTCTCTCCGTTTTCTCTCCTCTGGCAGCCCGGAGGATCAGGTCGTTCTTCAATTGCATGCGGCAAAGTTAGTCAGGCTTTGCATATTTCCATTCAGATTTTACCAAGACAAATAGACACCTGGGGGCAAAACGTTTCCGGGTTCCTTTTTCGTTATCTTTGTTGAACAACAAATGACCCATTATGAGTATCTTATTTGAAAGTTTCGTCAGCTGGAAGAAGGATTGCCAGGACAGAAGCATAAAGCTCTATGAGCCTGTCATCGAATACGAAATCCAGCAAAAGAATAAAACGGAAGAGGAAATATGGGACGGCCTGCAAAAAGCCTATGAGGTGATGAAGGAGGCCGTTCAAACGGGGCTCACTGAGAATATGACCTCCCGCTCAGGGATGATCAACAACGGAGCAAAAAAAGTTTACAACAACCCCATCACCGTCCTGTCAAAGGAGTTTCAAGTGCTGATTTCACGGGCCCTGGCTGCCAAAGAGGTCAATTCTTGCATGGGCCGGGTGGTGGCGGCACCTACAGCCGGTGCTTCGGGCATCCTGCCCGGAACGCTGGTTACACTGCAGGAGCTTCATCAGCTGGACGATCGGAAAATCTTAGAAGGCTTACTGGTTGGCGCAGGCATTGCACTGATCATGGAGCAAAAAGCCTCTATTTCTGGTGCCGTAGGCGGGTGCCAGGCAGAGACAGGCAGCGCCGGAGCCATGGCCGCCGGGGCCATCGTTTATTGCCTTGGAGGCAACGTCGACCAGGTTTTCAACGCCGTGGCCATCACCGTGCAGTGCATGCTCGGCCTTGTGTGTGACCCCGTGGCCGGGCTGGTAGAAGTGCCCTGCGTGGTGCGTAATGCCAGCGCAGCGGCTATCGCCAACTCCTCGGCCCAAATCGCTATTTCCGACGTAAGCAGTGTCATCCCTGTCGATGAATGCGTAGAGGCCATGGGTGAAATAGGGCAAGCGATGGAAAGTCGCTATAAGGAAACAGCAGAAGGTGGGCTTGCTACCACACCTACCGGACGATCAATAGCCAAAAAGGTTCTCATCCATGATATTGAAATCCTGGATGACGATGCCGACAATTGATTTCAGGTATTTCTTTTGTTGAATGAAGGAATGGCCAGAAAAACGGCCACAGCCGTAATGATAGCAGCAGCCAGAAAAGCTGCGCCCGGGAAATAGACGATTGGATTTTCGCCGGTGAAGTAGGCAAAAAGGTTAGTCATCAAAGGCGGCCCGATGATGGACGTCACGCTGGTCATGCTGGTCAGCGCTCCTTGAAGCTCCCCTTGTTCATTGGATGGCACCTGCGCAGATATGAGGCTTTGCAACGACGGCCCGGCGAAACCACCTAAGGCAAAGGGCACCATAATGGCGAACATCATCCATCCTTGGGAGGCAAAGGCAAAAAGGATGAAGCCAAAAATGTAAAAAAACATGCCGACGAATACGGCATTCCACTGCCCGATTTTTGGCACCACAATACGGATTAGTCCTCCCTGCACAATGGCAACAGTTAACCCTACAAAGCCGAGCGAGTAGCCTACCCAGGCCTCATTCCAGCCAAACTTCAGCATAGTGAAGTAGGCCCAGGTGCTTTGGTTCACATGTCCCCCCAAATAGATGAAAAAGAAAGCGCCCACCAGGCCAAGTACTTTGGGGTATTTTCGCAGGGCTTTGAGCGACCCCAGCGGATTGGCCCGACGGATACTGAAAGCCCGCCTTTTATCGGCTGGCAATGACTCGGGAAGCACGAAGTAGCCATACAACCAGTTGAGCAACGCCAATGCGGCAGCGGCAAAGAAGGGCACCCTTGAGCCGTACTGACCTAGTAACCCGCCAATCACGGGGCCGATGATAAAGCCAAGGCCGAATGCAGCCCCGATAATTCCAAAGTTTTGCGCTCTTTTTTCAGGCGTGCTTATGTCGGCGATGTAGGCCGATGCTGTTGTGAAACTGGCGCCGGTTACGCCTGCCAGCAGGCGGCCAACAAATAGCCACCAAATATTAGGTGCGAAAGCCAGCAGCAAGTAATCAAGGCCGAACCCAAACAGGGAAGCCAGCAACACCGGGCGGCGGCCAAACCGGTCGCTCAGCCCGCCCAGCACTGGTGCAAACAAAAACTGCATGCCGGCATAAGCAAACAACAACCAGCCACCATACTGCGCTGCCTGACTGAGGTCGCCGTTGATAAGCTCTTTGATAAGGCTCGGCAGCACTGGTATAATGATGCCCAGCCCGGTAACGTCTATAAGAAGTGTGATGAAAATGAAGCCGAGGGCGGCCGGGCGTTTTTCGGACATGAGGAAAAAATTACAAGGCGGAAAGGTACGAAATAAGCGGATAGTCCAAACCGCTTTTTTTGGTGAAGCACTATACAAAGGGCCAGCAAGGTTCTTTGGCCACTAAATCGTATTTTAGAGGAAATATTGGTGCCAATGGATCAAAGGTTCTATATCCTTCTTTTCATCATTTTTCTGCGATATGCTCTGATCGCCGGCCTCGCCTTTTTTGTTTTTTACCGGCTTCTGAGGACTAAATGGGCAAAAAGAAAAATTCAGCAGGTCTTTCCGAAAAAAAATGACTACCTGCGTGAGATAGGCTATAGTCTGCTAACAGTCTTTATTTTCTGGATCGTGGCGCTGAGCACATTCACGCCATTTATCAAGCCCTACACCAAACAATACACCGAGGTTGCAGATTATGGCTGGGGGTATTTTGCCTTCAGCATCGTGCTGATGCTCCTCATTCATGATGCCTATTTTTACCTGATTCATCGGGTAATGCACCACCCTAAGCTATTCAATGCATTGCACAAGGTTCACCACCTTTCAACCAATCCCTCGCCATGGGCTGCGCTAGCCTTCCAGCCAGCAGAAGCAGTTATAGAAGCATGCGTTATATATGTCATCGTTTTCTCCATTCCAACACACAGGTCAGCAGTCCTGATTTGGCTGGCACTGATGATGCTCTATAACGTTTATGGGCATCTTGGCTATGAACTCTACCCAAAAAACTTCCAACGAACGTGGTTGGGCAAGTGGTTCAACACGTCAGTGAACCACAACCAACACCACAAATACTTTAAAGGTAACTACGGCCTGTACTTCCTGTGGTGGGACAGGCTTTTCGGCACCCTTCGCAAAGACTATGATGAAGAATTTGATCGGGTAAAATCTTTGGCCAAATAGATTTCCAATGGAACATTTCTGTGAGGGAAAGTAGAGGAATACCAGTGTTACCTTATTTTTTGCTACATTTGACCATATTAGACTGCTATCCGCCCCTGGAACTTCGTTGGCACAGTTAAATAACTCCCTGATTTAAAAATATTTAAGGGCCAACTTCATTAGCGAATTTATCTTTTACATACTTTTGCCTCGCAATTTTAAAAATGCACCAAACTATTATGAAAAATCAATTGGCAGTGTTGGTTATTGTTACCTCACTCATGGCTTCTTGTGGCCTTAAACAGGAAAATGAAACACTAGTGGCAAAGATCGACTCCCTTAACACGGAGCTTGCTTTCCAGCGTCAAATGTCGGCGGTTCTTGAAAACGTCGGCGTGTTACTCGATTCGATCGACCAAAACAGGAATGCGCTTAAGGTGAACATGGAAATGGGCACTACTTACGATGACTTCAACACTCGTTTGAGTGAACTGAATCAGTACGTAAAGGACTCTGAAAAGAAAATCGACGAAATGGAGAAGAGTCTTGCTAAGTCGAATTCTTCAAACAAAACATACGCAAACTCTATCGCAAGGTTGAAGAAGCAGTTGGAAGACAAAACAGCTCAAATAGCTCAGTTGGAAGCAACAGTAGCTGAATACAAAGAGAAGAATGAGCAGCTGGGAACTTTGGTTGAGCTTCAAAACACTGAGTTGGAAGACAAAGCGCTGCAAATTGAAGCTAAGCGTCAGGAGTTGACCATGCTGGAAACCAGAATCACTGAACTGCTCACTCAGTCTAAAGTCTCACAGGCCGACTCTTACTTTATGAGAGCTCAGGCAGCGGAAGAGGCAGCCCGTCGTACGCAACTTGCTCCTAAGAAAAAGAAGGAGTCTTACAAAGAGGCGCTCGACTTATACCAGAAAGCGTTCGACCTTGGCCGTGAAGACGCCAAGCCAAAAATTGAAGAAATAAGCAAAAGACTTAAGTAATTTTAAAGAGGCCTTCAAATTTGAAGGCCTCTCTTTTTTGTTTCCCCTATCCTGCCTTCCTTGTTGCTACTACTATCCCTGTCGACCAGGTCTGCTTTGTCAATAGCAAGCTTTCATTTTTTTCCAACTCTTCCACCAGTCGAAGCGCTTTCGCATGATGACCTTCAGGCCAGTTAGGCTGAGGCAGCATATCGTCGATGATGTAGAGGCCTCCCGGTTTAAGCATCGCCAATACATCTTCGAGCATTAAATACTTCCCATGCCACGTATCAGCAAAGATATAGTCGAATCGCAGGCTACTGTTGGCTAACAACCACTCCTCACCATCGGCGCACACAAGCTGTAGCCGGGGATCATGATCCAAAAAATCGGCAGCGATACCCAGAAATGCCTCGTTATTGTCGACCGAAATCAGGGAAGACTTTTGATCCATGCCGCTCAATATCCACGAGGTGGAAAGCCCTGTGCCAGTACCCAGCTCCAAAAAGCCGCCCTGCGGTTTTGAGGCGGCAAGAGTTCGCAGCAGGGAACCTGTCAAAGGGTCAGAGGCCATTGTGAAGCCAGCTTTCTCAGTGGCCACAGCAATTCCACGATACGCAGGTGGTATCGCTTGTTTGATCTCGTCGGTCATAGGGGTAACGTTTACAGAAGTCTCCTGTATTAAAAATTTGTCCGTATTGACTTAAGAATTCTGAAGTGCTCGGGAAATCAACATCCGATGCTTCAAAGGCTCCCGCCTGGTTTATAGCACGTCCTTGCTTTTTCCAGTTTTGGTGCTCAACAAAGCTTCCACCTCGTCAATCTTCACCAATTCAAACAAATCCTCATCTTCGATTTGCTTTTTGCGGTCGGCCATTTCAAGGAAGTGCATGTAAATTACTTCCATTTCGTCTTTGTCGAACTTGTACCCAAGCACCTGAAGCCGGTGCGTAAGCGCAGCCCTGCCGCTGCGGGCAGTAAGAAGGATCAATGACGAAGGAACGCCAACATCCTCCGGATCGATGATTTCGTAATTCTCTCTGTGCTTGAGGAAGCCGTCCTGATGGATACCTGATGAGTGCGAAAAAGCATTTTTGCCCACAATCGCCTTATTGGGCTGCACCGGCATATTCATCATGTGCGACACCATTTTGCTCATCGCATAAATGCCTTTGGTGTTGATGTTGGTTTCCAGGTTCAGATATGGGTGCGACTTCAATGTCATCACCACTTCTTCCAAAGAAGTGTTTCCTGCTCTTTCTCCAATGCCATTGATAGTGACTTCCACCTGGCGAGCACCGTTGGCCAAACCAGAAATTGAGTTGGCAGTCGCCATACCAAGGTCGTTGTGACAGTGCACCGAGATAATGGCCTTATCGATATTGGGTACGTTGTCGTACAAATACTTGATGCGCTCGCCAAACTGCCACGGCAATGTGTATCCGGTAGTGTCGGGAATATTGACCACGGTGGCACCGGCGGCAATCACGCCTTCTACCATCAATGCAAGAAACTCAAGGTCGGCACGGCCTGCATCCTCGCAGAAAAATTCTACGTCGTCGACAAAGCGGCGGGCGTATTTTACAGCAGAAATGCCCTGCTCAAGCACCTTCTCACGGGTCGACTTAAGCTTATGTTGAATGTGGATATCGGAAGATCCGATGCCAGTATGGATTCTCTTTCTTTTGGCTAAATGGAGGGCTTGAGCTGCACAATCAATGTCAACCACTTTGGCCCTGGTAAGCGCACAAACCACCGGCTCAGTCACATTCCTGGAGATTTCTACTACAGAGTTAAAATCTCCAGGGCTTGACACTGGAAAACCAGCCTCAATTACGTCAACGCCGAGGGCCTCGAGTTGCTTGGCAACAATTACTTTTTCTTCAGTATTCAATTGACAGCCGGGAACCTGTTCGCCGTCTCTAAGGGTAGTGTCGAAAATGTAGACTCGATCTTTGCTCATACTAAGGTGTGTATTTTCTTAACAAGAATCCCATTTCTGGTATTCGATAATTGATTCTATGTAACAAATCTACTGTAACTGAAGGTCTGCCAAAGCCTAAAATTCAAAATCACTACGACAGCCAAATGCATCTATTTGACAATAAAAAGGCTCAAATTGCGAATTAACGGCTATATTGCCATGCAGACAATACAATGGCCAAACAAGAAACAGATCCCTTATTCCAGCTAATTAAGTCGCTCTCCAAGGCTGAGAAGCGCAATTTCAAGCTGTATGCCAGGCGCATCAACGGCAAGGAGGACAGTAAGTTCATCACTCTTTTCGACGTGATGGACTATGTTGATGTTTATGACGAAAAGGTGATCCTCAAAAAAGCTCCGTCATTGATTCCTCAGCAACTTTCCAACCTGAAAAGTCATTTGTACGGGCAGGTGCTGAAAAGCCTCCGGCTTATTCATATCAACTACGACTACCCTATTGAAGTGCGGGAGCAAATTGACTATGCGAGGGTGCTTTATAATAAAGGGCTCTACAAGCAAAGCCTCCGGATTCTCGACAAGCTAAAACAGAAGGCCGCTGAAAACAATGAAGAGATTCTGCAGCTGGAGATTATCGACTTCGAAAAGCTAATTGAAGGGCAGTACATCACCCGAAGCATTGGCAACAGAGCAGAGGAGCTGGTGAATGAGTCGAGGCATGTAACCAAAATAATTGCCAAAACACAAGAGCTGTCGAACCTGTCCATTTCTCTTTACAGCCTTTACATCAAGCTGGGCTATGTGCGAAATGAAGAAGACTACAGGGTTGTGCAGCATTATTTTAAAAGGAATCTGCCCGACTACGAGTATGACAGCCTCAGCTTCAACGAGAAGGTGTACCTCTGCCAATCGATGGTTTGGTACTACTACATCGTGCAGGATTTTGTGAAGTGCTACCGCTATGCCGACCGCTGGGTGGAGCTTTTCAAAAGCCATCCGGCGATGATCAAAAGGAAGCCCGACCTGTACATCAAAGGACTACACAATCTCCTGGCGGCACTCTTCAATATTCAGCATTATCCCAAGTTTGCAGAAAACCTTCTGGTGCTGGAAGAACTAAAGAATTCGACTCTTTTCTCTCAGAATGAGAACATTCAAAGCTTGCTTTCCTTTTATTATTACAATGACAAGATCAACCTGTTCTTTATGGAGGGTCGGTTTACGGACGGTGTGGTCATTGTTCCTGAATTGCTGGAAATCATTGATAAGTTTGAAAACAAAATCGATTCACACAGGGTACTGCTTTTTTACTACAAAATCGCCTGCCTCTATTTTGGCAGCGACGACAATAAAAACGCCGTCAAATACCTCAACAAAATCATCAACCTCAAAGATGTTAGTCTTAGAGAAGACATTCACTGCTTCGCACGAATTCTTAATCTGATTGCCCACTACGAAATGGGGAACAGCGATTTGCTGGAATACCAAATCAAGTCGGTGTATCGGTTTTTAGTGAAAATGGATAACCTCCAGGGGGTGCAAAAGGAGATCATCAAATGGCTGCGAAAAGTGCCGGGCATGCTGCCAGAAAACATCAAAAAGGAATTTCAGGCACTGAAGGAAAGGCTGGAGGAAACACTGAAACAGCCCTTTGAGCTCCGAGCCTTCCTTTATCTCGACATTATTTCGTGGCTTGAAAGTAAGATCGACGGCGTGCCGGTTCAGCTAGTGATCAGGAGGAAGTTTGAGGAGAGAAATGGTTAGCTCTCAGGCAGCTTTTCCTTTTTCCGAAGTCCGAACACATAGCCCACGTTGATTTGAACAACGGGATACCTGCCCTTTCTGAAATTTTCAACATACTCTCTGTTCTCTTCCCAGTTCTGATGGTTATTATCCCAATCATTGTATCGCCAGTATGCAGGGTTGCTGGTGATTTTATTTGTATTGAATGTGTTGAAATAGTGCCGATAGCCCACAAGGGTGGTCAATGTTACCCGTTTAAAGACTGTGATTTTGGCTCCGAAGTTTACTTCGGGCCCTATCATCACGCCTTTCATTTGCAGAGAGTCGGTGGGCACGAATGCACCTTGCCGAATAGCCAGCTTTCCAGCTTCAAGGTTTAAGTTGGCTGTTGCAAAAGCCTGCATCCAACGAACCTCCGTAGGCATGTAGAATCTGTGTCCAAGGTCAAGCCGGTAGCCTTTATAATTTCCATTTCTAAAAAAGAGCTCCCATAATTCCCCGCCTTTGTAACCAGCGGTCGCTATCCAGCTTCTTTTTGGCGTTACGTACAGCTCCGACTGCAGGTAGTAATTTTCGAACGTTCTGATGAATGGGTGCAAAGGAGCTGCCACCTCTATTCTTTGGTATGCTTCCTGCCCGTTTGCGAAAAAACTCATGCAAACAAAAATAGAAGTCGCCAGCGTAAAAATTTTACTTGCTCTCATCTGAAAAAAAATGAATCAATGACTAAAGTAAGTGAAAAATGCCTTCTTTTCGAGAATCGTGTAAAAATAAAACACAAAAAAGCCCCTCAGTTTCCTGAGAGGCTTCGTGATCTATGATGTAGGGCAAACGATTACTTCTTGGTATCGTCTACCTCTTCGTATTCTACGTCAGACACATCACTGTCTGCTTTAGCTTCGCCTCCGGCGGCTCCGTTAGCTTGCTGTCCCGGATCTGCACCTGGCTGCCCACCTTCAGTCGAAGCATACATTTCCTGAGAGGCTGCTGCCCATGCCTGGTTCAAAGCCTCAGTGGCAGTATCTATACCTGCAATATCCTGAGCCTTATGAGCTGTCTTCAGATTTTCAAGCGCCGCTTCAATAGCAGTCTTGTTACCTTCGGAAAGCTTCTCACCATACTCCTTCAGCTGCTTCTCGGTTTGGAAGATCATAGAGTCAGCGCCATTCAGCTTATCTATTTTCTCTCTTTCAGCCTGATCAGAATCTGCGTTGGCTTTTGCTTCGGCTTTCATCTTTTCGATTTCAGCATCGGTCAATCCAGAAGAAGCTTCAATCCTGATTTTCTGCTCCTTACCAGTTCCTTTGTCTTTTGCAGACACGTTAAGGATACCGTTGGCATCTATATCGAATGTTACTTCGATCTGTGGCACACCACGTGGTGCTGGTGGAATACTGTCGAGGTGGAAACGACCGATGGTGCGGTTGTCTCTCGCCATTGAGCGCTCTCCCTGCAAAATGTGTATCTCCACAGATGGCTGGTTATCAGACGCCGTTGAGAACACCTCCGACTTCCTTGAAGGGATCGTTGTGTTCGACTCAATCAGCTTGGTCATCACTCCACCCATAGTCTCAATACCCAATGAAAGAGGTGTTACGTCCAGAAGAAGTACGTCTTTTACTTCACCAGTCAACACACCACCCTGAATAGCTGCTCCTACGGCCACTACTTCGTCAGGGTTAACCCCTTTAGAAGGCTTTTTGCCAAAGAACTTCTCTACCTCTTCCTGAATTCTTGGAATACGGGTAGAACCACCTACCAGAATTACCTCATCAATATCTGTAGGATTCAGGCCGGCATCTTTCAGTGCTTTGCGGCAAGGTTCCAGCGTACGCTGTACCAGGCTGTCGGTCAATTGTTCAAACTTAGAGCGAGAAAGCGTTCTCACAAGGTGCTTGGGTATACCGTCAACTGGCATGATATAGGGCAAGTTGATTTCGGTGCTGGCAGAGCTTGAAAGCTCAATTTTAGCTTTTTCAGCTGCTTCTTTCAAACGCTGTAGCGCCATTGGGTCCTTGCGAAGATCGATGTTCTCGTCCTTCTTAAACTCTTCAGCCAGCCAGTCGATGATCAATGAGTCAAAGTCGTCGCCACCCAGGTGAACATCACCATTGGTAGATTTCACTTCGAACACACCATCGCCAAGTTCAAGCACAGAAATATCGAATGTACCACCACCAAGGTCATACACCGCAATGGTCATGTCTTTGTTTTTCTTATCAAGACCATAAGCCAGCGCAGCGGCAGTAGGCTCGTTGATAATTCTTTTCACATCAAGGCCTGCAATCTGTCCGGCTTCTTTGGTAGCCTGACGCTCCGCATCGTTGAAGTAGGCGGGCACGGTAATTACCGCTTCTTTCACTTCAGTACCCAGGTAATCCTCAGCTGTAGACTTCATTTTCTGAAGAATCATTGCTGAAAGCTCTTGCGGAGTATAGTTACGATCACCAATTTTCACCCTTACAGTGTCATTGCTGCCTGATTCAAGACCGTATGATACATTTTTACGCTCGGCAGTTACTTCAGAGTATTTCTTACCCATGAAGCGCTTAACAGAGCTAACTGTATTTTGTGGGTTGGTGATGGCCTGACGTTTAGCAGGATCGCCAACTTTGCGCTCGCCCTTGCCGTTGTCCAGGAAGGCTACAATTGAAGGGGTTGTCCTTCTTCCTTCGCTGTTAGGAATCACCACCGGCTCATTCCCTTCCATTACAGCGACGCAGGAGTTAGTCGTTCCTAAGTCAATTCCAATAATTTTTCCCATGATTATGTATTTTATTCCTTTAAATTTTCAATCCGTACTCACTTAGCTAAACAAGGGTTGTGCCAAGTGGTTTTTAAGGGAATAGTTGTGACAAGATGTCAGAATTACCTAAAACTGTAGATTGACAATGGCAGCCCCATCTGCAGGAATTTCGATCATTTCGGGCTGGCCTTCAGACAGCACAAGGGGGTTTCCGTTGGTGCCAAGGTTCCATAGCTGGCCTCTCAGAAAAATGTTGAGGCCCGTTTGGATGCCAAATTCCGGTGCCCGACCGAGCATGCCATATTTCTGCCAGGCTTGACCTTCTGTCAGTGTGCCGATGTCATCGGGACTGACATTGGCAGGAGGTTGGCCTCCATTGTATCCCTTCCAGCGTTGGTTCCATACATTTTCGCCAGCCAAAAAAGAGGGCACCACCACAAAATCGACTTCCTTGTCGGCGATGACCCAATATGCATCATCATACCACGAATCTGCACAAATCAACGTTGCTACCTTCCCGGCCGACGTACCAACTACAGGTAGTTGGCTACTATTTCCGGCCACGGTAAAAGCCGTTTCCTCGGATGTCAAAAAATTCTTCACTGTCAGTGGAGCCACCAACTTGCCCGTGGCATCAAAGGTGGCCGACACATTAAGCAAGGGCCCTCTACCCACCCGCAGCACGCCAGCTTTCACCGATGGAGAAGGTAAAACAATCGACCCCGCTACCACCGTTGCCTGGTATTCAGCCGCCAGCCTGCTGAACACCTGCTGATACGCCTCTGCCATTTCAGCCGCCTTCAATGAAAAAAGCGCAGCCGTAGCCCGATCCCTGGCATCCGACGCAAAATAGTTGGCAAGGAAAGAAATCGGATGAGAGTACGCCGCAGTACTTAGTGCGTCTTCAGTCTTCTCTGCTGTATAAACTGAGGCCTTTTCATCGATGGCCACCAGCCACGTGCCTATGTATTCCGGAAAGACTACCACCGTTGCTGACGTGAAGCAGCCGTTTTTCTTTGCAATGGAAAGATAGCGGTTCAACTTAGCATAGAGCGCATCGGCCGATCGGTAGTCTGCCGGCACCATATAGGGCTGAATGCCAACGATATTGCCTTTGGTGTAGGTGCCCGCCTTGACAAAAACAGAACGCTCCGATGTCATTTCAAAGTCGGCGTACGACCTATCGGACTGAATCCACCAGTAGTAGCATCCACAAAGAACTAAAAAAACCAGCCCGGCACTGAGTAATAAATTTCTACCTTTGAGCATTATAAAAAACTTGTGGATTTTAGAAAACTAATTCTGTTCGAAGATAACCACTTGCTCATCGTGAACAAACCCGGGGGCATGTTGGTGCAGGGAGATGACACCGGCGACGATTCACTTGTGGATTATGCAAAAGCCTATGTTAAGGAAAAGTATAACAAACCGGGCCTCGTTTTTATGGGGCTGGTGCATAGGATAGACCGGCCGGTAAGCGGCGTGGTGATGCTGGCCAAAACGTCAAAGGCTTTGGAGCGGATGACCAAGGCTTTCAGAGAAAGAACCATAGAGAAGATATACTGGGCTGTGGTTACCAGACGACCTCCCAAAGAGGAAGCCACGCTGGTTCACTGGCTCGAAAAAGACTCAAAAAAAAATACCGTAACAGCTTACAACAAAGAAAAAGGCAGTGCGCAGCGCTCCGAGTTGTCGTTCAAAGTTCTGAAGGTATTCCACGACTATTGTCTGCTTGAAGTAAGGCCGGTGACTGGCCGACCCCACCAAATAAGGGCTCAGCTGGGCAAGATGGGTTGCCCCATTAAAGGTGATCGTAAATATGGTCAGCAGTTTCCGAACGAGGATTCCTGTATCAACTTACACGCAAAAACGTTGATATTTGCTCACCCGGTCACAAAAGAAACAATGACAGTGGACGCTCCGTTACCTATCAAAAGTTATTGGCAGGCAGTTTCATGAGTAAAGAAAAAGAAAGCTGGTTAACCCGACTACAGGACAGATGGAACCTGAAAAGCGGCTGGCAGGTAGCAATCGTGTTGATTGTATTTGCCTGCACTGGCTTTACAGTGCTTTTTTTGAAAAAGCCTCTCTTCCGTCTTATCCACGCCTCGGAGGAATACTACACCCTGCTGACAATCCTTTACTACATCCTGATACTGCCCATCTACAATCTCATTCTACTTTTTTACGGCTTCATTTTTGGGCAGTTCAATTTCTTTTGGGAGTTCGAAAAAAGAATGTTTAGAAGAATTAGTGGGAAAAGGCCTGAGTAAAAGTCATTCGCCCCTGTATCCACCTACGCATTTAACCTCGCCCCTTATTCAGCTATTCCCTTAGACTTAAGGTATTCGACCACTTCTAATGCCGCCTCTCCTCCCATCTCAGCATGTTTCATAAGAGTAATGCCATGAGGGCCAGCGCTGGTGAGTGAGGCTGGATAGGTTGCCACAATCATTTTCACCAAATCGAGCTTTCCCATCATAGCCGCCGTGAAGATGTCCAGCCTTGCTCCTTTGTCTATCAAATACTGAGCAATATCGGGCCTTCCCATGTGCGAAGCCCCGCCCAGGGCGGTCTCATAGTCACCATTTCCCCAATCCCAGGTTGCGTTAAGTATTGTCGGTATTTCTGCCAACATCTGTTTGGTTCCTTCCAGGTCGGTATGGCCTTTGGAAACGAAATCTTTGACCAGTGCACTATCGATAGGTGTTGGCCTGTTCTGCGCCGTGCCGCCAATGGCCGATATTCCCGGAATTAGTAGTGCTGAACTTGCAACAGCCCTTTTAATAAAGTTCTTTCTTGTTAACATAAGTAATTGAGATTAGTCCTGGTACCTATACGGCATTGACTACTAGCCAGTTAACGCAATTACAGGAAAGGTATCTATCACGGTGAAAGTGACAGTATGGCGGTGCTGATCAGGCAGCGACTCCATTGAATGGATTGAAACTCCTCCTTGATACGCCCATACCTACAGCACGAACAACGGCCTTATCCCCATGCTTTTGACGAAGCTTGTCCATGGCCTGGTAGAGTTTGATACCCTCTTCGGTGTCTTCAAAAAGGCTGATCTGGTAGTTGCCATGCACCAGGCTGCTGAACCGAACGCCAATTAAGCGAATAAGCATCCTTCGACTGTAAGCTTTTTTGAAAAGCTCTTTCACCATCGGTATCAGTACGTGATCTGCCGAGGTGTACGGCATTTTCCGCTGCAGAGTATGGGTATCGAAATCGGAGTAGCGAATTTTGACGGTAACGCAAGAGGTCAGCTGCTGCTCCTTGCGAAGCTTGAACGCCAACTGCTCGGTCATTGCCACAAGTATAGACTCCAGCTTCTTCACATCGATGGTGTCGTGCTCAAAGGTGTTTTCCGTAGAAATAGATTTTCTCTCCGAGTAGGGAACAATCGGGGTACGATCTATGCCATTTGCCTTTTCCGAAATCACAATGCCCATCTTCCCAAAAACAGCTGCCAGCATCTCTACGGGCACCTGCTGCAGTGTGTGGATTTTTTGTACACCCATTTTTCGCAATGTGTAGGCCGTCTTCTCCCCTACCATCGGAATTTTGTCAATCGTCAGAGGTGAAAGAAAGCCCTTCTCTGTCCCATAAGCCACCTGACGCTGTCCGTCGGGTTTTGACTCATTGGTGGCCACTTTGGAGACGGTTTTGTTCTCCGAAAGTCCAAAGGAAATAGGTAGGCCAGTCTCTTTTCTGATCCGTGCCTTTAGTTCCGTGGCGAGCTTCATGCAGCCAAAGAATTTTTCCATGCCAGTTAAATCGACATAAAACTCGTCGATAGATGACTTCTCATAGGAAGGAACTGCTTCATGCACTATCTCGGTGACCATCCGGGAGTACTGGGAATACCTTTCCATGTCGCCACGAACCACGATTGCTTCCGGGCACAACTGTTTCGCCAGGCGCATGGGCATGGCCGAGTGTACGCCAAATGCTCTGGCTTCGTAGCTACAAGAAGCCACCACCCCCCGGTCGCTACCGCCACCAATGAGAAGTGGCTTCCCAACGAAATAGTCGTTTTGCAGCCGCTCCACGGATACGAAGAAGCTGTCCAAATCCATATGGATAATAGAGCGATGATCAGTTGCAGGTGACCACATAGTTGCCATACAATTAATGATGAAAAGCCTCTTGAAAAGAGCCGATTAAAAAATAGGTGTGCTTGTTAGGCTACATGAGAAAACAAAGACATCTGGGGCTCATTTACCATCCAAACTTTTTCCTCAGGCCATTTTAAACTGACAGCAACTTTCTCCGTCAAAGAGATGGTTTCTACGAAGTCATTCTTGCCATTGCCTATGTCTCTCAGCAAACGCACCTGATCAACTGCAAAGGTCTCTCTATATTTTTGGTCGATGAATGTCTGGTGTACTTTCAAGAAGGCCTTCTGCTCAAACTCACTTCCAATAATCATGTGCGGATATTTAGCAAACACAGGATCTACCATCCTTATGCCAAAGCTTTTGGCAGACTCTCTAAATTTCTGATAAAATAGCTGGTTGATCCGGGCCACCTGAGACCCATTTCCGATCTTGAGGTAAATAGCTCTGTTGCTCTTCAGGTAGGCAAATCCATTAAGCGAGATGTCGAACGAGTCGACAAAAACAGACGCTTCCTTTAATGCCTTCGTGATAAGATGTTCGTGAGAGATGTCTGCCTGAAAAGAAAACAAACTAACGTGAGGATGGGAATTGTAGAACTTGTACTGCCCAAACTCGTCAAGTATTTGTGCTTTACGATCCCTCACATAGTCCGTTATGGACTGGGAAGGATATATCTGAATTTTGTATGTCACCATAATAACCTCCTTTTATGCTATCAAATATAGCATCAGAGAATTATAATGTCAATATATTTAGTGTTAATTAGTAAAATATTTAGCAAAACCGAGTTTACAGCGATTCCGGACAGTAAATGGCACAGAAAGTCACCTGTCCACTTCGCCCAGCACAAAATCTACTGAGCCCACAATAGCGATGAAGTCAGCGATAAGCACACCCCTCGATATTTCAGGAACAACCGATAAGTTTGAGAAACAGCACGAGCGGGCCTTGCAGCGAACCGGCACATCATTCCGGCCATCGGCACGGAAATAAAAGCCAAGCTCTCCCTTTGGGTTTTCGGCACGCACATAAAAATCCTGCGCCTGAGGTCTGATCTTTTTCGGAACCATGGCTCGTGGATCATAATCACGGGTTCGCTTGTGCTCTTTTGTAAGCACTTCGAGGCACTGTTCAATGATCTTAACAGATTCCTCACATTCCCGATAGCGCACCCACGTCCTATCCCAACAATCGCCTACCGTTCCGACGGTGCCTTCCCCAACGGGAATTTCAAAATCAAGCTCCGGATATACACTGTAGCCGTCAATCCTGCGCAGGTCGAAGCGCAACCCCGACGCACGGAGCATGGGGCCAGTCACCCCGTAGTTAATAGCCAGGTCACGGGACAGCACCCCGACATTGGCGGTACGCTCTACGTAGATTTTATTGTTCAACAGCAAGTCTCTCGTTTCCACCAGCTTCGGTTTGAGGTAGGTGACAAATTCCTTGCAGCGCTCTTCGAAGCCTACGGGCAGATCGTAAAACAGACCCCCAACCCACATGTAGTTATAGAGCATGCGGGCGCCACTGACCCATTCCAACATGCGCAGGATATGTTCCCGGTCACGCATCATCCAGAGGAAGGGTGTTACTGCGCCAATATCAAGCCCGTAGGTGCCAATGGCCACAAAGTGAGAGGCCAACCGGTTAAGCTCGGCCATGAGCACTCTTATATACTCAGTCCTTTTTGGAATATCGTTTTCAATACCCAGCATCCTCTCCACACCCATTACATAGGCATGCTCATTGTTCATGGCACCTACATAGTCAAGCCTGTCGACATAGGGAATGACCTGATTAAAAGGCATACTCTCAGCGTGCTTTTCGAAGCAGCGGTGCAGGTAACCCAGGTGAGGCACCACATCGACCACTACCTCGCCATCAGTAATCACTTCAAACCGCAAAACCCCATGCGTAGATGGATGCTGCGGGCCGATATTGATCAGCATTTGCTCCTCCGTTAGGTCCTCAGGCTTATACTTCGTGGGCTCTGAGGCATCAAGGTGCCTGGGGTCGTATGTGTATTGAACGGTGCTCAAGTGGATACCTGCTATTAGTTAGTCGTGTTCTGGTTATCGTTAGTAGTCAACTTTCATTCCGTGGTAATACTCTTGGGTCGAATAATCCTTCCGCAGCGGATGGCCCTGCCAGTCGGTTGGCAAAAGAATGCGACGTAAATCGGGATGGCCGTCGAACTTGATTCCCACTAAGTCAAAAGCTTCCCGCTCATGCCACTCTGCTGTTTTCCAAACATCGCTGACAGTAGGGATCATTGGCAGCTCTGCTCCTTCCTCGTTTCTGGCAACAATTACCCTCAGGAGTAATTGAAAATTGTATGGAATAGAATACAGGTTATAATTGACCTCAATTGTGCTGGCCTCCGCTCCATTATCAATGGCAGTGAGGCAGGAGAGTGAATCAAAAAAGGTTCGCTCGTTGTCCCGTAGAAATAGACATACATACTGAAGCTTTTCGGCAGGCACAACAAGACCTTTTGGAACGGCGTTTTCTATGGTATCCAGCACGCATGAGGCACCAAATTCAGATTGCAGAAGGGATTGGATGTCGGTATGGGTCATTTTTGTTCTTAATATGGAACTCATTCCTCGACTAAGCCTGCGCAGCTTTCTCAGCTTTTTTCGCCATCAGTCTTTCAAGTGCCGCAGGAGCCATCAGGCTCTCGCCTCTTATTTTTTCCTGAAGTTTCAATATGCCACCAATCAATGCTTCTGGCCTTGGGGGGCAACCGGGCACGTAAACGTCCACCGGAATAATGCGATCAACTCCTTTTACTACATGGTAGCCATGCTCCCAGTAGGGCCCTCCGCAGTTGGAGCATGAGCCCATGGAGATGACATAGCGTGGCTCAGCCATTTGCTCGTACAAGCGTCGCACTCTGTCGGCCATTTTAAAGGTGACAGTGCCCGCCACTATCATCACATCCGACTGCCGTGGGGAAGGTCTTGGAAAAACTCCGAGTCTGTCGAGGTCATAGTTGGAGGCCATGGAGCCCATCATTTCGATGGCGCAGCATGCCAGGCCAAACCCCATAGGCCAAATGGATGAAAGCCTGGCCCAGTTGATCAGGTCATCCACTCTGGTGATAATCACTCCGCCTTGTCCTAACTGTTGGTCTAGTAGTCCCATTATATAGCTTCCTCCCCGACCACGTTTGTTGCCACTCGGGTCTCTTTCACTTTTTTGCTCACCGCATCATATAGTTCGTTCGGCACTTTTGAATCCATCCGGGTGGCTGCAACAACTGGCCTCTCCCACTCCAGGTATCCCTTGGCCCAGGCAAATACAAGCCCAAGCGCCAGTATCAATACAAAGACCGTCATTTCTCCAAGTGCAAACCAGCCCCAGAGTCCACCGGTAGCGTCGACTAGCTCTTTTTGCGCAAAGACGGTTGCCCATGGGAAAAGAAAGACAAGTTCTACTTCAAACAAAAGAAAAATAAGTGCAACTATATAGAATCGGACATTGAATTTTCCCCAGGCACTTGTCGATGGATCCTCGCCACATTCGTAGGTGGTCAGCTTTTCCACATTGGGCCTGTTGGGCCTGACCAGCATAGCAAAGCCCACGGAAAGCAACACGAAGACGAAGCCTCCGATGATGAATAAAAGTATGGTGCCAAATCCTGAAAGCTCGGGCATAGAGGTCTTTTTATGCTAAAGTAACTGATGCAGACCAATGATGCACTAAAATAATGGATTGAACTGGTTGGAACATCGTCATTCGAAAGATGAGTCATTCACGCTGATGTGTTGTAGGCAATTAACAGAGATGCCTGCTTTCGCAGGCATGACGTTTCTTATACTGATATTCTTTGAATGAAGAACCTCTTAAAAATCAAGCGCATCCAGGTGTTTGAAATGACCGTTCTGGCGAATGCGGTCTTTGGCCTGCTCCATTTGCTTAACAATGGGGATTGTTAACTTCAGGTAGTTAATGAGGAACTCCTGCCTCTTCCTTTCAGACGTCATCTTTAACAGCTCGTATTCCTGTTCTTTGCTCAGGCCTATCTTGTGAGCAATGGCGTAGGTCAGCATTTTTTGGTCAAATTTCACAAGCCCTTCCATACCCAGCCATTCGAACAGGTCGTTGGCCAGCTTAAACAGTTCTTCCTGTAAAACGACGTCGCCGTCGTGGTCAGCTTTTATCATTTCCACTGTGCCCCCGGCATACAATTTACCTGGCCACGGGCTTACAAAGTCGAGTACTTTGAAAATACCCATACCAACGGTTCGCACATCCATCCTCCCATCATCGTACGTTTTCTCAAGCTTCACAATTTTTACCTCAGTACCATATTCGATTTTGCTGAGTACGTAAGAGGGAACACCAAATGTAGTGTTGGTATTGACGCACTCCGTGATCAGCTGCCTGTACCTTGGCTCAAAAATGTGCAGGTTCAGTTCCTCGCCGGGGTAGGCAACCAGGTTGAGTGGAAATAATGGAAGTTCCTTTTCGATCATCTCAGTTGGTAGAATGCGTCAACATACAAAAGGGTTCACAAAATAAAAAACTCAGTAACATACACCGGTATTTATATAACCGTTAGAAAAGCATTCTGTTATCTCAACACAGATCTTCGTTGCCAGTTAAAACAAAAAGTCAGGATCATCAACCTTGGACAATCCTGACATCTTTATGAATTTTGTTACCAGCTAACCAGCAACCCAATATTCAATCACTTCTTCAAACCATCCACAACGGCATTCAGCGTGGCACTTGGACGCATGGCTGCAAATGTCAAAGCCTCATCAGGCTTGTAATAGCCGCCAATGTCAACAGGCGACCCTTGTGCTGCCAACAACTCTTTGTTGATCTTAGCTTCATTTTCGCTGAGGCTCTTATAAACCCCAGTAAAAATGGATTTCAGTTCTGCGTCCTTGTCCTGAGCGGCCACAGCTTCTGCCCAGTACATGGCCAGGTAGAAATGGCTGCCACGGTTGTCAATCTCATTCACATCACGAGAGGGTGATTTGTTTTCCTGCAAAAACTTGGAGGTAGCGGCGTCTAAAGTATCTGCCAAAACCTGTGCACGAGGGTTACTTGTGGCAATGCTCAAGTGCTCCAATGAAGCCGCCAAAGCAAGGAATTCACCCAGGGAGTCCCAGCGCAGGTGGCCTTCTTCGTTGAACTGCTGCACGTGCTTGGGCGCTGAACCGCCAGCTCCTGTTTCGAACAGCCCTCCTCCAGCCATCAATGGCACGATAGAAAGCATCTTCGCACTGGTACCAACCTCTAAAATCGGGAACAAGTCGGTGAGGTAATCACGCAGTACGTTGCCGGTCACAGAGATAGTGTCCAGACCTTTTCTGATGCGTTCCACCGAGAACTTCGTAGCCTCTACAGGTGACATAATTTTAATCTCCAAACCTTCGGTGTCGTGATCTTTGAGGTAGGTATTTACTTTCTTGATCAACTCAGCGTCGTGCGCACGGTTTTTATCCAGCCAGAATACTGCCGGAGTATTGGACAACCTCGACCGGGTTACGGCCAGTTTCACCCAATCCTGAATCGGAGCATCTTTTGCCTGGCACATTCTCCAGATATCACCAACCTCCACTGCGTGCTCAATCAGGGTGCTGCCATCAGCAGCTACTACCCTCACTTTTCCAGCAGCAGGAATCAGAAAAGTTTTATCGTGGGAGCCATACTCTTCGGCCTTTTGAGCCATCAAGCCTACGTTTGGCACACTGCCCATAGTAGTTGGGTTGTAAGCTCCATTGGCCTTGCAATCTTCTATTACTGCTTCATAAACACCGGCATAAGCCCTGTCGGGAATCACAAATTTTGTGTCTTTTGACTTTCCATCAGGCCCCCACATACGGCCAGAAGTACGGATGGCGGCTGGCATCGAAGCATCAATAATCACGTCGCTTGGTACGTGCAGGTTGGTAATCCCTTTGTCAGAATTCACCATTGCCAAAGGAGGCTGCTTGTCGTAGCAAGCTTTAATATCCGCATCAATTTCGGCCTTTTTACCGGCAGGAAGAGTCGCCAGTTTCTCCAGCAAGTCGCCCATTCCATTGTTAGGATCTACCCCTAGTTCTTTAAAAGTAGCGGCATGCTTTTCAAACACCGGCTTGAAGTAGGCAAACACTGCATGACCGAAAATAATCGGGTCAGACACTTTCATCATGGTTGCTTTCAGGTGAACTGAGAACAACACATCGTCACTTTTAGCTTTAGCAATCTCTTTTTCCAGGAACGCACTTAATTTGCTTGCACTCATCACCGAAGCGTCGATCACTTCGCCTTCCTGCAGAGCCAATTTCTCCTTCAATACAGTTATGGCGCCATTAGCTGCCACATGTTCTATTTTCACGACGCCGGCTTTGTTCATTGTCACTGATTTCTCATTTCCATAGAAATCGCCGTCTGTCATGGAAGCTACATGGGACTTCGAAGTTGACTCCCACTTGCCCATTGAATGAGGATTGTTTCTGGCGTATTCTTTTACTGCCCGTGGCGCCCTTCGGTCGGAGTTTCCTTCACGAAGCACAGGATTTACCGCACTGCCCATTACTTTACCGTACCGAACTTTTATGTCCTTTTCTTCATCACTTTTTGGCTCTGTAGGGTAGTCCGGCAAATTGTACCCTTTCGACTGAAGCTCTTTTATCGCCGCCACCAGCTGTGGCATAGAGGCGCTGACATTTGGTAATTTAATGATGTTGGCTTCTGGTGTTTTGGCAAGTTCACCCAGCTCCGCCAGGTCGTCATTGATGCGCTGTCCTTCTTTCAACCTTTCCGGAAAGCTTGCAATAATTCTTCCTGAAAGAGATATATCTCTCGTCTCCACTGCAACACCCGCTGGCGACGTGAATCCCTCAATGATTGGTAACAATGAATGTGTAGCCAATGCAGGCGCCTCGTCTGTAATGGTGTAAATGATCTTGCCTTGTTTTGCCATTTGTTTCCTGAGTTTCAAAAGACCAGTTAGGTCTGCGATTTATGTAAATGATTGCTAGTTTTCTTGTTTATTGAAAAATCGGCCAAGTGAACATCGCCGAAACCCGAAGTATCCCGTTTTTCCCATAACTTTCTGTTCACTCACCATTTGAAAATTATTCCACTGAAAGCAAGAAGAAATCACCCTCCCTCCGGCGGCGCCAAATTACAGTAATTTTGCTATTTCTCACAGCCAAAGGGCGATAGTGTACCCAGCTCAATTACGAAAGGTATTTGATTTAACCACGCTGTGCTGATTGACACCGACTTTACCAGCCACCGCCGCCACCGCCACCACCGCCGCCGCCCGACGAGCCGCCTCCCCCACTGCCTGAACTACTACCGGGTGCAGTGGATGAGCTACTAATGTTGGAGGTCAAACTCGAGCTGATGCTGCTACTAAATGTGCTGCTGCTGAAGTGTCTCATTGAGGCATTATGATACCAAATCGGATGATAATCCATGCCATCGTTCGACGTGGCTTTCAGGTAAGACTCAAAATGCTCGCCCCACTCGTTTTCCACACCAAGAGCAATGGAAAAAGGAAGTAGTTTTTCGAAAAACTCCAACGCTGACCCTTTGCTTTGGAGCCGATTGAACCTGTCCTCTTCCGCTGTTTTCATAAATAAACGTAACCCCTCCAGCTGATCCATCACCTTTCGGCCTTCCACAGTGGGAGCTTTAATGAGGTAAATAAACATGCCGTTGGCAAGGATAAATCCAAACACAATGGCTACGACGGATAAGTCCATGAGAGAAGCGTACACCAGGTACATGTAACCTCCAAGCAGGGGCAGTGTGAAAATAAGCAGCGCAATAAAGACACCAAGGCCGTATTTCCTTTCCAAATAAGTCATTAACGAACTGATGGTGCCTGCAACGAGGCCAATAATTGGGAGGTTGAGAATCGGCAATATAAAAATGAGAAATCCGGTTTCGTACTTCCCCCACGGAACAAGTGCCAGCATGCCAACAATGGTAATCAGGAATGCCATAAACATGTAGCTTCTGTTCATTTTGAAGTAGATTCCATCGAGCTCTTTACGAAGGGCCTTTTCGTGGGCGCTCACGGCACTACCTATAGCACTATGGTTCGCCTGCTCGAGCACAACTTCAGTCCGATAGCTGGAAAAAAGCTTATCAAAAAGCTTTCTTTGTGCCTCCGAAACTGACTTCAAGTCGGGATTCATTGTTTTCTTCAGTGTGAATTTTTTGCCGCTATAGTCGATGGTAAGGAGCCCTTTCACCCCCATGTCGACTATATCCGCTGCGAGCGCCTTCTGCCCGTACTGCTCATGATAAACAAAATAGCAATCGGCTGGAGAGAAGTGCTTTGGTGGGTCAAAAAGCGGAATGATAGCGCCTTTTGGTGGATCGATACCTACCTTGCGCCAGGCCCTGAACCAGTAGAGTAGCAGCAAAAGTAGCACACAGCCACTAATAGTAGTTGACCACTCCTCCATCCACAGGTAAAATGCTTTGAGTGGGCGGGCGGGCTCCGTCACTATTCCTTTCGGCCAGGCGACGGCTATGGTTAAGTTCTCGTAGGCCTGAAACGGGCGGGTCGTGGTAAAGGTGATTTGATTGCCCTCCTCTGTCACCTCGAAGTCCTTCCCGTCAGCACCCTCCGTGCCGGTGTAACCACTATACTGGACTATATCAGCACCTTCAGGCAAGTGGATAGTGGCTGTAACTTTTTCTATAGGAAAAATCCAGCCCGTACCGTTTATATTATAATAAAGTTCGTCGTAGTCGTCGAAAAAGCCCAGCTGCTTTGCGGACCCGTATTTAATCGTGTAGGTGTATTCTCCAGGTTCAAGAAATACGTTTTCCTGACCTATATAAACAACTTCCCCATTTCTGTCCCTTTCAGTATGGTAAGGCTCTCTCACCCCGTCCTTCAGCACTTCCATTACTTCAAAGTCAATAGAAACAGAAAATCCATCCTTGTCCGTGTATTCTGTCGGGTATGCCCGATAAATCCCTCTCCTTATATCATTGCCTTTGGCATAAACCCTGATCGTTTCCACCACATCGATGGAAGCATCCAAGTTGATAGTAATATCGCTTTCATAGGATATGACACGCTCTTGATTAGCAAAAATAGGGCTTTCCTGCGCGGCAAGAGCAAGCGAAATCACGCTCGCACAAAAAAATACAACTAGGTTTTTCATGGTTCAGAATTTTACTTCAGGGGCTTCCCGCTGGGCTTTGTCCAGTTCAAAGTAATCCCGCTTGCTAAAAGCAAAAGAGGATGCCACCAGGTTGCTTGGAAAAGATTCGATGGTGATATTGAAGTCACGCACTACGCCGTTGTAGTAGCGGCGGGAAAGCTGAATAGCGTTTTCGATCTCGGAAAGCTGCTTTTGAAGTTCTTGAAAATTGGCGTTGGCTTTCAGGTCAGGGTAGTTTTCGGACAATGCAATCAAACGCCCCAGCACGGCACTCAGGCCTATTTCTGCATTTTCCTGATCCTTTACTGTATTAGCCGACACTCCCATGTTACGCCATTTAATAACGTTTTCGAGCGTCTCCTTTTCATGGCTGGCATAGCCCTTCACGGTATTTACGAGTGCAGGAATCAGGTCGTACCGCTTTTTGAGTTGCACGTCGATGCCACTCCAGGCCTCCTCAGCCATGTTTTTGTTCTTAACAAGCCGATTATAAACACTGATGGTGTAGAGGAAGAGGGCGGCTGCCGCCCCCATGATGATGTAAAAAATCATAGATCAGGATTGGTTTTTGATTCAATATACATCAAAGGGGAAAGAGAAAAAAGGCAGGACTATCATCTATGACCAATGTCATGGAGGAAGGCTGGAGATTGATGACTTTTGCCAATTTCAAATAAGAAGCGAATTCGAGCATTCTTTTTCGAAAATACTTGTCCGGGTTAGTTAATAACTCTCCTCTTGCGTTGGGAAGTCGTTCTTTTTCACGTCGTCAATGTAGTTTTCTACGGCGGAGGTCATCACGCTGTCGAGGTCGGCATAGCGTCGCAAGAACCTCGGCTGGAATTCTTTGGTGATGCCCAGCATGTCGTGTACCACAAGCACCTGCCCGTCTACATCAGGCCCGGCGCCGATGCCTATGATGGGTATGCTGACGGCCTCAGCTACCTTTTTGGCAAGTTTGGCCGGGATTTTCTCCAGCACGATGGCAAAGCAACCAGTTTCTTCCAGCAGCTTGGCGTCTTCGATAAGCTTTTGTGCTTCAGCTTCTTCCCTCGCCCGAACGGTGTAGGTACCAAATTTGAAAATAGACTGCGGTGTCAAGCCCAGGTGCCCCATTACCGGCACGCCTGCGCTCAGCACCCTTACAATACTTTCCTTGATCTCGCTGCCACCTTCCATCTTCACGCCGTGTCCGCCCGACTCCTTCATAATCCTGATGGCGGATCGGAGCGCTTCAGTGGAGTTGCCCTGATAGGAACCAAACGGAATGTCGACAATGACCAATGCCCGAACCACCGCCCGAACCACGCTTGTGGCATGATAAATCATCTGATCCAGTGTAATCGGCAAGGTGGTGTCGTTGCCCGCCATGACATTGGAAGCAGAATCTCCAACAAGAATGACGTCTATCCCTGAGCCGTCCAATATTTTGGCCATGGAATAGTCATAGGCGGTAAGCATGGCTATTTTCTCCCCCCTGTTCTTCATTTCCTGAAGCTGATGGGTGGTTATCTTCTTGAGATTCGTGGAACGGGCTGATGGCATTTTGCTGATTTTGGGTGAAAATTAAAGAAAAGCCTTCTCGATAAGAAATTTGATTTCCTCTTAACAAAATATAGGATGCAAATAGTTTAAAAAAACAAAAACCCCAACCAACCTGATAGTGCTCAGGAGGAAGGGGTCGTTGCCGAAAACTGTTGTTGTGACCTATTTTGCAATCATTACCTTGACTTGATAGGGTAAAATCTCATTCATTTCTGCTCTTACGAACTTACCCATGTACATGCCGTTTTTCAGATGGGAGACATCGAAAATCCACTGGTGGTCTCCTTTGTCAGCTTTCAAAAGCTGGGACTCAAAAACTTGCAAGCCCGCCAGATTGAAGATGACGAATTTTAAATCTCCTGCCTTTTTGTTTGAAACCTCAATGGTCAGCTCATTTTGCACAGGCATTGGGTAGGCTACCAGCTTTTCGACAACCAACGGATCGTTTATCCCGGCAACTACTTCATCAATCCGCACCAGCACCGTCCCGTCCTCTGTGACAATGGCTGTCAACGCCACCTGGTCAGTTTCATTCACCAGATCAATGACTGCCGAGCCAAAATCCATCGGCACGCCTGCCAATTCCACGCTTAGCCTGTACTGGCCAACCACCAAGCCTGTCATTGTAAAGAGGCCATTCTCGTCGGTTTCTGCGTCTGTCACATAAGCACCTGTCGTAGCATTAAGCAGATTGACCGTCACGCCAGCGAGTGGGTCTCCGTCATCCAGGATCCTGCCAATCTCCAGACCACTTACCCGACTGTTGCCACTGGTGTTGACCAGCCTGCCTTTCACAACGCCACGTCCTGTGGGTGCAGGCGCCACCTCCACTACTTCTATGTCAACATCACTCCGGCTGGCTGTAAGCGAAAGGGTGACGGCCTCCCTCACAAGGAGTGTATTACCAAACCAGGTATTTCTCAGGTTAGGGAACCTTGCCCGGTCGGGCTTAGCAAATATCAGGTAATCGGCCGCCTCGAGATTGACAAAACTGAATGTGTTCCTGTTTTCTGCCAGTAGCAACTCATCAGTGCTCACAATATCCCAGCCGCCAGCCGCATTGGCTTTATAAAGAAGCACCTCAACCACATTCACGGCGGATCCGCCTGGTGTTACCAGCAGCCCTGAAATACTCAGGCTGGTCACCTGGGCCTGAATAACGAAGGCTTCGTTGTTGGTATCACTCACTGTGCCGTCTGCTGTTCTCACTCTCACAAATCCATTGGCTGTGGCTGCGTTAGGCACACTCCAATCGAACGAGCCATTCAGGGCGGTGACTGTTCCGGAGGTCAGGGATTCATATGTGGCTCCGCCATCAGCTGAATACTCCACCACAAGCTCGGCATCCGGGTCAACAGAGGTAGTCGTCCACGTAACTTGCTTCTCCACTCCACCAGCAAGTATCTCACCGCTTTCCGGGGCAGTGACGACGATGGATGGAGCTGGCACGATGCTGAACGTCGCTGAAATTGCCGAAACGTCATTGCCAGCATTCACCAGCTTGAACTGGGCTTCCTGAGAGACGGGAGCTTTTATTGTTACGGTCATTTTCCCGGCGAGTTCCGAAGCAAGCCCGGTTCCTTTTGAGCTAAACGTTGTGCCGTTATCAGCCGAGTAAAGTAGCTCCAGCTCATCCGAATCGAGCAAGTACTGTGCGGTCCAGGTCACATCATGTGATGCGCCAATAAACAAGGTCTCGCCTTCAGTCGGACTTGTGATAGCCAGTACAGGTCTCGGCAAACTTGTGAAAACTTCGTCAGATACATCGCTTACAGACTCCCCAGTCTCCGTGCTGATCCTGACAAGTGCCTCATCGCTGTATGCCTCTTCCATCACCAGATCGTAAACGCCCGCCAGCTCTTCGATCGTACCGGAACCCAGCTGCTGGTAGGTCGCTCCATTATCAAGAGAATATTCAAACAGCAAAGACGTAGCAGGATCAAGCCATTCTGTCGTAAATTCGATTTGAGCTGGCTTCCCAAAGCGAACCGTTTCTCCTCCGTTAGGGTAAACCACAGTAAGCAATGGCTTGATTCTTACCGTGAAGTCATCATCACTTTCATCCAACGCCTTATCGCCATCAACTGAGACTTTTATTCTGGCGGCAGTAGTTGGGTCACCTTCGGGGGTCCAATCGAATGTCCCATAGAAGTCACCCACAACACCTGCAACAATTTCTGTGTAGCTGACCCCGCCGTCAGCCGAGTAACTGATGGTCAAAGGCGAGTCAGTATCCAGTCCCTCCTCAGTCCACGTAATAGCATAAGGATCTCCCAGATTAAAGGTTTCTCCTCCATTTGGCGCCGTTACCACCACCGATTTGCGGGTAAATGTCTGCGCACTTGCGGCACTTGCTTCTCCTGATGTAGTTACTGTTAAAGCGCCAGTGGTAAAGCCAGCTGGCACTGTCACTCCCAAAGATGTGGTTGTGGCGGAGAAGGGCACCGAAGAAACTCCTCCTCCAAAGTTGACTGTGTTGTTGGCTGCGATTGAGCTAAAGCCCTTGCCGGTGATCGTCAAACTTTCTCCACCATAACCGGACGTAATCAAAAGGCCGGCTGCATCAATTTGCGGTACTATAACAAAGCTCGCCGCTGAAAATGGCCCGGTGGTGGTACCATTGACTGTTATGTTAAGGGCCCCTGTAATGGCACCCTCAGGCACCTGCACAGTCAGACTGGAGGCTGTGGAAGCACTCGCCGTAGCAGTTACGCCCCCATTGAAATTCACCACATTTTGGGAAGCATTTGCGGCTATAAAGCCCGTGCCGGCAATCGTCAAGGTAGAACCTATCGCTCCTTTGGCTGGCGAGAACCCTCCCGAGGAAATGGAGGGGAGCACTACAAAACTATTGGCCGTCGCTGCCGAAGTGCCCGAAGGGGTAGTAACCGTAAGTGAACCAGTAGCGGCACCAGCAGGCACAGTTACCGATAGAGAATTAGCAGAAACTGAGAATGGCACGGCCGTAGCTCCGGCGAAAGCAACCTGAGTAGCTCCGCTGAAATTAGTGCCGTTGATCTGAATGGTGGCACCTGTGATTGCCGCAGCTGTGAAGGTGGTAATCTTGGGCACAATCCCAAAATTAGTCGCCGACTGTATGGTAATGCCTCCCAATCCCAGCGATATTTTTCCGGTCGAAGCTCCCGAAGGCACTATGGCACTGAGCTCGTTATCGCTGGAGACTGTGAAGGAGGCATTAGTATTGTTGAATTTCACGAAAGTCACTGTTGACAGATTAGCACCCGAAATGGTCACCACATCGCCTGAGCCACCCGAAGCAGGGCTAAAGCTCGCAATCGAAGGCTGGCCTTTTATTTCAATGGTGCTGCTGCTCGTTCCTGAGCCCGAAGGTGTCGTTACAACTATGTTGCCAATGCCTACATTTCCCGCAACCGTCGTTATTTTGACAAAGTCAGAAGAAACCTGATCAATCGTTGCAGCTGTGCTATTGATTGTTACACTTGTCGCTCCGGTAAATGTTTTTCCATTGATGGTGATCTGGCTGCCTACCACAGCCAATGCAGGGAAGCTGATCACTTTTGGTGTCACGTTAAATGTGCCTGCCGTAAACGACTGCCCAGCCTTTTTGATGACCACATCTCCGGATGTTGCTGATGAAGGTACCGTTACCACAATGCTTGTGCCGTCAGGATCGACAGTGAAAGAATTGGCAAATACACCATTTACCTTCACCTCATTGGCACCATTCATATTGACGCCGCTGATAGTAAACTGAGAGGCAACCGGCCCACTGGCCGGATTGATGCTGAAGCTGCCGGGAGAAGGCAACAAGTTGAAGTTAGCGCTGCTCACCACCTGTTGAGAAGAGGTTGTGTTGATAACTTTTATCGGGCCGGTGATTGTGCCAACGGGCACCATCGCTGTAAGACTATTGCTGTTGGCACCGGAAACAGTTGCCTGAACAAAGTCAGACGCTCCTGTGAAGTAAACTTCGTTGGCGCCGATGGTTGAGCCGAAATGGGAGCCATTGATTGTCACTGTGCTCCCTTCAAGGCCAGTATTGGTGAAGCTGAAGATCTTCGGCACTACGTTGAAAGCAACTGCATTGGACGTCACGCCGCCCCTTGTCACCGTCACATTTCCAGTCGCAGCAGCATTAGAAGGCACTGTTGCTTTGATATTGTCATCGTTGAGAATGTCAAAAGTGGCAACAGCTCCGTTGACTGTCACCGTGGTTACGTCTGGCAGGCTAAAGTGGTCTCCGCTGATAGTGATCGTGCCACCGGCGATTCTGGCAGCCGGATCGACTGCATTGATACTCGCAGCGGGAGAAACGATCAAGGCCTGCGCACTTTCGGCCAAAATGCCTCTGCGGGTAACGGCCACTTTTCCGACGCCCTGCGAACCGGACGGCACGGTGATCTGAAGCCTGTTGCCATTCACAAACACCGGTGTAACCGCCACGTCGTTCACCGTCACGCTGCTGATACTGGCCAGGCTTTCAAAATGATTGCCCTCTATGTAGATAGTCTGCCCTTCCACCACTCGTTCGGTGGCTGGATTAATGTTGCTAAAGTCCGATTTCAGGAATCCCGTGATCTGCTGCTCTACAATGAATTCATCTGTGGCGAAAATGGTGAGACCGCCTCTGACGAGTTCGATATTGTTAGCCGTGCCATCAGCGTAAGCCGCCGCCGCCATAGGCACTTTGGCCGTGATGGTATTGTCATCGTCGACAGTGAAGTTCCCAACGCCTACTAGGGCTCCGTTTATTTTAACAGAAGTAACATTGGGAGTGGTAAAGCCAGACCCTGTGATAGTGACAAAAGTGCCAGCCAGAGCACTTGCCTCGGCAATCTCAGTAATAGTCCCCTGGTCATCGAGTGTCAGCTGACTGGCGAGTGTCACCTCAATATTACCTTCGGCGCTTGTTACCGTCTTCACCAGCTTCACATCGTAGCTGGTAGCTGTCAGGGCCGGGCCGCTTTGGGCCGTCAACACCAGCTGCAGGGCGTTTTCACTCAGCACGGTGCTTTGGACGGTGGTTTCATTTCCCCCATCGATGAGCACTACCGAATTGACACCAGGAGAAGAGAAGTTGCTACCGCTGAGCGTCAAAGTTTGACCGATAACGTAGGTGGAAGCTGCAACATCTGTAGTTACCGACGGCTTCATATAGAACTGAGCTGTGCCCGAGAAATCTACATCCGATCCATCAAACGATGATACGGTCAGCCCTCCTCTCAGAATTTTAAGTGCAACAGTACCCCCGGTGATGTTGGACGGAACGGTAAGACTAATTTCACTGCTGCTGTTAACCGTTGAGCTTACCAACACATCGTTGAGATAAACCTGAGGCGTGTTATCGAAATTGCTACCTGTGATAGTCAGGGTCTCAGTTTTTCCCTTTCTGTCACTGTCAAGTGAGGCGATGGTGTGTGGCGCCAGCACAGTGATATTGCCAGCAGACACTTGTTCACCCAACCTGGTAAGGACTATTTCGTGGCTGCCTGGCGTGGTATTTGTCGGCACGGTAAAAGTAAGACTATTGGCGTTGATGGACGACACAGACACACTTGTGCCCCCAAGAGTCACGGTAGCGGATGGTGTGGTAAAAAACGTGCCGTTAACCGTCACTGAAGCCCCTGCAGTGACTGTTGACGCCGACAAGCTGCCAAAAGTATGCTTCACAGTAAATGTGCCCAGCGACTGAGGGAGGCCTGCTCTGGTAATCTGTACATTACCCTGCGTATTGAAATTGGAAATATTGGGCACGGTGGCCGTTATTTCTGTGGCGCTATTGACTGTGAAAGAGCTGACTGACGTGTTGTTGATGATGACGGAAGAGACCGCCGGGCTAGTGAAGTTCTGGCCGGACAGTGTCACTGTTCCGCCGATTGCCTGAATTGTCGGGCTGAAGGAACTCAGTACCGCTCTCGGCACTATTGTAATATCGGTTGTGCTTTCCACCGTGCCCACAGGACTCGGCTTGATCACTTCTACCTTTCCCGTGCCCACGGCGTTGGGAATGGTCACGCTCAGTGAACCATCGCCTGCAATTGAGAAGGTCGCATTCACGCCATTCACCTTGACCTGACTGACTGAAGGGTAGTAGAAGTTGTTCCCTGAAACGGTAATCTGCTGATCCACCACATAATTCTGGGTATTGAATGTAGTAGAAATACCATGCCGGACGTAGAAATCGGAAGTGCTCTGGATGGTCAGTCCGGCACGGGTGATGGCTACCTTGCCTTGACCTGCGAAGTTCATGCTGTTGGGCACTTTCACGACAAGCTGCGTGGCTGTCGCCGACTGGATAGCAGCAGACACGCCGTTGAGCGTGACAGATGTAACTGCGGGCGAGGTAAAGTTAGTGCCAGTGATCGTCACATCCTGTCCTAAACCAGCCACTTGGGTGAAGTTGGTGATCGTGTGCGGCGCAACGACTGTTAGCTCTGCATCGCTCTCATCGCTCAGACCATTTTTCGTCACTGTTACCTTGTAGGTTCCGGGTGCCATCGTTGGCACTGTGATAGAAACACCGTAGTAATTGCTGTTGCTTGTGATGGTGGCAACATTGCTGCCGACCTTTACCTGCGAAACAGCATTGAGGAAAGTACCCCCGATGTTGAGCGTGGAGCCCGATGCAAGCGTCGAAGCGGAAAGGCTGGTGATGTCCGGGGCAATTTCAAAATTATTAGCCGACTGAACTGTTTCACCTGCCCTCGTAATGCTAATGACCCCATTGTTGAAGATGGAAGGTACCGTGGCCTTGATCTCCGTGTCTGAGACCACATTGAAACTAGCGTTGGTACCGCTGAATCTGACAGCGGAAACAGCCGGACTACTGAAGTGCTCGCCGGTAATGGTTACTTCGGTTTTCGTTACCTGGCCACTTGCCGGAGCAAATGATGAAATAATGGCATGAGGTACAACAATAAAGTCGCTGGCACTCTCCGCCGTCTCCAGGATGGACTGGTTAGTCACCCTAAGTTTTCCAGTTACCGTACCCGAAGGAACAGTCACATTCAGGAAAGTGCTATTGCCACTTGAAATGGTAGCTGGATTGTTGTTGTAGAAAGTAACAAGGTTGTTGGAAGCGGTCGGATTAAAGCCTGTGCCGGAAATGGATACACTTGCTCCTTCCACCGCTCCGGTGGCCAGGGTAAATGAGGTGATCTTTGGCAAAACAGTAAACTGCTGCGGCCCTTCCACCGTTACTCCGCCTTTTGTTATTTCAATTTTCCCGGCTCCATACATCCAGGTTGGGACTGTAAACTGCATGGTGTTGTTGTCAACTACACTGAACGTGACGCTGTTCCCATTAACCACCAAATTGCTCGGCGCCGGGCTCTGGAAGTTCTGCCCTGTGATGGTGACCACCTGTCCGGAAGTGGCTTTCAAAGGCGAGAAACCCGTAAACACCGGCGCTGCCACTACATCGAAGCTAGCAGAAGACACACCTTGCTGGGAAACGTCATTGTTGACCACAGTTACCGAACCGTCGATGGCACCCTGCGGCACGATGATGGTAATAGCCGATGCGTTCTGAGAAACAATAGCGGCGGGCTTGTTCTGGTTAAAGTACACCGTGTTATCAACGCTGCTGAAGTAAGAGCCATAGATTGTGACCTGTGCACCCGGCGCAGCCTGAAGTGTGCTGAGCGAGGTAATGGCTGGAATGACTGTCAGGTCTTCAGCACTTTCTACCTCCACACCACCTTTGGTTACGCTCACTTTTCCTGTACCCGCAATGGAAGATGGCGAAATGTGCACAGTGATCTGCTGATCAGAGTCAATAGTGAAATATGGATTTCCGAAGTAATAATATTGATAGGTGATAGTTTGTCCGTTAACTTTTACCGAACTGGCCCCTGTGAAATTATCGCCGGTGATGACCAGCGACTGGCCTTTGGTAATTTTAGTGGCAGACAAGGACGTGATCTTGTGTTGCTCAACCGTCAGGTCATCTAACGCCTCGAAGAATCCATTGTTAGTACTCACAGTAACCTTGCCAGTGCTGGCTCCCTGAGGTACTGTTACATTGATTTGAGAGTTTGACACTACGGAAGCGGTAGCAGCCAGGCCGTTGATAAACACCTGCGTATTGTTGTTAAGAAATGACGTATTCACACCTGAAATGGTGACAGTTTCAAAGATTCCCGCCGTTTTTGGTGTGAAATCAACCGACTGAATTTTAAATGCCTGTGCGGAAGTATAAACAGTTCCGTCAACATCCACCTCCACTGCACCGGTTGCTTCCACGCCTGTTGGAACCACTACTGAAAGCAAATCGGCACTTTCCACTACCACCGAGGTTGCTGCCACAGATCCTAAAATGCCATTAGTAAAAGTTACAGAAACAGATGTAGCCGCATCGAAATCAATGCCACTGCCGTTGATAAAGATAGTGTTGCCCACCTGGCCCTGGACAGGAGTTAGCGTAATTCCCGAAAGCATCAGCTGATTGGGAGAAATGGCCGTTCCCTTACCAGAAACGTTTACTTTGATGAAGCCAGAAACCGCTCCCTGTGGCACTTCCACCACCAATTGGGTGGCCGAAGCCGATGTTGGGTAGGTTGTTATATCCGGGAAACCGGGGAAGATAATCTGATTGTGATTGGCGATAGATGAATAGCCGCTTCCGTCTATTTGAAGATCGGCACCACTGTTGATCAGCGTGAGCGAGCTGATGGAAGGCGCAGGAAGAATGGATACTTCTGCACTGGCGATTGTCGCAACGCCGGACTGATCCACAAGGCGGATGATAGCATCGGTTTGTGAGGCAACTTCGGGAACCAACCAATCAAATTCGGTAAATGAAGTAGAGAGGTCGTCTTCTATCAAAAACCAGTTGGTTCCAGCATCCAGTGAATACTCAACGCTGAGCAGATCAACCAGCGTACTTCCCCACCTGATAGTGGCGACGCTGTTTGAGATCAGTTCAGCAGCATCCGCCGGAGCAAAAAGCACCAGTGAAGGCCCGGAGGTTGCCGCTCTCCCCTGCACGTTTACTTCAACATCGATGTTCGATAGATTGGAATCGACAAATCGGTTTCTTAAGACACCCTGCGAAAGCGCTCCATTATTGGCAGCAGGCGCAAACTTCACATACACAGGAATGCTCCGGATACCGGCTTGTGGTGCTATCACCAAACTGCTCGAAAAGCCGGATGCTTCACTCAGCGAAATCTCAAAATCATCAGGGTTAGTTGAAGTGACAGTTACACCAACGTTGGTCACATTCAGCAGATAAGACAACACGGTTGTGCTGCTGGCTTGCCTGATGCCGAAGTCAACAAGGCTGACAGGGTCGTATCCCTCATCTGTTGCCACTACGGGATAAACCACATCAAATGTTTCTGTTTCGATGGTTTGACCTCCACCAACGATCCTGAATTTGGCATTCTCCCCCACAAAATCGGGGGTGTAGCTATAGGTCACGTCAAAGTCAGCAGAAATGTCGATAGCGTCTTCGATGAGTACCTGCGACTGGCCGGGCACCACATAGTAGAGATCGAAAGTGCTGAGGCCATCATTGGTAAAAGTGATATCAACCGGCAGGTCGTACACAAGCACATTCTCCCCTTCCTGAGGGTAGCTGACCTCCAGGTTGTAGATAGCAGGACTGGCTATGAAAAATACATCTGAAGTTCCCAACACAGTGGACTCATATTTGGCCCTGATCATGCAGGACTCAGAAACAAATGATGGGTTGGTAGGAACAAAATCGAAGAAATATGACCCGGCAATATTGTCCAGGGTATTTAGTGCGGCCGTTTGGATTGTATAAGGGAAACTTGCACCGCCATTGGTCGAGAGCTCAAAAGTAAGCACATCACTTCCAGCTATTTCCGAAGGCAGAAACTCGACGGCCACCGACCCACCAAGGTATACCACATCACCTGACGGACTGGAAAACTCGACTGAACGAACCGGTATGGGCACGATACTGAAAAAGCTGTCACTTTCGTCGGAATCTGTTGTAGTAGTGTTGGTAATCTTCACCTTTACTTCTGAACTCACATCGTCGGGTACTGTCCACACATATGAATCACCGGGAACCGCCGAGTACAACCCCGAAAAAAAAATGGTTTGATCGCCATCGCCTGCATTGTAGCTCAGCACAATATTGTCGGAGCCAGTCCAGGCGTCAGAAAGCGCCCAGGTAATGCTTATCTCATCGCCGACGAAAAAGCTTTCCCCTCCGTTCGGATACGAAAGTGCCACCGGCTCGCAGTTAGTACAAACAACGAACGTGCTGCTGATGTCTTCTTTATTGCGGGAGTTGTTCCAAACTCTCACTTGAACATTAGCGTCTACTCCAGTGCCAGGATTTGGAATGGTCCATGCCCGTGTCATGACGTTGCCAACGGGGTTGAATGAAGTCCCTGATCCTTGAGCAACAGATAACCAACTCCCTCCATTGATTCTGTAGTAGATATAGAAATAGTCAGAAGTTTTGTGATCCCCATTTTCCCAGACAATACTGAAGGGGCTCCCGACAGCTTTGTACTCCCCGCCTTGAGGGGAAGTAATACTTACAGAAGATTCGTAATACAACCTGAAGGGGCTGCTGATA
>TARA_R110001606_G_scaffold155148_3_pt1 | contig 123890 bp, 85 predicted proteins | sample TARA_R110001606 | Tara Oceans TARA_R110001606 (sample SAMEA4398315) | marine metagenome | biome: Polar Biome; feature: [SRF] surface water layer (ENVO:00010504); material: water (ENVO:00002006), including particulate matter (ENVO:01000060) such as... | depth 5 m | reverse complement strand
TGTCTTCATACGCTGCATCAAACGAAGATTCTTTTCATGGAAGGATCCTCAGAAATTGGCATTCGGCTTATTCCCCAATTAATAAGGGCTACAACCGAGTTTGAATTCCACGAGATAAAAATCGAGGCGCTCATTATTCTGAGGAACGAATATGCGCACATGGGAAAACTAACTCCCTACCTTGAAACTCAGGCCGAAATTGATGTGGTTACGAACGCCCTCAAAATAACCCGGCAGTGCGAGGAGCTCTACTTTAGCACTCTGGTTAACATTAATAAGTCGGTAAGTGCTCAGCAGCGGGTTATTGATGCTATTCCGAAGACAATCAAGCAGATAGATGAGGCCGCCAAGCAGCTCAAAAGCAATAGATTGGACGTGCTGTCGTACAAGCTAAAGTTACTTTACAACCAGCTTACCTGGAAGTTCAAAGAGAACCTCACCATTTGTACCGAGATAGAGAAAAAGTACCTCAACAAGCACAACCATGAGGTGGAGGTCGATTTGAGCAAAAATCAAATTTCTCTGATCAAAATCTATTGCTACTACAATACAGGCGATGTCGAGAACGGAAAGGCCTATGCCACCAAGGCGCTTAGCCTCTTCAAAAACGGCAGCCCTGAGTGGTTTGACTTCATGGAGTACTACTTCCTGCTGCTAATGAAAGGGGAGATGTACAAAGACGCCGGAAAAGCTTTCAGAGCCATCAGAACCAACAAGAACTACGTACATCTTGACGAGGTGGACAAAGATCGCTGGTTGATCTATAGAGCCTTCCTTGTTTTCGTGAACGACGAAAAGCTACTCAAATGGGGCTTTGACCTTGAGGAGTTCCTGACCAAGGTGCCTGACTACTCTAAGGACATGAATAACTACGCCGTGGGCACATTGGTTATTCAATTCCTATATCTGTTGAGAGATGCGGAAGTGATCAAGCTCAAAGCAGTGCTACAGGAGCTTGAGAAATACAATTCCGAGCATTTGGACAAGAGAACAAACTACCGGAACAGCATCTTCATCAGGCTGATCTCTATGGTAACTGAAAATGAGTTTAGTCACGACGCCATCAAAGACCGGGGCAAGGTATACTTCTCGAAACTGAAGAGAACAAAAATCCCTTGTGAGATCAAGGTAGACCTGGAGGTGATTCCTTATGAAATCCTTTGGAGTTATATCCTAAAGATTTTGTCGAGCAATAAGTTTTATGTTCACTATCGTTTCTACGACATTCACTTTAAGCAGATGGCCGAACAGGCGAAGTAAGTGATATTGAAGGTCGACATCTCTTATATTTTGTAGTACATTTGACGATATGAGAGGAAATGATGTGCTTCTGAAATTTCTCATTTGGAGGCTCAGAAACATCAGCGATAAGAACTTCATTCTGATCCTGGCGGGGATTGTCGGGGCCATTGCAGGGATTGCTGCTGTGGTGTTGAAGAGCAGCGTCCACTTCATTCAACGAATGCTGGAGAGGAATTTTTATCTGTATGATATCAATTTCTCCTATCTGGTGTATCCGTTGATTGGAATTGTGATCACGCTGATCATTTCCAAATACGTCCTCAAAGAGAAACTCGGCCACGGTATCACCCACGTCCTCTACTCGATATCCAAAAATTCGAGTATCATCAAGAGGTCTAAAATGTACTCCCGCATGATCACCAGCGCCATTACTGTTGGCTTTGGTGGTTCTGTGGGGCTGGAGGCCCCTATAGTGGTCACAGGGTCAGCTATCGGCTCCAATATTGCCCAGCTTGTCCATCTCAACTACAAAAAGAGGACGCTTTTAATAGGCTGCGGAACAGCTGGTGCCATCTCGGCTATATTCAACTCGCCTGTTGCTGGTGTTATATTCGCCATCGAGGTAATCCTGGCCGATGTTACCATTTCGCTGTTCATTCCAATTTTGATTGCCTCAGTAACCGGCTCTCTTGTGTCAAAAACGCTGTTGGGAAACGACATTCTTTTCTCATTCCAGCTAAAAGACTCCTTTACGGCGGCCGATACCCCCTACTACATTTTGCTTGGTGTCGCATGCGGTTTAGTCTCCTTATACTTTACCCGGCTCACCTATTTTGTTGAGGGAAAGTTGTCCAGCATCAACAATGACTTTAACAGGGCCCTGATGGGTGGTGCCGCCCTTGCGCTTATCATTCTGATTCTTCCGCCAATTTATGGTGAGGGCTATGAAACCATTAAGTCGCTTCTCAACGGAAACGAAGATGAAGTGCTGCAGAGAAGCTTATTTTACGGCCTCAGAGAGAACGGGCTTATCATTATCTTTTTCTTGTTTGCGGTCATGCTCCTTAAGCCAATCGCATCAGCCACCACTATTGGCGCTGGTGGCAGCGGTGGTATCTTCGCTCCCTCCCTCTTTCTGGGTGGCGTTACCGGCTACTTTTACGCCCGCACCATTACGCAGGTATTTCCATTTACCAACCTCAGTCTGAGCAATTTTACGCTGGTGGGCATGTGTGGCGTTATGAGCGGCGTGTTGCATGCTCCGCTTACGGCCATCTTCCTTATTGCCGAAATCACAAGCGGCTACACATTGTTCGTTCCATTGATGCTGGTCTCCGCTATATCGTATAGCACTATCTCCTACTTCGAAAAGTATTCTATTTACACCAAGCACCTTGTGGAGAAGGGAGACCTGATACCCAACGACAAGGACAGGCTGGTGCTTAGCCAGATACTGCTTGAGAAAATAGTGGAAACTGACCTTTTAACCATTCACCCAAATGCCACACTGGATGACCTGGTGAAGTTGGTCAGGAAGTCGAGGCGCAATATTTTCCCCGTTGTGAATGACCTGGGTGAGCTGGAAGGAATCATCACTTTGGACGATGTGCGAGAGATCATGTTCAACGAAGAGGCCCGAAAAAGCATTATTGTGAGAACCTGGATGACAGCACCTCCGGCATTTGTCTCTTCCAACGAAAAAATGCAAAGCGTGATGAACAAGTTCGAAATTTCGCAGGCCTGGAACCTTCCGGTTATCGACAACGGGAAGTACATCGGCTTCGTCTCTAAATCCAGCATTTTCAGCGCCTACCGCAGCAAACTCATCCGTCAAAACCAGGAAGAGTAACCACATTTGTGGAAAACGGGCAGACTTATCCACGGGGTTTCCATTCGGAGCTATTTTATATTCTATTGAAAATCAACATTTTGCATTGATCCTAATGATCCATTGTGGATAACTCCCGCTAATTGTGGATATCTGTGGTGTTAAGATCCACATCGCCTCGCTGACAAAAACATTACTGACGTATAATTCGTAAATTGTGGTATGCTACGCTCAGTACTTTTGATATTTTTTCTTTTCGGTGCCGGTGCTACCATGGCGCAAGATGTAGAGGTAATAAAGTATCCACAGTTGGGGGCTATTATCAATACCAAAGAGGATGGTATCAAAGTCATTAACTTTTGGGCTACCTGGTGTAAACCTTGCGTAGAAGAAATCGGCTATTTTGAAGCTGCTAACAGCCAATTCAGAGACAAAGGGGTTTCTGTTATTCTGGTCAGCTTTGACTTTGGCAAGGATGTTGAAAAGAAAGTGCAAAAGTTCGTTGATAAAAATGACCTTCACTCAAGAGTGCTGCTCTTAGACGAAACCGACTATAATTCGTTTATAGATAAAGTCTCTCCTTCGTGGTCGGGGGCCATTCCGGCCACACTCATTGTGAACTCAAAAACCGGCAAAAAACAGTTCTATGAAAAGACCTTTAAAGAAGGGGAACTGTCTGAGGTTATTGAAGCTTTTATGAACTAAACCCTACTTACTATGAAAAAGACAATCAGTTTGCTAGTGTTGCTGGCCATCGTTCAGGTCAGTGCCGCACCTTTTGATGGGGGATACGAGGTAGGAGATATAGCCAGGGACTTTCAGCTTAAAAATGTGGATGGTGCCTCAATAAGCCTGTCCGACTACAAAGAAGCCAAAGGTTTTATTGTGGTTTTTACTTGTAACACCTGCCCCTATGCCAAGCTGTATGAGCAAAGGATCATTGCACTCGACAAAAAATACAAAGGAGATGGGTATCCGGTCATTGCAATTCAACCCAACGACGGCTCGCTGTCGCCCGGCGATTCGTTTGAAGCGATGCAGGCCAATAGCAAAAAGAAAGGCTTTAGCTTCCCTTACCTGCTTGATGAAACCCAGGAAATAGCCCGTGCTTACGGTGCTGCCCGAACGCCTCATGTTTTTTTGCTGAACAAGGAAAGTGGCAAGCTTAGGGTCGCTTATATTGGCGCCATCGACAACAACCACCAGGACTCGAATAAGGCCGACAAAAAGTATGTGGAAGATGCCGTAGATGCGCTGATAGCCGCCAAGAAGGTTCCGGTAACGCTTACCAAAGCCATTGGTTGTACAATTAAATGGAGCGGCACCTGACCCTAATAAGAAAGGCTGGGATTGCCAGCCTTTCTTATGTTCTCTAGTGAAGCTTGTAAATAATCGGCAGCACCATCCTTACTTTAACGGGCCGCCCGCCCTGCCTGCCGGGCTTCCACGCAGGTGCTTTGGAAAGCACCCTCAGCGACTCGCTGTCGAAGTCTTCGTTGATGCCCTTAATCACCTTTAAGTCCGTCAGGTTACCCTGCTCATCCACGATAAACTGCACATAGACCTTGCCCTGAATATCGTTTCGAATGCCGCTTTTTGGGTACCTGATGTTCTTACCAAGGAATGCCATGAAGTCAGCCATGCCTCCTGCTGGATCAGGCATTACCTCGGCATAATCCACGAACTCAGGAGCTACTTCTACTGGGAGTGGCTCTTCCAAAAATGGTATGTCACCGATCTCTTCAGCCTTTTCCATATCAATAATTACTGGGGGTTCGTCTAGTTCCTCGTTATTTGGTACTTCAATTATTTCTGGCATAACAATCTTGGGCTTTGGGGGCTCCGGAATTTTGGTCAGCGGTGCTTCGTCAACCACAATGAACTTATCCACAAATTCTTCTGGCGCTATCGGGGGCTCATACGCCGTGCGCCACTCAAAAGCCGTGACTACCAGCGCCAGGGCTACCATAAATCCAATGGACAGGTGCAGGCCGTAACGGCGCTGTACATCTGCCCGGGGGTTTTTCTTTGCTTCCATTTTTGTAGTGTTTAAAGTTTACGGTTATCGAAATAGAAAAAAGAGTGCTACGCTTACTGCCACCAGAAATAGTAAATAGAACAATCTGGTCATCACCTGTTTGATCCGTTCCTTCTTGTACCGACGGCTCAGCTGGTCGAAGTTTTTGTACCTCGACGTCCGCTTTTCGTGAAAAGCTCCCCTCCGTATCCGTATATCGTACTTCTTCATTGCCCCGACACCTTTTCTTTTAACTTTTGCAACGCCCTGTAATACCTCATCTTCACTGTGCTCTCATTCTTTTCAAGGATGAAGGCGATCTCATAAAATGCCTTCCCTTCAAAGAACTTGAGCTCCAGAATGGCCACTTCGTCCTCATCGAGCAGATCGATAAGGCTGATCACTTTTTCAGCCTCCATTTTCACTTCTACCTCGTTCTGCAGAATCTCTCTCAGGTTCGTCTCATCAATGCTGATCACCATCCTTTTCTTTGTTCGCTGATAGTGGGCCAGCACCTCGTTTCTGGCTATTTTCATCAGGTAGGCCTGATAGGGCACACCATTGTATTGAAACCTTTTTATCGCCAGCATGGCCTTGAGAAACACTTCGGAAACAAGGTCGGCTGCCAATTCATCGTCGTCCGTTTTGCGCAACACAAACCGGAAAATCGAGTCGTATTGTTGGTTGTAAATCTTGCCGAAATGGTCAATATTTTTCTTCGAAAGAAGGAGGAGCTCTTCTTCGTTATAGTCCGATCGTGCGTTTTCTATGTGAGTCTCCTCTTTCAAAAGAACCAACTTTCCTATTAAAATCAGGAGATCAGCAGAAAAGTCACAATAGAAGCAGAAAAAGTTTTAGGGGGGTTTCTAATTATACTGCAGGTAGTGCTCCCATTTGTCGATTACAGAAGTGAAATCTTCCGGCAGTTCGGACTCAAATTGCACAAACTCTTTGGTGGCAGGGTGTATGAACCCCAGCGACTTGGCATGCAGGGCCTGCCTGGGTATCAGCTTGAAGCAATTGTCCACAAATTGTTTGTACTTGGTGAAAATGGTGCCTTTCACTACCCTGTCACCTCCATAGGTAGCGTCGTTGAATATCGGGTGCCCGATGTACTTCATGTGCGCCCTGATCTGGTGAGTGCGTCCCGTTTCCAGGTTGCACTTGATCAACGCTACATACCTCAAATCCTTCAACATCTCATAATGCGTGACAGCGTTTCTGCCGAAGTCACCATCGGGGAAGGCTGTAGTAACCCGGCGATCCTTCAGGCTTCTTCCCAGAAAGACATCAACGGTTCCCTTTTCCTGCTCAGGCACGCCCCACACCAGGGCATAGTACGTGCGTTCGATGGAGTGGTCGAAAAACTGCTTGGCCAACGAGTTCATGGCCAGCTCCGTTTTGGCAATTACCAGCAGCCCGCTGGTGTCTTTATCGATCCTATGCACTAAGCCGGGCCGACCTTCATTGCCTTTCATTTCCGGCAGCTGCTGAAAATGGTAGGTAAGGGCATTTACAAGCGTGCCCGACCAGTTATTAAAAGCCGGATGAACCACCATGCCAGCGGGCTTATTAACCACAAGCAGGTGCTCGTCTTCATAAACAATATTAAGTGGAATGTTTTCGGGCACCACCTCAGTGTCTCTGGGCGGCTCAGGCAATGAAACCGTGATCACGTCGTCCGGGTGAATCTTATAGTTTGGCTTTACAGCCTTTTCATTTACCTGAACAAGCTCATCCCGAATGGCATCTTGTACCCTGTTGCGGGTAGTATTGGGAAGCCTGTCAGTCAAGAACTTATCTATTCGCACAGGGCTTTGCTTTTTATCCACTACAATCCGGTGGTGTTCAAAAAGCTCGCCCTCTTCTTCGTCCAAAAAACCTTCTCCCAAATCAATTTCTTCGCTCATGGTACAAAAATACACAGAAGTTCTGCCAATTTTGAATCAATGATTTATCCAGCAGCGCAGCCTGTTCCAGAGATTGAAATTAAGGCCCCTTTTATTGAAAAGGCTGGCGTGAGACTTATTGTACGAAGAGAAGATTTAAACCATCCTCACATTTCGGGAAATAAGTACTGGAAACTAAAATATAACCTCCTGGAAGCCGGCAAGCTCGGCCACCACACAGTGCTGACCTTTGGCGGGGCGTTCTCTAACCACATTGCCGCTACTGCCGCTGCTTGCAAGGCAGTTGGGCTGAAGTCGATTGGTGTCATCAGAGGCGAGGATGCCGACCTGAACAATCCTACTCTGGCACAAGCGGTCAAAAATGGAATGGTCATACACCGGATATCAAGAGCCAAATACAAAGAGAAGGAATTGCCGTCATTTGCCGATGAAATGAGTACGCTATTCGGTGATTTCTTTCTCATTCCCGAGGGTGGCACCAACAACCTGGCCATTCAAGGCGCCTCAGAGATGGTCAGCCGAATAGATACTCCCTTTGACTATCTGGCTTTACCGGTGGGAACGGGTGGCACGATGGCCGGATGCATAGACTGCCTCAGGGGACGGGGGCAAATACTTGGCTTTTCAGCGCTAAAAGGCAACTTTCTTACGGAAGAAATAGTAGCGCTGCAACAGCAATACAGCCTGAGCGCTTTTGGCAATTGGAACATGATAAACCATTACCATTTTGGTGGATATGGAAAGGTCAAAGATGATTTGATTGTGTTTATGAAGGTCTTCGAAGACCAATATGCCATCCCTTTAGAGCCCGTCTACACTGGGAAAATGATGTTTGGCCTGCTTGAGATGATTAAAAATGCTTACTTTCGTAATGGCTCTGTCATTTATACAATTCATACCGGCGGGCTACAAGGCAGGGCCGGTTTTAGGAGAATACTTGCGTAAAGGAACAACATGCGTTTCTGCGTGACGACTTCTTCATGTTATTATTTTTTTTATACTATCGACCTTAATGACTTTTTTGGAGAAAAGTCCGTTCCCCTGGCTAACGAAAGGGGCTTTGGCCATTCTGATTTCTGGCTGCGGGATAAATGACCTGGAATTTGGCAACCTGGATATCCCCGACTACGAGCCAACGCTCGCTGTTCCGTTGGGCGTGTCGAGGTACACCATGCGGGAGCTGGTAGGCGACCTTCAGGACAATGCGTTGACCATTGAAGAAGGTGAGGATTTGTTCATGACCATCGTGTATATGGACACCTCCTACAATGACGAACGGGAAGCTTTTCTCTATTTCCCCCCTATTAATAAAAGTGATATCGTCTTTCCCTTCGTGTCTTCGTCCCCTGCCGGAGAGACCGAGGTGATCGAATTTGAAAAGGTGATCACCTTCTCTTTCGATGCCTTTTTTGGTGAGCAGGTTGATTCTATTTTTTTTAACAGCGGAAATCTGGCACTGGAAATTAACTCCCGCTTCCGGAGTGACGTCATTCTGGAGTTTGGCTTTCCTTCTATGTTTGAGACAGCCGACAATTCATCGGTTAGCATTTCGGATACTTTAAGCTTTGGCACAACAGTGCCGGTCACATCGATCAAAAGAATGCCGCTGGGAGGCAAAAAGTTTCTTTTCCGAAGGCGGGAAGAGGCCAACGATTTTGATGTTATCATCAAAGGAAAAGTGGTTGTGAAGCCTGGTCAGTCCGTCGATTTTTCAGATTTCTTTCGTTTTTCAATTGACTTTCAGGAAGCAACTTATTCTCATGTACATGGCTATTTCGACCGGAAAGAGGGCCTCCTGCAGGACAGAACGATAGAGCTAAAGTTTTTCGAAACATTTGGGGACTACGGGCTCGACTTCAAAGATCCCAAAATCATTCTCAAAGTTGATAACTCATTTGGGTTTCCATCGGGCCTCTTGATGAACAACCTTTCCGCAAGTAATAATGACAGCACTTCAGTTGCGCTTACCGGAACAATAACCGAGTCGCTGCAATTTGTGAACTACCCAAAGCTCGATTCCATCGGAAAAACCAGCCACTCAGAGTTTGTCATCAACGCACAAAACTCAAACATCAGGGAGCTTTTTGGCATCACCCCCGTCAAATTCAACTTGCCTTTGACGGTCATCTCCAATCCCGATGTTTTTGAAAAAGACTACCTCAATTTCATGACAGACAGCAGCAGGTTCAGGACCATCACTGTGGTGGAATTACCCTTCGAAGTCAGGATGCAGGAGTTCACCACCAACCTTAAGTTTGGAACAGACGAAATCGACCTGAAAAATCTTCAGGAAGCAGCTTTGAGGTTTTACACCGAAAACGAAATGCCCTTTGAAGGGCGACTCGCTGTCAACTTTGCTGACGAAAATGACACCATCCTTTTCACCGTGCCAGAAGAGCTGGTGCTAACTGCCCCGCAAGTTGACGCATCGGGGCGCACACTCGAATCAAAAAAGCTGCTATCAGAAATTGAGTTGGGAACAGAGGGCACCGAAGCCTTAAAGAGCGCTGACCACCTCAATGTGGCCATTATAATCAATACGTTTAATGCCGCCGACGAAGAGTACGTTAAGCTGTATGCCGACTACAAACTTGACATCAATATTTCTGTTTTGGGCCGCTTGAAAATAAAAACCCAATGAGGCGCTGGCTGACAACCCTATCGATTATTATTTGCTGCTTCGCAACTGTGAAGGGGCAAAATGGGCTGGGACTATACACGCTGGGTGATGCTGTACCCCAAAACAGCCGGTTGAACCCTGCCAATGAAATAAAAGGCAAGCTGGTGTTGGGCTTGCCGGTCATTTCCGAAATGGGACTGCATGTTAACAACAGATTCGGTTACAACCAGGCGTTCACCAAACTGGAAAATGACTCTGTGAAACTGGACGTTGACAAGGTGGTCTCTCACCTAAAAAAGAGGAATGCTCTGCTATTTGAAACTAGTATCCCCCTGCTCTATGTGGGCATCAAGCCGGAAAAGTCTTCTTTTGGTTACAGCTTCTTTGTCAACGAACGAATTAATGTGCGGGGCCAGTACACCAAAAATCTGATAAAGGCAGCCTGGGAAGGCACCAACTCGCTTGTAGGCCAGCCGCTCGATATAGGCAAGTCGGCTTTCAGCGCTTCCTACTTCAGAGAGTATGGTGTTGGCGTGAATACTTCCCTGATGAATGATGACCTGAAAATTGGTGCCAGAGTAAAGCTGATCCAGGGCATATACAATGTGAAAACACTATGGGGGATGGACGCCAGAGTGGATATTGAGCCGGAAACCTACAGCTATGGTTTTCTATTCAAAAGGGCTGGCTTAAATGCCGCTGGAGTAAGTGAAGATCCCTCCGTTGGCTACCTGCTTTCGAACCCAAACAAGGGGGCAGCTATCGATCTCGGTGCCACCTGGACTCATCAAAACCTATTCAGCCTGTCGGCCTCCATCACCGACCTCGGCTATGTCCGCTGGAAGGAGTTTAGCCAGAACTTCATTCTCAGCGATACCTCATTTGCTTTTCAGGGTGTCAATTTCACGGCTGATGGTGATATAGAAAGCACTATTGACTCACTAAAGAATGCCTTTACACCAAAGGAAACGGCCAATCCATATTCGGCGATGTTGAGCGCCAAATCAATAGTAAGCGGATCGCTGCTGCTTGGCCCTGTGGATAGAGTCACCGTTACGATGATGAATCAACTTCTCGTAGGCAAAATAAAAACGGCCTTCGCCGTGTCTTATGTCAAACAGCTAACCCCAGGTATTGTAGCTTCTGGCAGCGTGGTGAAGCTTCCACAGCAATGGCCCCGGCCAGGGCTCGCTTTGTCGATGACTGGCGGCCCTGTTCAGTATTATATCGCTTCAGACAATCTGATCGGGTTTGCCAATGTAGGTAACATGAACACACTGGACTTTAAAATGGGGGTTAACCTTATTATCGGAAGTGGCAAAGCGAAGAACGAGACTGATTTACCGCCAGCACACAGGTCCAAGCCAAAGTTTTCAAGCAACGATGAAGGAGTGGACTACCCCACCGACCCAAGACTGAAAAAGCCGACGGTGATTCGCAAAAAGGATATTTATACCATCATCACCAAAAAGAAGCAGCCAAAAACCTGGAAGAACTGGTTCAAGAAGAAGAAGGAGGATAACTAACGCCTAGCTCCTGTTGATCCCTCTGAGTCGCCCCAGCACTCCCTGGTAGGCAGCAGGCTGATCGAACACATCGTCGTCGCTTACCTTTTTCACACTCTCCACTGTGTAGTAGGCCTGGGGATTGTATTTTTTGATGATGTTGATGTAGGTTGGCAGCTCGTCCCTTTTCACAACGGTAAAAAGCACATTGACCTTGCCATCGTTGCTTTCCGCATCGAGGTTAGAGTAGCGGTAGCCCTTCTCTTTCAAGAAAGCTGTCAGCTGCTCAGCCGGATTTTGGGTAATCACCCTTACTACGACCCGGCCAAGGGCAAGTTTTTCTTCGATGACCATGCCCAGAAACGTACCAGTCGCAAAGCCTCCCGCATAGGCAAAATATGAATAGAAGGCGTCGATATTGGTGATGATTTGACGGATCGCCAGCAACCAGATAAAGGCTTCAAAAAAACCTAACAGCGGTGCGAGCAGCTTCTTACCATGCATCACAAAGATGATCCGCACGGTGTTAATGGACACGTCGCACACTCTGGCGAGAAATATCAGCGCAGGGATCACCACGTAGGTGAACACCGACTCGCTGATACCCAAACCTTCGAAAAATTCTTTCATTGCCTGTTTTAGTTAGCCAAACAAATCGGAAATCACCTCGTGGATTCTTCCAAACTGCCTGACGGCTATTTTAAACTTTTTTCCTTCTATCGCCCTTTGCGCAAACTTAGAAACATAAATGGCTTCAAAGCCCAGTTTTTCAGCTTCCATGATCCTCCCATCAATACGGTTCACTGCTCTGATCTCACCACCCAATCCCACTTCTGCAGCAAAGCAAACTTTTGACGATACAGGGATTTCTTCCAGAGAAGAAATCATTGCCATGCAGATGGCCAAATCCGCTGCCGGATCATCCAGCTTCAAGCCTCCTGCAACATTCAGGAAAACGTCTTGCGTCCCAAGCCTGAAGCCTCCTCTCTTCTCGAGCACCGCCAGCAGCATGCTTAACCTCTTGTTGTCGAAACCGGTAGACGTTCTCTGCGGATTGCCGTAGGTGGCTGGGCTTACCAAACTCTGTATCTCGATTAGCAGAGGGCGGTTACCTTCCAGCGTAGCGGCAATTGCCACGCCGCTCACATCACCGTCCTTTTGCGAAATCAGGATTTCGGATGGGTTTTTTACCTCTCTGAGGCCTTCTCCCTGCATTTCGTAAATGCCAAGCTCGGAGGCTGCGCCGAAGCGGTTTTTCGTTGTGCGCAAAATGCGGTAAACCAGATGCCTGTCCCCTTCGAACTGTAGCACCGTGTCAACCATGTGCTCCAACACTTTTGGGCCGGCAATAGCGCCCTCTTTGTTAATGTGGCCAATGAGAAAAACGGGCGTGTTGGTTTCCTTGGCAAACTTCATCAGTTCTGCTGTGCATTCCCTTATCTGAGAAATACTGCCAGCCGCTGATTCTACCTTATCGGAATAAAGCGTTTGGATGGAATCGATGACCAAAAGCTGGGGCTCCAGCTCTTCGATTTGCCGGAACACATTGGCAATGCCTACCTCAGACAGCACAAAGCAGTTGTTGTTTTTGATGCCTATTCGCTCCGCCCGCATTTTGATCTGCTGCTCGCTTTCCTCGCCTGATACGTACAGCACCTTTAGGTTAGGTAGCTGTAGCGCAATTTGCAGCAGCAGCGTCGACTTGCCGATGCCCGGCTCTCCGCCAATCAGCACCAGACTACCGGGAACAATGCCGCCCCCCAGCACCCTGTTGAGCTCTTCATCAGCAGTTTTGATCCGCTGCATGGCCACGGACTCCACCTGATCAATCGCCTGAGGTTTAGAGGCACGGGCAGGGCCGCTGGCTTTTTTCCACGATGGAGACGAAGCATGCTCCTTTTCTATTACCTCTTCAACGTAGGTGTTCCACTCCCCGCAAGAGGGGCATTTACCAGTCCACTTCGGTGATTGTGCACCACAATTCTGACAAAAAAAAGCTGATTTTACTTTGGCCACGATGGGCCAAAATTAGAATAAAAATAAGAGAAGACTTACTTACTGAATACTTTTCGGTAAATGGGTTTGCGGTAGAGGAATTGCAAGTAGAGAATCGGGTAAAGTAGCCAATTGGTAAGCAACGCAGGCGTGGTAAATTCGATATCATCGGTGATGCTTGTCCCTCCTGCCTCGTTGGCTTCATTGAGGTGGTGGTGCTTCCAGCTTTTCAGAAAAAAGGGCAGCCGCACACCTTCGTCGACAAAAGAAAACACAGTCTCATTTGTGAGATCATGCGTGATGACGCTTTCCCAGGTTTGTTTAAAGAAGATAAAGTTCAGTTCAAGCCCGACCTTATCTCCCTTTTTGCAACCATCAAAGCGACGGAGCTTCACAGGCGGGAAAGGCGGATTTAGCTTTAAAAAAAGCTTGTCGGTAAATCCCGCTCTTACTGTCTGCAAATCAGCTTTTACCAGGGTTCTGATTCTTATTTTCATTTTTATTGAAAAAACTGCCTGTTTAGTAAATCAAAAAGAGAGACGATTTGTTTTAGAAGTAATGGCAACCAACTCTTTAGATACATTCCAAATTGATGAGTGGCCATTGTAAGAGCTTATCAAATTATACATTTGCATTGTGAAAAGTCTGCTTTCATTGGCTTTTGTCGGGTACTTCATCATCGGAAGCATCCTGCCCCGTTCCAATTTCAAAGAATTGGAGAAGGTGCCCTCTATGATTGCGCACTTTGAGCACCACAAGAAGGTGTTTGATAAGGATCTTACTTTTCCTGAATTCCTCGTGCTCCATTTCAGCCTCAGTTCTGACCACAACGAGCCTTCACACGAAACAGAGCTGCCTTTACATAATGGTGTGGTGGCATCTTTTTTCTTTACTATACCTCAGGCACCCGATTTACAAGCTTCAGTGCAGGAATATGCGGTAAAACACTTTAAGCCTTTTTCTATCAATTACCAGTTTCAGTACGCCTCGAACTGGTTCCAGCCTCCCCAAAGCGCCTGATAATCTTATTGGTTATCTGATTTCTCATGCCCTTACAGGGCGCTTTAAATCTATTTATAAATGGTCGATTCAATCATTCGATTCAGCATACGCAATAAGCTGATCGTTGTGCTGTTTTCATTAGCCATTATAGGCGTTGGCCTGTTTTCGCTAAGTCAAATTCCCCTCGGGGCCGTGCCTGACATCACGAACAATCAGGTGCAGGTAATTACGGTTTCGAGAAACCTCGCCACCCAGGACGTGGAACAATTCATTACCTACCCGGTAGAACTGGAAATGGCCAACCTGCCGGGTGTGCTGGAAATCCGCTCGATTTCCAAGTTTGGGCTTTCTGTCGTCACCATCGTATTCGACGAAGACCTTGGCACCTACTTGCCTCGTCAGCTTATTGCTGAAAAAATCAAGAAAGCCCAGGAGTCCATCCCGGTGGGGTTCGGCACGCCGGAAATGGGCCCTATTACTACCGGCCTTGGCGAAATTTACCAGTATATCCTGGATGTGAAGCCGGGTTATGAAGGCAAATATTCCACCACAGAACTTCGCACAATTCAGGACTGGATCGTCAAACGCTATTTGTCGGGGATACCAGGCGTGGTGGAGGTAAACACCTGGGGTGGCTTTCTCAAGCAATACGAAGTCGCCGTGGATCCAACGCTGTTGAATGCTGCAGGTGTTACTATCACAGAAGTGTTTGATGCGCTTGAAGCCAGCAATGACGTGACTGGAGGCGCCTATATAGAAAAAGCCTCCCAGAGCTACTTCATCAGGGGTGAGGGTCAAATCAAGTCGCTGGAGGAGCTTGGCAATGTGGTGATTGGCAACAGAGATGGCATTCCCATCCTGATCAGGCAAGTAGGGGAAGTCAGGTTTGGTACCGCCGTTCGCTTTGGTGCCATAACCGCCAACGGCCAGGGTGAAAAGGTCATGGGACAAGTGATGATGCTCAAGGGTGCCAACAGCAGCCAGGTGATCAGCGCCGTAAAAGACAGGGTGCACGAAGTTCAGGATTTGCTTCCGGAGGGCGTTTTTATCAACCCATTTCTTGAGCGAACTGAGCTCATTGACAAAACGACTGCAACCGTTGCTGAAAACCTTATTCTCGGAGCGCTGATTGTCATTTTTGTGCTCGTCCTTTTGCTGGGCAACTTCCGCTCCGGAATGATCGTAGCGTCCGTTATTCCGCTGAGCCTTTTGTTCGGCATTACGCTGATGAACTACTTCGGGGTATCGGCCAACCTCATGAGCCTCGGCGCCATCGACTTCGGTATTATTATCGACGGCGCAGTGATTATTGTGGAATATACTGTGCTTCAAATAACCTCCCGCTCAACCAGCCTCGTTGCGCTCAACAACGCAGAAAAAACTGCCGAAACAAATGAAATCACTGCTAACAGTGCTTCAACGATGATGAGGTCCGCCATTTTCGGGCAAATTATTATTCTCATCGTTTTCATCCCTATTCTTTCGCTTTCAGGCATTGAAGGAAAAATGTTCAAACCGATGGCATTGTCGTTCAGCTTTGCTCTCATAGGTGCCATGATCCTTTGTTTGACCTATGTGCCTGCCATGTCGGCCTTCTTCCTGAAGCCGAAAAAGGCAAAAGTCAAAGAAGGAGGCGTCTCCAATAGCATCATCAACGCCGTGCAGCGTGTGTACACGCCAACAATATCATTCGCTTTGCGCTTCAAGGCTTTGGTTATCGGGATAGCCGCAGCCATGCTGATCGTCAGCATCGTTTTGTTTATGAGGCTGGGTGGCGAATTCATCCCTACGCTGGATGAAGGCGACTACGTGGTGCAGCCCATCCTTAAGCCGGGCACCTCTTTGTCCGAAACTGTCGACATCAGCACTAAGCTCGAAAGAATCCTGCTGCAGAACTTCCCGGAAGTCAGCCAGGTGATTACCAGAATAGGTGCCGCCGAAGTCCCTACAGACCCTATGTCGATGGAAATGACGGATGTAATTATCCGATTGAAGCCCAAGTCAGAGTGGGTCTCCGAAGCATCGAAAGATGAGCTTGCAGACAAAATGAAGGCTGCCATGCTGGTGCTGCCGGGTATCGGTTTTGAATTCACTCAGCCCATCGAAATGCGGTTCAATGAGCTGATTACAGGTGTAAGGGCTGATGTGGCCATTAAAATCTTTGGCGAAAACCTGGACACGCTTTTCAACCTGGGAAACAGGATAAAGACCCTGGTCCAAAATGTGGAAGGTGCTGCCGACGTGAGCGTGGAGCAAATTGCCGGACTGCCGCAAATGTCGGTGCGGTACGACCGAAACAAGCTGGCCTCTTATGGACTCATGGTAAAAGACGTGAACAGGGTGATCAGGATGGCCTTTGCCGGGGAGGCCGCCGGGGTTGTTTTCGAAGGCGAGAAGCGCTTCGACCTGGTGGTGAGAACGGGCGTGAAGAACAGAAAAGACATGCAGGATTTGAGTAATCTGTTTGTAGCCCTTCCTGGTGGTGGGCAGGTTCCTTTGCGGGAAGTGGCCAGCATCACCTACGAAGCAGGGCCAGCTCAGATTTCCAGGGATGATACCCGCAGAAGGATTGTCGTCAGCATCAATGTGAGAAACAGAGACATGGAATCACTAGTGGAAGAAATGCAGCTCATCATTAGCCAGGGTTTGGACTTACCAGCCGGGTATCATATTACCTACGGTGGTCAGTTTGAGAACTTGCAAAATGCCAAGGAAAGGCTGATGGTGGCTGTTCCGGTGGCCCTGCTCCTTATATTCATTATGCTCTATTTTACCTTTGGGGCGGTCAGTGAAGCCTTGCTTGTCTTTTCAGCCATTCCACTGGCAGCCATTGGGGGCGTCATTGCCCTGGCCGTTCGGGACATGCCATTCAGTATCTCCGCCGGGGTTGGGTTTATTGCCTTGTTTGGCATTGCTGTATTGAATGGTATCGTGCTCATTGAGTTTTTCAATGAACTGAAACACAAAGGAGTCGATGATATCCGGGAGCGAGTGATGACGGGTACGAAAATGCGACTCCGGCCTGTGCTACTCACCGCCTCAGCAGCGGCCCTCGGCTTCTTTCCCATGGCGTTCTCCGGTTCGGCCGGAGCAGAGGTGCAGCGGCCGCTGGCTACGGTAGTGATCGGTGGGCTTGTATCAGCTACCTTTCTTACGCTCGTGGTGCTTCCTGTACTTTATACGCTACTGGAAACTGGCTTTTTTAAGTGGCCGGGTAAAAAAGCCACGATGCTGTTAGTGTTGGTGAGCAGTAGCCTTGCGGTCAACGCTCAAAATGCTCCATCTGCGTTGACGCTGGACAAAGCCATTGAGATGGCGCTGGAAAACAACAATGGGATCAACGCCGCCCAAACAACCTTACAAGGTGTGGAAAAGCTTGAGAAGACTGCTTTTGATCCTGGCCCCACCCATATCTACTACGGCTACGACCAAAACAATATAGCGCCAAACGGATTTCCGTTGAGGGTGCTCGGCGTGCAGCAGCAAATCGCCTGGCCTGGTCTCTATACCGCCTCCAAAAAGGCCCTGCTTAACCAAACTGACATTGCTGCCTCCCAGGTTGATATCGCCAAACGGCAGCTCAGCAAAGATGTTGCTATTCTCTATCTTGGTATGGCCCAGTCGAAGGAGAAGCTGGAGCATTGGGAGGTGCTGGATAGCTTGTACGCTGCCATGAACCAGGTGGTGATACGGCGGGCAGAGGTGGGTGACGCCACCAAACTTGAGCTTATACAGTCTAAGTCGAAAGCCAGCGAAGTGCATGCAGCGCTGGCACAATCGCAATTGGAAGTGGCACATTACCGGGAACGGCTCAAAGGCATCCTGCAAAGTGAAGATTCTATCGTGCTCCCCTCCAGGGCTCTTAGCCACACCGATGTTTTGGCAAAAAACACCTCTATTGAGGCTTCCCAGGACGATCCAAAATATCAGGAGCTGGTAAAAAAAGAAGCCAGCAGCCTTTCACTCAAAAAAGTAGAAGAATCAAGGTTGGCGCCTACCTTTCAGGCCCAGTATTTCAAAGGCTTTGGGCAGGGGGAAAACGCTGCCAATTTTGATGGCTACCAGTTTGGGATTGGCATTCCATTGCTGGGGCTGTCACAAGTGAGGCGAGTGCAGGCCAGTAAGCTGTATGCGGAAGCCGCAGGTGAGCAGCTAGACAACTACGAGCGGCGAAGAGAGGCCGAATGGGCGGGCTTGCAAGCTAACAGGCTGAAGTTTGAGGAAATGGTTGCCTATTACCAAACTGAGGGGCTGAAAATGGCCGAAGAGCTCATATCAGTTGCCAACAGGTCATACACCGCAGGAGAAATAGACTTATACCAATTGTTGTTGAATTTCGAAACTGCCAGACAAATCAGGCTAAGCTATATCGACCAACTGCATCAGCTTAAGCTGGCGGAGGTCAACATTGCATTCTTTTTAATTGATTAATCCAGACACATGAAATAGCCATAAGGAATACCCCACCCAACGGAATGGATAATCTGTCAACAGACTAAGATCTATTCCGTAATGGTAAAGGCTATTCCATCTGGCCGCTAAAAATTAAATTTTATACAGATGAAAACTTATCAAATATATATTTTAGGTCTTGCACTTCTGGCTGCTCTCCAGGGCTGCACCAACCAGGCAGAGCCGCTTGCTGAGAGTCAGCAAGCCCAAAAAACTGCCGATGGCCTGACACTGTCGGCCCAGCAGATTGCAAAAATCGGTCTCCAGTCCAAAACAATAGAGCAGCGAACGATCACAACCTCTGTGTCCGCAAATGGCATGCTCGATGTTCCAACGCAGCACATGGCTTCTGTTACCACGTTTTTGGGTAGCTATGTAAAATCAGCCGACAAACACATCGGTGAAAAGGTAAAGAAAGGAGAAGTGCTGGCCGTTATGGAAGGGCCGGCATTCGTTGATCTGCAACAGCAGTATCTTGAGCACAGGAGCCAACTGGCAGTGCTAAAGTCCGAGTTTGAAAGACAAAGCAACCTGGCCGCTGACTCCATCACCTCAAAGAAGAATCTGCAACTCGCTCAGGCTGTGTATGAGCAAACGACCTCCTCAGTTGAAGCATTACAACAGAAGCTGAGCTTTCTGCATGTAAATATGGCCACACTCGACAAAGGGACTATTGCCAGGTCTTTTGTCATCCGGGCACCAATGGATGGCTACCTGACGGAAGTATCCGCAAAAATCGGGAGCTACATAACGCCCGGGCAATCCCTTATGGAAATAGTGGACCTCACCCACATACATGCCGAGCTCAGCGTTTATGAATCGGAGGCAATGAATGTAAAAGAGGGACAAAAAATGGAGATCATGCTGCCGTCGATGCCTGGCAAGGTGCTGGAAGCTGACATCTACCTGATCGACAAGGCCTTCGACGACAACACCAGGGCGGTAAAAGTGCATGGCCATTTCGAAGAGGAGAATATCCCTTTCATCATGGGCATGTACGTGGAAGGGAAAATTATAACAGGTGAGGCCACCGGCTATGCAGTGCCCGCCATTGCAGCTGTATTTGCTGACAACAACAGGTACGTGTTCCTGGAAAAAGCCTCAGGTGATGGCGCTGCATTTATGGCAATCGACGTTACCGAAGCGGCGGAAATGGATGGGTGGATTTTACTTCCAGAAGGTGAAATCCCAAGTGGCTTTGACAAGGTAGTGACCAAGGGAGCAGGCTACCTGCTTTCACAGTGGATGATGGGCGAGTGAACAGCCACTTTCAATATTTTTCTCTGAGTCATTACATGTTATTTTATGACTCAGAGAAAAAATATTTTAGATTCTATTTTTTCAAATCAGGAAGTTTATAATTAGAGAAAATACTCTCCTCCGCCATTAGCTTTTCTATCTCGTCGGGAGTGCGTGGCGCACGGGTGCTGAGCAGCTCGTACCCGTCTTTTGTGATCAAAATATCGTCTTCAATTCTCACTGCAATCCCCCACCATTTTTTGTCGCAGGGACTACCCTCCGGAATGTAGATGCCGGGCTCAACAGTTAGCACCATATTCTCTTTGAACTCCTGGTAGTTTCCCCTGTCGTGCACATCCAGGCCAATGTGATGCGAGACCCCATGGGGAAAGTAATTGTGCGGTGCATCGACCGACTCAATAATGCCCAGCTCCGCCAGTCCCTGGTTGACCACCTGCCTGCAGACAAGGGTGTTGTCTGATATCCTATTACCCGGTTTCGACCGTGCAAAAGCAGCTTCCTGGGCCTTCAGTACCAATTCGTAGATAGCTCGCTGCTCTTTGGTGAACTTGCCACTTGCTGGAATCGTGCGGGTAATGTCGGCTGTGTAGCCCCGGTACTGCGCCCCAAGATCCATCAGCACCAAATCGCTCTTGATGTCCATCTTGTTGTTGCTGATATAGTGAAGTGTGCAGCCATTGTTGCCGGCCCCGACAATCGACGGATAGCCCAGGTCTTCGGCGCCATATTTCTTGAAAACGAACTCATGAATGCCCTGTACCTCCGATTCCGACATGCCAGGCCGCATGGCTTTATACACCTCTGCCTGCGCTACACAACTCACGTCAACAGCCATGCGGAGAAGCGCTATCTCTTCAACTGACTTCACCTCCCTCAGGTCAGTCATGTATTTCTCCAGAGAGGAGCCGTCCAACTTTTGCCTGGGCTCAGGCAGCTTCTCTATCATCAGCTTCCGCTGCTCGGGAGACTTCGCCTCCAAAACAGCCTTGATTTGCTCATTGGAGGCAAAATCAGGGAAACTGTTCACCAGCTGTCTCAAAATCTGAGCCGCTTGTGGGTTCTTCAGGAACTCCTCCGACTTGATATAGTCATACATTTTGTACTTGTCGGCATTGAAATCCACAGGATAGTCAACCTTGTTTTTGAACTGTAGCAGGAGGCTGTAGAGATCGGCTTCGTCGCCAGGTGCGTCCCTCACGTCGGAGGGCAAATTGAGGAACATGATCTTGTCAAACACGGAGAAGTCCATGTTGAAATTTTTGAACTCGGTGGCGTCGTAGGCCGCCTCAAAGCCAAGCTCCTTCTTAGCTCCCTCCACACCTAATCTGGCGCCGTTGTACATCTCTTTTCTGGCCTGTCTTTGTTGCGTAAATAGCACTTCTGAGAATGTATTTCCCTGACTATCTTTTTGTTTTTCTTTAAATATAAGGACTAATGAGTGCGGTTCCTGGTAGCCAGTTAAATAGTAAAAATCAGGATCTTGGTGGTAAACATACTCCACATCGTTGGCCCGATTTCGAACAGGATTGGCAAACATGACTGCCACTGAATTGGGTGGCATCTTTTCACGAAGCGCCTGCCGGCGTTCTTTGTGAAAATCCTTCCCGAGGTAGTCGGTGGGGTATTGGGCCAGCAGCCGGCCAGAGAAAATGGCCAGAAAGAAAAACAGGTACATCGAAAGTTTTTTCATGGAGTTGGATTTTGCGAGAAAGCACAAAATAAGCAGAGGATTGATGTAGTGAAATGAATATTTGAGGAAGAGTGGGGAATGGACAGAGAGAGATGTAGTGTTATTTTACTAAGATTATCTTTTTCTCTTGGGAACTAATATTTATACTGCATGACCTGCAACAAAAAAAATTATGGAACGACAGTCTACTATTGCCTTTAAGTTATCAAAAGATAGATTTTTTGTAATCATGCTTCTTCTTTTGGTAGGTCTATCGAATGCATTTTCTCAGCCCACACTTACAAGGATTGAAATGGAAAATCCATCGACAGGAGATTCTAACCCCAGGGACTTTATTGAAATAGGCGATAGCTACTTCTTCCTGGCAAACAATTACAAGCTTTACAAGGCAACCTCGACACTTGAGGTTAGCGAACTGGCAATTACTTCGTCAGCTGGGTGGCAGGCCACCTATGACTATGGCACAGACATAGCTAAAATAGGAGACAAAATTTTTATCAACTACTTTAATTTTAACGAAATCGGCTATGAGCCGGGTATTATCGACCCAGCTACCGGCAATACAACACCCATAGCCGACATTAATCCTAATCCAGGCAGCCTTTCATCCGCCAGGCAACTATACTCACACAATGAAATAGTTTATTTTTTAGCCGAAGATGGGGATGGATTGGACGTATGGGCCACAGATGGCACCGAAGCGGGTACTGTCAAAATATTAGACAACCAATCCTACGGCACTATATACGACATCGACTATTTCTCTTTCAAAAGCCAAGCACTTCTTGTTGTCAATTCGTCAGAATTGTTCGCTACGGATGGAACGGTAGATGGAACCTCGCTTATTGCAGAAATGGATGCGAGTATTCAGCCCGAGTTCGGAACTGCTGAAACTGAAAACTACGTTTATTTTCCAATATATAAAGGTGAAATCTGGAGAACTGATGGAACTGTTAGTGGAACCACAAAGGTAGATGCCGGGAATATATCTTTCGGGGGAAATCCGCCGTTGGCCCTGGTCAACGGACTTGTTTTATACAGTTTAATTGACAATGACGCTGGCTATGTCGCCAAAATTTATGCGCTGAATGAATCGATTGGTAGTCGTGAGCTATTAACTACTCTTTCTACCTCCAGAACAAGTTCGTTTTCCAGTAATGGCGAAGTAATGTACTTTTCCACAGACCACGTACTTTGGAAGTCTGACGGTACTCCAGGAGGAACGATGGCGATTAAATCATCTGATGAAATCTATTTCAGCGCATGGAGAAAAGGAGTCTTCCTGGATCAACAGTTTTTATTCTTTGCCGCAACGAATAGTACTGGAAGGGAATTGTGGACAACTGACGGCTCAACCGATGGCACCCATTTGTTAAAGGATATTTATGTTGGACCTGTATCCAGCGAAAACCCTTATAATCCCACTCTTATGGGAAATTCAACCTCCAATCTTTGTTTTTTTACTCCAGTCCATCCACAATACGGGGTGGAACTTTGGGTCAGCGACGGAAGTCAAACTGGAACTAAATTAGTTTCTGACCTCAATCAGGCAGACAAGCCCGTCGAAGTAAGTCAAATGTTACCTTCAAGTGATGGACTGTTTGTTTTAGGAAAAAATGACGGACTCCCCTACCCAAATTTATTCCGAATCAACGAAGAAAATGATCTGGAAAACGTCTTGGAAAAAGAAAGTAGTTTTCACTTCGTAAGACTCAGCAATATCGAAGAGCTAAACGGAGAGATTTACTTTGGTGGTGTGAGCTCTGAAGATGGCATAAATACAAACCTAAATGACCTTTACAAATATTCTGATGGCTCTACGGAACTCGTAAAACGTCTTTGGTACGGAAACAGCAACCCTCGTTCACTTCGTGCGCTAAACGACATTTTGTTATTCGCAACTTTCAGCAATTCAGGCAACGAACTATGGAAAACAAATGGAACAGCTGAAGGTACAGTCCAAATTAGAGACATCGCCCCAGGGCAAAGCAATGCACTCCCCCCTTCCAACAATAAAATCCCTCTTGAATATTTAAATGAAAAGTACTTTTTCCCAGCCAACGATGGAACACATGGCAACGAATTGTGGATGACGGATTTAACCGAGGAAGGAACCGTTCTTTTTGTAGACATAGAAGATGGAAGCCAAAGCTCTGATCCTTTGAACTTTTTCAAAACTGATGACAAACTTTTTTTTACAGCGTTGAAAAGCGGGGTTAGAACACTAATGGTAACCGACGGCGAAGGAAGCCCCATTTCTTTGTTGGATGATGTTTCAATCTCAAAATTCTTTCAAGCGGGTAGTACTGTCTATTTTCTTGAAGAATACACGCAACATTATTTCTCCTTGTGGAAAACTGACGGCACAGCCGACGGAACCATAGAGGTTTTAGATCTCGGTTATTTTTATAATATGCAGCCCGCTGTCCAGTTCGATGGTGGCCTGATATATGTTGACGATTATAACGGCACTAATCGTTATGACTACTACTATATCAACAATGAAGGCGAGCAGTCAATATTTGCTACAGATCAACAGTACTACATGTATAATTCATTGGCAAGAGGGCCCTATGTCTATTACTTCTCCAACAATTCATTATGGTTTACCGATGGCAAGGATTACAATCAAGAGATAGTCAGCATTTTTGAAGAGGGCTCTCTTTTTGCATATCCCGCCAAGGACTTAGCCGAATACGACGAGAATCTCTATTTTAATACTTATGACAACTCTTCTTTCAAATACTCTCTCTACAGTCTTTCCATCTTCTCTCCGTTAATTCAGCTCATTTATGACTCAAATCCAATAACATCAGGTCACACCCTTGAGTTTGGACAAGTTGCGGCCGACAGTCAGTCCGAAACAGCGGTCATTTCCATTACCAACAATGGTTATGTTGATTGGAACTTTGCTCCAGAGACTTCAGTTCAAATAACTGGGGAAAGCGCAAGTGCTTTTGCCATCGAAAATGTATCGTTTCCGGCGATTCTTAAGCCAGGTGAGTCGTTTGAGTTAATGATTAATTTTTCACCAAACAAGGGAGGTAACGTCAATGCTTCTGTTAGTTTGATTTCCACAGATGACCCTCTGTCAGAAATTTCCTTCAACCTAACCGGGACAGGCATCTCATTTCCCCAGACCATTATAGCTTCCTCTCTCAATGACGAGATCGCCTATAGCGATATACCAATTGAGCTGAGTATCGAATCAACGTCAGGCCTGCCTGTTACTTTAGAATCATCTGACGCCACCACTGCCGAAATTGTTGATGGAAAACTAGTCACCAAAAAGTCCGGTCCCTTTACGATAACAGCCTCTCAGGAGGGTAACGAATACTACTTGCCAGCAGAAAGCCTGGAAATCCCAGTTACCATCGTGGCTGGAATACAAACCATCAGCTTTGATTCAAAAACCGAATACAATTACGGTGATCCTACCTTCGAGCTAAAGGCAACTGTTTCTTCCGGCAACCCTGTTTCGAGCTTTACGTCCTCAGATGAAAGCATAATTAAGATTGATAGGGTAACCGCAAGTATTTTAAAAGCTGGACAGGTTGAAATAACTGTCTCAGTAGCGGCCGACGATTTGTTTGCTGCCAGCGAAGAGTCCTTTACAATTACTGTCAACCAAGCCACTCAAACCATCACCTTCAACCCCCTCCCCGAAAAAACCTTTGGTGATGCTCCCTTTGAATTATCTGCCACCGCAAGCTCCGGCCTCGACGTAACCTTTTCCTCAAGCGATGTAGCTGTAGCCTCCGTTGAGGGGGTCACGGTCACCATCTTAAAAGCGGGTTCTGCCACCATCACCGCCTCTCAAGTCGGCAACGACAATTATTCCAGTGCCGCTGCCACACAAACGCTGACCATCAACAAAGCAGCCCAAACCATTACATTTGAAGCGCTCCCGGCAAAGACATTTGGTGATGCTCCTTTTGCGCTTTCGGCTTCAAGTACTTCAGGCCTTGCGGTGGCCTACGCCTCAAGTGACGCAACTGTGGCTAAAGTGGAAGGAACAAATGTCAGCCTCCTCAAGCCAGGTTCAGCCACTATCACCGCTTCCCAGGCTGGAAGCGACAACTATCGGGCTGCCGCTTCTGTGGAGCAGTCGCTTGTGGTGAGCAAAGCTGGTCAAACCATTTCCTTTGAACCTCTGGCCGGCAAAACTTTCGGAGACCCGGCTTTCGAGCTTTCAGCTTCCTCCTCCACAGGTTTGCCCATCACTTTCACATCTTCAGATCCTGCTGTCGTTAGCGTGCAAGCCAATTCTGCGTCGATAGTAAAAGCCGGTGCAGTGACCATCACAGCCTCCCAAGCTGGCACCGATAATTATAGCGCCGCTTCCGCTGAGCAAATATTAACCGTTGCCAAAGCTTCACAAACCATCACTTTTGACGAACTGCCGACCCTGCAATCCGACGACGAACCAATAGAGCTGGTAGCTGAGGCTTCTTCTGGCTTGCCTGTCGCCTTTCAATCTGAAAATGAGACAATTGCCACTATGGAAGGGGCAACTTTGACCATAACTGGAAGTGGTACTACCTCCATAACAGCCACCCAAGGAGGCGATGAAAACTACCTGGCGGCAGCGGAGATAACAAGAGCCCTGGTGGTGGAAGAGGTGACGGGGTTGGGGAATGAGCTAACTGCGCAAATCAAGGTGTATCCCAACCCTACGGAGAGCTTTATTGCGATAGAACTGTCAGGAAGCATCACCGAGGTGTCTTATACCCTGACACTTACTACCGGTCAAAAGGTCAAGGAAGGACGTTTGACGAGCCAGCAAGGAAAAGTTGAAATCCCGCTTGATAGTATGTCAGCCGGAACCTACCTGCTCACTCTTACACATGGCGAATTATCCAGCACCTGGCGCATCCTTAAAAACTAGGTGCTACACAGCCCGGCATACCGGCCTGGAAAAGAGTGTTTTATTGCTCTCAGCCCATCGTTTCAAAATCATAGCTATGATCAACTTCATTTATAGCCATAATTCACCCGAAACATAGCCATGTTTGGGGTAAAACATGGCTATGTTTAGGAAGAAAGTTAACTATGTTTGATGTGAATTATAGCTATCTTTTCTGGCGGAGCTACTTTCGACCTATTTTCCGCACAACAAAAGCCGCCAGCGCCGCAGTCACAAACCCCAGCCCAACCATTACTGGCCAGCCGAGACCTTTGCTCTCTTCTTCAGCCACTGTGAGCAATTGATTGGCCGCTTGGTTGACCAACACCTGCCTCTTACCCCCCAGCCAGGTAACGATGACCGAGTCAGCCACTGTCGAGGCTCCCAATCCGAAGTGGGCTTGCAGCGAGTTTTGCGACAAATGGCTGGAACCCCCATCTATTTCCCTCATCATCTTTACTCCGCCTGCTACTACCTCCACTCTGGAGCCCAGCCCATTTAATTCGGAGTCTGTTCCTTTCAAAGCAACCTTGAGCCAGTTGCCTCCCTTGCTATCGTTTCGAAACAGCCTTGTGCGGGACTCCACCGGGAAGTCAAGCACTGGCTTTTGGCTTACATACAAAATATCGAGGTCGCCATCGTTGTCCATGTCGAACACCACCGACCCCCTGCCCACGCCGTAATCGTTGAGGCCGAGCAAATGGGCCTTATCGGTGAACGCCCCTTTGTCATTCTCGAAAAAGAAGTTGGCCATGGGCACGTCGTTGGGATTGAGATCGCCGTTGGTCACGAACAAATCAACATCCATGTCATGATCAAAATCGGCAAAGTTGGCCCCCCAGCTGATGCTCACAAAGCCCATCCCCAGCTCCCGGGCCTTGTCCACAAACGGCTTGCCAGCCCCTTGATTCACCATGAATCTGTTGAAGCGAATATTGGTGACATAGTAGTCGAGGAGCCCGTTGTTGTCGTAGTCTCCCACGGCGATGCCCATCGAATTAATCTGAAGATCCATGTCAGCCTCTTTTGCCACATCAACAAACCTGTCGTCGGGGTAGCGGTTATTCAACAGCACATTGGGGGTGGCTTTGTACCCAAAGTCGTGGCTGACAAATATATCCGGATCATGATCGTTGTCGTAGTCAGTAAATACTCCTCCAAAACCGAAACCACGGAATTTTAATCCATAATCCTCATATTCATTGGTGAAGTATTCGCCGCCATGGTTAACCATCAAATACCCCTCTGCTGTTGAGCTGGCATTAACGATGGTGGCATCGTTGATGGCACTCAATTTTCCCTCATAGGCCAGAAAGTAGTTGCCGATATAAATGTCAGGGTAACCATCGAGATTGAAGTCTCCAAAGCTGGCGCCGGTACTAAATGACTGCAGGTCCTTTAGCCCGTATTCCTCAGTAGCATCCCGAAAGGTTGAATTGCCATTGTTAACAAACAAAAGGTTCTCCGCCCGGGGAATTTGTTGGGAACTGTCTTTTAAAGTAATGGTCGTGACGAGCAAATCCGTCCAGCCGTCTCTGTTCACATCGGCGCTTGCGGCGCCCTGGGTCACGTAAGCACCTGTAACAACCAGGCCAGATGAGGCGTAAATATCTTTGAAAGTGCCGTCTCCGTTGTTCAGGTAAAGGCGATCAGTCTCCATTCCGCTGGTGAGAAAAAAATCGTCCCAGCCGTCATTATTGAAATCAAACACACAAATACCTCCGCCAAACATCCCCTCATAAACCACAAACTGGTGATAGCCAATGCCGGCCTCTTCGGTTACATCCTTGAAGCTCAGCTGAGCCTGAGCTGTGCAAGTTGCCAGGGCAAGGCAAACCATCCAGATGACCTTCAGTTTATTCATAATAGTGCGCACGAGCTAACTTATTCGTTTTTCCAAATTAATGTATTCACGTTCTCTGCTATCCTCGCTCCCTCAGTAAGCCCTATTTCATTGTCGTAGTGAGAATGGATGCCACCATAAAACCGGGAGTTGGCTGTTTCTTCAGCTATCTGCCAGAAGGACTCGTATTGCCTTGGCTTAAAGTCTACGTCTCTGAGCTCATCTCTTTTGCGCCCCACATGAGAGCTATCGGTAAACGAAAATCGCTCTCCGAACTGATAAATGAGGATAGTGGCCGCAGTACCAGCGTTAGTGGCGTGCCCCGATGGAAAAGCGGGAAAGGGCGGGTCGGGCCAAAATGACACCCAGCCGGGCTCCACATGGTGGTTGATAAAACTTGACGGCCGCTCCGATACATGCTCGTACTTCCACTTCCAGCATTCGATGAATGCATCGGCCACGGCAATACCCATTTTCGCATAGGTCTCGGCGCATTTGATCAAATCCGGGTTCTTCGCTTTTAAAACCGCAGTAGCTATATAATATGAATGCCCCGGCGGCGTAAATGTATCAGCCGGATCATCTCCCCACCATAGTGCCGCTTCCTTTTCCTCCTGTGTTAGCTCTTTGTCCTTTTCGTACACCTCCATGAACTGCGTGTAATAGGGGGAGCCTGGTGTTGTATCGTGTGGAATCAACTCCGGCGTAGGAATACGGCTGTTTTTCTCTAAAAAAGTCCGGTTGTCTCCCCAATGGGGGTGCAATGGATAATGGCTGATAGATTGCGCATACAGCGGCGGCTCCCAACGGCCCTCGCCAGTAGGAAGTTTCAGACTTTTGTCGAAGTTTTTGAGGTAGCCCCTGTGACCACCGTCCGTCTTTGACCATTCAAAAATGGCTTCCGCTATTTCCCTGCCATAGGCCACAGACCGCTCGGCAACTTCAGTATCAATATCCCTTGAAATCTGATCGAAAAACAAGGCTTCGAGTGAATCTACTTTCAACTTGTTCTCATCCGACGTTTGGTTGTAGATGCGCTTGATGATCAAAGCCTGACCTGCGTTGAGCGCCGCAAGCCAATCATACTCGGCTCCAGTCTCAGGCAGAGGCAAGGTTTCCAGTTCATTTAGTTGCCCGGCCATGCTATGGTACGAAGGATAGCCGTGCACAATGGACTCGTACATCGTCAACCCTATATACCCAAAGCACCGTGAGGCATAAGTCGGCGAATTGGCTGGGGTGTTTTTGGTGATGTAAATAGAGAGCTCTCCCCATCCGGTTGCCATTTCCAGCGGCGTAAAAATTTTCTCCTTGCCAGCGGAACAGCCGCAAACAAGGCCTATGGCCACCATTGAGCAAAGGCGGAAGAAATGGTTATTGAAGCGTTCCATAAGTCTTCAATGGTTTTTAGTCATTAAAAGTATAAGCTTTCATTTTTCCCTGGCAAACCCCAAACAACAGGAACTTGTCAACTTGCACTACGCTGCGCACATCGCCTTTCAGATTAAAACCAGAACCCGGCTGACTCACATAGGCAAATTCCCCATTGCCTTTGCCTTTGAACAGCGCACCGTAATTAGCGTCAAATTTCCCCACTCGCAGCTTGCTGTAGCTGTTGTTGCCACAAAGCAAAATATCGTCCCTGCCATCGGCGTCATAGTCCAGAACCGTGATGGAATGAACGGGTGAGTATTGCGCCTCCACCGGCAGCGGCTTCTCAGTAAACTTGCCATTGACCTGCCCCAGAAACACCGACGTCTTCATAAAATTCGCCTGCATGCGTCCGGCGTTTTCGATCTCTTCCGGCGAGAAAATGTCAGCCAAAGTGACGCTCGCATAACTCTTATAACTATTGAATTTTCGGCGCAACGAGCTGAGCTGATCAAGCAACTCATCCCTGGTAGCACTTGGATAACTTTTGCCTTGCACGAAGTAGCAAAAAATGGGGTCGACAGATCCATTATTATCAAAATCGTCAAAGTATATTTCTGCTGGAGTCGTTTCAGAGACGCCAAACTGTGTATTTATTCCGAGGTTGCCCACCAGCAAATCGGCAACCTCGTCGCCGTTGACGTCCGCAACAGTGAGGGTATTCCACCACCCCTCGTAAGATCTGTCGAAGTACTTTTCGGTAGCGGGTAAAAAGCCCTTGTCAGAATTTTCGAATACTGCGATTGGCATCCATTCACCCACTATGACCAGGTCCTGCTTTCCGTCCTTGTTGACGTCGAGCCAGGCGGCATCGGTGACCATACCCAATCTTTCAACACCCGGTGCCAGTGATGCTGTCTGGTCCGAAAATTTGCCTGATCCGTTATTGATCAGCACGTAGCTTTGTGGAGGCTCCGGATACCTTCCCGGCACCACACGCCCCCCGACGAAAATGTCATTGGAGCCGTCTCCGTTCACGTCAGCCACTGCCACTGTCGCATTGCTGCCGCCTACCTGGGGTAGGGCATCTTTGTCTTTTCTGAAATTACCCTTTCCATCGTTGATATATAACCGATCCAGGAGCGCTGCATTATTTGATGTGAAGGTGTGATAGCCTCCACTGGCCACATAAATATCCATGTGGCCGTCGTTGTTGGCATCGAACATAGCGGCATCTGCATCCATGCTGGCACTGTCAAGGTCAAAAGCTGTCGATGCCTTTTTGCGAAAGGTGCCCCCTGCACTTTGCAACCACAATTCCCCTGATTGACCCACCCCTCCTCCTACATATACGTCTTCAAGGCCGTCTCCATTTACATCGCCTTTGGCCATGGCGGGCCCGCCAAACGACAGCTGATTGATCAGGAGTGTTTGTCTTTTAAAATCGTTGGCGTTGAGTGGCTTGTCCTGATGATTGATAGGAGGGGCCGTCTCCACAAAAAGTGGTTTTATGGCTTTGGCTGGCATCGAAACTTCCGATGCATCGGCCTCCGACAAAGCCAACACCTGATTGCTTGCTACATTTGTGAGGACCTGTATCTTTCCTCTGGGCCAGGCTACAATCAGCGTATCCACATTTGCAGCTTCACCCAGGCCAAAATGAAGAACGGGCGACACAGACGACAGATAGCCCCTGGCAGTTATTTGCTCCACCGACTGCTTTTTGCCCCTGATGGAAATGGTCACTTTTGCGCCTAATCCCTGGGTGTTGGGCGTCTCGCCCAGGAGCTTGATGTCGAGGTAATGGTTGTCCGGGTCTTTGTCAGCTTCATTTCGATAAATAAATGCAGGCTGGTTGATATTGTTAACGATGATGTCGAGGTCGCCGTCGTTGTCAAGATCGGCATAGGCAGCACCGTTGCTGTTGGACGGCCGACTTAATCCCCATGCTTGGGTTTGGTTGGTGAAATTCAGCCCATCGACATTTGAGAAAATATAGTTGACCACATTGGAGGCCGGCATGTGGCTGATGATTTCCAGCACGTCCTCCCGCTGCAGCCTGCCCTTGCTCTTCACAAAATCGTCCATGTATTTGATGAAATCCAGGTTGGTATAGTCCCTGAAATACCCGTTGGTCACATGAAGATCTTTCCAGCCGTTGTTGTCAAAATCGGCCAGGAGGGCTGCCCAGCTCCAGTCGGTATTAGAAATACCCGCAATTTGTCCCACCTCACTGAAAGTGGGGTTCCCGGTGAGGTCATTTCCATTGTTCATTTGCAGCATGTTGCGCATGTACTGATAGTGGAAACCCGACCTGATGTTCAATTCAAACTTGGAGTAGTTATCAGGGGCGAGTAATAGCTTTTGCCTGAAATTATCCTCAGGCAGCATGTCGAGCGTCACTATATCATTCCAGCCGTCGTTATTAATATCGGCCACATCGTTGCCCATTGAAAATTGACTATTGTGGCCCACACTTTCCTTCAACTTGTCAGTAAACGTCCCGTTTCCATTGTTTATGTAAAGGAAGTCGGGAACTGCATAGTCGTTGGAAATATAGATGTCCGGCCAACCATCGTTGTTGATGTCAGAAATGCCAACACCCAGCCCGTAGGTGAGTGCAGAGCTGCTGATGCCAGCCTTCATAGTGACATTATCAAAATGCCCGTTGGTTTGCCTGAAAAGCCTTACTCCCCTTAGCTCATCATCTACCTTTAAGATTTCCGCCGTCTTCACTTCATTGAGGACGGGCATAGAACTCGGGTTGTGGTTGAGCAACAATGCATCGAGGTCGCCGTCCCTGTCGTAGTCAAAAAAGTAAATTTGGTTGCTGTAGCCAGCACTGGCCAGTCCCAGTTCTCTCGCCAGGTCCCCGAAAACAGGCATTCCATTGGCATCATTGCCCATATTGATGAACAATTGGTTTTGCCGGCTTTCTTCTTTCATTTGGCCTGAGTAAGAAACATGAATATCCAGCTTGCCATCGCCATTCACATCAGCCATGGCTACGCCAGTCTTCCAGGGCCCTGACCTTCCGCCAACGCCCGCCTCACTAGTAATGTCTTTAAAACGCATACCTCCCTCATTCAGGTAGAGCTTGCTTTCTCCCATATTGGACGTGAAGTAGAGGTCGATCAGGTCGTCACCATTGATGTCGCCCGCCGCCACGCCACCTCCATTGTAGAAGTATTCGTACATCAGGATGTTGGTATTCAATCCTTCCTCAAGCTGGTTAATAAAATCTACGCCCGTCTCCTGCTGGGGAAGCAGCCTGAAAAGAGGTGGAGTATCCGGAACAACAGGTTCGGTTCGTTCCTCTTTGGTCTCGTTTTTGCATCCGCAAAAAATCACTATAAAAATGGCCAGAAGAATTCGTGCAGGGTTGTTAAGCATTTGGATCGGTCTTAAACAAAAATATAAAAACCTACACCGAAATACTCCGGCATAGGTTTTTAAACTTAGATACAACTTACTGAAACTTTAGTATCCCGGATTCTGAACTAGTTTATCGTTCCTATTCATCTCCCCCCGGCTTATAGGGCGGAAATACATTTTGTCGACCCAGGTACGGGTTTCGTTTTCTGTATTATCCTGAGGAGTGTAAGAATAGTCATATACATCTGGATCATAGCGGTAAGGCACATGCGGTGTGGCTCCCGGCTTCAGCTTCGCCTCCACCTGAATATCCTTGATGCCCCTGCCCAATGTGGTAGGTGCAATCAACCATCTTCTGGCGTCATGATACCTGTGCTCTTCATAAGCAAGTTCAACCCTGCGTTCATTTCTGTATCGATCTCTCAGGGCGTCGCCGGCATCGGTCACGGCTGGCATACCCACTCTGAAACGTATTTTGTTCAGCCAGTTTCTGGCCTCAGCCTCATCGCCCAATTCAATAGATGCCTCGATATAATTCAGCACCATCTCCGTATAGCGAATAAATGGCCAGGGGACCACCTGCGCTCCCGACTGATTGTCGATTACTGCCGGATCAGAATCGATAAACTTCCTCACATAGTAATGCGTACGGCTACCATTCCAGTTCTCGATGGGAGACTCTCTGGTGTCCACACCATTGATAACTCCACCTGCGCCATCATCATAGTAACCTGTTTGAATTTGATCCACTGGATCAATGCCCGCCACATCAGACGGTCTTGGCTTCCAGCCTGCGCCATCATAAAGTACAGTAGCATACAAACGAGGGTCACGGTCATCGTAGGGAGCGCTCGCATGGGTTGCATTATTCCAGTCAAACTTAGAGCCGTCCATCATTTCATAGTCGTCTACCAGCTGCTGGATTGGTGTGTTGCCCGCCCAGTTGTGATAGCCGTTAGGCCCATTGTTAATGCCAAAATGGATACCACCCAGCGGCCAGTTATTCTCTACGGTGTATAATGGAGTCTGCGTTCTCTGGAAAATCAACTCTACGGCTGCAGACGCATCTGCCACAGCACTTCCTCCCCCATAAGACAGCGCTACATAATTAGCCCTTCCCTCTTCTGGAGAAACTGGCGCTGTAAGATCCAGCTTATAACCACTGCCTGCATCCATCACAGCCTTGGCGGCGGCTCTCGCCGCTGTCCATCTGGCAGTTTGATCTCCGCTGGTATACCCATGAAGATCCGTAAGCCCCGATACCGAAGCAGAGGCTGTTGGAATATCATGCAAATCGCTGGCAGCATAGAGCAACACCCTTGCCTTAAGCGCCATAGCTGCGATCTTGGATGTGCGACCAGGCGTGATAGGTTTTCCGTCAAGCAATGTAGCGGCCTGATCCAAATCAGAAATAATAAAATCTACACATTCTGCAAATGAGCTTCTTACGATGGTATAGTCTTCATCCAGACCATAAGGTCTGTCAATAATAGGAACCCCGCCATAGAACCTCAGCAGCTGATGGTAGTAATAGGCCCTCAGAAAATACGACTCTCCCAGAAGTCTGTCTTTTAAATCTTCATTGTCAAAAGTTGCAATTGGGAGATTCTCAATGGCCACATTGGCCTTTCTGATGGCCAGGTACATATTATTCCACTCATACGTTGGACTCATCCATGCCAGGTTAGCGGGACTTTCCGCACCTTCGGTGAAGGGGTTGATGTTTCTTCCTGCATGTGTAAACATAGCTTCATCGGTATAGGCTGCCAGCATCTGTTCTTCGAAACCGCCATACCCCAGGGAGGCATATACATTGTAAACAAACGCCTCAGCCAATGGCCCGTCGCTCCATGTCAAGTCGCTGGAAATTTTATCCAGTGGCTCTGTATTCAAGAAGTCCGTGTTGCAAGCCATGGGAAGCATCATGCCCACAGCAAACACCCATATTGTTATCGTTATTCTTTTCATCATCATTGTCATTTAAAAGGTTAAACGAAGTCCGGTGTTGATTACCCTTGCCTGTGGATAGTAGGTACCAGCCTGATTGGTTGATTCCGGGTCAAATATTCCGTTTTTACTCAAATACCCAAATGTGATCAGGTTAAGACCGTTCACATACAATCGGAAATTACTGATGCCAATTCGTTCACCTATGCTAGATGGGAAGTTATACCCGAGTTCGATATTCTTCAATCTCAGGTAATTCTTGTTGAGCAGGAAGTAAGTATTATTACCATAATTTCCGCCGGTAAAGTACGTGTCACCCCTGCTTGCCAATCTCGGATCGGTGCTGCTTGGGTTGTCGATTGACCAGCGGTTGTCATAGCTATACTTCAGGTAATTACCAATATCTCCTGATTCTGTAGATAACCTTAGCATCGCTCCCATGGCTCCCTGAAACAACAGAGACAAGTCAAAATTCCTGTACTGGAAATTCATGGTTGCCCCAAAGTTGAAAGTTGGCGTATTGGTTTTATCCAGTCTTGTCTGGTCATCACCGTCAATTTTGCCGTCTCCATTGATATCCTTAAACTTCATATCACCAGGTATCAATTGAGGTGTAACTGCACTGTAATCAAGGGTGTTGTCATTGATATCGCTCAAATCCCGAAAAACTCCATCAGACTCATAAACTAAATACGCACCATATGGCTTTCCCTCCTGAAGCTGATAAGCAGGTGCCCCTGGGATTTCGTCCATGAATACCACCTTGTTTCGTGAGTAACCACCATTGATACCAAACGCATAAGTCAAGCCACCTGCCACATTGTTGTACCCAACTGTGTACTCAAACCCTTTGTTATCTATTTTTCCGGCATTTACCGGGGGCAGTAGTGAGCTAATGCCAGAAGAGGCCGGGGTTGATCCGGTTTTTTGAATCAAAATCTGATCTCTTTTATTATAGAAATACTCGAATGCAAAGGTCAGCGCTCCATTCAACATGGTTCCATCAAGTCCGATGTTCAGGTTGTTGGCTCTCTCCCAGGTAAAGCTAGGGTTCGAAAGCTGCCTTTCCACAAGTGTTTTTACTACCTGACTATTGATAGGGTATTCGCCAAATCCATAAGTAGCCAGATAGGCATACTCCTGAAGCTGGTTATTGAAATAAACCTGGTCGTTGCCCATTTGACCGTACGAACCACGAATCTTCAGGAAGTTGATAAAGCTGATATTGTTCTGGAAGAAGTCTTCATTCGAAATATTCCAGCCCGCCAATACGCCGGGGAAAAAACCAAACCTGTCAGACTCAGGGAAAATGTACGAGCCGTCATATCTCCAGATAAACTCCGCCAGATACTTTTCTTTGTAGTTGTAAGCAGCTCTTCCGTAGTTGCCCAAACGAGCTCTTTCGTAGCCACCGCCGTTGGTGTTCTGAGCCTCTGACCCGCCTGCAAACAACTGGTCAATGGCCGGAGAAATATAGTTTCTTCTATACGCTGAAAAGAACTCTCCTTTAAAGGTTTCCTTGGTCATACCAGCCATCAGGTTGATGGTATGGTCGTCGGCGAATGTCTTCTCGTAACTCAACATTCCGGTTATGTTCGTATTCAATATGGCCTCCTCAAACTGAGATAGTCTGGGATCGGAAAATGTTGATCTCAACGATCTATTGAGGTTTGATGCATTTGGCCCTGTTCCTGTTCCATCCCAGGTATACAGGTACCATGGCGTTTGCCACCTTTTGACTCGGTCTATTTGCTTATCGACAGACCCCTGCAACGTGAAGGTCAGCCCCTCTATCCATGGGTTAGTGATATCAACCCTTGAGTTGGTCTGTATATAATCGGTTGGGTTCTTCTCATAGCCGGTCGCATTCGTAGTGACCACATAAGGGTTTTGGCCATTTTCAATATCCGGACCAGGAAGGCCGTTGGGCCATACTTCAGGCTCGGTCGGGCGACCCCTCATCAACATTCTAAAAATTGATCCGGCCGACTCTGTAGGGAAGTTTCTCACTTCCTCTCTGAACATGATGCCTGTTTGCGTGCTGATATACTTATTGATCTTCGCATCAAGGTTCAGCCTGAGGTTGTACTGCTGATAGTTGGTAGCGGAGTTTTTATAATAGGCGTCCTGATTCACTACACCAATAGACGACAGATACTTCACATTCTCAGTACCGCCGCTCACCTGTAGGTTGTGTCTATTCTGAGGAGTCCACATTCTAAACGCATCGCCGAACCAGTCGGTGTCGGGGTGACCCCAGGGGTCAGAACCGTCCTTGTACTTTTGCACATCAGAAGGGCTGAATTGAGCACTTAGTGACGTTCCAGTTGAAGGGGAGGTAAAAGTACCACTCTGCTGAATTCCCTGCCATGCTGCCTCCCATTCACTTGCCGGAATCGACTTGTAGATGGGAAGTTGGTTCATGATTTCGGCGTATTCCGGGGCATTCGACATGTCGGGAATTACCGTAGGCTGTGCCCAGCCCTGGTTAAAGTCATAAGAGACTGTTGGCTTTCCGGTTGTGCCCCTTTTGGTGGTTACGATAATGGCACCATTGGCAGCTCTTGCGCCATAAATTGCGGCGGCAGCATCCTTCAACACAGTGATGGATTCGACATCCTGAGGTGACAGACGACCAAGTCCACCGTCCCTGTCAGGAATCCCGTCAATAACTATTAGTGGGGAGCTATTTCCTAAGGTGTTGATACCTCTGATATTGATCTGAGCACCATCGTTACCAGGCTCGCCGCTTGTTTGAATCACCACCAAACCAGGCAAACGGCCAGAAAGTGAATTCGAAAGATCAACGGCAGGCGACTTCACCAGGTCAACGCCTTTAGCCGACACCACAGATCCGGTAACTGTTACCTTCTTTTGTTCACCATAGCCCACAACCACCACTTCGCCAAGTGTTTTAGTATCGGTAGCCAGGGTTACTTCGATAGACGACCTGCCACCAACAATTACTTCTTGTGTAGCAAAGCCAATAAATGAGAAGACGAGAACTGAATTTTCGTCGGTAACACTCAACCTGTATCCACCGTCAGCGTCCGTAATGGTACCGTTGGTGGTGCCTTTCTCGACAACGTTCACACCGGGAAGCGATTGTCCATTTTCATCCCTGACAGATCCCGACACCGTGAATTCAGGAGCCAAAATTTCGTTTTCAGCAGATGCCTTTTCTGGGCCTCTGTTTGTTTCAGGCTTGTAGAGAGAGATCCTGTCTGAAATAACTTCATAGGAAATGTCGAGCGGCTGAAGCATTCCGTCAAGCACTTCGCTCAACTTCTTGTTCTCTACATCCACGGACACCTTTTGCCTGTCTTTGATTCGCTTGGGGCTGTAAGCGAATTTCACGTTGGCGATTCTTTCAATTTCTGAAATGGCACTTTTAAGTTCGACATCCTCAGCTTTGAGCGATACCTCCTTGTCCAGAAGTGCCTGGCCAATGAGCTCATTGGCCGACGAAATGGATGTTGACAAAGCAACAACAACCATTTGGGTAACAAATATCTTCATGCCCTGAGAAAAGTACTTTCTCCTCGCATGAAGTAGGTTTAGTAGTTTCATAAGTATGTAAGTTTGTAGGGTAGTGAATTTTTCGATCAGGCCTTTTTTAACCTTATGGTTTCATAAAAAGGGCTGCCTCCAAAGGTACTCGTGGTACCAAGGGTCATTTTCTAAGTAGATTTTTGTTTCATATCATTCCTCTTTTTTTAGTTCACAATTTGTTTCTGGCAACCTTGTCCGTTTAGCAGGATTTTAGTGCCCATCACTTCGTACTCAACCCCAACCGACTTCCCAATCACAGACAATAAGTCGAAAAGAGACATGTCGGACAGGTCTCCGGTGAAAGTACAGTTGCTGATTGATGCATTTTCCATCACAAACTCTATCGAGTAGTTCTCTTCAAGTTTGGAAGCAATCTCGCTCAGGGTATTGTCTTCAAATACCAATAACTTGTTTTCCCTCGTTGGCACCTTTACAGGCCTGGGTTGCTCAACCAGCGAGGTAACCAGGTGGGTTTCTTTGACAAAGAAGGTCGCCTTTTGATTTCTGGTGAGGATAACACCTTTCTTCACCTTCTTCTGCTCGGTTTCGTCAGTTTCACCTTCCTCCGACTCGTAAACCGACACTCTTCCTGACACCACATTTACTTCGATTGTAGAAGCGTTTTCAGGTGCTACCATGCTGAAACTTGTGCCCAGCACCCTGGTGACGATATTGCCGCTGTATACAAAGAACGGCCTGTCGGGGTTTCTGATCACATCAAAAAAAGCCTCGCCTACCAGGTTTACCTCCCTCTTCTTTCCGGAAAAATGCCTGGCGTAGCTGATCTTGCTTTCTCCTTTTAGTATCACCTGGGTACCATCCGGAAGCCAAATCTCCCTGGTACCTTTCGAGTTATTCTCAACTATAACCTCATCGGAAAGCGCCGGCGTGGTGACGGCAATAGTTTCAGGTTCGCCCTGAGACAGCTGCTGGTATGCCACGAAAGAAGCGATCATCAACAGAAGCGAAGCAGCCACTCTGAAAATCAACTGCCGACCCCGAACGGCAGGCTCGCTCCCTCCCTGTTCCCGGGCCTCCAGAATTCTCGCAAGCATTCTGTCCTTTATTTCAATTTTTTCAGATTCGCTCAAATCAATGTCGTTATTGCTTATATCTTCAAACCATCTTTCTACTTCAAGCTTTTCAAACTCAGAGCTACTGTCCTTCAAATAGCGTTTTAGCAATTGTTCAAGTTCTTTTTGTTTCATTTTCATGGCGCACGCCCGGCATCAAAAAGGATATACTAATTGTTTAAATATTGTCCACGCCTACCAACTAGACGGGCAACTCACTGTTTTTCCTAAAAGGAAGGTGAAAATAAATCAGATTTATTGTGTTCGCTGGATGAGGTCGCAATAATGGCGTAAGTTCTGTGGAAAAACCTAGCCCAGAAAAATAAGCAGGAGACTAAAAATAATGCTCTTCAAATAGAGTCGCATGACCTTCAGAGATTTTGTCAGGTGGTACTGAACCGCCTTTTCCGAAATTTTCAGCTTTTGTGCAATTTCTTCCACTGGTGAATGATCAAGCCGGTTCATTCTAAAAATACTCCTTGACTTTTCAGGCAGCTGAGTAAGCCCCTCTTCTATCAGCTTAGAAAGATCACTTACTGCCATCATGCGGTCTGTATTATTCTCGCCGGTCGGAGGCGAAACTCTAAGGTAATCTAGGTATTTATTTCGTACTACCTGGCTGTGTATGTAGTCGATCACACTGTTTCTGATGGAAGAATGCAAATACGCTTCGATCTGCTTTATATGCAGCAAATCTCTTTTGTCCCAAAGCTTAAGAAATAGGTTTTGAACAAGGTCTTCAGACACCTCCTTGTTTCTTGTGCTTTTGTAGGCTATCAAAAAAATCCTATTCCAAAACCGTTCGTATATGACGATGAATGCGTCTTTTTCTCCCCTCTGGAAAGCTTCCAGGAGTTCGTTGTCATTGGCATAGCTGGACGAAAGCACTTTCATTTTCAAGTAGGTAGAACTCTGCAATGTTAGTAAAACTCGATATAAATCCAAGTTTAGACAGTCGGAGACTAGATTAAATATAACAAATATGGCGGTGAAATGTAAGCGCTATGGTGCATAAATATTTAGAGTGGGATGGTGAAAATTGAGGAAACTAAATCTCCCTTCGTCATTTAAAAAGTTCTATTAGATTTCCTTTTTTTAATGCTCCTGTGTTAGGCACATTTAGAAGGGTGGCATCGATTGGGCTAAGTCGGCCAAAAGAGAGTCCCTGGAAATATCCGCAACCCCGTCAACTTTTCAGCATATTTTAATTAGCTTTATTATTCTACAAAACTTTGTTTATGAATCCTCTGCACAATCCCCTGGAACCATCCATTCTCAAAAAAGTTGATCGCCGTTCATTTCTGAAAATTAGCGGCATCAGCGCCACAGGTATTATCATCGGTATGCAGATAGGGTGCTCTCCTTCGAAAAAGAAAGATAGCGGCATTCCATTCTCCCCCAATGTTTACCTGACGGTGAACAGCGACGGCACGGTGACCATAGTGGCCCACAGGTCGGAGATGGGAACCGGTATTCGTACGGGATTGCCGCTCATTGTGGCCGACGAACTGGAAGCCGACTGGAGCAAAGTGAAGGTGGTGCAGGCCATAGGAGACGAAGCCCGGTACGGGAATCAAAATACAGACGGGTCGTTTTCGGTGCGCATGTTTTTTGAGCCTATGCGCAAAGCAGGTGCCACAGCCCGAATGATGCTGGAGCAAGCTGCGGCCAACGAGTGGAATGTTCCTGTTGGCGAGTGCAAAGCAAAAAACGGCGACGTGGCGCATGAGGGCAGTGGCAAAAAGCTAGGCTTTGGAGAGTTAACTGAAGCGGCGTCAAAACTGGAAATGCCAGCCGAAGACAAAATCACCCTGAAGAAAAAGTCAGAGTGGAAATTCATTGGCAAGTCCACGCCCATCGTTGACATTGAAGACATTATTAGTGGCAAGGGCGGGTTTGGCCTGGATAAAAAGGTGGCTGGCATGAAATACGCCACGGTGCTCCGTTGCCCTGTGGCGGGAGGAAAGGTAAAAACCTTCAATGCAGACAAAGCCATGCAGGTTGCTGGTGTACAAAATGTGTATGAAATGCCTTTCACAGCTTTCCCTGGCGGTATAAACGCCCCGTTGGGTGGTCTGCTCGTGGTGGCGGACAGCACCTGGGCAGCCATCAAAGGGCGAGATGCGCTGGAAGTAGAATGGGACTTTGGCCCCAATGCCAAATACAGCACAGCCGACTATTTTAAAGACATGCTGGGCAGGGTAAAAAGCAAAGGCCAGGTGCACAGAGAGGAAGGGTCGGTAGAGACATCGTTTAAAAATGCGGCGAAAACCATTGACTCCACCTACCTGATACCCCATCTTTCTCATGCACCCATGGAGCCGCCGTGTGCCGTAGCGCATTTTAAAGATGGAAAGTGCGAAGTGTGGGCTCCCACCCAAAACCCCCAGGGGGCCAACGATGCCCTGGCTGAGGCGTTGAAAATAGACAAAGCCAATGTCACAGTAAATGTCACCTTACTTGGGGGCGGCTTCGGGCGGAAATCAAAGCCTGACTTTATCGTGGAAGCCGCACTAGCCTCCCAAATGAGTGGCTTTCCCGTCAAAATCATTTGGACAAGAGAAGATGATATTCAGCATGACTTCTTCCACGCCTGCAGTGTGCAGCGGATCAAGGTAGCGCTGGACAACAACAAAAAGGTGACGGGCTGGGAGCACCACAGTGTTTTCCCACCCATTGGCGGTACTTTCTCACCAGATGCCACGGGCCCAAGTTTTGATGAGCTCCAGCTCGGCATGGTGGACATGCCATTTGATATCCCCAACATCTCCTGTCAGTCGCACGAGGCAAAGGCCATGACCCGTATTGGCTGGCTACGATCGGTAAGCAATATCCAGCATGCTTTTGCCATTGGCAGCATGGTGGATGAAATTGCTGTGGCCAGACAAATGGATCCGGTGGAAAACCTGCTGGATTTGATCGGGGCAGACAGGGAAATCCCCTTTGACAAGCTGATGGAGGGATTTGGCAACTATGGTGAGCCTGTTGAGAAGTTTCCGATGAAAACAGCACGCCTCAAAAACGTGGTTAAGCTCGCTGCCGAAAAGTCGGGGTGGGGCAAAGAACTGCCTAAAGGGCACGGCATGGGCATTTGTGCACATCGCAGCTTCCTTACCTATGTTGCCTGCGTGGTGCATGTGGCGGTTGACGATGCCGGCAAGCTCACCATTCCGGAAGTTCACTTCGCTGTTGACTGTGGCATTGTTGTGAACCAAAACTCTGTCAAAAACCAGTTTGAAGGAGGTGGAACATTTGCCTCCAGCCTTGCCCTGAAAGGGGGTATTGCTTTCAAAAATGGCCAAACGATCGCTAAAAACTTCGACCAGTTTGAAGTGGCCCGCATGCAGGACACCGCCAAAGAGATATTTGTTCACCTGGTAGAAAGTGACGAAAAACCGACAGGTGTCGGCGAGCCGCCAGTCCCACCTTTTGCGCCTGCTCTGGCCAATGCAGTTTTTGCGGCTACAGGAAAGAGAAGCAAAGAACTGCCCATCAAAATGAGCTAGTAGTTACTTGATGTCGCTTGCAAACACCAACAGGTATCCGTTGAGGTCACGGATACCAAATTCTCGCTTGCCATAGAAGGTGTCTTTTAGTGGCATAAAAACCTCCACTTTTGCCTTCACCTGTTGAAACAGCGCAGCGGCATCGTCCACCTCGATGAATAACGAGAGACTACCACCTGTTTTTTCAGTATTGAAACCTGGAAGATCTTCGCCAATACTTGCGGCGGTCTGAAACATGAGCTGCACCGCTCCATGCATCACCATTCCCCATTGAAGACCACCGCTCGGAGCAGGCACGCTCGGCCCTTCGGTAAAGCCAAAAATTGTCGAATAGTAGGCCATGGACTCCTCCACACTTGCGACCATCATGTTTGGTGAAAGCTGTTGAAATTTTTGCATCTTCTAATGGTTTATTTGTGGCCACAAGTTAGGGCGAGCCAGCTCATCAGCTTTTGTAAAAACCCGACAGTTGATGAATTAATGCATAAGGCTGGATGGCAAAAAGTGTCCAAATTCCCGGAAATCTTTGGCAAGGTGAGCATGATCGTAGTAGCCCATATCCCAGGCAAATTCCATCAACGACCCATCGAAGCCTGAAAGATTTCCGGAGGCCTTTCTGAAGCGAACGATGCGTTGGTACATTTTTGGAGACACACCTACCCTTTCCCGGGATTTTCTTTCTAAAGTTCGCTCACTCAGGTTATTTGCTTTGCAAAATGCATGGATCGACTCTGATGGCCTGTTGAAGAACTGATTCACCAAATCATACTGGCTTTCATTTCCCAATCGTTCAAGCAAACGAAGCTCGACCAGATTGACCCTTTCTGAAACCGGCAAAAAAGCCATTTGCTCAGTCAAGTTGTGCAAATCCCCCTCATCCAGTTCCCTAAGTGAGGCGGTCTTGTTGCTAAATTCCGCCAGGGGACGCCTCAGAAACCTCCACGCTCCCTGGTTTTTAAACCTCACACCCAATAAATCTGTTGCACCGCCTGCTTTTGTGAAAATAGGTGCGGTTTGGATGCCTACATAAAAGGACTGAAACGTGTTATAGGAAATTGTGCCATGCTCATCGTAGAGAAGTGGGGCAGAGAAGTTGAAAATAATGTCGGAACAGGCGTCGGGAAACACGGGCCTGAAGCTATTGAGCTGCGTGGCACTTTTGACACACCAATAGCACTCTACAAACTGCTGCAGCCTGAAGTCCGGACGAAATTCGGTATAGGGCATATCAGGCTGCAACAACATTGCTGAAGGCTAGTTTTCGTACTTTCTCCAGCCACCCAGAATAGTGCCGGCTAGCGTCCAAACGACAAGATCCGCTCCCCCGTCGACCCAGGCTAAGCCGTAAGGTCTCATCGAAAAGAAATTTACTGTCATGTGCATGAGCAGCGAAAACGAAACTGCCATGATAAAGGCTGTTTTTGCGCCATCGGCAGCCGACCCGACATTCATTCTTTTGAAAAGCCATGCCAACACATAGGCAAAAACAACGGCTGTAACTACGCTCGAAATGTAGGGCGTGGATCCACCCGACATCACATCAGCTTCGGTAAGGTTATTAAGCCGCATCCAGGTTTCTGCAAACATCCCATACCACAGGGCAGGAATAACCTGACCAAGCACAACAATGACCAAAATGGCCCAGTGATTGATTTTAAGTGTTTTCATAGTAAGTAGGTTAGTGTGATAAGCTATATCAAATTAACCATTTTTACCCGAATCACAATTTCTTCGCCCGGTTCCAGTATTCGTCCATTTCAGCCAGCGTCATTTCCCCAAGACTCTTCCCTTCTTTGGCCGACTCCTGCTCGAGGTACTGAAATCTCTTAATGAATTTCTTATTGGTTCGCTCAAGGGCCTCTTCAGGATCGATATCAATAAATCTTGCATAATTGACGAGTGAAAAAAGTAAATCACCAAATTCAGCCTGTGCTTTCTCCCTGTCAATTTCCTTTTCCCCGCTCACATTGAATTCTTCTTTGAACTCCTGCATTTCTTCTTCAACCTTTTCCCACACCTGCTGCTTCTCTTCCCAGTCAAAACCAACACCTCTGGCTTTGTCCTGGATCCTGATGGCTTTTACCAGCGCAGGCAGGGTTTTTGGCACGCCACCTAGCACAGACTTATTGCCCTTCTCTTTTAGCTTGATCTTCTCCCAGTTTTGCTTGACTACTTCTTCGTTTTCGGCCTTCACATCGCCATAAATATGAGGGTGCCGGTTGATTAGCTTTTCACACAATGCATCAATAACATCGGCCACATCAAAACTGCCAGTTTCCGACCCGATTCTTGAGTAAAAAACCAAATGAAGCATCAAATCACCCACCTCTTTTTTGATCTCATCCTTATCTCCCTCCAGAATGGCATCTGACAATTCATAGGTTTCTTCTATTGTCAGGTGGCGGAGCGTTTCAAAGGTCTGCTTTTTGTCCCACGGGCAGTTTTCACGCAGCTCATCCATAATGGTAAGCAACCTGTCAAAGGCTTTCAATTTTTCTTCTCTTCGTAAATCTGGGGCGGGTATTTTTTCCATCAAATGAATTTTCCTTTGCAGCGACTTGTTCAACAAACAGGCGGCTGATTAGGTATTGTAAAGCCGCTCTTTTTTCTTTGCATAAAGATATAGAATGCCATGGTAACAGTTTTATTGGGAATTGGATTTATAGCACTGTTCTTCATTTTGATGTCAGTACGGCTGATATTTTTAAAAAATGGGGAGTTCAAAGGCACATGTGCCTCACAGAGCCCTTTTCTAAATAAGGAGGGTGTGACCTGCGGTTATTGTGGTAAAAACCTACAGCCCGGAGACGCCTGCGCTGACCCAGCGGGGGGAAATCCAGACTCTGAAGTCAACAAAGTTTTATCGAAATTTTAAGGCTTTCAATGGGTTAACGGGCCTATCCACATTGAGAAAGACACTATCTTTGAATTCTACCATTTTATCACGGTATTTTTTCAGTAAATTTGCGCCCGCAAGTAACTAAACCTGGAAAAGTGACTTTAATTAAATCAATATCTGGAATCAGAGGGACAATAGGTGGCAAAGTTGGTGACGGCTTGACTCCTCTGGATACTGTTAAGTTTGCAGCAGCCTATGGCCAGTGGCTATTGACACAAAAGGCTCATCCAATGGTGGTGATCGGACGAGATGCACGGATTTCCGGCGAAATCGTCTCCAGCCTCGTTGCGTCTACACTACAGTCGCTTGGCATCGATGTAATTGACCTCGGTCTTTCAACTACTCCCACTGTAGAAATGATGGTAGTGGAAGAAGGAGCCGGTGGGGGAATTATTATCACTGCCAGCCACAATCCGATACAATGGAATGCGCTTAAGCTGCTTAACAGTAAGGGAGAGTTTCTCTCTGGAAGTGACGGCGAAAACATCTTATCTATAGCGGATGAAGAGGCTTTCGACTTCGTTGACGTTAAAAAACTCGGCAGCTACACCTTCAGAGAAGGCACCATAGAAAAGCACATCGAAAAAATTCTTGCACTGCCCATGGTAGATGTTGAAGCCATCAGGCTACGCAACTTCTCTGTTGCTGTGGATGCAGTGAATTCCACGGGAGGCATAGCAGTACCCATGCTGCTGAAGAAATTGGGAGTAGACCGTGTCGAAGTTTTCTACGGTGAGCCCAATGGCCATTTCCCTCACAACCCGGAACCATTGCCCGAGAACCTCACCCACATTTGCGGTGAAATAGAAAATGGGCAGTTTGACCTGGGTATTGTGGTCGATCCGGACGTGGATCGTCTGGCACTGATTTGCGAGGACGGCAATACTTTCGGCGAAGAATATACCCTGGTGGCGATTGCTGACTATGTGCTGTCGCAAAAGCCAGGGTCAACCGTGTCCAACCTTTCGTCGACCAGGGCGCTGCGAGATGTGACCGAAAAATACGGACAGAAATATGAGGCGGCTGCAGTCGGCGAAGTGAATGTGGTCGAAAAAATGAAAGCAATCGGCGCTGTGATCGGTGGTGAAGGCAATGGCGGAGTGATCCTTCCTGAGCTTCACTATGGTCGGGATGCACTCGTAGGCATCGCCCTTTTTCTTACCCACCTGGCCAAGTTTGGGAAAAGCGTGTCGATGCTTCGGTCAAAATATCCGAACTACCATATTTCGAAAAACAAGATTGAGCTTTCCCCTGAGATGGATGTTGATCTTGTATTGCACGAGATAAAAGACAAATACCAACGTCAGCCGATCAATACTGTGGACGGTGTCAAGATTGAATTTGACAAAGAATGGGTGCATCTTCGTAAATCGAACACCGAGCCCATCATCCGGATTTATTCTGAGTCAGAAAGCCAGGCCACAGCCGAGCACCTGGCCCATAAAATCATGATGGATATCAAAGAGATTATTTCAGAAAAAATCTGAAGCCATGCGAGTATACCTTGACAACGCTGCCACCACACCCCTCGACAAAGAAGTGCTGGAGGCCATGCTACCCTACCTGACCGAGCACTTCGGCAACCCAAGTTCCATACATGGGCATGGCAGACTGGTGCGGTCGGCGATAGAAAGATCAAGGAAAAAAGTAGCGGAGTTACTGAATACCTCGCCCTCCGAAATATTTTTCACTTCCGGCGGCACGGAGGCTGACAATACTGCGCTGACCAAATCGATTGAAGCCTATGGCCTCACGCATGCTATCACGTCAAAAATCGAGCACCACGCTGTGCTTCACACACTTGAGTACCTGCACGAGCAGGGCAAAATTGACCTGACCTACGTGGAGCTTGACGAAAAAGGCCATGCAAACTTGGATCACCTGGAGGCGTTTCTGAAAGACCATCCCGGCAAGGCTTTGATCAGCCTGATGCATGCCAACAATGAAATTGGCAACCTGAATGATATTGAGAAAATAGGCCGACTGGCTAAGGAGTACCAAGCCGTTTTTCATACTGATACCGTGCAGGCAGTAGGGCACTACAGGCACGACCTGCAGGCGCTCAACCTGAACATGATGGTGGGTGCGGCTCACAAATTTCACGGGCCAAAAGGCGTTGGCTTCCTGCACATCAACCACAACTGCAAGATTCACCCTTTCATTCATGGTGGTGCTCAGGAAAGAAATATGCGGGGAGGCACTGAAAACGTTCCGGGCATCATTGGCCTGGCCAAAGCACTGGAGCTTGCTTATGAGCACATGGACGAGCACCGAAAGCACATGGAAGCCTTGAAAGAAAGCATGATCCGCCAGTTATCCGCCAACATCGAGACCATCACCTTTAACGGCGACTCGGCCAATCTCAATAACAGCCTTTACACTGTGCTCAGTGTCAGCCTTCCTCCCAACGAAGACAACGACATGCTGCTCTTCAGCCTTGATATAGAAGGAGTTTCTGCTTCTGGTGGCAGCGCTTGCTCCAGCGGTTCGAACGTTGGCTCACATGTGTTGGGTGCTTTGGGAGTAGATCCCATGCGGGGAAATATCCGTTTTTCTTTCTCCCGCTTCACCACCCAACAAGACATAGACTTCACCGTTCAAAAACTGACTGAGCTTGTGGCTGTTAGAGCCTGACCTAAGAAGCTTTTTCCAACACCAGGTTTTTAAGGCATTCTATCCAGAGCGGGTGATCATTGAGGCTTTCCACCAGGTCCCAGCGGTCCCCGCCGGCCTCTAAAAATTGCTCATGGTAGGTTTCTCCCACTTCAACAGTCGTTTCGAGGCAATCCGACACAAAAGCCGGAGAAAAGGCGAGCACTTTTTTGTGACCCTTTTCAGCAAACTCTACCAGCTTCTCGTCGGTGTAGGGCTGTATCCAGGGAGTTTTCCCCAGCCGGCTTTGAAAAGCAACGGTATATTTGTCTTCAGGAATACCCAAGCTTTCAGCTATCAACCGTGAGGTAAGAAAACATTGCGCCCGGTAGCAATACCGGTTCTTGTCGTGGTAGCTATTGCAACACTTGCCCAGCTGGCACTGCGAACCAACCGATCCCTTCAGAATCTGCCTTTCGGGCAACCCATGATAGCTAAATAAGTAGTGATCGTAGTCGTACTGCTCCATCCATTTCTTTGCCCGCTGAGCTATCACTTCTATGAACATTGGGTCGTCCGCAAACTGGTTGATGAAACGAATGTTGGGTATAATCTGCCATTTCCGAACAAGCTCCATTACTTTATCAGCCACTGAGCCGGTGCTGGCGGAGGCATATTGTGGAAAAAGAGGCACCACAATTATTTCACTAACATGCGCTTTTTTCAACTCGTCCAGCCCCGATGCAATACTCGGATTTTGATACCGCATGGCCAGTGCCACCACGTAATCACCGGTCAGTTCTTTCTGAAGCAAGTCTCTAACGTCCTCCCCATAATACTTGAGCGGAGAGCCTCTCTCATCCCACAGTTTTTGATATTCCGCCGCTGACTTGGGCGCACGAAAGGGAGCTATGATAAAGTTGATGAGCATCCACCTCTGTACAAAAGGAATATCAATTACCCGACCATCCATTAAAAATTCTCTCAGGTATTTCCTTACATTAGGGGTATCTGGCTGATCTGGTGTTCCTAAATTGACCAACAACACTCCCTTTTTCCCTTTCTTGTTATTCATATTTCAAATTTATAGACTAACAGGATTTTTTAAGGATGGTTGTCGAATTCTTTTAATTAATTTAGTTAAACAAAATGCAATCATGAGAAAACACGTAGCTCAAATAACGCTATCACTCTTACTATCTGCAGCAATTTCTCCCTCTTTCGCTCAGGGCTCAAATGTTGGAAATACCGCCTCCACAGCGGGCAACGAATACCTGCAAAAACAAAATGCCGTTGATCGACTTGCGGTAGTTAACCCCAACACGGCAACTTTCGGAATACCCCTGCCTCCTGCGTCACTTGAAGGCGATTTTTATCTCGATTCAGAGTTCAAAGAAGGAAGCTTCGAATTGACTGTGTCCCCCAAAGTGTATGATGATATGGTGATCAGATACGACCTTAGGAGCAACCTTATTGAAATCAACTATGACGATGGCGTACGGGGGTTGGACGGAAATAAGGTCAAATATTTTGACCTGAAAACTTCTACCAACAAGTACAAAAGGTATGTCAATGTGAATCAGCTGAAGGGCAGTGGTGACGATATGCCGACAAATATTTTTCTGGAGGTGATCCTTGACGGAGCTGTGCCGCTTTATTCTTACGAAAAAATCACAATCAAGAAGGCAGACTACAACGTAGCTTTGAATGTCGGCAACAAAAACGATCAAATTCTGAAAAAGCCTGTTTACCTCTCCATTGTAGATGGCAAAGCTATTGAGCTAACCAAAGGCAAGAACTCAAATGTGTTTTCACTTTTGCCGGGAAAAGAAAATGAATTAAAAGCGTATGCCAAGGCCAACAAGATCAAGCCTAAGGATGTTGAAGGTTATGTGGCGATTATCAACAAAATAAACTCTTTGAACTAGACCCAAATTAAAAGGGAGCAAGCGGAAAATCTGGGGATTACCCTTTAAACCCAATGCCCCGAGTGGTCATAAAAAAGCAAAAGGTCCAAGCGAGACGCATTGAACTAGTTTTGCTTTTTTATTTAACCACAAACGAAACATTCAATCCCCAGAAATACAGATTGATCCATTAAAAGTAGTGGGCGGCCCATATAATATAGGCATACACGCTAAAGCGTATAAAGCGGGTGAGCGAAAACAGCAGCATCTTTTTGAAAGAATATTTTACTGCTCCCACCAACATACAAATCCCTGAAAAAGGGAGTGGCGTGAGCGCAGCGACAATGATCAAAAAACCGCCATATTCGTCCAGGTAGGTGGTGTACTTACCAAAAAAGTTTTTTTCAAGGGTTTTGTAGAACTGGGTCTGATTGAGATACGAGCCAATAAAGTATCCAATCACCCCCGCTGCGTAGGACAACGTCGCCAAAATCAAAACGTTGGAGATGTAAATGGCTGCCACTCCCTCTCTGAGCGACCAGATCATAAATACCTCAGGAGGAATGATGCCCACTACAACCTCGGAGACTGTGAAAATAGAAAATACGTAAAGGGGTTTTTCGTATATGGGAGACAGCCAATTCAGGTAGTCAACATCCACATATCTCTTCGCCACGAGGTAAACGACTACCAAAATGGCAAACCAAGCCAAGCCCTTTAAAAGATTCTGCAGCAGAAAACCTTGTCTGTTCATACCTGGTCAATTCTTCCCGGGCAAACATAAAAGTTAGTTTGCCCATTATTATCACCATTGCCCAAAAAAAGTATGTATAGAATGAAAAATGTCGCTGCACAGGGTAACTAATTGCTAAAAAGAAGGTAGTGAAGCTAAAGTTTTGTAACAATATGGGGGTTGTTTTCCGTCTGAATGTTTAAGACTTAGCAACTACCTAATCAAACCACCTTGCAAGAAAAAAAGTATTCTATTTTATATGTAGACGATGAGTCGAACAACCTCATCGTATTTCGCAATGCCTTTTTCAGGAATTTCAAGGTAATCACGTCCAATTCAGCAGAGGAAGCCCTTGATATTTTGAAGACTGAGGTGGTTCAGGTGATCATTTCTGACCAAAGAATGCCTGGCATGACTGGCATCGATTTTCTGTCGAAAGCGAACCAGATATCGCCCGATTCCATCAAGATGATACTCACAGCCTACAGCGATATTGATGTGATACTCAAAGCTGTCAATGAGGTCGGTATTTACCAGTTCATTCTCAAGCCGTGGGATTCCAATCACTTGCTGCTCACCCTGAATAACGCCATACAGAAATACGAACTCAGCACTCAAAACAAAGCCCTGATTGACGACCTGGGCAAGGCCAAGGCCAATCTGGAACAAAAAGTGATTGAGCGCACCCAGGAGCTGGCTACAAAAAACAAAGAGCTTTCCACCCTCAATGAAGTCAAGGACAAATTCTTCTCGATCATTTCCCATGACCTGAAGCTGCCCATCGCTTCACTCAACATCCTGCTTGAAATTATGCTCAGCTTTAAGCACCAACTTGATGAGCAAAAAGTGCATGACCTGGGTGAAAAAGCAAAGGAGTACCTCCAACACGTTACTCAACTGCTCGACAATCTGCTTCACTGGTCATTGTCGCAAACTGGCGATATCAAAATCAGTAATAAAAAGACGGACCTCGTGAAGGTGGCCAAAGGTCAGGTGGACTTATTCGATTTTCTGGCCTCGCAGAAAGACATCCGTATCATCATGGAAACTGACGGAAGTCCGTTGTGGTCAATGGTGGACGAAAATATGGTAAGCCTGGTGCTGCGAAACCTGATCAGCAACGCTATCAAATACTCCCACGAAAAAGGAGAAATTCATCTGTCATTCAAGAGGGAGAAAGACACCGTTGTCATTTCGATTGTCGATGCTGGCGTGGGAATCCCGCAGGAGCTGATCGAAAAGCTGCAGGGAAATACCTGGAGTGAGCCAAGAAGGGGCACGATGAATGAAAAAGGGGCTGGCCTGGGACTCAGGCTGGGCAAGGAGTTCATAGAAAAAATGCACGGGCAGCTTATTATCGACAGCAGCGTGAACAAGGGGACTAAAGTAAAAGTATACCTTCCTCTCTATGAGGTTGTAACCCAAAAGGAAATTGCTTAGAAAAGCCTACATACTGCTCTTGTTAGCGCCATTAGTGTGGGGAACGGCTTTCTCTCAGGAAACCCCCTACCCCTACACAGAAGATAGCCTGAAGGCTACTTCTTTCTTGCTAAAAGCGGAAATAGCCCTTTCGGAAAAGAGACTGGACTCAGCGATTTTTTATGGCAACAATGCACTCGCCATGGCGGAATCGAGGGCCATCCGATGCCTCATTGCCAGAAGCAATATAGTGATTGGAGACAGCTACAAGCAGAAAGAACAATTCGCTTCCTCACTTAATCACTATCTCGTTGCCCTGCGTGAGTTTGAACTCCTGGGTAAACAAATGGAAGCATCGCAAAGCAATGACCTTATCGGTGAGCTTTACGACGAATGGAAAGTGCCACAGAAAGCCTGGGTGTATTTCATGAAGGCCTACGAAGAGAAAAAAGGGATCAGCGACACGCTGGGAATGAAATACAGCCTGGGAAAGGCTGCCACGGCGTTTGAGCTGGCCGGAAACAACCAGAAAGCCATTGAGAATTACCAGCTCATGCTTCAACTCATTAAAGACGACGACAAACAAGCTGAGCTGACCCTACTGCGGAGGCTTGCCCTTCTGCATATTGACGAAAAGAAACACACACTCGCCCTGGCTTACGACCTACAGGTATTGTCGATTTACCAGGCTTTAAAAGATACTCCCGGCATCATCGCCTCTCTCAACAATATCGGTTACCTCTATCAGTACCTCGATGAAAAAATGCTGGCGCTGGAATACTTCAAGGAGTCGCTCGAACTTGACCTAAAGCATCATAACAATGATCCTTTCTATGTGGGAGACATGGTGCTACTCGCAAATATCGGAAGCATTTACCATGACATGGGCGACAACTCCAGGGCGTTGAACTACTTCTTCGAAGCCATCAAATCGAACGAAGCACGAAAGACTCCTTCAAAGACACTTCCGCTATACAACGAGGTAGTGGCCACCTATATGAAAATGGATCAGTGGGAAAAAGCAAGAACATTTGCCGAAACTTCCATTCAAATTGGGGAGAAGCTCCCGCAAAAGTCCGAAGACCTTATTGTCACCTACAAGCGCCTTTCCGACATTCACGAACATCTTGGCGATTACAAACAGTCCCTGAGCTACTTCAAAAAATTTGCGTGGTTGTCCGACTCAATTTCAACTGACCGACAACTGCATGCCAAGTCTCAGCTTAACCAGCTGCTTACACTGGACAAAAAAGAGAATGAGATCAGGCTGCTGATGGTAGAAAAGGAAATCAAAGACCTGGCGTTGAAAGAGCTTCAGCTCGAATCTCAGGAAAAGCAAAGGGACATTGAGCTGCTGCAACGTGACAATGAAATCCAGCGGATTATTCTGGGAAAACAGTTGGCAGAGAAAATCCAGGAAGAACAGAAACTTAAGCTGGAGCAGGCAAGGCTAGAGGCACAAAACAAAGACAACGACATAGAGTTGCTGCAAAAAAACAAGTTTATCCAGGACCTTGCCCTCAAGAAAAAGGAGCTGGAAGAAAAAGAGAACCAGAAAGAGATCGAAATCCTCCTCCAGGAGCAGGCCATTCAGGATCTTGAGCTGACCAAAATTAAAAGCTTGAGAAACTTCTTCATCGGCGTCACTTCCCTTGTACTGGTCATTTTATTCCTTATTCTGAGGAGCTACCGCATCAATGCACGAGCCAAAAAACTGCTGCAAGGCCAGAACGAAGAGATCAACTACCAAAAAGAGGAAATTGAAAACCAGAAGGACAAGCTGGAAGAATCTTACAACGACATTAAGCGCCTAAGTGAGGTGGCCAAAGAAATCAACTCTCACCTTTCGGTGAGTGATATCGTTCAAATTGTGTTCAGGTATATACATGGCCTGATGGACTACTCAATTGTCGGCGTGGGTCTCTTTGAGGAAGACAGCCACAAGCTAAAGTTTCAGGTTATAAGCAAAGGCTCTGCCTCAATAGAAAAGATAAATGTATCGCATAAAAAGGCTGATCATCCAGCCATTGCCTGTCTTGAAAATTCAAGAGAAGAAATTTTCTTCGACACGACCTTGCAACCCGATTTTGTAGGATTTTCTACCAATCATTCGGTTTACAGGTCGGTGATTTATCTCCCGCTTGTGGTGAAGAATAAGCGCATAGGTGTGTTAACAGTGCAGCACCTGGAAGCCGAGCAATACCAAACCTATCAGGTCAATATACTGAGAAGCCTGGCGTTACATGTAGCCATTGCCCTTGAGAATGCTTCTGCTTACCAACAAATTGCTGAAAAGACCCACAACCTTGAAAAAGCCCTGATGGAGTTGAAGGCTGCACAGGCAAAGCTTATTCAAGCTGAAAAAATGGCTTCCCTGGGTGAGCTTACTGCCGGCATTGCGCACGAGATCAACAACCCCGTCAACTTTGTTTATGCAGGTGTGGACGGGCTCAAGAATTCCCTGCAAGATCTTATTACGGTGCTAAACAAATACGCCGAGCTGGAGGAGTCAGACGAGCCAAATATTTCGCCTGCCTTTTTGCAGGAAATAACCGCCCTTAAAGAGCAGCTGTATTTCAATGAAACCAAAGAGGGCATGTTCCAGGTGGTGGAGGCTATTCGTGAGGGGGCTGTTAGAACGTCTCAGATTGTCCATGGGCTGCGAACCTTCTCCATGAACGATAAGGGCGATAAGCAGCTGACTAACCTTCAAATAGGCATCGACAATTCATTGGTTCTACTTTCGCCAAAGATCAAAGAAAAGAGGGTTCGGATAAAGAAGGAATACGGAGATTCGATGAGGCCAGTTGAGTGCTTTCCAGGCCAAATCAATCAGGTGTTTATGAACCTTATTTCAAATGCACTGGACGCAGTGGCGGAAAAAGGCGTCGTAACCATCAGAACTGAGGGTTTTGCCGATAAGGTAAAGATTTATGTGGAAGACGACGGCTGCGGGATGTCGGACGACATTCAGAACAAGATATTTGAACCCTTTTTCACCACCAAAGGCTATGGAAAAGGCACAGGGCTGGGCTTGTCCATCACCTTCGGTATTATTGAGCGGCATGGTGGAAGCATCGAAGTGGTGAGCACGCCTGGTAGCGGCAGTCGGTTCACGATTACATTGCCCGTTTGATAAGGTCTTTTACCAGTTGTGCCGTTTTTTCTGGCTGCTCCATGGGAAACATATGACCAGCATCCACAGCGATAAACTCAGTTTGTTTGAATCTCTTTTTGTGCTCCTCAATGGAAGCTGCAGAACCGATCTCAAAGCGGTTGGAGTAGAGATAAAAACTTGGTACATCAATCTTCCCGCTTCCTAATGAAAATGGTGTGTGCTTAAAAATCCTGTACTCTTCTTTCGTTGAAAAATCTAGTTTCGCCCTGCCCTGCTCCGTCTCTACAAGACCGTGCTCAATATAGTCTTTAAAAGCCTCGGGGTGAAAATCTTTGAACAGTGGCTTATTTCTGAAGCTTTCGGCTACCGCCGCCTTACTCTCCCATTCCGACTTTCTCTTTTTTGCTTTTACAGCTGGCGGCACAAGTTTGCCGGAAACGCCAACTATCCTTGCGCCTAATAACAGGAGGCGCATTTTTTGCCCAAAAAATGGCGGATCCATCATGATCAACCCTTTGAACAAGTCTGGTCGCTTGTAGTAGGCGTTCAGTGTAACAACGGCCCCAAGTGAGTGACCGAGGCCAATGACTGGCTTCCGTTGCTTTTCAATTGATTCAATGAGCTGATTAGTCAACGGTGCCCAGGAAAACCTGGGTTCGAACCTCTTGTCGTGCCCGAACTTTTCCAAATATTGCACATCGTGCGGCGCCAGTTGTTCAAGGAAATAGCGGTAAGTGAGCGCTGTAAACCCATTGGAATGAGCAAAATGAATAACGGACATTAATTCTTCCTTTTCTTCGACTTTTTGGCCGGCTCCTGACCTTTTTCCCAGTCCTTCTTAAAGTCTTTCAGAGCAGCTTCCGCCGCATACTGGAAGCCTTGTGCCGGTGAGGAACCCATGGCCTTGCCATCGCTCTGATAAACAGTGTCACTTTTGCAGTCTACCAGGTACAGCGACGTATGGTATTTCCCACTTATCCGTTCGTGTGTCTCAAGTTTGAATGTCATTACACTGCAGGAGTCCTGCCTGATCTCGGCATCCCAATTCTCCCGGGTGTCTCCAATCAGGTGAAACTGCTCTATGGTAAGCCATCTTCTGGCATACAAACTCACCTGAAACATATCCTTGATGCCCGAGTAGTCAATTGTTTCGACACTGACATGCTGGAATGGGGGGATGGGCGGGGCCGTTTGTGCGTTGGTAAAACAGGATAACGCCATTGATAGAACTACAACCAGAATCACTCTCTTCATCTTATTCAACAAGTTTTTCAATGTTTTCCTCACTACAAAAATAGAACTCTATTGCATAAATTTACCTATCAGAAGCCGTATTCCACTATCATTCAAAGTTTTCATTGAATTTAGCTGGAATAGTTTGAAGCACTTCGGTTCACCTTACCCATCGCCCGTGAAAGAGCTAAATCAAAATACACCAATGGCAGAGCTTATGAGGCACTTTAACCAAAAAGGCACTGTCGCATGGATTGGCGTTCGTCCGGCAAGGAATGAAGCCGTTTTATTGGTCAAAAATGTGAAAGCAACACCCGGAAAGGGGCTGGAGGGTGATCGGTTCAAAGGATCGGCCAACAGCCCCAGGCAGGTGACGCTTATTCAGGCTGAGCATTTGGCAGCTGTGGCTTCGATGATGAACAAAGAAAGTGTTGACCCGGGGTTGTTAAGGAGAAATATTGTGGTGAAGGGCATCAATCTGCTGGCGCTAAAGGATAAAACCTTTGCCATCGGCACTGCTGTTCTGGAGATGACCGGCTTGTGCCATCCATGCTCAAAAATGGAGAAGGCATTGGGCTTTGGTGGTTACAATGCCATGAGAGGCCATGGGGGCATCACAGCAAAAGTAATACGGGAAGGTGTGATTCAGGTCGGCGATTCAGTGCTTGTTTCAGAAGAAGGTTCGGTTGACTGATCGCCAGTCTGTTTGCTGTCTGTTTTTTTCGAGCCAGAAAGCCTATCCAGTTCCCAATGAGGCAGCAGCAAGTCGTTGAACCTGAGCTGATATTGCTCTATCAGCGTTTTCACCATAAAATTGATCCTTCTTAAAGCATCTTCCTTGTAGTCGACCCTATTCATCGGATGGTGAACAAACAGCATGATGACCGGAAAAGACTGCTTTCTAAACTCTCCCAAAACCGAAGGAATCTGGTCATTCGCCTGCTCGCTGCCCGCCAATTGCTCATTCGCCTGCCGGGCAAGTTCGCCGATGTGTTTCACCAAATGAACATACAATTGCTGCGTTTCCTGAGTGGAGTTTGCATACTCTTCGGTCAGCTCATTGCTGTAGTTAGCCACCAGTTTTAGTCCAGTCAGGCAGGCATTCAAGGTCGGGTACACATTGGGCTGCCAAAATATTTCTCTGAACGTAAATAAATTCGGGAGCATCTCTGCATCATAATAAGGGTCACTCTCAAGCTGGTGAATGAGCGCTAGAGAAACCTTTTCACTCACAAAATTTCCCGCTACCAGATTGAAAGACCATTCTGAAGCCTCCTCCCCAATTATTTTCAGAAAAGGCCATATCTCACCGAAATCAAGTTTCATAGGCATTTGGAAAGATAGGAAGGTAAGCAAAAAGAAAAAAGTTGAGTTTCGTTCATGACTACAGCCCTGCCAATTGTCCTGATGTTTTTTATTTTTACTTTGTGACACAAACATTTTGAACAACTCTGACTCATGAAGCACTTTCTCCCTTTGGCCTTATTTGCTTTGGTAGTAGCCTCCTGCGGCGAACCTGTTACCAGGACTATTCCCTTTGAAGATACCGACTATAAAGATATTTCTCAGGACCTGCAAACCCGGCTCATTATGGCCGAAGCTGGGGACACCATTGTTATCGCACCAGGCCACTATGTGTTTAAAAGAAGCCTTACGCTGGAAGGAAAGGACAGCATCACCATTATGGGTGCCGGAATGGACAAAACCATTCTCTCCTTTCACGAACAAACAGAGGGAGCTGAGGGACTGAGGATCCAAAACGGAAACCAGATAGTGCTCAAAGATTTGACGATCAGAGATGCAGTTGGCGACAATATCAAGATACAAGACATCAACGGGCTGGAGCTGATCAACGTGAAATCGGAATGGACAGGTGAGCCTGAAGAAACCAACGGCGCCTATGCGATCTACCCTGTGATGTGCAAAAATGTTTTGATCGACCGGTGTGTCGCTATTGGCGCCTCAGATGCTGGCATTTATGTGGGCCAGTCGCACAACGTCATTGTGAGCAACTCTACGGCCTACAATAATGTGGCGGGCATCGAAATAGAAAATACCACAAGTGCAGACGTTTTCAACAATGAGGCTTACGACAATACCGGAGGCATCCTTGTTTTTGACCTGCCTGGTCTTTCCCAATTAGGTGGAAACGTTAGGGTGTTTGACAACAAGGTAAGTAGCAATAATTTCCGAAACTTCGCTCCTAAGGGGAACATAGTGGCCTCAGTGCCTCCCGGCACAGGCGTGATGGTGCTGGCGATGACATCGGTAGAAATTTTCAACAACCAGATTGCTGAAAACAGAACGGCAGGGGTGTCTGTCATCAGCTATGACTTTGTGATGGCCGCCGCAGCCATGGACGATTCGAATGATGGCGATGCCCAAACATCGCAGAATGAAGTCGCCTATAAAGCAGACAAAAAATACAAATCTATCCCCTCCAACATCTTTATCCACGACAACACTATTAGCAACAGCTTTACACTACCCTCTCTCGAAAGTGATATTGGCTATCTGCTTGTATGGCAATTCGGGCTCTCCATTCCTGACATTATGTGGGACGGCATCACGGCTAATCCGGGTGACAAGGTAATATGTGTGCAAGGCAATGGTGACGCATCGTTTGCCAATATGGACGCTGCCAATGATTTTGAGGACAGCAACAGAGATATAGACGCTCACACCTGTTCAGGAAATGTGCTTCCCCCGGTCGTTTTAGAAAAAGCAGTTGCTTCGCTATGAGGTTTTTTGTTCCCGTCCTTTTCCTGTTAGCTTTTTTTACGGCCTGTGACTCAGGTCAGAAAAAAGAAGCCAGCCAAAAAGCAGCTCCTGTTACGTTAAGAACCAACAACGACAATATCCGGCAAAACAGGCAACCTCTTTCACTTGGCCCCGACAAGCTGTCGGACTTCGGGTTCTTCGAAGGAAAACTGTCGGATTTAGTGCCAGGCAAAGGTATTATCCCCTACGACCTCAACATGCCATTGTTCTCTGACTATGCCGACAAAAGCAGGTTTGTGGCCGTGCCTCCGGAGAAAGTGATCACCGTGTCGGAAGATGGCTCTCTTGATTTCCCTGTCGGCACAAGGCTCATTAAAACCTTCCACTACCCTGCCAAAAACGAGGCAGGCAGAAAGCTGATGGAAACAAGAGTGATAGAAAAGACAGACAAAGACTGGAAGGCTCTGACCTATATTTGGAACGATGAGCAAACGGAGGCTTTTCTTGAAGTAGCTGGCGGCAATATAGATGTTGAACTGGAGCAAGATGGCGTGCTGCAAAAGGTAAGCTACTCTGTGCCAGATATTAATCAGTGCAAAACTTGCCACGGCCGATCCAACGCTGTAATTCCCCTGGGCCCAAAACTCTCACAGCTGAACAGAGACTACACCTACTCGGAAGGTGGAACGCAAAATCAATTGCGCTACTGGAAAAGCAAGGGCATCCTTGACCTCAACGAAGAGCCTTCCACAATCGGAAAATTTCCTGAATGGAGTTCCGCACACACCAATGTCGGTTTGGCCGCCAGGGCCTATCTCGATGCCAACTGTGGTTCCTGCCATCACCCGGAAGGTTCAGCCAACACGTCGGGGCTATTCCTCACCTTTGACGTCAACGACAGAAGCAAGTATGGCATTATGAAAAAACCTGTTGCAGCAGGCAAGGGATCAGGCGGGCGGCTTTACGGAATAGTGCCAGGCAAACCGGAAGAGTCCATCCTGGTTTTCAGAATGGAGTCTACTAATCCTGGTATAATGATGCCAGAACTTGGCAGGTCTTTGCCTCATAAAGAAGGGGTGGCGCTTATCCGTCAGTGGATAGCCGAATTGGAGGCAAACGCTCCCTCACAATAGTTTATTTTTGCTGGCTTTAGGGGCTTACCTATAATTTCTTGTCTTTCAGGAGAGTACACGTTAAAATTAACGAACCTTTAACATGATTTTAACGTCCTAGGAAAAATAAAATAGTATGCTTGCATAATAAATTCAAAGGGTCATGTTTAAGTTAAAACCCATCTATCTTAACGGTAAAAAGTTCATTCAACTTTCTCAGTTGCCATTGCGCCAGGCCAACGCTTTGTTGTCGTGGCTGCCGGGTAAAAGTATCATGCGCCTGATCAACGATGGTGTTGAGCTTGAAGACTGTATCGACTATTCCAACTATGAATACTGGTTCGATACTTACTTCAAGAAGAGAGAGTTCGAACTGGACTTTTGATATTTTTTCGAATTAAGATACTCCCTCCCGACACGTCCGTCGGGCATGTGACCTTATTCTCCTCATTTCTTTACAGACTATCGCTCATCAATCGATTGAATTTGTATTTTTGGAAATAACCTGTTTTTCATATTTCCCCAGTACTTCAATCGCAGCAATAAATGAGCAAAAGATGGGTATACAAAGACCTACCTGATCCCGAAACAGTGCATTCGCTGGCTTCGGGCATCAAGGTAAGCGATACCCTGGCAGCATTGCTGGTGCAAAGAGGCTATTCCACCTTCGAAGAGACCCGTGCCTTTTTCAGACCACACCTCGGCCAGCTGCATGATCCATTTCTGATGAAGGACATGGAAAAGGCAGTGAACAGGTTGAGTGAGGCGATTTTCAAAAAAGAGAAAATCCTTATCTATGGCGACTATGATGTGGATGGCACCACTTCTGTGGCACTGGCTTATGGCTTTCTCCGTAAGTATCATTCCAATATTGATTATTACATACCTGACCGCTACGATGAGGGCTATGGCATCTCAGAAACTGGTGTCCGCTGGGCGGCCGAGCAGGGTTTTACGCTTGTCATTGCGCTTGACTGTGGCATAAAAGCAGTTTCGAAAGTAGAGCTGGCCAACTCCCTGGGGGTCGATTTCATCATTTGCGACCATCACCTTCCGGGTCCTGAGCTGCCCAAGGCATTTGCCGTCCTTGACCCAAAACGCCTCGATTGCGATTACCCGTTTGATGGGCTCAGCGGCTGTGGAGTGGGTTTCAAGCTCATGCAGGCCTTTGCCATTCAGAACACTGTCGACATCCAGGAGCTTTATCTCTACCTCGACCTGGTGGCTGTCAGCATTGCTTCCGACATTGTACCTGTTGTAGGCGAAAACAGGGTGCTGGCCTACTTTGGCTTGCAGAAGCTCAATAAATCGCCTTTGCCTGGCCTGAAAGCTTTGAAAAACCTTTCGGGTATCCGGGGAGATGTTACAGTGACCCGGGTAGTCTTTGGCATTGGGCCTCGCATCAACGCCGCCGGTCGAATCGATCATGCCGGTGCGGCAGTGGAACTATTGCTCGCCAGAACGGAAGAAGAAGCTGAAGAGTTGGCAGCTCAGCTTGACATCAAAAATGACCTTAGAAAGGGCTTTGACGAAAACATTACAAAAGAGGCACTTGCAATAATTGAAGAAGAAGATCAGCTCAAAAAATCTTTTTCGACTGTGCTTTATAGAGAAAACTGGCACAAGGGCGTTATAGGGATTGTAGCCTCACGTTGCATAGAAAAATTTTATAGGCCAACCATTATCCTGACCGAATCGAACAGCAAAGCGACGGGCAGTGCCCGGTCAGTCGTCGGTTTTGACGTCTACGAAGCCATTGCAGAGTGCGCTGACTTACTTGATCAGTACGGCGGTCATAAGTACGCCGCTGGGCTAACGATGAATTTGGATAAGGTTGAGGCCTTTAAGGAACGGTTCGAAGAGGTGGTGGCCAGAAGAATTACGCCAGAAATGCTGGAGCCAATCATTGACATCGACCTGGCGATTCCAATTGAGGGTATCAACCACAAGTTTTTCAATATATTAAGGCAAATGGCTCCTTTTGGGCCAGGCAACATGCAACCGGTGTTCGTGTCCACCAACGTAGTTGCCAAATCGGTAAAGCAGCTGAAAGAAATACACCTGAAAATGTTTTTGAGCCAGGAAGGCTCCAAGGCTTCGCTTGAAGCGATTGCTTTTGGATTTGGCGAGTACTACGATGCTATTGCTGATGGCGCACCTTTCAATGTGGCGTATACTATTGAAGAGAATGACTTTATGGGAAACAAAACCATGCAATTACACATCAAAGATTTGAAGCTTGATTAATACCTGGAAGGATCAATGAAACTAAGTGCACACAACCTGATAAAAAAGTATAAAGGAAGAAGCGTTGTCAACAATGTGTCAGTTGAGGTTTCGCAAGGAGAAATTGTCGGCTTGCTTGGTCCCAATGGTGCCGGAAAAACGACTTCCTTTTACATGATAGTAGGCCTGATAAAGCCCAACGACGGGGAAATTTTTCTGGATGACCAGAACATCACCGACCTGCCGATGTACCGGAGGGCCAAGCTTGGCATTGGTTATTTGGCACAAGAGGCCTCCGTATTCAGAAAATTAAGTGTGGAAGAAAATATCATGGCTGTTCTCGAAATGAGAAATATTCCGAAGGCTGAGCAAAAAGAAAAGCTTGAGAGCCTGCTGGAGGAATTTAGCCTCGGGCATGTGCGCAAAAACCTCGGCATGGTGCTTTCCGGTGGAGAGAGAAGAAGAACGGAGATTGCCAGGGCTTTGGCAGTTGATCCCAATTTTGTATTATTAGATGAGCCTTTTGCAGGGGTAGACCCAATCGCTGTCGAAGAGATCCAAACTATTGTGGCCCAGCTCAAGAAAAAGGATATTGGAATCCTTATCACGGACCACAATGTAAATGAAACACTGTCGATAACTGACAGGGCCTATTTGATGTTTGAAGGAAAACTGCTAAAATCAGGGACTGCTGAAGAGCTGGCTGCTGACGAACAGGTAAGAAGGGTGTACCTGGGCAAGCACTTCGAGTTAAAAAGAAAAGTTTAGTCAACAACACCAATGGAAATTCTCAATTCTATAATGACCTGGGTCATGAAAAAGCGAATCCACCAGATTGAGCTTTTCATGAAGTATCCCTTTGAGGTGCAGGAGGAGCTTTTCCAGAGGCTGATTCAGCGGGGTAAGGATACAGAATACGGCAACAAATACGGCTTTGTGGATTTTCGAAATCACGAGGACTTTCAAAAGCGGGTGCCCATTGTTTCCTATGAAGAACTGGCGCCCTATATTGACCGATTAATGAAGGGAGAGCAAAATGTGCTCTGGCCAAGTGAGGTAAAGTGGTTTGCCAAGTCGTCGGGCACTACCAATGCCCGCAGCAAATTCATCCCCGTTTCTCCGGAGGCACTTGAAGACTGCCATTTTAAGGGTGGAAAAGATCTTATTTCCATCTACGTTAACAACTACCCCGAATCCAAGCTTTTTACAGGCAAGGGCCTCACCATTGGCGGCAGCCAGCAGATCAATCAGTTCGACAAAAACGCCAATTCTTATTATGGTGACGTTTCCGCTGTCATCATCAAGAACCTTCCTCTATGGGTTCAGTTTGTGCGCACACCAAGCATGGAAATTGCGCTGATGGACGAGTGGGAAGAAAAAATTGAGATGATGGCCACCACCACTCTGGAGGAAAACGTAACCAGTATTAGTGGCGTGCCCACATGGACGGTCGTCTTACTACAGCGAATACTGGAACTAACAGGCAAAACCAATATCCTGGAGGTGTGGCCAAACCTGGAAGTCTTCTTCCACGGCGCAGTAGCTTTCCCCCCGTACAAAGACCTTTTTAAGGCGCTCATCCCCTCCGATGGCATGCGCTACATGGAAACCTACAATGCGTCCGAAGGCTTTTTTGGCATACAAGACCAAAGGAACTCCGACGAGATGCTGCTGATGCTCGACTACGGCATTTTTTATGAGTTTGTCCCTTTTGAAGAAATTGGCAACGATAACCCCAAAGCACTAACACTGGAACAGGTAGAAATCGGCGTCAACTATGCGATGATTATCACCACTAACGCTGGACTATGGAGGTACAGAATTGGTGACACGGTTAAGTTTACCTCTATCAGTCCTTTCCGGGTCAAAATCAGCGGCCGGACAAAGCACTTCATTAACGCCTTCGGCGAAGAGCTGATCATAGAGAATGCAGAAACGGCGATTACTGAAGCATGCAGGGAAACCTCGGCGGTGATCAGCAATTTTACAGCCGCCCCACGTTACCTTGAGGGTGGACAAAAGGGAGCTCATGAGTGGGTGATGGAGTTCATTAAGCCTCCACAGGACAGAACCAGGTTCATAGAGGTTTTGGACAGCACACTTCGAAAAATCAATTCAGATTACGACGCCAAACGATATAAAAGCCTTGCCCTCGAAGCGCCGGTGCTCTATGTGGTGGAAGAAGGCACTTTCTATCAGTGGATGAAAAAAAGAGGGAGGCTTGGCGGCCAAAACAAAGTGCCAAGGCTTTCCAATTCCCGGGAGTATATTGATGACCTGCTGGAAATGATGAACGTTACGGCATAAAAAAAGGGAGCCATTCGCCCCCTTTTATTGATCTGATTTCTTCGCTCATCATGAATGCCTGTCCCGGATCACCTTGCCATCGGGCGATATCACAATCAGGCGCTCCAGGTTGCCTTTTTCCAGCTGTATCTCAAACCTATCACGGTTGAACCTGCCCACAGAGATTATTTCGTTTCGATCAACCACCTTCCAATTGCCATACTGCGAGTGTATCGTTGCTTCCACTGCCTCGGGCAGTTGAGCATGCTTCTTAATTTCATTAGCCTTTTCAAACTCCCCATCGGGTTTATAGTACGCTGTGAAATCCAGGTCACTATTTTCGATGACTACTTTATACACTTTTGCCGTCAAGCTGCCCTTGCCTTCCATGTAGTGCAGGTACCACGTTTGATCCTGGAAATTGCTCGTTTCCGGAAATTCATTCTCCAGGCTTTTGAGGATTCGAATGGGCACTTCGCTCCTCTCAATTTTTGTGTTCTTGCCTATTTCAATCTGTTGGGCATTGGCCTCAACCACAATTCCAAAAGCTATAGCCACTGCGGCCAGCATTGATAACTTTTTCATTTCGATGGTTTTTTTGTGTTCTTTTCCAGGCAAGCGTGGCTGTTTGTCACGCTTTGGAATTTGAGGCCTCAAATATTTCCCAGATGAGTTTAAAACGATCCAAAAGTACGTTTCGTTCTTTCCAACGGCACTATTTTTTTTGACTAGACCAGCTTCACATAGCTGCCCAACCACTTAATGTTGTGCCAGTAGTTCTTCACCACCTTTTGGACCCGTCTATCATTGAAATGGCCATCGAAGTCGATATAAAAAATATACTTAAAATTAGAGCCCTCTTTGGCTGGCCGGCTCTCAACTTTGCAAAGATTGATCTTGGCTTTGTGGAATTCCTGCAGGAACGTAACCAAAGCTCCCGGCTTATCTTCCAGCCGTGCTAAAATGGATGTCTTGTCATTGTTGCTTGGCTCGTTAAAATGCCCCTTGCAAAGAATGATAAACCGGGTAGAGTTCTCTCCGGAATCTTCAATGTTCTCAAACAGTATCGGAAGGTCGTATTCCTTGGCAGCAATATGAGCGCAAATGGCCGCCGCACCTTTCTCTTCCTTAGCTATTTTTACAGCCGTGCTTGTAGAGTTGACCGGCACCAGCTCGACTCCTTTGTCGAAATGATCCTCGATGAACGCACTACACTGCCTGAAAGCAATGTCTTTAGAATAAATCTTCTTAATGCTTTTCAGGTTTTCTTCCTCAGTGGCAAAAGCGAAGTGGATGGCCAAAGGCAGCTCGGCAATGATGTTGAGGTCGTACCGACCAAGCAGGTCAATGGTTTCCTGCACCACGCCCTCCTGGTTATTTTCAATAGGCACTACGCCAAACCTCGCCCTATCGCTCTTAACGGTTTCAAACACCGCTTCAATGGAGTTAAGTGAGGTGTAAGTGCTCATTGCCCCATACCGGCTTTCTGCCGCCTGGTGAGTAAAACTTCCTTCCGGACCCAGGTAGGCCACTCGTTCGGGCAGCTCCAGATTTCTCGCTACTGCGAAAATCTCAAGAAAGATGGCCTCAATGGCCGCCCGGTTGAGCAAGCCTTTGTTCATTTTGTCAAGCCTGTCGATGATCGCCTTTTCTCTTTCGGGGCGGTAAATCGTGGCGTTGGTCTTTCTTTTTAAATCGCCAACCTGCTTCACCACTTCCATCCTCTGAGCTAATAAGTCCAAAATCCTGTTGTCGAGGTCATCTATCTGCTTCCGGTATTCTTCTAGTGCCATGTCCTTTGCCTTATAATTAATTCCTGATCCAACAGGTGTGCGCTGTGCGGATGTTGCCTTTATTTTGAAATGGGAACAAAAATGTACGTTTTTTTTGGGTAAAACAACATATAGCAGCTGTGTCAGTTGGCCGAAACGGCGGGCTTCGTCAAGGCATATTTCTTTTGGTTGTTGCATGCTAAAAAAGGCATTGTAATACGTCTGGTATTTCAATTGGTAAATTCTACAGCTTGCGCTAACTTTGGCCGCAAACAATTCCTGAAATGCAGAGAGATACATTGATTTTTGACCTCATCCAAAAAGAGAAGAAAAGACAAGAAGACGGCATTGAGTTGATAGCCTCTGAGAACTTTGCTTCTCCGCAGGTAATCGAGGCGATGGGTACCGTGTTAACCAACAAATATGCCGAGGGCCTCCCTGGTAAAAGGTACTATGGTGGTTGTGAAGTAGTTGATGAGATAGAAACTCTTGCGATTGAGCGTGCAAAGGAATTGTTTGGCGCCACTTGGGCCAACGTGCAACCCCACTCAGGGGCTCAGGCAAATGCCGCCGTGATGCTGGCAGTGCTTAATGCCGGTGACGCTATCCTTGGGTTTGACCTCTCGCATGGTGGGCATTTAACTCACGGATCCCCCGTCAACTTTTCAGGCAAGCTGTACCGGGCCAATTATTATGGGGTTGAAAAGGAAACCGGCGTCATCAACTATGACGTGGTAGAAGCTACAGCAAAGAAGGAAAAACCTAAGTTGATGATTTGTGGTGCCTCAGCTTACAGCAGAGACTGGGACTACCAAAGGCTCAGGGCCATTGCCGATGAAGTAGGAGCCCTATTGCTGGCAGATGTATCTCACCCTGCGGGGCTCATTGCCCGGGGTTTGCTCAACGATCCGCTTGACTATTGCCACATAGTAACCACCACCACGCACAAAACACTACGGGGCCCAAGGGGTGGCATGATCATGATGAGGGAAGATTTTGAAAATCCGTTTGGGCTGAAAACGCCTAAAGGAGACTTGAGAATGATGACTTCGCTGCTGGACGGCGGTGTTTTCCCTGGCACGCAAGGCGGCCCGCTGGAGCATGTGATTGCAGCCAAAGCGATTGCCTTTCAGGAAGCTTTGTCGGACGACTACATGAGCTATGTGCTGCAGGTACAAAAAAATGCGAAGGTAATGTCGCAGGCATTTGTCGACAAAGGCTACAAAGTGATTTCGGATGGTACCGACAACCACATGATGCTGATCGACCTGCGCCCTAAAAACTTGAGCGGCAAGCAGGCTGAAAATGGCCTTATAAAAGCAGATATTACCATCAACAAAAATATGGTTCCCTTCGACGACAAGTCTCCGTTTGTAACCTCGGGCATGAGGCTCGGAACTGCGGCCATGACCACAAGAGGACTCAAAGAAAATGACATGCTGAAAATCGCCGAGCTGGTGGACGACGCATTGATGAACCATGAAAATGAGTCCAAACTTTCCGCTATCAAGAAGGAGGTAAATAGCTGGATGAGCAACTTCCCACTTTACAAATAATTAAACTATACCGGCCGTGGCGGAGAGTGAAGAGAAAGAAATGTCGTTTATCGACCACCTGGAAGAGCTCAGGTGGCATCTGGTACGTTCAGTAGCATCAGTATTGGTTTTTTCCGTGGCCGCCTTTGTTTCCAAGGGCTTCATCTTTGGAGTCCTTATTCTTGGCCCATCCAAAACAGACTTCTGGTCGTACAGAATGCTTTGCAAGCTCTCAGAAGTCGTTGGAATAGATGCGCTATGCATCAACGAGCTTCCTTTCATTATCCAAAGCCGACAGCTTACCGGGCAGTTCACCATGCACATCACTTCCTCACTGGTGGTGGGGCTTATTTGTGCCTTCCCTTATGCCTTTTGGGAAATTTGGCGTTTTGTAGCGCCTGGACTTTACTCACATGAAAGAAATTTGACCCGTGGGGCTACCTTTTTCGTGAGCTTCCTTTTCATGATTGGTGTGCTGTTTGGCTACTTTATAGTAACGCCAGTGTCAGTGTACTTCCTGGCCAACTATCAGCTGGATCCATCCATTCTCAACGAGTTTGATATTATCTCTTATGTTTCCACGGTAGTGACGTTGGTACTGTCAAGCGGGCTGATTTTCCAGCTTCCGATTGTGATGTACTTTCTAACGAAGGCCGGAATTGTAACACCGGAATTCCTGATCACCTACAGAAAACACGCTATTGTCGTTATTTTCATTGTTGGCGCTGTGATTACTCCACCAGACCCTTTTAGCCAAATGCTTGTTTCGCTGCCAATCGTTGGTCTTTATGAAGTGAGTATCTATATTTCTAAGAGAATCAAACGCAGAGAAGCGAGAGAAGAAGCAAAAGAAGCGCTAAAACGAAACCCGAAATCATGAGCTTAAAAATTGCCCTGGGAGCTGATCATGCTGGCTTCGGTTACAAAGAAAAGATACTTGCCTTTTTGCAACGTGAAGGTCACCTAGTAAAGGACTTTGGCACCCACAGTGCTGATTCGATAGACTATGCGGACTTCGCTCATCCTGTAGCCACATCCGTCGAAAGTCATGAATCTGATTTTGGTATCCTTATTTGTGGCAGTGGCAATGGTGTGGCCATGACAGCCAATAAACACCAGCAAATACGAGCGGCCCTTTGCTGGAAAGAAGAACTAGCTGCGCTCGCCAGACAGCACAACAATGCCAACGTACTGTGCATGCCGGAGCGATTTGTCGACTATGAAGAAGCTGAGAAAATGGTCAGGGCTTTTCTTTCGGTTAAATTCGAGGGAGGGAGACACGAACGAAGGGTGGGCAAAATAAGCTGTTGATTACTCCCTTCTTATGTAGAAGTTCGTCCCCTCCACGCTCTCATATCTTTCGCCTATAGCAGGTGCCCGATTTATTAACTTAGGCATCAGGCCTTCGAGGTCTACGATTACTTCCGGCTGGAGCTGATTGATATTGTTGAATACATTTTCAACATTGCTGTAAAAATCGAGTTGTGTTACCTCCTCCTCGCTCAGGTCCCAGTTCAGGTATTTACTGCCCAATGCGGCGCTTTCGTAATAGCTTTCGTTATCGCCTATTACCCATATTTTCTTGCCTGAGTAGCTGGCTGGCAACAACTCCTTTTGAGCGAAATATGCATCGTAAGTAATTGTCTCACTGAGCCTGGCAGGCAGTCTAAACATTGCATAGCTCCAACCGAGCACCAAAACAAAAACCAAAGTAGTAAATATTTCAGCCCAAATTCTTCGCCTCATTTCCAATATATAGTGAGCGGTAAAAAAGGCCAGTGGGGGCACAAAAATCAGGAGCAGCTGCGGAACGATTTGGTTTGAAATAGCCAGCGTGATGAACCCGGCAATAATGTTGATGAACATGACCTGCTGAAACTTTACCTGATAGTTGGCAAATCTCGCTTTGGTATAAATCCGAAATAGAGAAACCACAAGAATCAGCAATGAGGATCCGCCGATGACCAAAAGCTGAAAAGAAGACATCAGGTAATGTTTCCTCGTTCTCCAAAGTCCTTTCATAAACTGCGTGTGGAACTCATCCACAGCATCGAGCCAATAGTAGTAAGCATAGCTGACAGAAATCACCACCGAAAAGCCAAAAAAGAGCAGGATGTACCGCCGTGGTATGGATCCCGTAAAAAGGGCCAGCGACAACGCCGTGGTAAAAAGGAAGGGAAGAAGTGGTAGATAGAATAGCACAGCGACTCCCAGATAAAGCCCTGTGTACAGAAAAAGCTCGTCCCGGGTATTGTTGTCTATGCGCCGGAAAATATTGTTGATCGCTAACAAGATAAAGGTGGTGCTGAACAGAATCGGCGACAGCGTGATGAAGTCGAACGAAAGGTTCATGTACATCATGTAAAACAAGGCAGGCACATAGGTGTTTTCCTTGTAGGCCTTGTTCCGCAGCAGTACCTGGTTGAATAGTCCCGCCTGAATAATCACCAGCAAAGCAGAGATGACGTAATAAGGCCAGCGGGAATCGCCAAAAAGGTAGAAGATCACCTGATACATGACGCCTGAAAGCGGTCCGATGTCGTCCCAAATATCGAGATAAAGGTGACCGCCCTGAGCCATTGCTTCCCCAACAAGCCGCCAGTGCAGCTCCGGCAACGTGAGTGGAATTCCCCAAATGTAAAATGGTAGCCTTACCAGCACCAAAAGTAGCAGCACAAAAATGAGGCGGTAAGGGTCGTTTATTCTAAAAAAAGATAGCAACGGATTTTCTCAAGGTTATTGTCTTGCCACGAAAATACGTGTTATAACGCCGATTGTGCAAAATAATGCGGATATTTGCCATCTTATGGAGAGCACCAGACAACAAAAATACGCCCGTTTAATACAGAAAGAATTAGGGGAAATTTTCCAGCGTGACACAAAACACATGTTTGGAAAGGCCTTTATCACCATTACGCTGGTGAAAATGAGCCCAGACCTCGGCTTTGCCAAAGTGTACCTCAGCATATTCATGGCAGAGGACAGAAACGAAATGCTGGCACAGATCAACGAGCGCAAGAGCCAGGTTCGGAAGCTGCTTGGCCAAAGGATCGGCAAGCAGGTAAGAATAATTCCTGAAATTGCTTTCTTTATTGATGACACTGAGGATCATGCTCACAAAATGGATAGTTTGATCAACAGCCTTGATATTCCACCGGCGGACGAAACTGACGATACAGAAGATTAACGAACTACTACTTTGAATCTACCTCTATTCATCGCCAGGAAGTATTTCGTCTCCAAGAAAAAGAAGAATTTCATCAATATCATCTCCATTATTTCTATGGTGGGGGTGGCCGTTGGCACCATGGCATTGATCATCGGGCTGTCATTTTTCAATGGGTTGGAGGATATTCTCAGAAACCTGTACGGCACATTCGACTCACAGATAAAAGTAGAGGCTTCAAAGGGGAAAAGTTTTGTAGCTAACAAAAGCCTGATCGATTCAATAGCGGCCGTTCCGGGTGTGTCGACAGTGTCGGAAGTAATCGAAGACTTTGTGCTCATTTCCTACAACGACACCGACATGGTGGCCAAAATAAAGGGGGTTAGCGACAATTTCATCAGTAACCACCGCTTTGATGAGCACCTTGTTCAGGGCGAACTCCTGCTTAAAAAAGACAACGCTCCAAGGGCTATCATTGGCCGTGGTATTCAGTACGCACTTTCTATTTCAGCCAACAACGATTTCCTGGCATTACAACTTCATTATCCAAAAAATGTAAACCCGGGCTCGTTGAGCCCATCCAGCTATTTCAACAAGCAAAGCATTATGCCGGGTGGCTTTTTTGCCATTGAGAAGCAGTACGACGAGACCTACATCTTCGTCCCACTTGATTTCGCTGTTGCCCTAACAGAATTTGGCAACAAACGAACAAGCCTGGAGCTACAACTGAAGGAGGGTTTCACACCAGAAACTGTGAAGCCGGCCTTACAAAAACTACTTGGCAACCAATTCAAAATCCAAACTTCAGAAGAGCAACACTCCGATCTGTTTAAAATACTGAAGTGGGAGAAGTTTTTCGTTTTTCTGACCTTCTCGTTTATTGTGGCTATTGCCTCATTTAACATCTTCTTCTCGCTTTCCATGCTGGCCCTTGAAAAGAAAAGGGATGTGGCGATCCTCTATGCGCTTGGTGCCACAGATAAGCTCATCAGGAGAATTTTCGTGTCGGAAGGTGCACTTATCGGACTTATCGGCGCCTCTATTGGCCTCGTTCTCGGACTTACTTTAAGTTATCTCCAGCAGCAGTTTGGAGTCGTTTCTTTGGGTATGCAAAGCTCTATTGTAGACGCCTATCCTGTGCTCATCGATCCCCTGGACGTTGCCGTTACTGCTGTGCTTTCTATCCTGGTCACCTTGCTTGCCTCCTACAGACCCGCCTACCTGGCCAGCAAATCAAAGTTTATCGCTGACTTGTGAACCCATCAGCGGTTCATTTTTGCCGTATATAAAATGAATCGCTCCCGGGTGCTTCACCAATAAAGCTATCAATGTTTTAGTTTTCAACTGATTGGGGAAACTTCATTGATTTTAGAGTCAAACAGATTACAGAATTTTGATGCTTATTTGACCGATAATGGTTAGTTTTCAGGTTTGAAAATTTTTTGAATCTATTAATGAACGTTTCACCAGCAAAACCATTCAAATTAATTTATTCTCTGTTCCAGCACGAGTACCTCGGCTATTTGGTGGAATCGTTCGTGGTACAAGTAGATGAAAAAGGCAGGCTTTCTTTGGCTTCTCAAAATATTTCCTTCAAGAACGCACAGGAGTTTGCTGCCGGGCTGGACGAAGTCGATTACGAACTCATAAAGACGATGGACTCGATGCAGCAGGATGCGGTGGTGAGTCACTTTCATAAAAAAAAGATCAAGCCGGCTGAGTTCTTTTTGAAAACCTACGACACCGAAAAGGGAAACAAGCTACTACAGCAGGAAATTGAGCAGTACCTGGAACGAAGGAGAGGAAAACTACTGCCTTTGATGGTGAACAAGGAGGTGTACGAAATGGGGCGAGATGGTGACCCTGCCTGGAAAAAGCTGGAATGGCAGGAGGAACCGGCAACTGTTCTCTTCCACTTTAGGCGGAATGAAGAAAACACGCACTATTTCCCAACTTTAAAATTGAACGGCGAAAAGCTTGAGTTCAACAACAAGGGGGCCTACATAGTTAGCAAAAAACCGGCCTGGATGGTGATGGACAATATGCTGTTCACCTTCAAAAAAGAAGTAGACGGCCATAAACTAATGCCGTTTTTGAACAAGAAATTTATTGTGATCCCCAAGTCGGTCGAGGACACTTACTACAGGAAGTTCGTCGCTCCGCTCGTTGCAGCTTTTGACGTATACGCCAAAGGCTTTACCATCAACACCGTTAGCTTCCCCCCAAAGGCTGTTATCACTTTTTCTGAGCTTGCGTCAACAAAAGAGCTATCACTCTTTTCCGACGAGGGCAATGTGGCTGTGGCTGGTGACCCCAACGATGAAAAAATGCTATTTGAGCTCGTCTTTCAATACGGCCCGTACAAATTCAAAGCTGAAAATCTGACTGAAGTGAGTGTGTCGGTAGAGCAAAACGGAGACGACTACACATTTCACAGGGTCAACCGTGACCTGACGAGAGAACGGGAAATTATTGCCCTATTGAAAGAGTCGGGGCTGGAGTTGAAGCATGCAAAGGCCACCCTGAACAAAGGGGAAGCGTTCAGCTGGATGTCTTTTACCGCTCCTAAGCTGGCAGAGCTTGGGGTCAAGCTTCAGCAAAACCAAAAGGGAGACAAGCGGTACTTTATCGGTACTTCGCAAATCTCGATTGAGGTAAGAGAAAACATTGACTGGTTCGACATTTTTGCCACGGTTCGGTTCGGTGAGTTTGAAATACCGTTTCAAACCATCAGAAAGCATATCATTCGGAAACAAAGGGAAATTACGCTACCCAATGGGGAAATCGCCGTCATCCCTGAAGCCTGGTTCACGGAATATTCAGAGCTTTTCAATTTTGCCGAAGATGGCAAAGCTGACGGAAGTGCCGTTTCACTCAAAAAACATCACCTGGCGCTGGTTAAGGAATTGAGCAATAGCGACCTGGCTACCGTTACACTCAGCAGAAAACTGGAGAAGTTGCGGGGCTTTGAGGAGATCGAAGACTTCCCGGCCCCATTGCATTTTAAGGGTACGCTAAGGCCCTACCAGAAAGCTGGGTTCAATTGGCTAAGGTTCCTCAACAGCTACAACTTTGGCGGCTGCCTGGCAGACGACATGGGCCTGGGCAAAACCGTGCAGACGCTCGCAATGCTTCAAGCCGTGAAAGAAGAACAAAACGGCAACACCGGCACCAGCTTGCTTGTCATGCCCACATCGCTTATCTACAATTGGGAAAAAGAAGCAATAAAGTTTACTCCTGGCCTCAAAGTGCTGAACTACACAGGCACACAAAGAGAGAAAGATGTCACCAAATTTGCCGACTACGACCTGGTGCTCACCAGCTACGGCATAGTGCGGCTTGACATCGACTTGCTGGAAAAGTTTTACTTCAATTACATTATACTTGATGAGTCTCAAGCCATTAAGAACCCTTCTTCCAACATTGCCAAGTCGGTGAAGAAACTTCGATCGAAGCACAAACTTATTCTGACAGGAACGCCGGTCGAAAACACCACGCTGGACTTGTGGTCGCAAATGAGCTTTATCAATCCTGGACTTTTGGGAAATCAGGCTTTTTTCAAAAATGAGTTTCTTAACCCGATTGAAAAAAAGAACGACGAAAAGAAGGTTCAGAAGCTTTACGCCATTATAAAACCGTTTATCCTGCGGAGGAAGAAAAACCAGGTAGCTACTGAGCTGCCTGAGAAAGTTGAAAATGTTCAGTATTGCACCATGACTGCCATGCAGGAAGAGGAGTATGAAACAGCCAAGTCGCTGTTCAGAAACAAAATCATGGATCAGATAGAAACGGATGGCGTCAACAAGTCGCACATGATTTTGCTACAGGGCCTGACAAAGCTCCGGCAGATAGCCAACCACCCCAAGCTAGTTGATCCCGACTATGGTGGCGACTCAGGAAAGATGGAGGACGTGACCCACATGCTGGCAACAGCTGTCGGCAAAGATCACAAAATCCTGGTTTTTAGCCAGTTTGTGAAGCATTTGGCTTTGCTGGAAAATTACCTGAAGGAAAACAGAATTACCTATTGCTATCTCGACGGCTCCACCAAAGACCGCCAGGCACAGGTAGAGAAGTTTCAAAATGATCCGTCTATTAAGGTGTTCCTAATATCTCTGAAAGCAGGAGGTTTAGGCCTCAACTTAACCAAGGCCGACTACGTGTTCCTCCTCGACCCCTGGTGGAACCCGGCCGTGGAGGCACAGGCTGTGGACAGAGCGCACAGAATTGGGCAGGAAAACAAGGTTTTTACCTACAAATTCATCACGAAGAACACTGTAGAGGAGAAAATATTGGCGCTTCAGCAGTCAAAAATGAAGCTGGCTACGGAATTAATTAGCACCGAAGAGAGTTTTGTAAAAAATCTTTCGAAAGAAGATATCCAGAATCTATTAACCTAAAAACCACTAGTAATGACTGATCAGGAAAAAACCACCGTTGAAGGCGAAATCGCAACACTGGAAGGCAAGCTTACCGGCGACATGTTTCAAGACATGGAGATCAGGGATAAAATCCACAACCTCAAAATGACACTTGAAGGAGTTCGCCCGAGCAACTCGGAGTTTGAGTGCGTGGGCTGTGGGAGCTAATGAATACCCTTCGGTAATATTTTCTGACCTGCCCCTCCGCAACCGCTAGCCAGAAGCTAAAAGAGAGACGGCAGGTTAGGTTTGAACTTCCCACCTAAAAATTTATCAGCCACCAGCAACACAGCGATGGCCGTGGCAATAACCACGAACTGAATAAGCGCTGGATTGTCGATTGTTTCGAGCATGGGAGCAAAGTCGAACGCTGGGAGTTCAGGAAGATAATTGGGCTTTACAGATGGGCTCTGTACCGTTTCCTGGAATAAAGGCAGTATGCTCAGTACACCAGCAAACATTGCTGCAAAAATCCCCAGTGCCATCCAAAGAAGGCGATTGCTTTTACCGGCCCTGGCCTTTCCAGCCGCTATCCTATTCATGATGCCATCGGTGAAAAACACATCATCGAGCTCTATCATCTTATGCCTGACCATAAGCTTGTCGGCATTTTGCATGCTTATCAACTGCTTTTGCAAAACGCTGTCCTTGCTTATTTGCTTCTCCAGCTCTTTCCTCTCAGCGGCTGGAAGTTTATTTTCTAAATAGTCGAATAATCTTTGTTCCATGTTTTCCATTGCCTTTTCTTTTTAGGTCAATGAGGTTATTTCCTCCTGCAAGCACTTGCCCAACCATTCGGCCAGCTTTTTTCGTGCCCTGAAAATTTTTACTTTAACATTGTTGGGAGCAAACCCAGTAATTTTTTCAATCTCCTCCAGCGTCAGTTCCTGAAAGTAATATAGTGTAATCAAAAACGCATCATCCTCAGGCAGCCTTTCAATCGCCCTATTGATCCAGGCCCTCCTTTCCTTTTGCGACAACAGCTCACTGGAGTTCATGCCGTCCGCATCCAAAACGCCCGAAGCCTTCTCAATATCTGTTTCAGGTAGTCTTTTTTTTCTCTTTTTACTTATAGCGGTGTTAAAAACAATTCTATAAAGCCATGTGCTGAATTTAGCGTCGCCTTTGAACGATGAAATATTGTTGTAGGCTTTAATAAAAGAGTCCTGTGCCACCTCCTGAGCATCTTCATGTGAGCACACCACCCTGAGAGCAAGCGTGTAAACATAGCTTTTGTGCCTGTCTACCAAATGGCGAAAGTAAGCAGACTCGCCCTTTTTGATAAAGGTGATTAGCTCCTCTTCTGTATAACTAGTTTCTGACACCGCCCCTATGACGCATCTTTGAGCACAGAAGTTACCGAAAAAAAATAATAAGTTTTCATTTGTAACCGCTGCCAATAGTGGGGCGTCATAGGGACAAATCAAAACTTAAAATAATATGCACGGACCGGAAGTATTAATCCCATTAGCGTTGTTTACCTCCATTGCTATCACCATCATCTTTTGGAGGAAGTTTCTAAACGACGAGCGACTAGCCGCCATTGAAAAAGGCGCCGACCCCAATATTTTCAGAGGGAAGTCAACCAATAGCATTGCGCTTAAATTTGGCCTATTGTTTATTGGTGTAGGCTGCGGAATCTTATTTGGGGGGCTTATTGAAGGCTTCTTCAGAGACGAAGAGGTAGCCTATTTTTCCATGATTTTTATCTTTGGAGGAGCCGGACTTTTTATCTCACACAAAATGGAGCAGAAGGAGAACCAATAGTATCTATTGGTTCCTTTTCTTGTTTACCTTGAAGTCGAAAACGTCTTCTCGTTTGTAATGACCCGTTACATCAAGGGTCATTTTTTCCTTTATAGCCTCCCGCAGGGGCAACTCTACCTCAATCGTAGTTTCCAAATCGAAAATAGGCTCCCGGATGTGAAATCCATCAGGCCCCACCACACAACTCCCACCTTTCAGGAGCAAGCTTTCGGGGTTGGCTTTTAACTCTTCGGGAAGCTCAAAGGCTGGGGGGATATCTTTCGCTCTCAGTATCTGCCCAACCGCCAGCACAAAACACCGGCCCTCAAAAGCGTATTGACGGCTTGCTACCTGATGCATTTCGTGTACCGTGGGCCACAAAGCAATGTGAACCTGCTCGCCTGTTTCGTGCATGGCTTGCCTGGCAAGCGGCATCCAATGCTCCCAGCAAATGAGCCCGCCTACTCTTGCACCAGCCACTTCCGCTGACCGCAATCCGTTTCCATCACCGACACCATAGATCAATTTTTCCGTGAAAGTTGGCATCAGCTTTCGGTGGTGCACCACCAGCTCACCCGCCGGGCTAATAATAGCCATTGAATTATACAACGTACCATTGGCGCTTCCGCTACCGGTTTTCTCATTGATTCCGATACATACAGCTATACCGAGGTCGGACGCAGCCTGTTGCAAAGCGGTCATTTCAGGCCCGTCGATCACTATCGCATTTTCATGGGTTTTTGCGAAAACCTCTTTTGTTGGCTCGTGGTTCCACAGCGCAGCACCTGGGCAATAGTCGAGCCAGGCTGGGTAGCCACTTAGCCAGCTTTCTCCAAAAACGGCCAGCGCATTTCCACCGCTGGCCGCCTCTTTTATCAGCACAAGGGCTTTTTCCAAACTCCGCTTCTTGTTAAGATACTCGGGGGCGTGTTGAATAATGGCTACTTTCATTTGACCACTGTCAGTTAAAAAAGCTATCGTTGAGGGGGTAGCCCAAAAGCACCTCGTCGTAGATCAGGTCGGCACTACCTTCTTCAGTGTCCATCACAAACACCGCCGGTACTTTCACTCCTCCCAGGTCCATGTATCTGAGGTACTTGATTTCCTGCACGTCTTTTTTTGACGACTTTGACACACTGACAATTCTTTCCAGCACTATTTCGTAGGTTCCTTTATCAACTAAAAACTCCAATTGTGATTCTTCGGTGCCAGTTGCGAGCTTGTAAAATTCCCTGTTATTCCATTTTTCGGAGGACAAACTGAATTGACCATTTCCTGCCTCCCGCAAAGGCGACGTCGACCTAAGCATCCAAAGCAGGTCGAATGATTCCTTTCCCTCCAACTCCGTAGTAACACCACCCTGCCTGCTGACGGCCCTTCCATTGGCATAGGTGTCCGTCCACTTCACTCTGCCCTGTGTCCACTCAATCTTTACCTTATCCGGAAACTTAAGATAGGCCACAAAGGTGACCGGCTCCATGGTAAGCGGGACGTAGCGGCCCTTGATGCAAGCAGTGCGAAGCTGCTGAAGACTTGCCTCCCCAATCATGCCAAAATGTTTTTCAACTACCTGATTTTGTGCGAACAGCGTGGTGTGGACAAGGAAAATCAAGGTCAATACAAACCCCGCCGCAACAGGCCTGAGAAGATTTTCATGCGCAAAAAGAAGTTTTCTCATAGTTATATGTCAAAAGTAGCAAAAACCAAACACTTCATGCTGTTGCTTTAATCATATATAATATTGAATTAGTCCAATACAAAGCCCGAATAGTGACCATTTGACCGCATAGAGGACTTCCTTTTCGATTGAATTGCAGAAAAAAACATACATGTAAGGGGCAGCGACAGCTTCCGAAAACTGAGAGATGCCTACCCTTTAATTTTGAATCATACTTTACTCTCTCTGGTTATGTTAGTTGAAATTTTAAACGGTTACGAGAAAAAGGGCCCAATGGCTGCGAAGGATTCAAAGGCCTTTGTAACCACCAATATTATCAATTACTTCTTTGGAGCACTTAACGCTATCGTGGCGTTTTCACTATTCCGCAGCTACAACATCGATGCACCTTTTACCTTTGCTCTGATCAGCCTCACCCACTTTTCTCTTACACTATATACCAATAGTCATAAAGGTTTCTGGAAGAGATACTGTACACTGGCCAACGCCAGTTTATTCGTAATACTCCTGGGGTATGCTTTTGAGGACGTGCTGCTAGTCCAAATATTATTCTTTATTCTACTGACAGGGATATCAGCTCTACTGTTCGGAAACAGACAAAAAAAGTCACTAGTACTTTGGTTCTCCATCCCATTTCTACTTCTGGTCTTTACGTCCATTGCTACCCTGATCGTCGGCAATTACGCCGCAACTCAGTTGCCTTTGAAGGTTACACTTGCGGCCCTGGCTGTCGTCGCTATTGTAATTGGACTTGGGTCAACTATACTAAAGGTGCGTCAGATACAGTCAGTTCTGGATGCTCTCTTAAAACATTCTTCCAAAGATCTAAATTCTCTCTCAAGTCTTTCTAATGCCAACCTGCAGCTTATAAAAGAAGGCATTAGTCAAAAGGAGGGAGTCTATAAGCTGCTCGCAACTTATTCAAAAGATATCATTCTACTTTGCACAAAAGAGGGGAACATATCCTACGTATCACCGGCTATAGAGACGATACTTGGTTATCAGCCTGCCGACGTTGTGGGTCAGAACATCATACACTTTGTTGACCCTAAATCGGCACCACAAATCGGAGAGGGTACAAATAACGACTTCTCTGTGAGAACCAAAAACGGCAACTACGTGTGGTTAGAGGCTACAGTACAAAAAATACACAATGAAGAAGGGCAACACATTCAAACTCAGGCCATTCTCAGAGACGTGACGGAACAAAAGTGGTTAAACGAGGTGCTAAAGCAAACCACTCAATTGGCCCGCATCGGGGGTTGGGAAACCGACGTAGTGTCGGGAAGAAGTACATATACAGATAGTTTGGCTGAGTTGCTAGGGTTTAAAAGCGGTGGAATTCCGGCCCTCGGCGAAATTCTGAAGAAGTTTAGTAAAACCTCCGCGGAAAAAATTGGTAGTGCTTATGCGCAGGTTTTCGAAACAAATGTTGGCTTTGATATAGAGGCTGAACTAGATGCTACCGGGAGCGATACAAACTGGGTGAGGATTGTAGTTGAGCCAAAAACTGAAAACGGCCAACTGCACAAAGTTATTGGCAGCCTTATCGACATTACGGAAAGGAAGAAAAACGAACAAGCTCTTAGCGAGTTGGCCATGGTGGCGCAATATTCAAGCTCAGGCACCATCATAAGCGACAAGAACGGGTTGGTGGAATGGGTCAATGATGCTTTCATCAAAATGTCCGGTTACAACCTCGACGAAATTAAAGGAAAAAGGCCAGCCACGGTTCTTCAGGGGTCGGATTCGGACGTGCAGGTTAGAAAGGCCATGTGTGAGGCACTTGACTCAGGCACTAGCTTCAGAGGAGAAATAATCAGTTACAACAAGCAGGGCGAGGCCTACTGGGTTGAAACACAAATAAACCCTGTGTTCGGTCAGAATGGCGAACTCATCAAATTCATCTCCATTGAAAACAATGTGAGTGAAAGAAAAGCTGCAGAAAGCCAATTAATAGAGGCAAAGAAAAATGCAGAAGAAGGTTCGGTAGCCAAGGAAAGATTCTTGTCTACCATGACCCACGAAATACGGACTCCATTGAACGCTGTGATAGGCATGAGTAAAATTCTCATGGACGAAGATCCACGCAAAGATCAGCTTGAGCTACTACAGACACTCCACTACTCCGCTGAAAACCTGCTTACCCTGATCAACGACATACTTGATTTTTCAAAAATCTCTTCGGAAAACATTCAGTTTGAAAACATCCCCTTCAAGTTCAATGAAGAAATAAACAAGGCGGTTCATTCGATGAAGTTTAAAGTGCAGGAACGAGGTAACACCATTGAATTTGATGGGGATTCGAAACTCCCCACGCTCCTCGAAGGCGACCTTCACAGGATTGTTCAGGTGCTCAATAACCTCATAGGCAATGCCACCAAGTTTACTGAAAAAGGAAAGATTAAAGTAGCCACAAAGCTGCTTCGTCAAGACAACAACAAATTTTGGATCAGGTTCTCAGTGGCCGACAATGGCATTGGGCTGAGCAAAGACAAGCTTCAAATCATCTTTGAAAAGTTCAGCCAGGCTGATGCCTCGACTTCAAGAAAGTATGGTGGAACGGGCCTCGGCCTGGCCATTTGCAAAATGATAGTAGAACAGCAAGGCGGCAAAATATGGGTTGAAAGCAAAAACAATCAAGGCTCAACTTTCTACTTCGATATCCCTTTAAAAACCACAAATCAAGCAATTAAAAGTGACCAGCATATGACACATCTACTTGAATCCCTGGAAGAAATCCGTGTACTTACAGTTGATGATAATCAGATCAACCAATTAGTACTCGATCGTTTTTTGAAAAAATGGAATGTAAGCTTCAAACAAGCCAGCAATGGTAAAGAAGCCATTGAACTGGCAAACAAGGAGAAGTTTGATATTGTTCTTATGGATCTTGAAATGCCTGTTATCGATGGGTACCAGGCAAGTAGAGAAATCAGAGAAACAAGTAATTTCAACAGCGACACCCCTATCATTGCCCTGACCGCCTCTACGAGAAAGGAAGTCGAAGGAAATGTATATGCTGCTGGCATGAATGACGTGATGATGAAGCCCTTCAACCCCAGTCACTTGCATCAATTGCTGATGGACTACACCATGCCGGTCCGGACTTTACATCACGTGGCATAACAAGAAAGACCACGCTGTGTGGTCTTTCTTGATGATTATGTCTAATAGAACCCTATGCCTGTTCAGTATGCAAACAGGTAAAGACGGTCAGTTTCCTATTTTTTCTGAATCCTCCATGTCTCAGTGAAGCTTCCTGCTTCATCAGAAATAACCAGAATATACATTCCCGGTGTAAGTCCAGATATATCCATTGCTGTTCTTTGAGGCCCTTGGCTATATGGAAGGGCCTGTAACATCAACTCTCTTCCGGTCACATCCGTCACCCTCATGTTAAGACTTTCGACCTTTCTTCTTACGAAATAGTCGAGATTGATGATGTCATCACCTGGGTTAGGATATACGTTGAGATCACGAAGGAATGGAGCTGCAATCCCTTTTACGGATACCTTGTCAACTACAATTCCTTCGGGGGTCACAAGTGCAGCCACCGAAATCTCGTTGAAATCCGTCTGTGTGCCTAGTGTTAGCAAAATATCAGAACTCTGATCCATTGGAACACCCGGGTACTGAATATTGATCAAATATGTATCGTCAGTCAGTGTGCCAAAACTAAAATTCCCTTCTTCATCTGTCACAGTATACGCTACAAAATCATAGTCGAACTCATTACCCTTTGCCCTGAACCGCTGGCGGCTCAAGCTTACCCCAGCCCCGGCCACACGCTTTCTGTCAAGAATTCGAGCTTCCTCATCGGGAATCGTATTGTCAGGTAAATCCGATTCAAGTGACCCGCCAATCACACCATCACCATTTAGGGGTGGAGGGGTGCCTAACAGAGAAATGGCTAAGCCAGCAACCGGATTCCTTACTCTTAATGTATCTGCTTGTATCCAGTCTATGGTGCTTGAATAATAGGTTTGCAGAGCGTCGGGGAACAACTCTAAATCCGGCTTGGCGATAATGATGTAATCACCAAGCACAATTTTTTCAGCTATAAACGCCCCCTCAGGCGACACTTGTGCTGCTGCGATGGAGTCGTAGGGGCCGTCTTTGATCTTGTATATGATAGCGACGCCGCTGGTCAATGGGCTTTGATCGAAAGCTGAGTTGATCGAACCAGAAATCGTTGTTGTGGCCAGCACGTTCTGATTTCTGTTTCTAATGCTGAAATCAGGCACTTTCGGGCTCTTCACCTCGACGAAATATGACCCCATTTTATCGTAGTTAACATTGTCGATAATGTGGAATCGCTTTGTTGCACCTTCAATAGGCTGGTCGTTAAAGTACCACTGATAGCTGTTGGTAAGACCGCTGACCTCAATCGCAACCTTGTGAGCCTGCCCGACAGGGACACTGTCGTATCGGGTTTCACCAAACCTCCGCTGCGGACTGAATAAGAACTTCTCGCCAAGGGCAGCCAGATTGGTTTCGATGCTGACAAAACCGAGTCTGTTTCTTGTAAGGTTGACAGTGGTTAGGCTATCCAGTCGTTTCAGGTCAGGAAGGAACCTGATCTGGTTGTCTATCGCCGGGTCGAACGAAGGAGCTGAGTTAGAAAGATTAATAACGGCTAGCTCGCCAATGTCTCTGATGGCAGCTGGCATAGGGCCAACCATGCGGTTATTTGGCAAATTAAGCTGGCTCACTCTTCCATTCTTGAGCGTTACCCCGCCCCAGGTAGACAACTCTCCCTGGAGCCAATTGGTCTTATTTATCCAGTTAGGGCCGTTGGTTCCCTCATAGATTGCCACAAGCGCCAGACTATCCCTTTTTCGTGATGAAATCTTCAGCACGTACTCATCTGTGTCCAGCACAAGGTCGGGCACTGATGCATTGGCTACCCGGGCAAAGTAGGTGCCTTCATCGTTCTCTGTCGTACTTGCTATAAAATAGTCTTGTTCTACAGCACCAGCAATCTCCGCATCATCTTTGAACCACTGGTAGCTGTTCGTGGAGCCTCCCATTTCTAACTCAAACAGGAACGGATCACCTGCACTATGCAACGTATCGAGAGGAAGCCCAAACCTTCCCTGCGGGCTGTACACAAAGCCATTTACTGCCAGGTTTGGCTCTATGGATCCAAAGCCTACCTTGTTATTTGAGATATTTAGCGTGTCGAGGCTGGCCAACCCAGTGAGGTTTGGCACGAACGTGAATTGGTTCTGCTGCAAAATAAGAATCTGTAGGCTGTCCATGGTGGCCACTCCAGCTGGCACCGAACCTTCAAGCTGATTGTCGAAGAGGTAGAGCGATTTCAAGCTCTTAAGCTTTGCAATCGAGTCGGGCAATGGACCTGTGAGCTTGTTCTGATGCAGATACAGCGCCTCCAGGGCGGCCATATTACCAATTTCTGCCGGTATCGATCCATCAAACTGATTAGCATCAAGCGCAAGAACCTTCAGTTTATTGAGGTTCCCAATCGAAGGTGGAATAATTCCTTCCAATTGGTTGCCCATCACTCCAAAAATAGACTCCAGTTTGGTGAGGTTGCCAATTGATGCTGGCAGGCCACCTATCAGCTGATTTCGCCCCAAATCGAGTGCGCTGAGTGACTGAAGCAGACCGATATCATCCGGAATCTCGCCGCCTATTCGGTTGTCATTCAGGTACAGCATTCCGAGCCTTTTCATCCCCGTAATGCTTGAAGGAATTGTTCCGGTCAATTGGTTGGCTCCAAGGTTCAATATACGCAGGGAATCCATGGCAAATAGCTCGGCGGGCAGCTCCCCTATCAAATTGTTTCCGGGAAGATCGATTTCTACCACTCTGCCATTAGAGGTCTTTATGCCATGCCAGAAACCAACAGGTAACGCTGATTTCCAGTTAGTTTTGTTTGTCCAGGTATCGCCGCCAGTGGTGTCATACAACTTAACTATGGCCGCCCGATCCGATGAGTCCATTTGGCTGGCTGTTTTGAAAAAGCGCAAATTAAGCCAATCACCACTTGCGGTTTTGTACTCCATCCACAATGTATCGGGCGCATAAACAACGGAGGACACAGATGCCAAAATTCCGGTAGGGTCCGTCAGGGAGGCTTTTGATGCCACGTTGCATACCCTGCTTAGTGTGTCAATAACCGCCGCCGAGCCGAAATACTTCTTGTAGTAGCCGCCCGTTAATCCATTAATGATGTAGGTGCCAGGCCCTGTTGAATAAATGGCCGCATATGACTCCTCATTTGGAATGATTACCCCGTCTCTTTTTCTTGCACCATACTTCACCAGATAATCTCCATCCGATAAAGGAAGTGCCCCACAGGACATTGTCACATTCACGGAAGCTGACACGGCAGACTGGCTAACACTTTGACCGTAGGCAATCACCCTCACATTGTAAACACTGTCAGGCAAAAGGTTTTTTACTAGCACCTGTGATGTATCGGAGGGTACCACCTTGATATTTGAAAAAGCAGTTGCACCTGAAAGTTTGGCCTGCACAAGGTACGAAGAGGCATCAACCACTGGCGTCCACTCGATATAGGCAGACGTGGTATTTGCGGCCACAGCCCTGCTGATTGCAGGAGCTAGTGGCGTAGCTGACTGACCGTGCATACTGAAGAATAAATCCCTTTCTTCAACACCTTCAAACTTTGCTGACCCAATTTGTGCATTAAAATGCACCCCGCCTGCCACGACCGCCGCATTGTGATAGGCTGAGTAATTCATTGCCCAGGAATATAGCTCTCCCTCACCTGCATCGGCCCATTTAATGGTGCCGTTGGTATCAAACGAGGCAAGATATAAAAGGCCTCCATTGACAACCGGGCCTCCAAACTGTGTCGGTTCAATATCCATTGCTCCTGCCACAAAAAAGCCTGTGGGGTCAGCGGCTATTCTATAGGGGTAGTCACTTCCTTGTGGCGTTCCAAAAGTTTTCCCCCATATGCCCGCACCTGTGCTTCCGCTCAACTTCGCAATCAAGTTTAATTGCCCATTTTGGCTTACAGTTATCGTGTCTATCGAAATCGAGCTGCTTTTGGGGAAGGCCAACACCAACACATCTCCATTTGCATCAAGGGCAATGTCCCTGGCCTCATCGTCGCCTGTACCACCTATAGATCGAAGCCATCGTATGTTTCCTGCGAGGTCGTAGTGAGCTACAAAAAGGTCTGTTCCACCAATGCCCGTGGCAGGAAGTCCGCCAAAAGTCCAGTCGTTGTTGTATTTCCCCAGAACATACACTCCGGCATTATTGACTTTTACTCTTTGGAACTGGTTAACAAAGGATGTTTGAGCGGAGACCAAAGCCCCTTGCAAAGCCAGCAGTGGTGCCCCGTTGGCGTCATATTTCAATAGCGCATGACCTCCTCCGTTTAAGGTTGTGGCCCCGTGAGTAAGACTACCGTTGAAATAGCCCGCCACAAAAACATTTCCAACCGAATCGACGGCGACTGACAGCCCCCCGGAATCGCCAGTTCCGCCGGCCGGCTTGGCCCAAATAACGTCACCATTTGCTGCATTGAGCTTAATGGTTATCATATCAGGATGGCCTAGAGCAGGAAGTGAATCCGCTCCAATAGCCATCGCACCGTTATAATAACCCGTCACATACACATTTCCCTGGCCATCAACCTGAACCCCCTCTAAAATATCGGTTCCCGTGCTGCCAAAACTTTTTGCCCAAACTGGGCTACCTAACGAATCAAGTTTGACAGCCAAAAGGTCATGTGCACCTTTGCTAGTGACTTGCAGGGCTCCAAATGTGGTAGTGTCTGTGGCATAACCAACCAAATAGGAAGAACCCGATGCGTCGGTGACTACGTCAAGAAAGTTTTCCCTGCCCCGTCCCTTAAAAAATTTCGTGTTGTCCCAGGAATCGGCCAAAGAATTCGAAAACGTAAATACTTCTTCAGTGTAGGTGTAGTCGGAATATACGCCTTGCAGAGATCTCAACCGGTAGTAATAGGTCTGTCCCGAAGCTACTGATGCATCGGAATAGGTTAGCACCGAATCTGGTAACGATGCTATCTGGCTGTATGGACCAATGAAATCATCTGCTCTTTCCAAACTATAACTTGCTATACCCGGCACGGCGGCCCACTTTGCGCTCACCGGCCCATTGAAGGTGGCAAATGCCTGAAAGGCACCAGGCGCTGCCGGAATCGGCAAACCGGAATCGTTATGAAAAACCAAAAATCCATTTCTATTGCCCTTGTCAGTTAAATCAGTGACACCAAAGCGCTGCGTATACTCGAAAGAACCCGTCATTAGAATCCCCTGATCAACCGGCGAATATTCCAGTCCCCAGGGAAGCCCAAACGATCCCTCTGATTTGTCTACCCACCGCACGGCACCATCGGTTCCGTAGGAAGCTATAAAAAGCTTTCCATTGCTGAGAGTGGAGGCATCGAAGTTGGTAGCACCGTAGCCCATGGTGCCTGCAATGAATGCGCTGTTTCCGTCCGTCGTCAAACTATATGGAAAATCGTTTTCATTGGCCGTGCCTGCACTTTTACCCCAAAGCACCGTTCCGTCAACACCATTGACCTTTGTGAGAAAAATATCGTATCCGGTTCCTGAATTGGTAACACTCACAGCGTCGACCGTGGCTGTGGCACCGTTAAAATCCCCCGTCCAAAATACATTTCCGGCTCCGTCAACCGTCACCTCCGCACTATAGTCTTCTCCTGGCCCGGCAAGGGTTTTAACCCATTTCAAGGATCCGTCGGTGCCGTAGTTGATCAATACCGCATCTCTGAGCGCATTGGGGGTGATAGGTGTACCCTCGAAAGACCACTGGCCGTCTACTTCGCCCGAAACGTAGACATTGCTGCCGCTAACTGCAACAGAGTTAAAGTTGTTAACAAAGCGGGTGTTGCCCACAAGTGTACCAAACCTGGCAAAAATCTTGCTGCCATCGGGCCCTACTTTGTAAAGAGCGGGCCCTCCTCCACCACCGCTAAATGTAGTAGCTCCGAATGTAAAGTCTCCATTGTAGTATCCTGCCAGGTAGGCGTTACCGGCAGCATCCACCCCGATTTTGTTGACAGAAGTTTCCTCAGGGGCGTTGATGTTGGTAATCCAGTTTGTCGTACCATCAGCGCTCAATTTCATTACGAAGCCATCCCGCACGCCCAGGCTGACTTCCGTCACCGACTGACTATCAACAGTAAAAGCATCACTATAATAACCCCCCACATATACCAGGCCCCCGGGGCCAATTTCCACGTCTACCGCTACGTCTACCGCCAGGCCTCCAAATGTTTTTATCCAATCAATGGTTTTGGTACTATTCACTTTAATGACAATGGCATCGTTAGCGCCGTTGGAATAAATACTGTCCCCATTCAAAAACAGAGTACCTGCAAAATTTCCCGCCAGGTAGGTGTTGCCCAGGCTGTCGACCGCCATATCAAGAAGGGTTAGCCGACCCGGGGTTGTGAACTCCTGTTGGATATTCCAGGTGTCGGGCAGGCCGGTGCTGAATGTGGCCGTAACGACGGACGGCGAATATGCAGATACCGTAAGCCCGTTTTCATGCTTGAGCCGGTAATAATATATAGTGTTGGCAAACAGCCCAACATCCGAATAACTCGATATCGTATCACTAAGTATACCAACCGTCAGAAAAGGGCCGGCATCGCTGGTGGCACGTTCCAAATACAGAGAGCCTCCATTGGCAAATTGGTAGGGCGTCCATTTCAGTTGAATACCATTTTCCGATGTTGTACCTGCCAATAGCCCCTTTGGTACAGTGCTATTTTCGGTCACGGTCAAAACTTGATTAATCCCCGGATTTAAAATTACGTCGGTATTGCCTGAAGGCCAGTTCACGGTGACAGAGGTAATTGCTGTTTCGGATCCGAGGCCGAATTTGGTGATCATCGAGTTTGATACAGCAAATCCGGATCCAGATTTCACCGTGGTGACACGAGCACCGGCCGCAGATACAAGGGTTATTTTTGCTCCGATTCCCTGCCGATTGGATGCCACGCCATTCAGCTTTAACTTCATCCAGTTATTGGCATTAGTCACATTTTTGTATACCCTTGGTATGTCTTCAATATGAACGGATGCAGCATCTGCTATGCTTGAAAAATTCACAAGATCAGTAAATCCGTCATTGTTGAAGTCGGCAACGGAAAGGCTACCGAATGTATATGCAGTGTAAAAGTTTTGTTGCAATGGCGTAACCAGGGTGAAATCACCTAGGCCGTTATTCAGGTATACTTGTTGTTCATTGCTTGACTGTATCACCATTAGATCAAGGTCGCCATCATTATCAATGTCTTCAAGGGCCGAAGTCCGCCCAATAATTTCTGCTCCGGTTCTCGTCAGGTCGTCTGAAGACGTAAAGCTCCCGGCACCATCGTTGATAAAAAAAGTAGTTTGCGACCCTGGGTTCTGACTTAACTGCACTAAATCAACAAATCCATCATTGTTGATGTCGCCCCAGGAATGGCCTCTGGTGCTGGTTATTGCCACAGTTACTAGCGGGCTTGTTGTATTTTGCGTGAAAGTTCCGTCTCCATTGTTCCTGAAATAGTATCTGCCGGCCGTTTCTGATAGAAACAAATCAAGAAAACCGTCGCTGTCAATATCAACCCAGGAAATTGTTCCCAAGGATCCTAATTGCAAATTGAATGCACCTGGTACCTCCGAAAAAGTTAAATCCCCATTGTTTTTAAATAGTGTCACAGGACTTGACACGTTAGAGCTACCAAACACTGCAAGGTCAATAAACCCATCATTATCATAGTCTCCAAAAACCCCACTTTCAATGTTATCAAGATTGGTAACCACAGGCAGGGGCACCGGTGTGAATGTATTATCCGTATTGTTTACATAAATAACCGAAACAGCTGGCACAGGAGCGCCCGTCCTGTAACCCAGGTCAGGGACAAACAGATCGGGGTATCCATCATTGTTGATATCGCCCCAGGCCGCACCTCTCACATCCGCCAAGTCGGTTGTTAGGGCACCAACTGCCAACGACGTAAAGGTACCATCGCCATTATTTTGATAGAGCTTGTTTACAGCCCCCGGACCACCGATGTCGAGAGTGCCTATAAATAAGTCCTCATCCCCATCCTGATCAATATCCGCCCAGGCTTGGCCATAAACAACTCCTGATAAGGTTTCACCAAAAGTTGAATTGGTATTATCAATTTGAAACAAAGATTCGTTAGCGGATAGCACTTCCCTTGGCTGAGATACCAGGGTCAGAAGTGTCAAAACGGGGTGATCAGCCAAAAGAGTATAGGCACCTTCATCAGGTGCCGAAAAGGAGGGAATGTTAAGAGTAGTGGCTGTTTCGCCACCAACATTAACAGCATTTTTTTGCCACTGATAGGTTACGCCTGTACCAGCAACTGCAGGAAAAGAGAGTGTCAGCGGCTCCCCGGTTCTCAACACCAACTCTGTCGGGTTAAGTGTCCCGAATGCCTTTTGTGGGGCATACGTGAAACTTGCTATGGAAGTATGAGGCTCAAGTTCGAGGAATTGGAATTTGTTGTCGCTAACATCTAGAGTAGCGAGTGAAACTATACCTGACAAATCGGGTAAGTTTGTGAGTGAATTGCCTTGCAGATAGAGAGCGGTGAGTGAAGTAAGGTTAACCAACGACGTCGGCACATCTCCCGAAAACTGGTTATTATTGAGCCATAAAGTGCCTAAATTTACCAAATTCCCTATTTCAGTAGGGATCGTTCCCGAAAACTGGTTGGGTGCCAAATCCAAATACGTTAAATTGGTTAGGTTGCCAATTGAAGGCGGCAGTGATCCCGACAAAAAATTATTCCAAAGCTGCAAGTCCACCAACGCTGTGAGGTTGCCAATTTCAGCTGGCAGGGAACCCGTAAGCTGGTTTCCTCCAAGGTTTAGCGTGGTCAGGGTAGTCAAGTTTCCAATCTCAACAGGAATAAATCCAGTAAGGGCATTGTCTGAAAGGTCTAGTACGGTAAGCGCCGTCAAATCGCCAATAGAAGCTGGGATCGTTCCGGACATGAAGTTCGTAGGAAGGCTGACCTCAATCACATTCGCACCGCTGGTAACCACACCATTCCACGTGCTGGCGTCAGTTCCAATTGTCCAGTTGGCATTATTTCCCCAGTTTGCGCCATCTGTGGCATTGTAAAGATCAATAAGTGCCGCAAGTTGCGTTGGATCCGTCTGGGCTCTCACCTCCGATGGCTTTCCAGCGAATAAAAAAAATAAAATGATGGCAAGTACCGCCGAAAAGGCATACTTCGTCTTGGGAGTGTTTGGTTTGGTCAGCATAATACTCAGGCTAGCGCTAATACAATTTAAAACATGTAACAATATAAACTATTTGTCAAAAAAGTCATTAAACTTTGACCAGGAGGCAAATTGTGTACACAGTCGAACAGCTAATTGACTCATAAGCGTACAATTAAACAATACTCCTAATTGAGTATTTTTATAAAGTGCTGTTAATCAACAAGATGAGCAAACAGGTACGTAACTTGTTGTTGGTTTTATATAAATTTTCTCTTTATGCTAAGAAGTTATATAGTTGTAGCCATCAGAAATTTGCGCCGCCAGGGCTTTTATAGCTTCATCAATATTTTTGGTTTAACAGCCGGCGTGCTTTCCAGTCTGTTTCTTTTGCTCTACATAAAGGATGAACTGAGCTTTGATGCTTTCCACAAAAACGCCGATCAAATATACCGTGTGGGCATGCACGCCTCCATTCAGGATACGAAGGTGGACATCTGCCAGGCCATGTCGCCGATTGGACCTACGATGAAGGCCGATTTTCCAGAAGTCGAAAATTTTGTTCGGATCAACTACCCTGGCAGGGAGCTGGTGACAAAAGATGACCAGCAATTCTACGAGGAAAAGTTCTACTTCGCTGATTCTTCCTTCTTTAACATTTTTAGTTTTCAACTGCTTAAGGGTGATCCAAAAAAGGCACTTGTTGAGCCTAATTCCATTGTGCTGACCGAAAGCGTAGCAAAAAAGTATTTTGGAGACGACGAGCCCATAGGCAAAGTGATCAAAACAGGGTCTGAAGAGTGGCAACGAATTGTCACGGGGGTGATGAAAGATGCCCCAGCCAACTCCCACTTTCAACCCAGAGCACTTGTTTCCTACAGCACCTTACCCGTTCAGGGCCCCTCTGCATGGGGCAATATCAACGATTGGGTATATCTTCAGCTTGCTCCGGGCACTGATCCAAAAGTGCTGGAAGGCCGCTCCCCGGCGTTTATGGAAAAGTACACAGGCGAGCTCTTCCGCCAGTTCAATGCAAAGGCCGACTTTTACCTTGAGCCACTCACCAGCATTCACCTTTATTCGAAAAATGAAGGGCAAATTGAGCCAGCCGGAGACATTACCTATATCTATGTTTTCTCTATCGTAGCAATTTTCATACTGCTTATTGCCTCCATTAACTATATGAACCTGGCCACTGCACGGGGCACCATGCGGGCCAAGGAAGTGGGCATCAGAAAAGTGCTTGGCTCTTATCGCAAGCAACTCATGATCCAGTTTACTGTAGAAGCCATAGTGGTAACTCTTCTTTCTGTCGTGTTAAGCGTGGTTTTAGCATTCTTCCTTCTTCCCTATTTTAATGATCTTGCTGACAAGACAATCACCCGAGATTTCTACAAGGATCCCTTCATTTTGCTTGCTTTGAGTGGGGTTTTGGTGTTTTTAGGTTTGGTGTCGGGAAGCTACCCGGCTTTCTACTTGTCCAGGTTCCAGTCGGCGCAGGTACTAAAGGGCAGGGCCTCCTCCAAATCGGGTAATCCGGCACTCAGGAAAGCCCTGGTCGTTTTCCAGTTTTCCATTTCGATCATCATGGTGATATGCACCTGGGTGGTATACGACCAGCTCAACTTTATGAAAGAAAAGAACCTTGGTTTCAACAAAGACCAGGTCATCCGTATTCCGCTGGAAGGGCAAGAAGCACGCAAAAAACTCGATGTGCTAAAACAGGCGCTTTTGACCAACCCAGACATTTACAGTGTGGGGTCCGGATGGGCTACTCCTGGTGGCGACTTCAACCTGAACGGCATATTTGTGGAAATGGAACAGGGAGGTTTTACGGAAAAGGGGTTTATGAGCTGTCAGGTGGATGCTGGCTACCTCCCAACGCTTGAAATAGAGGTGGTAGAGGGGCGCAATTTTTCCGAAGGTACAAAGAGCGATACTTCCAACGCCGTGATAGTGAACCAGGAGCTGGCCCGGGAAATGGGCTGGACGGAGCCTATCGGCAAGCGGTTCAAGGTGATGACTGGTGACGGCCTGCAAACCCGGGAAGTAAAAGTGGTAGGCGTTATTAAGAACTTTCACCAGAGAGCCCTTCAGGAGCCTATCATGCCCATTATTATTCACAACAGCATCCAAAACGGTATTTTGCTGGTGAGGATCAACACGGCCAACACTGGCGATGTGTTAAGCTTTATCGACAAAACCTGGAAAGATATTATTACCAACAGACCACTGCAGTATTCCTTTCTTGAGCAGGATTTCTACGAGAAATACCAGGCGGATGAGTCGAAAGGTCAGGTTTTTGCCACGTTCTCAATTTTTACCATTGTCATTGCCTGCATGGGCTTGTTTGGCCTTGCGTCGTACACGGCAGAGCAAAGGAAAAAGGAAATAGGACTAAGAAAAGTGATCGGCGCCTCGGTTTCGAGCATCATGCTCTTGATTTCGAAGGACTTTTTGAAGCTGGTTGGCGTTTCTATTTTGATCGCCTTCCCAATCGCCTACTACGCCATGAGCAATTGGCTTCAGGAGTTTGAATTCAGGATCAGCCCCAGCCCAATCACTTTTATTTCTTCGGCCGGTCTCATCCTTGTTGTCACGCTACTTACTGTGGGTTATCATAGCTTGATTGCAGCCACGGGAAATCCTGTGGCCTCATTGAAAGACCAATAAGTCAGGTGCCCCGGCAGATTGTGATGCCTGTAAAGGGATTGGCATCGCCAGGTGAGTATTCTATCTGGAGATTGAGCCCACGCCAGATGAGTAACAGGCCAAGACAGGCTATAAAAACGGGAGCCAGCCTTTTTATGTTCAGCCAGCTGAGATGATTGGCAAATGTGCTGCCATAAGAAATGGCCAACAACATGGGCCAGGTGCCCAGGCCAAAGAAGATCATGTATAAGCTACTTTGAAAATAGTCAGCCATGGAGAGTGAACCGGCTATGGCAATGTAGACCATGCCACAAGGCAGAAGGCCGTTCAATCCGCCGAGCCAAAGTTGGCGAAACGGGCTATGGGAGGCCACAGCTCTACCCATCCATTTTCTTACACCGCCTGACAGCCATCCACTGGTTTTTGTACTAAGGTAGTGACTGTGAAACCGGGAAGAAATCAGGGGAAATATCACTGACGCAAGCAGCCCAACGCCTAGCAGGAGAGAAAACCACTTTTGTAAACCTGCAAGCTGAGCGGCAAAGCCAAGGCCACCCAGGATAAGGCCCAACAAAGCGTAGGTAAGAATTCTACCCGTGTGGTAGGTGATTTTTCCATAGCCGCTACCTCCTTTGTGAAGGGCAAAAACAAGCGGGCCACACATGCCTGCACAGTGTAGGCTGCCAAATAGTCCAAGCACAAAAGCTGACCAGAGCGGCATATCAGATCACTATAGTTTTCTCTTCAAAGAAAGTCTGCCCCCCCTGCTGCCAGGAAATTTTCATTTTCCAAAGTCCCTTCTTAAGCTGAGATGTATCCATTTGAAAACTTCCTGTATCGTCCAGCTTCAGCAAAAACTTCTTATCGAGTTTGGCATCAGATGGACGAAACATAACGACTTCGCCAGTCAACGCAGCTCCTTGTTCGCCGAACGAAAGCTCCAGACGGTTCTCCCCCGGAATTCGGTTTACCTCAACTTTCGCTGATGATTCCTGTGCATTAGAAATATCGTCGATCCTTGTCTGGTATTTGATTTCCTGCTGGTAGTAGTCTGCTGAAACCAGCGACAAATCCTGCCGCACACAAACCACCACAAGGCTGATAATAAGTCCGGCAAATAGCACAAAGGCTACTGTAATCCAACTCCCGAAGTTCATGGCTTTTTCTGTTTAAAGGGTCCAAGAAAGTTCGTCTTTATTTCGTCAAGCAACTCCCCATCTCTATAAAGCTGCACCACCAATTTATTGCTGGTTTCGGTCACGTTCTCTCGTGGCAGGTCAATAAAGTAAACGGACTCCAGGTTGCTGGCTGCCGGTATCACCAGGTCTTCGCCCCCCACCCGGTCAATCGTGCCTCCGTTGGCGTCTTTCAGCTTCACTTCTATGTGAATATCCTCATAGGTTTTGTTCACAAACTGAATATTGTAAAGATTGGAGATCATTCCGTTTTCCTTCTCCTGATACAGCATTCCCGGAACACGCAGCATGGTAGCTTCCACGTCTGTTCGGGTGGTAAGCAGAAAGGCCAATAGCCCCAAAATTCCCACAAGAACTGCAGTGTAGGCAGCTATTCTGGTGTTGAAGGAAAACTTTTTCCCCTCACTCACCATGCTGTGACTGTAGTAACCAATGAGGCCCGTTGGGCGATCAACCTTCGTCATTACCTCATCGCATGCGTCTATGCAGGCTGTGCAGTTGACACACTCCAGCTGAGTACCGTTTCTGATATCAATTCCGGTTGGGCACACATGCACACAAAGCTTACAGTCGATGCAATCGCCCTTAGGTGGTTCAGCTTTTGCTCCGGCTACCTCTTTCTTTATCTTTCCCCTGGGTTCGCCCCGCAACCAGTTATAGGCCACAACGATTGACTCTTTGTCGAGAAGCACACCCTGCAAACGGCCATAAGGACAAACAGCGATACAAGCTTGCTCTCTAAAATAGGCAAAAACCCAAAAGAAGATCCCTGTAAAAGCAGTAAGCCCAATGAAACCCACCATGTGTGCTGTGGGCGGCTGCGATACAATGGTAACCACCTCGTCAATCCCAATCAGATAGGCCATAAGGGTATGGGCGATAAGCGCCGAAATCCCCAAAAATATGGAAAGCTTGAGGCCCTTCTTCCAAATCTTCTCAAAATTCCATTCTTGTCTGGCCAGTTTACGCTGCTGATTAGCATCTCCCTCAATCCAGTACTCGATTTTGCGAAAGACCATCTCCATGAAGATAGTCTGAGGGCACATCCAACCACACCAAATACGGCCGAATACTACGGTAAAAAGAATCACAAACACAAAGAAGGCAATCATGCCTATTCCGAAAATGATGAAATCCTGAGGCCAGAATACCGTGCCGAATAGAATAAACTTGCGCTCGAAAATATTGAAAAGAAACATTGGGTGCCCCTTCCAGGAAAGGAAGGGGGCACCAAATAATAAACCTAACAAAAGCACTGTTACTGCTATCCTGTAAGTGTGGTACCTTCCTTTGGGCTTTTTGGGGTTAATCCACACTCGCTTGCCCTGCTCATCTACAGTGGCAATCGTGTCACGGTACAGTTCATCATATTCATATAAATCTTCCATCGCTTTTTTGGGATACTTACATCTTGGCTCTAGTTTCCAGATTCCTGCCCTGCGGCTCCCGGCTCATAAGGATCTCCCTGGGGTTCTTTGGGGCTTGCGGGCGTAGTGCCTTGCATAGTCAGTATGTAACTCGCCACATCTCTGATGTCTGTTGGTTTCAAAGTAGCCTGCCAGGCGATCATACCCTTCTGCGGCACACCGTATTTGATGGTTTTGAATACATCGCCAATTGATCCCCCATGAATCCAGTAAACATCGGTCAGGTTAGGCCCAACGCCGCCGCCGCCGTCAGCAGCATGGCATACGGCGCAACTCTTGTCGAAGATGTCTTTTCCATTAGCAAGTTCAGCTTCAACGGCCGTTGCTTCAACACTGTTCTCATCCAGCTCATTTACAGCGAGCAGCTTTCTGGCCTCAGCCTCTTCACTGGCCACTGCTAATTCGTTTTGATATTCCTCCTCCTGAAGTGGAAGTGTATCGAATACATGGTAGGCGAGCAGATAAACCACTGCAAAAACTATCGACAGATAAAACATGTACTTCCACCAAGGCGGCAGGTGATTGTCGAGCTCTCTGATGCCATCATAGTTATGGTCAAGCAAAACTGCGTCTTCCTTTTCAAGCGGCACGGCGTCCGTCATTTTTTGGTTGAACCTTGCCCAGAAGCTCGGTCCTTCTTCGTATACCAGGCCCTGGTCGGCTAACTCGCTCACTTTCTCTTTCCTTATCATCACTTTGATAATGGTGAGCGTATAGAGCGCCACAATCAGTACAAGGACAGCGACAATGACCACAAGCGCCATGGCAGTGTAGAGCAACAATTCAGGGCTATCGGAGGTGGCTGATGAAGCACTTGCATCCTGGCCAAAGCCCACCGCAGGCATCAGCAATCCAAAAAGCGTTAACCACGTTTTCGGCTTTTTCTTTAGTAAGGCCAAAAGTCTATTTAAGTGTGTCATGATTCAACTGGTTAGGTGTGGAACTTTGATCGCTATCCATAGGGAGGTGGCTCATTTCATCGATATAGTCTTTGTCTGCCAACCAGACCCAAAGCAATAGCCCGACAAAGAAGGCGAAGAAGATGGCCAGTGAAACAAGCGGCCAAATCTCTATGCCAGTGATTGATCTTAATACTTCCTTATACATGGCTAGTTTCCTCCTTCTTGGGTTGATGATACATTTTGATTGGCAACTCCCTTCACTTTGATGTCGGTGCCCAGGCGTTGCAAATAGGCGATGAGTGCAATGATCTCTGCCTCCGGAGCGATCTCTATGCCATCCTTTTTCAGGTTTGTGGCTATCAATGCAGCTTGCTTACTCATCAACTCATTGGCCTGATCCTCAAACCCTTCCTCGTAAGGTACCCCTACATGGCGCAATGCACTGATCATTGCCGGAGTTAAGTCGGCATCTACCTGTTGCTCAAACAACCACGGATAGGGAGGCATTATCGAGCCCGGCGACATAGATGTGGGGTCAAGCATGTGGTTGAAATGCCATGAGTCGGGGTACTTGGTGCCTACCCGGTGCAAATCGGGCCCGGTACGTTTCGAACCCCACAGGAATGGGTGGTCGTAGACAAACTCTCCTGCCTTAGAATATTCTCCATAACGCTCCGTTTCATTCCTGAATGGACGCACCATTTGAGAGTGACATGTATTACAGCCTTCACGGATATATATGTCTCGGCCGTGCAATTCCAGTGGTGTGTAAGGCTTCACGTTGGTGATAGTGGGCACATTGGATTTGATGAGAAATGCTGGTACAAACTCGATCACCCCACCAATTAAAATGGCAACAAGTGCCAGGCTGGTGAAAATAATCGGCTTGCGCTCCAGCACGGCGTGCCAATGTCCTCCAACAATTTCCCTCTTTTCAAGGGCTGGCGCTTCCGCTGGTTCGTTGGCAATCAACTTACCTGCATAGGCTGTTTTCACAAGGTTGTAAGCCATTACCAGCACTCCGATGATGTAAAGCAAGCCACCAACAGCCCTCAGCATGTACATGGGCACAATCTGAGTGACGGTTTCCAGAAAGTTAGGATACTGCAAGAAACCATCCTCTGTGAACTGCTTCCACATTAAGCTTTGGGTAATACCGGCCCAATAGAGCGGGAGAGCATAGAAAATGATACCCAGGGTGCCGATCCAGAAATGGAAATTGGCAAGCTTATAGGAGAAAAGCTTTGTGCCGTAAATCCGTGGTATCATCCAGTACAGCATACCGAACGTAAGGAAGCCATTCCATCCGAGGCCACCAATGTGCACGTGTGCAATGATCCAGTCGGTGAAGTGGGCGATAGCATTCACGTTCTTTAGTGACAGCATAGGCCCTTCAAATGTCGACATACCATAGGCGGTAACTGCCACTACCATGAACTTGAGAACCGCATCTTCCCGCACTCTGTCCCAGGCACCACGTAGCGTCAGCAGGCCATTGAGCATGCCTCCCCACGAAGGAGCCAGAAGCATAATGGAAAACACCGTGCCCAGAGATTGAGCCCAGTTAGGAAGGGAGGTATAAAGTAGATGATGAGGGCCTGCCCAGATGTAAATAAATATAAGTGACCAGAAGTGAATAATGGAAAGCTTGTAAGAGTAAACTGGCCGGTTAGCCGCCTTGGGCAGGTAATAGTACATCAAGCCAAGGAAGGGTGTGGTAAGGAAAAAAGCCACGGCGTTGTGGCCATACCACCACTGAACCAGTGCATCCTGCACACCAGCAAAGGCTGAATAACTTTTGAACAGGTTCACCGGCCATGCAAACGAGTTGAAAATGTGAAGCACAGCAACGGTGACGAATGTGGCAATGTAAAACCAGATGGCCACGTACATGTGCCGCTCTCTCCTCTTGAGGATAGTACCTATCATATTGATGCCAAACACTACCCAGATAAGTGCGATGGCAATATCAATAGGCCACTCCAACTCAGCGTACTCCTTGGAAGAGGTGAAACCGAGCGGCAATGTGATGGCGGCAGCAACAATAATAAGCTGCCAGCCCCAGAAATGAATCCAGCTCAATGCATCGCTGAACATCCTGGTTTTCAATAAACGCTGCATTGAATAGTACACCCCGGCAAACATAGCGTTGCCCACAAATGCAAAAATCACCGCATTGGTGTGCAGCGGCCTGATTCTGCCAAAAGTGGTGTACTGCAAATCAAAATTGAATATCGGGTAAAAAAGCTGAATGGCTGCAGTAAGACCTACCAGCATACCCACGATACCAAAGACAACTGTGGCAATAGCAAAGTACTTTACTATCTTGTTGTCGTAGCTAAATTTTTCTAATTCCATATTTATAGAGGGTTAGCAAATGGAAACAGAGACAAAGCTATTTGCCATGCGCCGGGGGATGAATGACTATTCTTCCCGGCAAAACTGATATTTGTCATAATTGCCCGTGAGTAAATAAGACTTGGGCCAATAGGTGTATTGAAAAACAGAAATGTTTACATTACGTTAAACCACTACCCTACTTGACGAACTGGTTGAAAATGATAAAGAGAAAAGCTTTTTCTCGTATCCTGTGTGTTTGCTTACTACTTGTTCTTTCGGCCCAGACCCATGCTCAATTTTTGGGCTTTCGAATGAGCACAGGTGCCAAGGTGATTGAATTCCCGTTCGAGCGATATAATAACCTGATTATCATCCCGGTGACTATCAATGGCAGGATTACCGTCAAGTTCATCCTCGATAGCGGTGTTCAAAACTGTATCCTCACGGAGCCTCTTGTTGCCTCTCTCCTCAACCTTACCTACGACCGCACCATCACCTTTACAGCACCCGGGCAGGCGGATAGCATTTTGGCTCATGTGGCCAAAAATGTGCAGCTTAAGCTACCAGGCATTGAAGGGCAAGGCATCTCCATGCTGGTGCTTGATCAGGACTACCTCAACCTTAGCAACCAGCTTGGCACCGAGGTATTCGGTATCATAGGGTATGAGCTGTTTAGCCGTTTTATCATCGAAGTCAATTATGACAAGAAGATTGTAAAATTCTACGAGCCTAATTTTTTCAACCCGAAAAAATACTATGAGAAAGTACCACTCATTGTCCGAGGCACCAAGCCGTATATGGCTGCCGAAATCACTCAAAAAAACGGAACCAAAATGAACGTGGCATTGATGGTTGATAGCGGCGCCAGTCATGCTATTTTGCTTGATCAAAGCACCAGTCAGCTGATTCAAATACCAGAAAAGAGACTTGAGGCGAGCCTGGGGAAAGGCCTTGGTGGTGATATCGAAGGCGTAGTGGCCCGGGTCGACAAGGTGAAGATTGGTAAATATAGCTTTGATCAGGTGATCGCTTCCTACCCGAATGAAGGTTCTTATGGCCTTGTTCCGGAGGAAGCTGAGCGAAGAAATGGCACCGTAGGAGGTGAAATCCTCAGCAGGTTCAATCACATTTACGACTACTTCAGCCAAACACTTTATCTCTCAAAAAGCGTTGAGTACCAAAAGAAGTTTGAGTACGATATGAGCGGGCTGGAAGTGGTGGCGCATGGCACAGAGCTCAATCGCATCAGGGTCGTTAATGTGAGGGAAAACTCGCCAGCGAAAAGAGCAGGTGTGATGGAAGGGGATATTATCAAAACGGTGAACGGCCTGACCATAACTAACACAAGCCTCAACTTTCTTACTACCCTTATGCGGCTTAAAAAAGGGAAAAAAGTTACGCTAAGATTACTACGAAACGCAGAAGAGGTAAAGGTCACTTTCCGCCTGGAACGAATGATCTAGAAAAGAAAGTCCCTATACACCGCCGTGATGAAGGCTCTGCTGTTTTCGTATGCATCAGCAAAGGCAGACTCGTCAGTAAATTCACTTTCTACCACTTTGTTCCGGTCGAAGTCAAAAGCGAAATAGCCATTGGCGTCCACCCACCCATAGCCATTGTGGTGTTCATACATGGCAAAGCCCGCCGACCCTTTGTTAAGCAAGTCTTTACTGAATCGATAGCCAGAAACCTCCCTACCCATTTGACTTAATAGCGTTTTGGCAAGGTCGTATTGAGCACCTATTTTATGCACTTTGGCTCCCCGAAACTCCTCTTTGATCACTCCTCCCCACCAAATCATAGGAATGTGGTACATCTTGTCATTGTAAGGAAACGGATTGTATTCATTGGTGCGGCCATGGTCTGCTATCATCACAAACAAGGTGTTGTCGTAAATGGCCGAGTGTCTCACCTTTTCAAAAAACTTGCCCAAGTGGTCGTCGGCATAGGCAATTGTAGCAGCATAGGCCGCCCACTCCCCGCCGGTTGGCCAGTCGGTCAGTCCGGGTATATCGTAAGGTGAATGACTGCTTAGTGTAAAAAGTGAATAGAAGAAAGGCTTGTCTCCTTTGCCTGCTCGCTCCAATTGATCGTAGAAATAAGGCAGGGTAGCCTCATCGTGTGCCCCCAGTCGGCCCCGGGGCTGCAGACTGCTAAGCGAGTCTTCGTCGAACAACTTGTTAAACCCGGCATTCACCAGATAACCGCCTATATTTCCAAAATCGAGGTCGCCGCCGTAGTGGTATTCCGAATTGTAGTCACCAAGGCTCCGGGGGAAAGAAGGCAGGCTGCGTATTTTCTCATCCTGCTGATTGATGGGGCTGCGAGGCAAGGCCGGGTAACCGCTAAAAATGGATGCGTTCCCTTTTTGCGACGTCCATGACGCCGCATATACCCGCTCAAAAAGGATGCCTTCACCGGCCACTTTCGAAACACTGGGAGCACCCACTCCGCCGAGCGCCTCCACCATTTGGGCCGACCAACTTTCGAGCACAATGAACACAATATTGAAGGTGTCCTTTTGAACCACCTTCGTAGTCAGGCTATCGTGGTCACTCAACAACATTCTTGTTTTATCCTCCGCCTTCTCTTGCGGATATTTGCCAAAGAACTGATCAAGATTCCCCTTGCGGTAGCGCAGCCATTTGTCTCCAAAGTTCCAGATGGTGTTAACCGAGGCATCGTTGACAATATGGTAGTTAGAAAAATAGCCATTGGATATGCCTAACGGATACCTTCCCAGGCCTCCTCTTATAGCTACAATAAGCAGAAAGGTATAAAAAAGCATCGCTGGAAGGCCAATGGCAAAACGCCGGAACCAGGAACTCGGAACAGCTACGGGAGTTGCTCTCTTCAAAAGTTTGCGGTGCAGCAGCCAGACAACAAACCCCAATGCCAGCACCATCAGAGCAAACTCAACCATGTAAGCTGGAGTCGCTGTGCGAACCACCTCGGTAGGGTGGGCAAGGTGCACAAAGACCCGTGAAGAAAGCTTCGACTTCCACTCCTGGTACGTAACAGTTTCACCTACATGAATAAGAATCGTTAGGGCTGCAAATACCAGAATTAACACGGTGATGACTTTGGTCAGCACGGTTCTCGCCCGCTGATGCCTGACAAAGAGAAACCCCAGGCTTAGCAAAAAGGGGATAACGGTAAAATAAGCAGCCGCAGAAAGATCAAGCCTGAAGGGCATATAAAAGGCCCTGAGCGTTTCCTGGAATCCAGCTTCGCCCAACAGCTCCGGAAAATAGAAGACAACGAATAGCAACCGCTCGAAAAAGAAGAGGATGAAGAAAAATCCCAGCACTCTGAGAACAAAGGCTCCAATGTTCAGAAAACTCTTAACCGGGGTACTCCCCACAGGTGAAAACAACATTTATCCGTCTGCTAAAGTGTCTATCGTTAACCTCTTGGTTGCGCAAAGATAACTTTTAGTTAACGATTACCTTACGGCTATTTTTCGGTTTTGTTCTCGTCTTTTTTGACGTTGTCGTCGAACAGCATTCTCACAGATGGCCCGTAGGTGTCTTCGTACTGGCCGCTTTTCATTGCCCAAAGAAATGCGACAAGAAAAACGATCGCCACAACTACGCTGATGCTGATAAGAAGGATAATAATTTTCATCTGTTACGTAAGTTTAAGGCGACCTGCTACCAATCGAACTAATACAGTGCTGAGTGCCACTATGCTGATGCTGCTAACAGGCATGAGAATGGCCGCCAGCAGGGGGGTGAGCATGCCCGTCATGGCAAAACTCAAACCCACAATATTGTAGGCAAATGATACCCCAAAGCAAATAAAAATAATTTGCCTGGCTCGCCTGGAAAACAGCAGAAACGTCGGAAGTTTTTCGAAGCTTCCGGCATCCAAAATAGCATCGCTGGCTGGAGAAAAGCTGGCCACATCCTCGCTGATGGCCATACCCACATCGGCCTTCTGAAGGGCACCGGCATCATTCAGGCCATCGCCCAGCATCATTACTTTTTCACCACTAGCCTGACAAGTAGCCACATATTCCAGCTTCATTTCCGGCGTCTGATTGAAGTACATGGGCGTTTCCTCGGGAAAAACCTCCTTCATCAACGTCTGTTCGGTGGACCTGTCGCCGGAAAGCAGCGTAGTTTTGAAACTGGCTGCCAGCTTTTGTATCACTTGTTTCAGCCCGCTTCTCGTTTTTGTGCGAATGGAAAAGTGACCCCGGGTAATTCCATCAATAGCCAAATAAACAACATTGCCTTCCGTGGTTGATACCCGGGCCTCCTCAAAGCAAAATGATGGAGACCCTATGCGATACTCTTTTCCGTTCACTGCCGCTTCAATACCTTTGTTTTCAATTTCCTTAAACTTATCAACCGGCAGCTTTTGAGTAAAACGTTGCGAAAGGAGCTCGTGCAGTTTACGGCTCAGCGGGTGGGTGGAGTGGCTGGTCACTGAAAAAATGGCTTGAAGTTCGTCGTCCGAGTAGCGCCCGCCCAACGTTACATCCCCATCCTTTGCATAGGTAAGCGTGCCCGTTTTGTCAAAAACCAGGCGATTGATGGTAGCCATTTTCTCAATGATGTGCGTGTTTTTTAAAAAGAGTCCGGCTTTGCCCATCATCACCATAGTATTGCCCAGGGTAAATGGTGTGGCCAGCGCCAGTGCACAGGGGCAGGCAACAATAAGCACCGCTGTAAAAGCATTTACCGCCAGCGTGGGCGATTGCTGCCACCAAAAAATAAACGCTCCGGTGGCCAGCACCATGACAGCCATAGTAAAATACCTGGCGATTACATTGATCAGCTGCTGGTACTGTTCCTCATTTTCCTTTACAAAGGAGCTATGGTTCCAAAGCTGGGTAAGGTAGCTTTGCGACACATTCTTTTCTATCAGCACCTTAATAGAAGCGCCCTGCTGCCGACCGCCAGCATACAGCAAGTCATTCTGTGTCCTTTTTACCGGGTCACTTTCGCCGGTAACAAAGCTGTAGTCTACCGAGGCCGAAGGGCTGATGAGAATGCCATCAGCTGGTATCAGTTCTTTGTTTCTAATCAGCAAAATATCGCCTTTCTTAATGTCAGAAACGGGGATGTTCCGGGTTGCGCCGTCAACCCACTTTAGCACCGCCAGGGGGAAATAGGAGGTGTAATTCCGCTCAAATGAAAGGTGGTCGTAGCTCTTGCTCTGGAACCACTTGCCAATAAGCAAGAAGAACAGCAGGCCCGCAAGCGAATCGAAATACCCCGCCTCTCCTCCTAAAAACACCTCATAGGTGCTTCGCAGAAAAAGGGCAGCAATACCAAGAGAAATTGGCACGTCGATGTTCACAAACTTCTTTCGCAGGCTCTTAAAAGCAGACACAAAATAATCCTGCGCAGAATAGAACACGACAGGAAGTGCTAAAAGGAAGTTCAGGTAGCCAACAAATTTCTTAAGATATTCCTCGTCGCCATCGAAGCCGAGGTATTCAGGAAAGCTGAGCAACATAATATTGCCAAAGCAAAAACCCGCTACACCGAGTTGTGCGTAGAGCTTCCGGTTGGGTGAGGAAGTTTTCTTCTGTTCTTTTGCTTCGTCTTCGAGTGTAATGAGCGGCGCATAGCCAATAGAAGCCAGTAATTCTACGATTTTTCTCAGGCTTACATTATCCTGCTGAAAGGCTATCGTAAGCTCCTTTTTCACAAAGTTGACCCTGGAACTGATCACCGAACTCTCTAACCTTGGAAGGTTTTCCAGTAGCCAAAGGCAGGAGCTGCAGTGAATAGCGGGAATATAAAAGGTCACTTTTGTGGTCTTGCCGTCAGTGAAGTCGATCAGTTTTTTACTGATTACCTCCTCGTTAAGAAATTCGTAGGCCTCACTGGATTTTGGCTGCTTCAAGCTCAAGCCAGGGGTTTGCTCCAGTTCGTAGTAGTCGCAAAGGCCATTGTCCTGCAGCAGCTCGTAAACCGTTTTGCAGCCCTCACAGCAAAAGTGCTTTTCGTGGGCCAAAATAGGCTCAAAGAGGCACTCATCACCACAGTGATAGCAATAAGTTTTCTCTGCAACAGGCTTCTTTGGGAGGGTTGTCTGCATGTTCCAAAATTCGTGGACAATACAGTGAAAGGTTATGATATTGCCTTTATTATCCACTGATTTTTGTCAGTCTGCAACAAAGACGAAAACAAAAAGTGCTGCCAGCTCATTTTAACCTATATTTCTTATTCATGAGAGACGTAATAATTATCGGAGGTGGGCTAGCAGGACTGGTCAACAGCATTTTGCTGGCCAGGACAGGACTTGACGTGCTCCTGATAGAGAAAAAAAGCTACCCCTTTCACAGGGTCTGTGGAGAATACATTTCGAACGAGGTGGTGCCTTTTTTGCGACGCAACGGGCTCTATCCCGATCATTTCGAACCCGCCTCCATCAAACAATTCAGCCTGTCGGCCATCTCTGGCAAGCAGGCCTCAGTGTCCCTTTCTATGGGAGGCTTTGGTATCAGCCGGTTCCAGTTCGATCAGTTCCTTTATGAGAAAGCCGTTGAAAGCGGTGTAGAGTTTGCACTCAATCAATCTGTTGACGACGTATCGAGAGAGGGCCAGGGCTTTGTGGTAAGTTATGGCAACGGCCAATCAACCAGCAGCAGGTTGGTGATTGGGGCGCACGGCAAAAGATCCAAAATTGACAAGCAGCTCAGCAGGCCTTTTATGGAAAAAAGGTCGCCCTTTGTTGGTGTGAAGTACCACGTGAAAACCGATTTCCCAAATGATTTGATAGCCCTTCACAATTTCCCGGGCGGATATTGCGGCATTAGTAAGGTTGAAAGCGATACTTACAATGTTTGCTACCTGAGCCGCACCGAAAACCTGAAAGCCTTTGGAAGTATCGCAGAGATGGAAAAGGCAGTACTCCACCAAAACCCAAGGTTAAAGAGCATTTTCGAAAATTCCGACTTCCTGTTCGATGCCCCCGAGGTGATCAACGAAATCTCTTTTGAGAAAAAAGAGACTATCAACAACGACATCTTCATGTGCGGCGACTCGGCTGGGCTGATCACTCCCTTATGTGGCAACGGTATGGCCATGGCCATTCACTCCGCTAAGATTTTGTCAGAAACAATTACTTCTCACCACCGGAATGATGCCTTTGACCTGGCGGCCATTGAAAAAGAGTATGCTCAGAAGTGGAGGCAGCAATTTGCCCGCCGCCTCTGGGTAGGCCGACAGTCACAAAACCTTTTCGGCACTCATTTTACCTCCAATATTGGAGTGGGGCTGGTGGGTGGCTTGCCATTTTTAGCCAAACGCATTATCGCTCAAACACATGGCCGACCTTTCTAGGTAAACAGCCAAAGCCAGGAAAAAAACAGGTTGAGACAGATGGCAGAATACAGATTCAGCCGCATGGTGTTTTTAAAGTTCGCCTGGCTTCTGTCTTTTCGCACCCTTGCATACCACCAAATAAAGTAGGCGAGCACCGGGCCCATGGCTATTAAAAAAGCCAATGCGGTGGTCATTCCGTAGCTCGTCAAAAAATAGTAGAAAAAGCCGCCGCTTGCCGCAGTGAAACAGATGGCTGTAAAATGAAACGTCCCCAAAACACCTAGCTTACGGCTCAGCGTCTCATCTCCTCTTCTTCCGTCCTCCTCGTGCTGATACACCTGGGTCATAGGATAAGAACCCCAAAGCAGGGCGGAGGATAAAAAAGCCGGCGCGAAATATCTGGCGTTCAGAAATAGCTCAAGGGAAAAGTCTTTCAAGCCTACTACTACCAGCATAAACGTGAAATACCCTTGAAAAAAGCCAGCCACAAGCCAGCCAAGCAATGGCTTCTTTTTCCAGCGGGTAAGCGGGTGGCTGTAGGCTTTCGATGCCAAACCATACGCAAAAAGCATGAGTGCAAATACCCAATTAATCATAAAACCAGCAACAAGGGCTACGCCATCAAAGATCAGCGACGTCCAGTAAAGTTCTTCAGATACTTTTGGCGGATGCTCCAAACCACCGATGCTTTCTTCATCTTTATCAAAATATGAATTGAATCCATTGCTGGCAGGGTAAAGAAAAAGGTGAAGAATTAAAAAAATAAGCCCTGTCAATAAAAGGCCATCAGGCTTTACAGTCGCACAGGCAAACACAAATACCGGCAATAAGTAGAAGGAAAAGGGTATACGAAGATGAAGCCAGGTAGCCTTTTGTAACATATAATAGACAAGTGTTTGAACAAGTAAGGCTAAATTTAGCTTATTATACCATCTATGGAATCTAATATTCTCGGAATAGGCACCGCTACCCCCACTCATCGCTTTAGTCAAAGTGATATTCTGGGGTTTATGATTAAAGCGCACGGGCTGACCGGGAAAGATGCCACAAGACTGGAGGCACTTTATCGGGCTTCCGGTATTCGATACCGCCATTCGGTGCTCGACGACTATGGTGCGGCAGTAGATGGCTTCACTTTCTACCCCAAAAACGAGCGCCTGGAGCCATTTCCCACCATCGGCCCAAGAATGGAGCGGTACAGGCAGGAGGCACTTCCTCTTTGCCAAAAAGCTGTAAACGATCTTGAGAAGGTCGTCGGGCTGAAGCCAAACTGGCAAAAGGAGATAACGCACCTTGTTACCGTTAGCTGCACGGGTATGTATGCTCCCGGGCTCGACCTTGAGTTGCTAAAACAGCTCGGCTTAGCAAGTGACGTGCAACGCACAGCCATCAACTTTATGGGTTGCTACGCTGCATTCAATGCCATGAGAGTAGCTGATAACATCTGTCGCTCGCACAATGCTGCACAAGTACTTGTCGTTTGTGTGGAGCTGTGCACATTGCACTTTCAGAACCAGCCCACTGAAGACAACCTACTGGCCAATGCCCTTTTCGCTGATGGAGCGGCAGCCATGCTTATATCCGGAAAAAAGAAGAACGGAGTCAATCTCACCCTGGCAAACTTCCATTGTGATGTCGACACAACTGGAGAAAATGACATGGCCTGGCAAATTGGCGACTTCGGTTTTGAGATGAAACTTTCAGCCTATGTGCCTGACATTGTAAAGGGTGGCATCGGAAAACTAACAGAAAAACTCCTGAGACAACATGGTGGCTCCGCAGCAGCTGTGGACTACTTTGCCATCCACCCGGGAGGCAAGCGAATACTTGAATCCATCGAAGAGGCCATTGGCATAGAAAAGGCACAAAATTGGGCTGCTTACGAAATACTCCGTGAATTCGGCAATATGTCGTCACCCACCGTGTTATTCGTTCTGAAAAGGATCATGGAAAGACTCTCGGAAAAAGATGACGGGAAAAAGGTGTTGAGTTTTGCATTTGGGCCTGGCCTAACGCTCGAAAGTATGCTGCTTGAAATCAATGTCGAACGCCGTGCCTGATTTTTCGCAACGCTCAGCAGCATTAGAATGGATGGATGACCTGAGCTCCTCGGGAGACATTATTGTCCAAACGCTCAAAGAGCTCGACACCATCAACAGATTACTTGGCGGCAACAATATCAGCCTGAGTGGCCTGAAAAAGTTACTAAGCCGGCACCCAGAAAAACGAAAGGAAAAAATAGTGATTGCCGATATTGGTTGCGGTGGTGGCGATATCATGAAGCTGCTGGCCGGGTGGGGCAGAAAAAACAATCTGCAACTGGAGTTGATTGGCATTGACGCAAATCCTCATGTGCTGGAATATGCCCGGCAGAACACGAAAGATTTTCCTGAAATCAGGTTTGAACAGATTGACATTTACTCGAAGGCATTTTCCAAACTAAAGTTTGACATCATCCACACCAGCCTGTTCACGCATCATTTTCCCGAGCCCGAGCTTGTTGCCTTCTACTCACAGTGGGTCGGGCAGGTGAACATGGGCATTATCAACAATGACCTGCACCGCCACTGGTTTGCGTACCACTCCATCGATTGGCTAACAAGAATGTTTTCCCGCTCACCCATGGTGAAATACGACGCCCGGCTATCGGTGCTCAGGTCGTTTCTCAAAACAGACCTTGAGCATATTCTTCGCAAAGCCGGCATTCAGTCCTACGATATTCAATGGAAATGGGCGTTCCGTTGGGAATTAGTCATATATGCCTGATATTTGAGCATGGCGCATCAGCACGGACATCATCATGGGCATCACCACCACCACGAGCACGACAGCTCTGGTAAGCTAAGGGCTGTTTTTTTCATCAATCTGATCTTTGCCATTCTCGAGTTGATAGGTGGGCTGCTGACAAATTCCATGGCTATTTTATCGGACGCCCTTCACGATTTGGGCGACTCCATGGCCATAGGGCTCAGTTGGATTTTTGAGCGGATTTCCAGAAAAAAAAGAGACAAAAACTTTAGCTACGGTTACAAACGCTTCTCTCTTATTTCGGCCACCATTAGTGGCCTCATTCTTTTTGCCGGTTCGGTCATCATCATCATCGAAGCAGTTCCCCGTTTCTGGAACCCAGAGCCGGTACAAACTTTTGGCATGCTGATTTTTTCTGTGTTGGGTATCCTGGTCAACGGTGCTGCTGCGTGGAAAATGTGGGGCGGGAAAACCGCCAACGAAAAAGTGGTAAAATGGCACCTGCTTGAAGACGTGCTTGGCTGGGTAGCGGTGCTGATTGGCTCCATCGTTATCCATTTTACCGACTGGTATTTTATCGATCCTTTGCTGTCGATAGGCATAGCAGTTTTCATTTTGTTTGGTGTATACCGCACATTGAGCGAAACCATCACTATATTTTTGCAGGCTGTGCCAGACGATCTATCCGTAAAGGCAATCCACGATCAGCTGATGACCATCGAACACGTGAGTGATGTTCATGATATTCATGTGTGGACCATGGACGGACAATACAATGTGCTTTCCTGCCACCTGGTAGTGGAAGATGATGCTTCAGCCCAGGTTGTTGCCGCTGTTAAAAGGGAGGCCCGAAAAGTAGCCGCTTCCTTTGGCATCAACCACCAGACCTTTGAGGTGGAGACAAGGGACGACGTTTGCGAATATGAAGATTGTTAAAAAGGTCAGCGCACCCAGGTTGTTTTCTCTTTCACGGGTGCTCGTTTCCCTTCGGGCCATTTTGAACCGGGCACTCCAATAAAGAGAAAGCCAAGAAATTTGTCATTCTCGCCAAGGCCAAAAAATGATTTTGCTTCATCCATGTAAGTGATCCCTCCAGAGCCCCAATAGCAGCCAACGCCGTAGGCAGCAGCCGTCAGGTACATGTTCTCCACAGCGCATGAAGCCGCCTCAATTTCCTCGATTTCGGGGACTTTTCCCCTTTCATCTCTTTTCATTCCTATTCCGATAATGTGAGATGCCGATAGTGGCTTGGTTTTAAGCCCCTCGTATTTTCCTTCGTTAAAGTTGCCCTGGGCAGTGGTTACTTTCTTGAATAACTCCGCCTGAAAGGTGGCCAATTTTTGAATGCCATCACCAGTAAAAACGGTAAATCTCCAGGGCTCGGTAAGCCCATGAGTCGGTGCCCAATTAGCATTTTCCAGCATTTGGTGAATAACTGCTTCGTCCACCTTCTCCCCGGTAAATTGCCCTGTGTAAATTGATCTCCTGTGCTTAATGAGTCTGTTGAATTCCTCTGTATTGAACATTCTGCTGCTTTTTCTCCGTAAAGCTAGTCAACAAAAATTACCGGGAAATAATTATTCTGTAGGTAATTATTGGCCTGCCAGGAACCAGTTGATCATGAAAACGAAGGACGTATATCCCATTATTGACATCCGCAACGTCCAACAATTGCGTGTGGTTCTTTTCGTTTTTCAGCGCTGTAGTTTTCAGGCTGTTTCCGTTCAGGTCCATCAACTCAGCCACAACGTTTCCTTTAACCAGCTGCTCATATTTGATGGTAACGAATTTGTCAGCCGGGTTAGGATACACTTCAAGGTCTTTGAAATAGCTCAAATAGATGCCTGTTTCTTTCACCTTCGTAATAAGGAGCGATTCTTCCGTCACCAGAGCTTCCAGTGAAATCCTGTTTTGCTCCAGGCCTGCTCCGCCTCCGAGCTGGAAATCGATAAATGACGCTGGGTCTATTGGAATACCAGGGTACTGAATATTGATCCTGTAATCGCCGTCAGCCAGGTTGCTAATTTCAAACTCACCGTTCTCGTCGGTCTGGATGTACACCACCAATTCATAGTCGTCCTCATGGTCTTTTGCCCTGAACCTTGAACGGCTGATACTGACTCCTGCCCCTTTCACCCGTTTCCTGTCCAACACTTTGCCATTGCCAAAATCTTCATCCAAAAATCCTAGCACAACATTATCACCATCATCGGGCGTCAGCTCCCTTGGAAGATGTTCCATCGTTATATCGACCCCGGTGGTGTTTTCTCTTACATTTACCACGTCGGCAAATGCCCAGTCTATCGTCCTTTTATGATAAGTTGGAATGTAAACACTGTTGTTTTGGCTGGCATAGAGCAGATAGTCTCCTAACACAAGTTGAGGGATAAAAAACAAACCGTTAGCTCCTCCGGTATAGTTGCCAAGGGTGTCGTAACGCCCGGGTCTAATGCCCAGTGCAGCACCGGTAGCATTGGCAACATTGGCTCCATCTGCGTTCGTTACTCGCCCTTGCACGCTGGCTGTTGCCCTTATCCGCTGGGTGTTACTGGCCAGGATAAGATCAGGGACCAGCGAACTGGTGGCACGAAGCTCATACTCTCCCATGTTGTCGTAGACCAAATCATCGATGATGAGGGTGGATGAGTTGGCTTGAGCAACCGACTCGCCTTTGCGAAACCATTGGTACTCGTTGGCTGAGCCCCCCACGGGCAAATCATTCACAAAAGTTGTATGTACCGGTTGAAGGGAGTCCAGCGCTGTTCCAAACCTCCCCTGATTAGCATAGTTAAAATTGGAGAGACCGATGTTCGGTTCAAGGTCATCAAATTGCAAAAGGTTACCCGAAACATCTATCAGCTGAATATTAGGCAGTGTTGAAAGGTCGGGAAGATTTTCCAACCTGTTGCCGGCCAGGTTGAGTGTTTGAAGGTTGGTAAGCTGCGCTGCTGAAGCCGGTACACCCTGCCCGATTTGGTTATTTGAAAAGTTCAGACTGGCCGCCAAAGACAACTTTCTAACGTCAGCCGTGAGGCGGCCTGTAAGGTTGTTGTCGGCCAGGTTGATGCCTACCACCCTTCCTCCCTGAACGCTGACGCCGTGCCAGGTGTCTATCGGGGTAGTTAACCAATCTGTTTTGTTAATCCAGTCGTCGCCGTTTGCTCTTGAGTAAAGCTTCACTAAAGCCACGGAGTCGGCCTCCCTGCTGTTGTTGATTTCGCTGGCTAGTGCATAAAAGCTGAAAAGTGCATCTTCAAAACTGGTCACCGTACCATTGTCGACAGTGCCGCTGGCAGACTGCTGGCCCAGGCTTTCATAAGTCCCACCAAGTTCATCTGATGCCACTATCGAAGCATTGTTCATCGTGCCAATGAAGCTTTCGTTGATTGCAGGCAAGGTAATTTGTCCCTCCGTCATTTCGCCAGAAATAACAGTTTTCTCCCAGTACCTTGCCTGTGAGATTTGCACAACCCCGAGGCCACTTTGGCCAGCCGGGTGCGGTTCCTTCACCTCCATGGAAACCACCGGAGCGTTGCCCTTTACTTTTATCAACTCTACCGGCGTGAAGGTGGAGCCAACGCCAATAGGAAAGTATTGATTGCCCTGCCCTGAAATTTGCATTTTTCCCCGGACGTAGCTCGACGGAGATGCGCCGGAAATACTGGCGGTGCTTTTCACAACAAAATTGGCTGCGGGATTTACATCTATCAACCCGTTCGCAAGCACAAGACCTTCAGTGATTAAAACATTGGACGAAATTTGCTTTGACCCTCCCCCGTTTACAAACAAAGAGGCCAGCGCCTGACCATTGTGGGCAAACGATTGATCTGCCCCAAACAAGTTTACGATACCTACGCCTCCATAAGTGCCGGAGTTGCTCCAGTCGTTGTGGAGATACAAAGTGCCGGTATTTGAAATGGTGCCCTGGTTGATCACATTGGCTTGCACGCCCACTTTTGTGGCTACAGAAATACCAACAGTGGTTCCCGGAGTAGTGGTGAGCTGGGCAAAAATTTCCCCTCCACAAACAGCGGCCAACAAAAAAATACTGACGAACTTATTAAACCATTTCATGCGATCTTTTTTCAATACGGCTTGTACATGTCATATTCGATCCGGGCATTGTATAACCGTGTATTTTGGGAGTTATCGTCCTTCCCGGTAAATCTCAAAAAATAGGAATACTGAGAATTGTCGATTGTTCCGAAAAAAATGGAGGTTGTAGTAAGGTTTTGAACCGAAGCCAGGGCCGTTGCAGTGAGGCTTTCAATTTGTGCCACCGAATTGTAGGCACTAGTCCCATGCTGATGTCGAACAATCTCAACTCTGACTGGGGTTGCTGCATCATCATCCCAAATCCAAGCTGCCAATTCGGTTATCACGGCACCATCAGGCAAATTTACCGAGGCCATCGCATAACCCAGGGCACCAGACACTCCATTAAAGTAATGATATCCTGTAATTGCATTTGGAGAGGCAAACTTGGAATCTGAACCTCCGACGGTCAGGATATCAAATACATTCGAGCTGTAGCTGGCATATTTTGTCACCGGTGCTGCAAAAGTAAAATCATCAGCATCCAAAACTCCAGTTACATCTACACCGCCTACAGCCTTGGCTCGAATGCGTTCCGCACTATTGGCCCAAACTACCATGTCGTGACTTGTGTTTGTTCCTATCGCACTAAATGATGTGCCTACAACGCCATACTGCGTTCCCACCGTGCCGTTATTTACGTTTAGGTAGTGACCACCTGTCGAGGGCACCGATAGGGTTAAGGGTGCTGAGCCAGCTGTAGAGGTTATTGTAGTTTCTCCACTGGTTCTGCTGATTCTTAGCCGATCCAATGTCCCCAGAGCGTTTGATGACGATACCTTAAACGCCTGTGCATCTGAATAATCTATTCCCATAGAAAAATCGACTCCCGAAACATTGAAATTCATCCCGGCGTCGCCCGTGCCAGTGTCGCTTATTTCTATTTTTGAAGCCGTGCCGGTGCCGGTCACCTCCAACCTCGACGATGGTGTTTCGTTACCAACTCCGACATTTCCTGCATTGTTAACCGTAAGATGGCTAATTGTCTTTGCGTTATTGAAGACAGTGAATATGCCGTCCGGATGCGTACCTAAACCATTGTTTACCACTTCAAATTGTGCTGAAGGGGCGGTTGCCCCAACTCCTACGTTGCCATTGGCAGAAACATCCACCAAAGCGTTGAGATCACTATTCCATATACTAAAAATAGATGCTGATGTGCCGGAAACGGATCCGGTGATTTCAGTTTCGGGCGTGTAGAGACGGCTACCGGAAATCGAAACATTTCCCTGTGCCGCTGCTCCGTCTCCATATCCGCCAGCCAGGTTCAAATCACCTCCAACACTTCCGCTGGATGTAGCAGCTGTACCAGCATATACAAACAAGTTCTTGCCCACCCCGCTTGAGGTCTGATTAAGTGAAATAAGCCTGTCGGCATCGCCATCAAACAAAATGTCCTGCCCAATTGGACCGTCAATCCCGGTGGCGCCGAGGTTTATCCACGTGGCTCCGTCGTACCCCTCAAAAGCACCATTGTACCTTATCATGCCTGAAGTGGGTGTTCCAAATACGTCGCCCACTTCAACAGCTCCGCTAAATGCGGCGTCACGGGAGTTATTAATTACCAGAGCGTTATCTATTGAACCAGCCAACAGGCCATCAGTTCCAACCGTCTGGCTGGTTCCCACCATAAACTGAATTTGGCCAGCGTTCTGGAAGATCAAACTACCGGGTCCCGTCTTGGTATATTTAATAGCCGTTCCTTCACCATACAAATTTTCTCCTATAAACTCCCCCTCGATGGTTCCTCCATCATCAAAATGAAAAAGGTGGAAATCGTCATTGATTTGCAAGTCGCTAAGCGGTGTGCTTTGTCCAATACCCACCTTTGTGCCAACAGCTCCCAAGGTCAGCGAGTTATCCTGACTCACTACTGCGTTTGCCCCAATGGCAGTTGCATTCGTCAATCCGTCGAGTCCAACGTCGGCTCCTGAACCAATCAAGGTATTGAAATCTCCATTAGTATTTGTTCCGCCATCGCCCCCAAGAAAAACATTCCCCGACCCGGTCGTATTGCTAAGGCCCGCATTGGATCCGACAAACGTATTTGTCGTGCCGGAAGCCGTTGTCGCCTGACCGGCATTAGCGCCAAAAAAAGTGTTGTCCGTACCAGCGGCTCCACCCAAAGCCGCTGTTTTACCACCACCTGCCCCAAATGAAACAAAATTGTCCGTTGGGTTAATCTCCATATCCATAATTGCATTTGGATTTAAACCTGTAATGGCCGCACCATCGCCTGCAAAGGAGGTGGCGGTAATATTATTTGCCGAAAAGTCTCCTGAACCGTCCCTGGCAACGATAGTTCCTGATGTATTGAGGCTTGTGGCAGCATTGGCAGCGGTGGCACCTGTAGCCACATTGGCTGCCGTTACGCCATTTACCTGCTCCACAACTGTCGCACCTTGCGTTCCTGTCACATCGCCAGCAAGTAAGCCGGTAAATCCGGTGGCAGTGACATTAGTCAATTGTGATCCGTCAACCACTGGCAAGCCGGTTGCGTCAAGCTGCACCACATTGCCGTTGGATACCCCAACATTGAGTACTGCCGCCGTGCCTAGCCCTGTAATAACAGCTGTGCTGATACTGTTTATATCATCATCTGTGATTGTATTGTCGGCAATTTTTCCACCTGCACCCCCGCTCACAGCACCATTTGATATAATGGTAGTTCCCTGTCCACCCACCACGTCGCCGGCCAGTGCCCCTGTAAAATTAACCGCTGTTACGTTGCTAAGTGCACTGCCATCCACCGGAGGCAAAGCGGCTGTACCGTCGAGCTGAACAACATTATTGGCAGCGGTGCCTACATTCAGAGCGGCCGCTGTGCCCAGGCCCGAGATTTGGGCAGCAGACATGTTTACCAGCGCTGAGCCGTCAAGCGCAGGCAGGGTGCCGTCGGAGGGTAGCTGAACCAGGTCGTTTGTAGTGACCCCTGCATCAAGCGTGGCGGCTGAGCCAAGGCCTGTAACCTTTGCAGCAGACACATCTGAAATGTCGACATCTGTGATGGTACCATTTGTTATTTTAGCACTTGTGACGGCATCATTTGCCAGTTCGGCTGTCGAAATAGAACCAGCTCCAACCGTAACTCCCGTCAGATTAGACCCGTCCACGGCAGGCAAAGCACCACCACCATCCAGTTGAACTATTTGATTTGGCCCGGTGCCAACATTAAGTGTCGCTGCAGTGCCCAGGCCTATTACCTTTCCCGCATCAACATCGCTGATGTCGGCGTCGGAGATGGTTCCATCCAGTATTTCCAGACTGGAAATCCCGCCAACCGGGACTTCAAACGTTGACCCATTCGACACCAATGTAATGCCGTCCACAAAGGACAGGTCGTTGACCATATCATGCGTAATGACGCCGTTTTGAATCAATGCCGTTCCAGTATTATCGATATTAATATGGCCGGAAATTGCATGTTCCTGAGGAGTATTGGTGCCGTCGCCAATCAGCAGCGTACCGTTGGTAAGCGAGGCCAAACCGGTAACGTCAGTCGCAGGAGCCCAGGCACTGCCGGTCCATTTTAGTACCTGACCAATGGTTGCACCCGATTGGGTAATCTTTGCTGGCGCTACGTCGCTTACCTTGGCGTCTGTCACCGACCCATTCACCAGCTTTGCCGTTGTCACTCCATTGTCACGCACCTCAAACGACGAGCCGTTCGACGCCAGTGTAACTCCATCCACTACGGCAGTGTTCAGATCGGAAAATGCGATTGAGCCATCTACAACTTCTGCGCTGCTGACAGTATTCGGGCCTGGGGTGGCGGGAATGTTGGTTAATCCGCTCCCGTCGCCCGAAAAGGAGCTTGCCGTCACTGATCCGGTGGTCGATATGTTCTGAGCACCAAAATTTGGAGTAACCTTAGTACCAGCGATTGCTGCGGCAGCGTTAATATCCGCATCGGCAATCGATCCATCAATAAGTTCAGGGCTACCTACCGTATTTGGCCCTGGAGTCGCTGGTATATTGGTTAAGCCACTTCCGTCGCCGGAAAAAGATGCACCGGTTACTGTGCCTGTGGTTATGATGTTTTGTGTGCCAAAGTTTGGGTTAACCTTTGTTCCTGCTATAGCGGCCGTCGCATTTATGTCTGCGTCAGCAATTGATCCATCTATTATCTCAGGGCTGCCAATGCTGTTTGGGCCGCTGGTGATAGACAATATCTCCACCTGCAGTTCTTCTAGTGCTGCCTGCGTATTGGTGGCCAATAGATCTGCATTGGGAATAACTGTCTGATTAGACGCCGAATCCAGGGCAAACTTCCAAAGGCTTCCATTCCAAACGAGGCCAAACCCTGTTGATGGTGCGATGCTGTCTAGCGGCAGTCCTTTGAGCCCCGAAACTACCAGAGAATCGAAGCGGCCCAACACATCACCGGCAGATGCCGTTGTGATGGTCACATCATCTGTGGCATCAACATCTCCTGAGTTAGTGATCTCCTGACCGGTAATTGAAATGCCATCGCCAGCCACAAGTTGAGACAATCCTATGGCGTTCCAGGCAGAGTTGTACCAAACATACAGTGTCCCATCATCGCTGTCGAAAACCAACATGCCATTGTCGGTAGCCGCCAGATTGGCTGCGAAGGCTGTTCGCTCGGCAGCGGTTAGCCGTGGAGCAAGAAAGCCTTGATTTCCATTGATAGCAATTAACTCAAGGACAGCATTTTGATTCGGCGTTTCTGTGCCAATGCCAACTGAGTTTTGGGCATACAAGTTCTGAATAGCACCTACCAGTGTTATTGAGAACACCAAAATTTTAAATTTCATGTTCGATTAGATCGGTTGAGCCTATACACGGCTCAAGAAAATACAATAGTTACAATAAAGGCCCGCAAATTGGGCTATAGGCAGCACCCCAATATAAGAATTTATCAATAAAAAATATCACTTAAACTTTCTAAGTGGTAAAATAGGCATTGGCCGCTTTACGCCAACTATCTGCTTATTTTTATTCTTAGTGAAATAACACTCCCCCCATTTCCTGTTGTATCATGAAATCTCAAAATATATATGCCTGCTTTCACGTCGTCAACGTCAAGAAGAACCTGTCTATCAGAGCCCTGCTCAAGGTTAGCGCTTCTTATTGTCTGACCCGTCAAATCTATCAAGTCGGCTACTACTTCGCCCCTCACCAATTTCTCATAACGGATTGTCAAGAATCTATTGGCCGGGTTAGGGTACACTGTCAGCCCCTTGAAGTAATCGAGATAGATCCCGGTTTCCTCCACCTTGGTCACCACAATCTTAGTTGGTGTAGCCAGGGCATTGATACGGATGCTGTTCTGCTCCACACCGTTGCCACCGCCAAGCTGAAACTCGATAAAAGAAGTAGGATCCATCGGAATGCCTGGATACTGAATGTTAACACGATAGTCACCATCAGGCAGGTTGGTCATCTCAAACTGGCCCGTTTCATCTGTTTGAACATAGGCGATCAGCTCGTAGCCTTCATCGTTATCCTTCGCCCTAAACCTTGAGCGACTCAAACTTACTCCCGCCCCCTTTACCCGTTTTCTATCAAACACCCGTCCCCCATCGTCGCCAAAATCAGATTCAAATAATCCACTGAAGGTATTGTCTCCATCTGCAGGGGTTAACACCGGCAGAACACCCTCCATGGTAAGCACCAGTTCACCAACATTGCCACGGAGCTGAAGTAGATCGGCAAAGGCCCAATCGATGGTGCTTTTGTAAAAGCTTGGTAAAAAGACTTCTATATCCTGCTCGGCAAAAAGCAGATAATCGTCCAGTACCACTTCTTCGATGACAAATGTCCCGTTTGGCCCGCTTCTGAAGTGACCTGTGGTATCGTAGGCGCCCGCCTTAACTATTAGTAGTGCCCCAAAGGCATCATTGACAGGGAGCTCGCTTTTGTCTGTTATCCTACCCGCAAGGCTGGCTGTCGCTAAAACTCGTTGCACGTTACTTTGGATAGTCAGGCCAGCAACCTTGGAATTGGTGACTTCCAGTTGGTAATCGCCCATCGTAGCGAAATCTATCCCGGCAATAGTATACTCTGCCGCATTGCCTTCCTCCACCTCCACGCCATTCCTGAACCACTGATAACTATTGGCACTGCCACCAATCGATACGCTGAGTAAGTAGTCAGCGCCCACTGGTACCAGTTCTTCCAACATCACTCCGGCCAGTTTTTGTGGGCTATAGATCAGGCTGGGAATGTTGATATTTGGCTCAAGATCGTCAAATTGTAGCCTGTTGTTCGAGACATTGAGCATCGTGAGTTGAATGATATTTGTCAAAACTGGCAGGCTGGTGATTTCATTTTCCGATAAATCGATACTTGTTAGCTTCCTCATATCTCCCAGAAACTTCGGCAAGTCACCAGAAAGATTGTTTGCGGGCAAGTCAATCCCGGTTACTCTGTCGCTGGCAACGGTTATACCAAACCAAGATGATAAATCGGCCGTGTTCCATCCCGAATTATTGATCCAGTTGTCGCCACTGGTTAAGCTATACAACTCCCCCAACAATAACCTGTCACGCTCAAGGGAGCTCACCCTGAGTGCTACCGGCTTAGTTGTGAGTGTCAAACCCGGAACGATGCTACTGGTAACTTCCACATAATAATTGCCCTCGTCCGCAAATGTTGGGAAATCGATTGTATGATTGAACCCGGAAGCACCTTCTAATGACAGGTCATTTTTAAACCACTGATAATTGTTTGCGCTTCCTCCGACCTGGCGGACCAAGATCAGGCTTTCTCCCCTCTCCTGAAGGGTATCCATAAAAGTAAGGAGCGCAGACTGCGGCGAAAACGTGAAAGAAGCAAGTCCCATATTGAATTCCAGTGAGGCAAAATCAAGAACATTACTGGCAACATTGGTGGTAGAAAGCGTCATTGAAGTCAGGTTGGGTAGTCTGGAAATCTGATTATTGCTGACATCGAGGATTTTCAATGAGTCAAGCACAAGAATATCATTGGGCAAAACCCCTCTAAGGCCGTTTGCAGCCAAATCAATGCCCGTTATCCTTGAAAGAGACGCCGTTACTCCAAACCAGTTCTCAACTTTCTGGCCAGGTGCAAGCCAATTAGTATTATTGACCCAATTAGCTCCGTCAAGAGCATTATACAGGCTTACAAGGGCCAGGGAGTCAGATGCGATGACGCCATCCTTGATTTTCCGGATTTTGAGCACACTGCTGTTTTCTGCGAGATTTTCTGCCAAGTCCGTCACACCTGTCGGCTGAAGGCTTACCTGCAACAACGCAATGTCTGCGTTGACCAACAAGATAAGCTGATAATTTGAGGCGTTGGTTTGGACAATTGTATCCACGACGCCATTGAGCACCTCAAAATCCTGGCTTGTCAGATTGGTGACTGCTTCTGAAAACTGGATATCAACTGGTATGACGCCTGTTATTGACGGCTGAGGCAGGCTGTAAGTCAAAGTGGCTGTAGGGGGCACAATGTCTTTGAGCCCTTCGGTGCTGATTGTATCGCCCCGATTGCCAAGACTATCGGTTAAAACAACTTTAACACTGAAAATACCGTCGGCCAAGTTGGCCAAATCTATTTCGGTAAGGCGCTCTGGGTCGGAGGAAATAGTGTCACTTCCACTTATTGTCAGGGCACTGCTGTCCGCCTCGCTATTAATAAAATACTCAAACGTTGCTCCTATCTCTCCATTTAGTATGTCGAAGTTTAATAACTGTGAATCAAGATTCACGGGCCCGCTTTGCACAATCACGGTGTCAGCAGTGGCCGGGATGTTGTCGATGCTATACACTTCCCCAGTAAAGGGGATGCTGATAACGCCTGGCAAAACGTCAGCGTTGTTGGTGAAATCCAGGCCCAGGGTGCCCCCGGCTACACCAAATTCTGCTGCAACGAGCCAGTTGACCCCATCTACATCTGATACGGCTGTCAAGACTGGACTATCTACGCCGGATTCGACAAGCGAGAAATTTGCTTCGGAAACCCCGGTCACCGGCTGGTCGAAGGCGACAATCCAGCTAACTGAAGAAAAGTTATTTGGGTTGATATCATTTGTCGTGATAGAAAGCACCGACGCTGGAGATGTAATGGTGATTGGCTCACTTATGAGGGTCAGCTCCGTAACCACAGAGTTGGTTACCCTCAGTTTATATACACCGAGATCCAGTGGGCCAAAGTTTGCTATTTCGTAGGTGTCAGATGTGGCACCAACAATAGCCTCCCCGTCCTTCTCCCACTGATATTCGTTGCTTATTCCACCGACTGCAAATGCCAATGTTTGATTATCTCCTGCATTTAGTCCAATTGTTTGGCTCAGGCCGAATGGCTTCTGTCCTGCATTGACGGTGATGATGCCTACATTTGGCTCTAAATCTTCAAAGGTGAATCGATTGTTGCTCACATCAAACGAGGAGAGCAGCCCGAGTGAGCTCATGTCGGGCAAGTGGGTCAGTTCGTTGTTGCTGATATTAAAACTGGTCAGCGCCTGCAAATTCACTATCTGCTCAGGGACGCTGTCTGTCAAAGAGTTACCCGACAGATCAATACTGACTGCTTCAGATAAGTAGGCCAATTCATAGGGGAAACCGCCCTCCAAATTATTACTGCCCAAGCTCACCGCTTGCACCCTGCCTCCCAGTGTGTCTATTCCGTACCAGGTGTTGAGGTCAACATTGTACCAATTGGCGCTATTTACCCAACTTGCGCCAGCCGTTTTCCTGTAAATAGAATCAAGGGCCACACTGTCTATCATAAGAGAAAAGCTTAGCAGTTCGAAGGCAGTAGTATTTGTTAAGCTCCATGCTCCATTTCCATCTTTTACCCTCGTTAAAAGGTTATGGCTGCCACTACTTAACGAATTGACGGCAATAGGTATGCTGACATTTTCATCAATGGGATTTTGGGGAGAAGCTACAACCACCTGTGTGGCCTGACCCACGCCGGGGTCTGTATCTATGGCGTATTCAACAGTAGTAATTAGCCTTGTTCCATCTCTAAAAAAGGGTCTTGATTCAATATGGCTCCACTGCCCCCTATCATCCAGGGCCCTGATATGAAGCGTATGCATCCCGGGAGAAAGTGATCCAATAGGTATGGGAACAGCAGCATCAACCTGGGTTCCCGGAGAAATGGCCAGCGCCAAACCGTTTCCATGCCCCGGATCCACATCAAAAAAGTATTCCAACGAGGTAATGGTATTTTGACCCTCAACACTCGAGGTGGTGATGAAAAATGGCTTGCGCTCCGTCGCACTCCACTGACCGGAGGCATCACGCACCCTGAAATAGACCGTGTGAAAGCCGGTGCTTAAGGAAGTCGTGGGAATTTGCTCCATCAGGTCTACATCTGTGGATGATGTTACCGCTACGGCCACA
>TARA_R110001606_G_scaffold157783_1_pt1 | contig 127612 bp, 120 predicted proteins | sample TARA_R110001606 | Tara Oceans TARA_R110001606 (sample SAMEA4398315) | marine metagenome | biome: Polar Biome; feature: [SRF] surface water layer (ENVO:00010504); material: water (ENVO:00002006), including particulate matter (ENVO:01000060) such as... | depth 5 m | reverse complement strand
AAGAGTCGAACTCGGGACCTACTGATTACAAGTCAGTTGCTCTACCAGCTGAGCTATACCGGCGCGGGGTGCATTATATCTAGGCTGAGTGCTGTGTAAAGACGTGAGAGCACCTTGAAGCGAAATTTCGTGATTTTGTGCTTATTCATTGAGAGGACCAGCTTGTGCATGAAATCTATAGCAGCACTTGACAAAGAGGCCTTAACCTCTTGTTTCTTCTCGCTTATCCACTTTGATTCATTTTTGATCAGATAGCCACAGACCTTATTCTGTATGGCTTGCAGAGGGATACCAATAAGTCATCAACATTGTTATGCACAGACGTCGGGGATAAGTTCAAAAACAGCCATCCTGTGGATAAGTCTGTGTGCAAGCCGTTCACAGTCTGGTGATGGCTTGTGCGCAAGGCAATTCAGCAATCAGTAAAAAATTACGTGGCGTCAGCTCTGCCGGGCAGAACAGGCCGATTTCAACGCGGTAGCCAGCCTCCTGCATGAACAGGGCCCGGTCCAGCAACAACCACATCTCCAGCGGTCGGCGGAAAAGTCCGCGCACAAGCTCGAGGTTACGAACTTCAGCCAGCCGCTGCCAGCCTCGCTGTTCCAGCTCGGGCCAACTGGCAGGCTCTGGCAAGTGCAGATTATGGTAGCTGGCCAGCTCACGGCAGAAAGCAGCGATTCCCTGGCTCATAGCGCTTTCTGGGCGCGAAGGCGTGGGAAGGTAGTGGTCCGAACCCTGTGCTTCTCTCTGCCACAGATCGAACGCCAGGCGCCACGCCATGGAGCAGTCACGCAGGCGTCGCGTCCGCTGTCCTGCGGTAACACTTTCCTGCATTGGTAAACCAAGATCATCCTTGCTCAACTTTAACTTCGCGCGCTGTGCAATTTCTGACAGGGGCATGTAGTCCATCCCCTCGATGCGGTTGTAACAACAGGGCGCCAGGGCCACCTGGGCGCATCCTCTGGCTGCGACCCGCTGCAGCAGCGTCATATGTAATTGCCCACAGGCGTGCAACGCCACGAGGCTTTGCTCAGGCGCCAGATAATGCCAGGCAGAGGGGCTGAGAACGTCGGCGTCCTGGTGCCGGGCATGCAGCAGAAACGACTCGCTGAGTTTTTCGCCGTCGCGGTTCAGCTGCGCGTTCTGCTCCAGACACAACAGGGACTGACCACCCTGCCATGCCATCAGACGTCCCAGATGGCCCTTCCCTGCGCACCAGTCGACCCAGTGACGGGTGGGTTGTTGCCAACGGGTCTGGCTTGCCTGAGCAAAGCGGATTATCTGCTGCCATTTGCGCCCGGGGATGTGACGTTGCAGCGGTTCTGGAAACACGTCGCAAGACTGTGAAGACCAGTCAGGCACCTGCGTAAAGGCGATGGCCGTCCTCGCCAACTCGCCAAAGGGCGCTGGCGCATGGATTAGATGAGGCTGGGTATGGGCTTGCTCAGCTTGCTCGAGGCTGCGCTTGCGTAGCCATGTGGCGAGCTCGGGCCATTGGTTTTCCCAGGTGCACTGATGCTCGATAAACGGCTTGGCTCGCCACAGTTTTTGGTGTGCGGCGAGCCAGGCATCCAGTTGCTGGAAGCGCTCGGCAAAATTCATCGGTGAGCTCAGCGCTTGCGGCTGGCCTCAACCTGGAGCCAGCGCTCTACAAGCTTGAACAGCTGAGTGAAAACAACAGTGATGACCAGATAGATTACGCCGGCGACCAGGAAGAATAGCTCAAACTGATAGGTACGGGCGTTGATACCCCGCACTACACCCATGATATCCATCAGTGTGATGGTATAAACCACTGCGCTAGCCTTGAGCATGAGGATAACTTCGTTGCCATAGGCAGGCAGCCCGATGCGGATTGCACGTGGCAGGATGATGTACTGTAGCGCCTGCCGCCGGGACATACCCAGGGCACGCGCCGCCTCGACCTCACCACCGGGGACCGACTGAATGGCACCACGCAGAATCTCTGCGATATAGGCTGCCGTATGCATGGTCATGGTGATCAGCGCGCACCAGTAGGGCTCGCGCAGGTAAGGCCAGAATATGCTCTCGCGAACCGCCTCGAACTGCGACAGGCCGTAATAGACCAGAAACAATTGCAGCAATAACGGCGTACCGCGAAAGAAGAAGACGTAGGTATAGGGCAGCGCGCGGATGTACCAATGGCGCGATGCACGGGCAATCCCCAAGGGGATGGCAAGAATTAGACCGACAACTACGGCTACCCCGACCAGCTCCAGGGTCATCAAGGTGCCTTCGAGCAGGTCCGGCAAAAACCGCGCGATCATTTCCCAGCGTTCGGCCCAGCTCACAGTTCAGTCCTCACAAAGCCCCGATTGGCACGACGCTCGAAGACGTGCAGTGCGGCCATTATGATCACCGTCAGTCCCAGGTAAATCAGAGCGGCCATGAAGTAGAAGGTAAACGGCTCCTTGGTCGCGTTGGCCGCGAACTGAGCCTTGCGCATAATCTCTTCCAGGCTGATCAGCGACACCAGGGCGGTATCCTTGAGCAGAATAAGATAGAGGTTGCCCAGGCCCGGCAGAGCGACGCGCCATAGTTGAGGCAGTGTAATGCGCCAGAAAATCCTGGGTCGGGACATGCCCAGCGCCAGCCCGGCTTCCCTCTGGCCATTGGGAATGGCCAGCAAGGCACCCCGAAACACTTCGGTAGCGTAGGCCCCAAAGCACAGCCCCAACGCCATGGTTCCGGCGATGAAGGGGCTCAATGTCAGGTAGGGATTACCAAAAAAGCTGCCCAGATAATTGAAAATCGAGGTGGTGCCGTAATAGGCCAGCAATACCCAGAGGGTTTCAGGAATGCCACGCACGACTGACGTGTAAAATCCGCCGACACCACGCACCAGCGAATTCTCGGAAATTTTTGCACTGGCACCCAGCAGTCCGAGCAGCAGCCCGAGTGCGACAGATGCGAGGGACAGGCGGATGGTCATCCAGGTCCCTTCAATCAGGGCTGGACCAAAACCTTGTAGATCTAGCATGGGCAGGTATCAGTTCCGGGCCCCGAAGGGCCCGGCCAGTCAGGTCAATAGATACTGAAGGGGAAGTACTTAGCATTGATAGCGCCATAGGTACCATCATCAACTATTTCCTGCAGGGCTTTGTTCAGACGCTCGCGCAGCGGATCACCCTTGCGAACAGCGATGCCGATCTTGTCGTTGCTGAATACTGGCTCACCCTTGAACTCGAAATTGGCACCAGCTTCGCTTTGCAGCCACTCGTATTGCACGAAGGCATCAGCCAGCACGCCATCAATGCGACCTGCGTTCATGTCCAGGTAAGCGTTTTCCTGGGTGTCATACAAGCGGATATCGACTACATCGCCCATATTCTCTTCCAACCACTGGCCAGCGATGGTTGCGCGCTGGGCCCCGATGGTCTTGCCCTTGAGGCTCTCTTCTTCCACACCAAACTCGGATTTCTTGGGTGCTACGAACTGCAGCTTGTTGGTGTAGTAAGGCAGAGTGAAGTCCACTGCCTGCTCGCGCTCTTCGGTGATCGACATGGAGGCAACCAGGAAGTCGAAGCGGCGTGTATTCAAGGCCGGAATAATACCGTCCCAATCGGAGATAACCACGCTGCACTCAGCGTCCATCCGTTCGCACAGCGCCTTGGCTATGTCGATATCGAAGCCGGTCACTTCACCGCTGCTGTCGATCATGTTGAATGGAGGGTAAGCCCCTTCGGTACCGATGCGCAGCTTGTCGGCGAAAGCCGGGGCACTGAATACCATGGCGGCAGTGACCGCCAACAGAACCTTCTTGTAGCTTTTCATGGGTACTGCTCCTTACTTGTGGCTGGACATGAATTGTCTGCAGCGTTCTGATTTAGAGTGTTCAAATACCTGCTCAGGAGTGCCGATTTCCTCGACCTGCCCCTTGTGCAAAAACACCACCTCACTCGACACCTGTCGGGCAAAGCCCATCTCGTGGGTTACCAACAGCATAGTACGCCCCTCGTCAGCCAGCGCGCGGATCACGGAAAGCACTTCCTGCACCATTTCCGGATCCAGCGCCGAGGTAGGCTCGTCGAAGAGAATGACGCGAGGTTGCATTGCCAGGGTACGGGCAATAGCAGCGCGCTGCTGCTGGCCGCCAGAAAGCTGCGCAGGAAAGGCATGGCGCTTGTCAGCGATCCCGACCTTTTCCAGAAACAGCTCAGCGGCTGCGACAGCATCTGCCTTGGGCTGCCCCAGGACACGACGCGGGGCCTCGATAATATTGTCCAGAATGCTCATGTGCGGCCAGAGGTTGAAGCTCTGGAACACGAACCCTACTCGGGCACGCAACCGGTTAATCTGTTTGTTGTCCGCGGCTACCAGGGCACCGTCCTTGCCCGCCTTGAGTTTCATCTCTTCTCCGGCAACGATGATCTGACCTTCGTTGGGATTTTCTAGAAGATTGATACAGCGCAGAAGCGTGCTTTTGCCCGAGCCGGACGAACCAAGAATCGAGATAACGGCGCCGTCACGGGCAACCAGATCGACGCCCTTGAGGACTTCAAGATCGCCAAAACGTTTGTGCAGATTGCGGACTTCCAGTGCGGGCGGTGTCACGTATTGTTTTCCAGATCGGCGCCAGAGGCGTCAGTAAATTTGGCCGGAATGGTCCAGCGTACCAACACAGTTCCGTCTGTTTAGGAGTAATGATCCTGTAATCAGGCAAAACTAGCACAGGTGCGCCCCATGACCAAGAACCCTCTCAGGGTCATGTCTCGAATATGCATGCAAAAGTCTTTCCAGAACAAGCTTGGGAGCAAACTCGACCAGAGCACTTGGGGCAGAGGGCCGGGAAATACGCAGTCTGAGACTTTTAAACGGGAAGGACTGCGAAAGCGCACGGCGATGGTGCTGATCAGGCCAGGCTGGTCGAAGATGGCGCGTTGCCTTCTATCAGGGAACCCACGATCGCCAGCAGTGAATCAAGCTCGCCGCCTTTGAGAAACACCTCATCAGCAAGGTGGTCGCTGGGCAAATCGGCTGGATGCGCCGAGCTCATCAGCAGCACGGGAATAGCACTCAACCCCGGATCGTCACGTATCGCACGCAACAGCTGTGCGCCATCCATTTCGGGCATCATGTAATCGGTAATGATCATGCTGGGTGTCACATTGGCAAGCAGTTCAAGGGCTTCGCTACCATTCTTGGCAGTCAACACATCATAGCCTTCGTCTTCGAAGAGCATCTCCATCACCCTTCTTATCCCTCTTTCGTCCTCAACCAGCAGGACCAGCGGTTTAGCGACGGCATCAGGCATCATCTTGGTCCTTGGGGTTTTCTCGGTGCGGCCGTCCTAGCTCAAAAAACTCAGTGTTCTGTATGCGTTCGCATAGCTGAACACCTTCTTTGACAGATCCCCCTCAAAACGCTTGTTGAGCTGAACCAGTCAAAAAAGGGAATGCCAGAGTACTAGACAATAGTCAGGGCCAAAGTTCCGCAATCAGGCAGGCAACCGCGCGAGGGACAGAAATAGGTGACCTGATGAAAGGTGTGCAGGAGAAATCGAGGGCAAAAAAAAGCTCGCCATGAGGCGAGCTTTTAAAATGATGGTGCCCGGAGACGGAATCGAACCGCCGACACGAGGATTTTCAATCCTCTGCTCTACCAACTGAGCTATCTGGGCAACGGGGCGCTATTAAACGGTTTAAGGCCTTTGCTGTCAAGCGGCTGTACCAATTATTTGCCATTCTTTCAGCTGCTTACCGGACAGTCATTCGGCTGGAGGTACGTAGCCATCCGCCTGGGCGTAATCTTCACCGGCGAGAAACTTGTCCATCTCCCCCTGCAGAAAGCGACGATCCTCGGCATCCATCATGTTCAGACGGCGCTCATTGATCAGCATGGTCTGGTGAGCCTGCCATTCATCCCAGGCCTTCTTCGAGACATCGTTGAATATGGCTTCGCCCTTGGCACCCGGGTAAGGCGGCCGGTCAAGGCCTGGCAGTTCCTGTTGGTATTTACGACACATCACCATACGGGTCATGGGCGATCCTCCTCAATGAGTTCAGATAATCAGTTCGACCCGCTGGAGCAGCTTCTTGACCGGTGCTGCCAGTCCCAGACGGGAGGGTTGGCGCAGGTTATACCAGACCTGCCCGCTCTCGGCCACGCCATGCCCCTGCTCGACCCTCAATAGCAGCGGTTGAATATCCAGATGGAAGTGGCTGAAGGTGTGACGCAGAGGCTCCAGCAACTCGGGCTCCGCAGCCTGCCAGCCTTCGCGTGCAATCAGGACTTCGAGCTGTGCAAGGTCGTCCATTTGCGGAGGACACCATAGCCCTCCCCACAGGCCACTGTCAGGCCGGCGTTGCAGCCATATATCGCCTTGGGGATTGACCACCAGAGGCATCAGGCACTGCCGCACAGGAATGGCCTTGCGCGGCCGCGAATGCGGATAGGCTGTTGGGGTACCAAGCATCCGCGCCTGACAGCCGGCTTGCAGCGGGCAAAGAAGGCAGGACGGCTTACTACGCGTACAGAGGGTGGCTCCCAGATCCATCATTGCCTGGGTGTAGTGGTTTACCCGAGAGTGAGGGGTGTGGCTATCAGCTATAGCCCACAGCCTGTCATGTACCGCCTTTTCGCCCGGCCAGCCCTGCACTGCATGAAAACGCGCCAACACCCGCTTGACGTTGCCGTCGAGGATCGGCGCGCGCAGCCCCATACTCAGACTGGCAATCGCGCCAGCCGTGGACGGCCCGATACCGGGCAGGTCAACCAGGCCAGGCAAATCCCTGGGAAACTCCCCGGCGTATTCATCTACCACCCGCTTGGCCGCCTTGTGCAGATTACGTGCCCTGCTGTAATAGCCAAGGCCGGTCCACAGATGCAACACCTCATCGGCAGGAGCCGCAGCCAGCGCCTGAACATCCGGCATTGCGCGCATGAACCGCTCATAGTACGGAATAACCGTGGCTACCTGGGTCTGCTGCAGCATGATCTCCGATACCCAGACACGGTAGGGAGACATATCCTGCTGCCAGGGCAGATCCTTGCGGCCGTGCAGGTCGTACCAATCCAGCACGGCTTCGGCAAAGGTTTGCTCGCTCACTGACCGAACAAGCCTCGGAGCGCATCGCGAACCGCAGGCGCCTGCTCATCCAGTTTTTCTTCGATCTTGCTACCGAGCTTGCGCTTGGCTTCGTTGCCCAACAGCTGGCCAGCAAGCTGGGTAACAGCTTCGGTATCGACCCCACAACTGCTCGCCGCGTTGTGCAAATAGCCACTGCAGCGGATCGGCCATTCCACGCCAACATAACGCTCGTTGACCCGGCAAGCGGAGTCCGGCATCTCGACGTTATCACCCTTGAGTACCAGCCCCAGACGATAGTCCAGACGCTGCGTAGGCAGGACAATCTCGCCGCGACTCTTGGCGGTGATGCCGGGCAGATCGGCCACCAGATTCTCATTTACGACGGTGCCATCCACAATGCGAAAGTTGCCCTTTAGAGCGCTGAACGGCGTATTTTCCGAGCCCACGGGGGCCCCGAGGGATTCCCGATTAACCAGCGCAATTGCCTGACAGAGCTTCTGCTCGAGATTGATTCCCAATAAAGCACCATCGCTTACATCAAAGCTGGACTGTCCATTCAGACTGGACATCCATTGCAGCATGCTGTTGCCCGTCGCGCGCACGTCCAGGTCAAGGTCGATGACACCGCGCAACTGATGTGCGACGTCATAGGCCTCCTGAATTGCCATGGAGTCCATGCCTGTGAGCTTTTTCTTCGCGCTCAGCGTCACCGGGCGTGTGCGTGCATCTAGCTGCCCGGTCGCAGCAAATTTGCCATTGAATACACCACCCTCGAACTGAGTGAGCCTTACCAGGCCGTCGCGGGCCTGAACAGCGACTTTCAAGGGCCTGATAACCTGTTCGGTCAGAATGACTTCCTGCATATCCAGGCTGCCATCCACATCCAGGCCAGCAATCAGCCCCAGCGGTAGCACTGGCTCATCGCTCCAGGCTATTGGCGTGGACTCCGACTTGCTGCCCCCACTTGAACCCACAGGCTCCTTGGCCGCTGCCTCATCAACCGGTGGCAGGTAACCATCAAGATCAAGCCGATTGCCGGCAAGTCGAAAGCGCAGCGCCTGACGTTCGAAATCCACCAACCCCATATTGCCGTCGAACTTGTTGCCATCGACCTCTAACTGCAGGTCTTCAAGCATGAGGCTGTTTGCCGAGCCTGCCAGATTCGCGCCCAGAGACACAGCCTCCAGGGCACGCGGATTCGACGTTTCCGGCACTTCCTGCCCAAGGGCTTCGATCAGTGAGCGGGCATCGAATGTCGCAACATCCAGCCTGCCGACCAATTGCATATCCTGGTCCAGCTGTGTCGCTTTGATCGTTCCCGTTGCGCGCAGGTCTGCCAGAGAGAGACGAACCTGTTTGAGCTCTGCAATCTGGGCAGCCAGGTCGACGACGCTATCGGCCTGCAACTGCAGTGAGACGGCCCTTCCGGAAAAGGGTGCACCGCTGGCGTCGAGCTTGAGATTGATGGCATCGAACTGGTAGCGCTCCAGTCCGAGATCGAACTGCGCAACGGTCTGCAGGTCGATCCGCATCCGCAAGGCGGGCTGCTCAGTCGTCAACAAGCCAATGAAGGCGACATCGAATGGCTGCCCCTCAACCAGCGCACCAGTCTCCAGATTGACATCACTTAATTGCACGCTCTGGCCGGTTTGCCGATCCTCGTAAAGCACTTGAGCGTTGGTGATATTGACGCTCTGAACAGCAATATCGAGCTCTTGACCCTGATCACCACCTGACCCTGCGGAATCCGCTCCAGCTCCAGCTCCAGCTTCAGCCTGTTCCTTGCTCTGCGGGCCAACCGTTTCCCAGTTACCCCGGCCATCCGCATCTCTGATCAGGTTGAGGCTCACGTTATTGAGGATGACATCGCTGAAGCGCAGCTCCCGGCGCAGCAGTGGCAGCACCTCCACCCCGAGACCCAGACTACCTACCTCGGCCAGCGCGAGGTCGGGCTGATCAACCGGCGCGACGCCCACCTGTTCGAGCTCTATTCCCAACCATGGGAACAGGGACCAACCAATATCGCCGCCAAGAGTCAGCTCGACATTCGCTTTTTCACGCGCGATTTCGCGAATATTGTCCTTGTAATCATTGGGGTCGAATATTCGGGTCAGGAAAAATAGCAAAGCGACGGCGAGCAACAGCACGCCGAAGACAACCAGTCCCAGGACCTTGGCAAGCGCTTTCATGGGTGTTCCTTGTAAGCAGTTTGGGCCGTCTGGCCCTTTGTCATAGGGTAGAGCTTGTCGAGACGCATAGCCACTTCCCTGGCCAATGCCAGGCTTGCGGTCAGGCCAGGCGACTCTATGCCGAACAATTGGATCAATCCCTCCATTCCATGCTCTCGATGATCCTGTATGACGAAGTCGGCTGGCGCCTCGCCCGGCCCGCTGAGCTTGGCCCGCACACCGGCATAGCCTGGCACCAGCCGGTCCGGCTTACAGCCTGGCCAATAGCGCTGGATAGCTCGGGCAAAGCCGTCGACCAGCCCGTCTTCGACGCTGTAATCGATCTGCTGCAGATATTTTACGTCGGGCCCGAAGCGCACCTGGCCAGCCAGATCCAGTGTGGCGTGCACACCCAAGCCAGCTGTATTAGCCGCAGGCATGGGATAGACCAGGTGACTGAACGGCGAGTTCCCGCTGTAGGCCAGATAGCGTCCCTGACACAAATGCAACGCAGGGACGGTGTTACCGGGTAGATCCTGGACGCCAGCAGCCAGTTGCTGGGCAAATACGCCGCACGCGTTGATCAGATAACGACAACTCAGACTGAATGGCTCCCCTGCGCTAGTGCCCTCCAGGCAGAATCCTCCGGCAACAGGCACTACCCGCTGGACCTGCGTTCGGTAACTGACCGACCCACCAGCTGCCTGCAAGGAAGCCTCCAGCGATTGCATCAGCGCATGACTATCAACAATACCGGTCAGGGGTGAATAAAGACCTGCGACCGCCCTTACTTCAGGCTCGATCCGCACCACCTCGTCAGCATCCAGCCACTCCAGCCGCGTACCGCTGGCTGCAGCATTGGCGTGCAGCGCTCGCAAAGCCGGCACCTCTGCTTCCTCAACCGCCACCAGAAGTTTGCCAATACGCCGATGCGGTACCCCGTGCTCTGCACACCAGGAGTACAAGAGATCACGACCCTCCACGCACAGCCTGGCCTTGAGCGATCCAGGCCGATAGTACAAGCCCGCGTGAATCACTTCGCTGTTGCGGCTGGACGCGTGCTGCCCGGACCAGGCTTCCTGCTCAAGCACTAAAACATCATGCCCGGCCGCGGCCAGTCTCTGCGCTATCGCCAGGCCCACCACTCCGGCACCTACAACCACTGTCTGCATATCGGTCATTGCGTTATTCTGCCCTGACTCGGATTCGGGGAGAAGAGCCATCGACCCCATACACACAAGCAATCAGTACGCGGTAGCCCCTCGCACTGCCTACACGTATAATGCCCACCCTTGATAGATCACACAGCGGAGAAACAGCCATGGCTGAGCGCAAGGCAAGCGTCGAGCGCAACACTCTGGAAACCCAGGTCAGAGTCGACATCAACCTGGATGGCACCGGGCAGTCGGACTTCGACATCGGTGTTCCCTTTCTGGAGCATATGCTTGACCAGATCGCCCGGCACGGGCTGATCGATATGAGCATCAAATCCCGTGGCGACCTGCATATCGATGACCACCACACGGTGGAAGACGTCGGTATTACCCTGGGCATGGCGTTTGCCAAGGCCGTGGGTGACAAGAAAGGGCTGCGCCGCTATGGCCATGCGTACGTTCCGCTGGACGAGGCGCTGTCACGCGTGGTTATCGACTTCTCCGGACGACCCGGACTGCACATGCATGTGGATTTCACCCGCGCCAGCGTGGGTGGTTTTGACGTGGACCTGTTTGGTGAGTTCTTCCAGGGTTTCGTCAATCACTCGCAAACCACTGTGCATATCGACAACCTGCGTGGCGTGAACACTCACCACCAGATCGAAACAATCTTCAAGGCCTTTGGCCGGGCGCTGCGTATGGCGGTAGAAGAAGATCCGCGCATGAGCGGCATGATGCCTTCTACCAAAGGGTGTCTGTAACTCATGGCTGGAGGTCAGGTAGCAGTAATCGACTACGGCATGGGCAACCTGCACTCGGTCGCCAAGGCTCTGGAGCAGGTGGGTGCAACCCGCGTGCAGGTGACCAGTGACCCGCAAATCATCATGGCGGCCGACCGGGTTGTGCTGCCAGGTGTGGGCGCCATCCGCGACTGCATGAGTGAGCTGCGTCAGCTGGGCCTGGACACGGTCGTTCGCGATGTCGTGCGCGAAAAGCCCCTTATGGGGATCTGCGTCGGCATGCAGATGCTGCTCGAACACAGCGAAGAAAACGGCGGTGTGGAGGGTCTCGGCCTGATCCCCGGCAAGGTAAGCTTCTTTGGTAATGAGCTGTACGATGGCGAGCAGCGCCTGAAGGTGCCCCACATGGGCTGGAACCAGGTCAAGCAGACTATTGATCACCCCATGTGGCACCGCATCGAACAGGATGCGCGCTTCTATTTCGTGCACAGCTATCACGCTCAGCCGCAGCGTCACACCCATGTAGCAGGCCGATGCCATTACGGCGCCGACTTTGCTGCCGCATTGATTCAGGACAACCTGTTTGCCACCCAGTTTCACCCGGAAAAAAGCCACACCAATGGCCTGCAATTGCTGCAGAATTTTCTGGCATGGGACGGACGCTGGTAAAACCACCTGCGGCAAGCAGGCCGCGCCACTTTACTGGATTTAAGCTCGCGGCTTGATGCTTGCGGCTTCCCCACACTGATCAGGACATTATCGCGATGCTTATCATTCCCGCTATTGATCTCAAGGACGGCGCCTGCGTCCGTTTGCGTCAAGGTCTGATGGACGACGCCACGGTATTTTCCGATGACCCTGTGGCGATGGCCGCAAAGTGGGTAAAGGCCGGCTGTCGCCGCCTGCACCTGGTTGACCTGAACGGCGCATTCGAGGGCAAGCCAGTCAATGGTGAGGTTGTGACGGCTATAGCCCGCGCCTACCCGGACCTGCCTATTCAGATAGGCGGCGGTATCCGCTCCCTGGACACCATCGAGCACTACGTGCGCGCTGGCGTCAGCTACGTCATCATCGGCACCAAGGCAGTCAAGCAACCTGAATTTGTTGCCGAAGCCTGCAAGGCATTCCCGGGCAAGGTAATTGTCGGACTGGACGCGAAGGACGGTTTCGTAGCCACCGACGGCTGGGCGGAGGTGAGCAGCGTGCAGGCAGTGGATCTGGCGCGACGCTTTGAAGCGGACGGCGTATCGGCGATCGTCTATACCGATATAGCAAAGGACGGCATGATGCAGGGTTGCAATCTGGAAGCCACCGCTGCGCTCGCCAACGCCACTTCCATCCCGGTTATTGCTTCAGGCGGCATCCATCACCTGGGTGATATCCAGGCGTTGCTGGACGCTGGCGCGCCGGGCATCATCGGCGCCATTACCGGCCGTGCAATATATGAAGGCACGCTGGACGTCGCAGAGGCGCAAGCGCTGTGCGACAAACAGACTTCAAGCGGTAAGCCGTAAGCTGGAAGCAGCTGAACCTGCTGGTCTGATTATCAATAGTGGCCCAGCTCCGCGCACGCAGTGGTTAATCAGTACCAACTAATTCAGGCTTCAAGCTTAGCGCTTCAAGCCAAAATCGATTTTCGGAGTTCCAATGGGTCTCGCCAAACGCATCATCCCCTGCCTGGACGTCGACAACGGTCGTGTCGTCAAGGGTGTGCAATTTGAAAACATCCGTGATGCCGGCGATCCGGTCGAGGTTGCGCGGCGCTACAACGAGCAGGGTGCGGATGAAATCACCTTCCTCGATATCACTGCCAGCCACCAGGAGCGGGACACCACCTTGCATACGGTGGAGCGCATGGCCAGCCAGGTGTTCATTCCGTTAACTGTCGGTGGCGGTGTACGCACGATTCAGGACATACGCAACCTGCTCAACGCCGGTGCCGACAAGGTATCAATCAATACCGCAGCGGTATTCAATCCCGAATTTGTTGGGGAGGCAGCAGACCGCTTCGGCTCCCAATGCATCGTGGTGGCTATCGATGCCAAGCGAGTATCGGATGAGGGTGCCACCCCGCGCTGGGAAATCTTTACCCACGGCGGACGCAAGCCGACCGGACTGGACGCGGTAGAGTGGGCGTTCAAGATGCAGGAGCTAGGCGCAGGTGAAATTCTGCTGACCAGCATGGATCAGGACGGCATGAAGAACGGTTTCGATCTGGGGGTCACTCGAGCGATCAGTGACAGGTTGCATATTCCGATAATCGCCTCCGGCGGGGTCGGCAATCTGCAGCACTTGGCTGATGGTGTGCAACTAGGCGGTGCCGATGCGGTACTGGCTGCGAGCATCTTTCATTTTGGCGAATATTCGATTGCCGAGGCCAAGCAGTACATGGCTGATCGCGGCATTGAAATGCGTCTCTGATCTGTCCACCAGAGACGCCTCCTGAAGCGTTAGCCCCTGGCGCGGGAGATATTCAAACCCTTGAGCAGATTGAGCGCCTGATTCAACTGATAGTCAGCATCCTGGGGGCGCTCAGGTGCGTCGGGCTTGCGTACGGTGGGCCGCTCGACACCTGATTCGTTGGATAGGTGGCCCGCCAGATCAGCCTCGCGAAACCCCATTTCCGCCTCTTCCCTGGTCAGTTTGGCCTGCTCGACCTTGATATCCGGCTCGATACCCTGCGCCTGAATAGAGCGGCCGTCGGGGGTGTAGTAGAGGGCGGTTGTGAGCTTGAGCGCACGGTCGTTATTGAGCGGCAACACCGTCTGTACTGAGCCCTTGCCGAAGGTGTTGGTACCCATGATGACCGCACGACCATGATCCTGTAGTGCGCCGGCCACAATTTCGGAAGCCGAAGCCGAGCCGCCGTTAATCAGGACCACCATCGGTACACCCACACTCGGATCATTACTGGTGGCCGAAAAGCGCAGTTCCGAGTTGCTCAGCCGACCCTTGGTATAGACGATCAAGCCTGAATCCAGAAAGCTGTCAGCCACTTCCACGGCTGCCTGCAGCACGCCGCCGGGGTTATTGCGCAGATCCAGAACCAGCCCCTTGAGGCCGCCGGCGGAATTCAGCTTCTCCAGTTCACGGCGCACCTCGTCACCGGTGTTGACCTGGAACTGCGTGAGCCGCATGTAGGCGTAACCCGGATCCAGTTGCTCGGAGCGCACACTGGCCACCTTGACCACCGCACGCTCAAGCTCCACCTCGAATGGACGTCCCTCGTCACGAATCACGGTAAGCGTGATGCTGGTGCCCGGCTCGCCGCGCATTTTTTCCACTGCATCCATGATGGTCAATCCCTTGACCGGCTCACCATCAATCTTGACGATCAGGTCACCCGCTTCGATACCTGCGCGAGCGGCAGGCGTATCATCGATGGGCGAAATCACCTTGATGAAACCGTCCTCCTGGCCCACTTCGATACCCAGGCCGCCAAACTGCCCGCTGGTCGCATCCTGCAGGCCACGGAACGCTTCTGGCTCCAGGTAGGCCGAGTGGGGATCGAGCCCGTCGAGCATTCCACGAATCGCGTTCTCCAGCAGAGTCGCATCATCGACCGGCTCTACATAGGCCGTGCGAATACGCTCCATCACCTCGACGAAGGTCCGTAACTCGTTGAGAGGTAGAGGAGCAGAGGGAATCTGCTCCTGTGCCGGCACGGCCGCAGGTGCAGATGTTTCCTGGGCCTGCACCGGCCCAACAACAAATGCCAGGCTGATGCAGGCGGCAAGCAAGGTACGCACAGCGGTCATTGATATCTCCCAACACAGGGCTTATTAACGAACTAGGACAGGAAACGCACTTGCAGTATATGGCCGCGCCGGCACTTCACCCAGACAGCATACACCAGGCCGCAGGGTCCAGTGCACGGCCCTGGTGGCGAATTGCAAAATACAAGGCGGGCGAACTGAGCCCCCCGCTGGCGCCCACAGTTGACACGGCTTCACCGGGTTGCACCCAGGTGCCAACGTCCTTCAGAACGCTCTGATTATGGCCGTAAAGACTAAGGTATCCACTACCGTGATCCAGTATTACCAGCAACCCCGAGCCACGCAGCCAGTCGGCAAAGACGACCCGCCCCCCGTGAACCGCGTGCACGGCAGTACCCTGTGAAGCGCCTATCAACAGCCCATCCCATTTCAGCCGCGCATCCCCCCCTCGCTGACTGCCATATCGCGCCTGAATCGGTCCCTTGACCGGCAACGGCAGCTTGCCCTTGGCACCGGCAAAAGGCAGGCTTCCAGCTGGAGTGGGAATACTGGTAATGGTTTCATCGATGGACTTGATAAGCTTTTCCAGGCCTGCACGCTCGGCCTGAGCAGTTTCCAGCTTCTCATTCTGACTGCGACTCTTGCCCTGCAGGCTTGCAAGCAGGCCGGTACGCGCTGTCTGCTGGGACTGCAGCTCCCTGGCATTGGACGCCAGCTGCTCACGACGCTCCTCGAGCAATGCCTGCTGCTCGACGATCTGCGCGCTGGCCTGCTGTATCTGCTCCAGGGTATCGGTATAGCGGTTTACTTCTGCCACTCGGGCACGGCTCATATACTGGTAATAGTGCACCATGCGCGCCATACGTGCCGGGTCGTCCTGATTAAGCAGCATCTTCAGGTAGTCCTGCTCCCCGGCCATGTACGCTGCACGCGCCTGCTTGGCGATCTGGTCCTGCTGCCCGGTCAGGGCGACCTGCAGACTGGCGGCCTGCTCCCGCAGCCCGCGAACGCGGGTTTCACCCTCGCGAATCTTCTGCTCGATCTGCTCGCTTTCCCGCTGCAGCCTGCCAATCTCACTTTCGCTACGCTTGAGCTGAGACTCCAGGCCGGACATCTCCTGCTCGAAGCTCTCGAGCATTTTTTTCAGTCGGGCTATTTCGGCCTCGGTCTGCTTCAGCTCGGCTCTTGCCTCACGGGAGTCGGTTTGCGTCTCTTGCCCCACAGAGGGAGCGGCATACACAAGTGCCGCCAGTAATGCAGCGGCGCAACACTGCTGGGAAAGTATGCGCAACGGCCGGAGCTTGAACATGTCGAGGTCTCAGGATTTCAATGTCAAAATCGAGCGTCCCGTCATTTCAGCGGGTTGGGGCAGGCCCAGCAAGGTCAGCATGGTCGGCGCCACGTCGGAGAGTATTCCGCCCTCACGCATACTGACTTGCCGAGGACCTACGTACACGAAGGGCACAGGTTCGCAGGTATGCGCGGTGTGCGCCTGCCCCGTGTCGTGGTCGGACATTTTCTCGACATTACCGTGGTCCGCCGTAATCAATGCTTCACCACCCACCCGCGATAGCGAATCGCATATACGGTTTATACAAGCATCAAGACACTCAACGGCCTTGACCGCAGCGTCAAAATCACCGGTATGCCCGACCATGTCACCGTTGGCGTAATTGACTATAATCACGTCATAACGCTGCTGATCAATTGCTTCGACAATACGGTCTGTAACCTCTGGCGCGCTCATTTCCGGCTGCAGGTCGTAGGTTGCCACCTGCGGTGAAGGCACCAGAATACGCTCTTCCCCTGCGAAAGGTTCTTCGCGGCCGCCAGAGAAGAAAAAGGTCACGTGGGCATATTTTTCCGTTTCCGCAATCCGCAGCTGGGTTTTGCCCTGACTGGCCAGATATTCGCCAAGTACGTTATCCAGCGAAGCGGGTGGGTAAGCGCAGGGAGCCGGAATATCGGCTGCGTACCGGGTCAGCATGACGAAACCTGACATCTGCAATTGACGCTGGCGAGTAAAGCCCTTGAAATCAGGTTCAACAAAAGCGCGACTCAGCTCACGGGCGCGATCAGCCCGAAAATTCATGAACACCACCGCATCGCCGTCGGCAACCGGTGCGGGCTCGCCAATGCGTGTGGCTTTGACGAACTCGTCGTTTTCCCCTCGTTCATAGGCTGCAAGCAAAGCATCCTGGGTGTTCGCCGCAGCAAACTGCGCGTCACCATCAACGATCAGGTTGTAGGCCGACTCCACGCGCTCCCAGCGGTTATCACGATCCATCGCGAAGTAACGGCCGATCAGCGTTGCAGTACGCCCCTTACCGAGGCGCTGGTAGGCCTGTTCAAGCAATTGGAGGGATGGTTCGGCACTGCGTGGCGGCGTATCGCGACCATCCAGGAAAGCGTGCACATAAATCTTTTCGGCTCCACGGCGTGAGGCCAAATCGACCATTGCCACCAGGTGGTCCTCGTGACTATGCACACCACCGGGCGACAGCAGCCCCATGATGTGGACCGCTCCACTCGTGGCAACAGCCTTGTCGACCGCCTCACAAATCGCCGGATTTTCATAGAAGTCGCCATCGGCAATCGACTTGGTTACCCGGGTAAAGTCCTGATAAACCACTCGGCCAGCACCGAGATTCATGTGACCAACTTCTGAATTACCCATCTGGCCATCAGGCAGCCCCACATCCATACCCGAGCCGGACACCAGCGTGTGGGGGGCCTGTGTCCACAGCTTGTCCCATACAGGGGTGCGGGCGGCCATGATGGCGTTGGAATCGGGCGATTCACTATGGCCGAAGCCATCAAGAATCATCAGAACCAGGGGTTTGGGGGCATCTGTCATGAAAGCAACTCACAAATATTTGAATGATCCGATACCAGCCCGGGCCGCATAAAGCCCAGGCAGACGCGATGTTCACAGTCTACTGCGACGACACCGGCCTGTCATGCTGCAACGCCAAGCCCCGCGCACCATTCGGCAGGGATGGTTCTGCCACCGCCGCCTGCTGTGTATACTGGCGAACTTTATTTAGCCGGAAGTACTCGCATGCAACGCGTTATCGATTTTTTTACCCAGTTCGCCGAGTTTCTCGGCAATCATCCGTTTCTGGCGGTCGCCTTTCTGGTAGTGGTGACTTTGCTGATCGTCACTGAAGGCCGCAAAGCCGGCAAGACCGTTTCCACTCAGCAGGTAACCACCATGATCAATCGCGAGAACGCCGTGGTCGTCGACCTGCGTTCCAAGAAGGATTATGCCGCTGGTCATATCGTGGATTCGATCAACATCCCGTACGACAGCCTGAATACTCGCCTGGGCGACCTGGACAAATACAAGGGACGCCCAATCATTCTTACCTGCGCGAGCGGTCAGCACGCCGGATCCTGCGCCAAGCAGATCAAGGCAGCTGGACACGACAACGTCAGCCGCCTCAGTGGCGGCATGAGCAGCTGGCGCGCCGACAGTCTTCCCGTGGTGAAATAACATGCCCGAAGTAACGATTTACAGCAGCAACTACTGCCCTTTCTGCATCCGCGCCAAGCAATTGCTGGACGCAAAGGGCGTCAAGTACAACGAAATTCGCGTCGATGGCCAGCCAAAGGTGCGTGCAGCAATGACTCGCCTGGCCGGCGGCGCGACCTCCGTGCCACAGATCTGGATTGGCGAGACCCATGTCGGCGGTTGCGATCAGTTGCAAGCGCTGGAACGCTCCGGCAAGCTCGACGGCATGCTCTCCATCTGAGCCCCCCTTAACAAGACCACAATACAAGGACCTATCATGGCCGAAGAAAATCAGAACAGCCAGGGCGCCAACGGCGCTGCAGACCAGCAGCCTCAGGTGCAGTTCACGCTGCAACGTATTTATGTGAAGGATCTGTCCTTCGAATCGCCCAAGGCGCCCGCGGTGTTTCAGTCCCAGTGGAATCCCCACGTCAATCTGGATCTGAACACCCGCCACAGCGAGCTGCAGGAAGGTGTTCACGAGGTAGTACTCAGTCTGTCTGCCACCGTTACCAATGGCGAAGACGACGTAACTTTCATTGCCGAAGTCCAGCAGGCTGGTATCTTCGCAATCAGCGGCCTTGATGAAGCGGGCATGCGCCACACCCTCGGCGCTTTCTGCCCGAACATCCTGTTCCCCTATGCGCGCGAAGCGATAGACAACCTGGTTTTGCGCGGTAGTTTCCCTCCCCTGATGCTGTCCCCGGTCAACTTCGACGCCTTGTTTGCCCAGGCAGAACAGCGCCGCATGGCAGAAGCTGCCGAAAGTAACTGAGTCCCGCATTCAGCCGCCTATGGTTGAAGCGACGCGTGCCGTGAGATTCTGATTGCGGCACGTGTCGGGGCCATCCCCGCACGCTTATTACCCTGCGTTGTTACAACCCCATCCTGCCACCTGCTTGTCAGCCCGCACGCCTTGATCTACTGTATTTCGCCTGCCAACTCGAACAGACGGAACCTTCATGGCCCTACCTGCCTCCCGCCCCCTGTATCTGCTTGCTCTGATCGCATGCGTCTTATTGATGGGTGTCGCGCTCTACCTTGAACATGTAGTTGGGCTGATACCTTGCCCGTTATGCATTATCCAACGCGTACTGCTTATTCTGGCTGGCCTCGTTTGCCTGGCCGGCCTGATACATCATCCGCGCGCAGAGCTGCCGTCCCGCAGGCCCGTTGCCGCTCGCCTATACGGCCTCGGCGTGAGTTTCTTTGCCATTCTTGGCGCTGCCGTGGCCGGTCGCCAGGTCTGGCTCCAGCACCAACCATCCGACCAGCTACCATCCTGCCTGCCAAGCCTGGATTACATGATTGACGTTCTGCCCCTGCAGGACATCATGCACATGCTTTTCAACGGCACCGCCGACTGCGCAAAGGTGGATTGGACCTTTCTCGGACTGAGCATTGCCGAAGGCACCCTGCTCGCCTTTATCGCATTCAGCCTGTTCGGCCTGACCCAACTTTTTCGCAGCACCGACTGAAATGGAGACCCTATGCGTCTGATTATCGCTTTTGTTTGTGCTCTGGTACTGGCCGGCTGTGCAAGCCCCGATGCGGAGCATTACGCCAACGACACGCCGGAGTTGCGCCTGCAGGATTACTTTGATGGTGACCTGGAAGCCTGGGGTATGTTCCAGAAACGCAATGGCGAAGTCGTCAGGCGCTTCCATGTGCGCATGGTGGGCAGCTGGGAAGGCGACACTGGCGTACTCGACGAATACTTCACCTATGCTGATGGCACTAATGAGCGTCGTGTATGGACGCTGGTGAAACAACCTGACGGCACCTGGCGCGGTACCGCCGACGATGTGGAAGGCGAAGCTGTGGGAGTAGTATCCGGGAATGCCTTTCACTGGCGCTATACACTTCAGCTCAAGGTTGATGACGCTACCTGGCTGGTCGACTTCGATGATTGGATGTATCTGATCGATGACAAGGTCATGCTAAACCGCGCGAAGATGTCAAAATGGGGTGTCGAGCTTGGCCAGGTTACCCTGAGTTTCATCAAGCCTTGATGCCGGGACCTAGGCTGACCTATGCTGTCCTACCACAAGGGATTGATGCCGCCTGGCTTCGACCCAATCAGCCAATTGCAAGTAGAGGTGGATCATGCTGGAGAGCTGCACAACAGCCCAGGAACGTTGGGGCGGTGTACATAAACTGATTGATCGCTGGCTTGCAGAACGCAAGCAACTGGTCAAGCAGTACACCCAGTTGCGCGAAGCTGCCGAAACCGGCAAGGCGAGCGACGCCACCCTTGAGTCCTTCTGCGACATTCTTGTGGATTATGTATCCGCAGGTCACTTCGAAGTCTATGAGCAATTGATCCGCGAAGCTGAGGCGTTTGAAGACCAGGGTGGTCTGGCCTTGGCGCGCCAGGTATATCCCCGCATAGAAACCATCACGCAGAGCGCAGTCGAGTTCAATGATCTTTACGGCAGAGCCGGATCGGATGACGACATGGAACAGATGCACGACCGTCTGCTGCGTCTTGGCGGTCTGCTCCATGAACGCTTCGAGCTCGAAGACTGCCTTATTGAAGTATTGCATACCGCCCACCAGGACATACTCAGCGCAAGCTGAGCGCTACGGAGCTTGATGTGACAAGCAAAGAGAAAGACAACGGAAAGCAATCCTCCTCCGTCATAACCCCACTGCACTTGCTGCAAACGCTTACCCGCACGCTGAACGAGCATCTTGCCGACGCGTGCCGCGAAGCGGAAAAGGATGCGCGCAAGGCGATGGAGAAGTTGACTCGCCAGCACGCCAAGCTGCAGGAGAAACTGGCCGAAGCCCAGGAAAAGCTGGCCTCGCGGCAGGCATCCGGCGCAGAGCGCAAGGCGATCGAAAAAAGCGAACAGAAAGTAGCCACACTGGTGGCTGGCCTCAACGAGCTTCAGGAAGCCCGCAACGCCGCAGAGGTCTACACCCGCCAGCTGCAGAGCGACGTGCGGCAGACGCTGCGCATTGCCAAGGGCCTTGAACGCATCGAGAGCCAAGCTGACCTGGCCATCGAAAAGCGCAATAATCCCAAACCACCAAGCAAGCCTGCCAATCGCTCCCGCAAGCCACGCAGTCGCAAGCCCGCCGCAGCCCGACCTGCCGAGCAAAAAACCGAGACAGACAATAACGCCTAGGTAAAAAGAACGCGTATACGCTCAGTGCCTGAATCCTGTGGGACTCAGGCACTGCGCCTTAAAGCGTCTATTTACTAGTCCGAGGCCGAGGAGTTCTGACCTCGCAAAACATATCTGGCGCAGCAAACCCAGCGGCAACCTCTCAGCCAACTTCAGTGGCCAGATCGGCAAGCTCCTGGAGGATCGCCCGCAGCGTGTCGTTGACCGTCACCCCCTGCCCCAGGCAACAACTGATCAGATGCTGCAGACAGTCAGGCTCAGCGTCGCCAGAGGGTATCAGCCTCAGGCATTCAGCCTCCAGCCGTTTCAATTGCGACCATTCCGCCGCTTGCTCACACTCCTTTAACTGCGAATAGAGCTGTGCCTCGCCGCCAAGCCCTCGCACAGCCGTGCGGGCAGCCCGCAAGGGGCCAATGACCTGCCTGTGCCATGGCGCTTGCCAGTCACAAATCGCACGCCAGTCTGCCACTGCCGCCGCCCGGCCACTGCAGCCCAGCCAACAGGCTGCCAGCAACAGCAGCACATCCAGATCCTGATCGTTCTGGAGCCGCAACAGCAGTGACTCTACCCCAGGATGGGGGTAGAGCTGGGTGACGTAATCGGCGAGCGCGGTTTCACGGGGTAGCATGGCTCAAGTTTACTACCAGGCAAAGGATGATCACAGGGGCTCAGGGCGCTGATATACTCGCGACATGATCAAAATTGAATCTCTAACGCTACAGCGCGGGCCATTACGCCTGCTGGAAAACGCCAACCTTACCCTGCACCCCGGCCAGAAAGTCGGGCTGCTGGGTACCAATGGCGCAGGCAAATCGAGCCTGTTTGCGTTGATGCGCGGCGAGCTGGGCACCGACGCCGGCAGTTGCTCGCTACCCGAAGACTGGCGTATTGCCCACATGCAGCAGGAAATCGAAAACCTCGAGCGCCGCGCAGTGGATTATGTGCTCGATGGCGACAACCGACTGCGGGATATCGAGGCCCGCCTGCACAGCGCCCAGGAGCGCGATGACGCGCACGCCCTCGGCACCCTGTATGCAGAGCTGGAAGCCCACGATGGCTTCAGCGCCGACAGTCGAGCCCGCACCCTGTTGGCCGGCCTGGGCTTCACAAGTGAGCAGTGTACAGCGCTGGTGGGTGACTTTTCAGGCGGCTGGCGGATGCGTCTCAACCTTGCCCAGGCGCTGATGTGCCCATCGGATCTGCTACTGCTTGACGAACCAACCAACCACTTGGATCTCGATGCCATTCTCTGGCTGGAGGACTGGCTCAAGGCCTATCAGGGGACTCTCGTCCTGATCTCCCACGACAAGGATTTTCTTGATGCCGTGGTCGGCCATATTGTGCATGTGGAAGGGCAGCAGCTCATCTTGTACCGCGGCGGCTACACACAATTTGAGCGCACCCGCGCCGAGCGCCTGACGCAACAGCAGGCTGCGTTCGAGAAACAGCAGGTTGAGCGAGAGCACATGCAGAAGTACATTGCCCGCTTTCGCGCCCAGGCGACCAAAGCCAAGCAGGCGCAGAGCCGAATCAAGGCTCTCGAACGGATGGAAACGCTGACAGCGGCGCATATCGACTCCCCATTCTCCTTCAGTTTCCGAGAGGCAGACCACCAGTCCAGTCCCCTGGTCGACCTGCACCAGGGCGTACTCGGCTATGGTGATACGCAGATACTCGAGCAGGTTAAGCTGCAGCTTGTACCGGGCGCACGGATCGGCGTACTGGGCCCGAATGGCGCAGGCAAATCGACCCTGATCAAGACCCTGGCAGGCACACTGCCGCTAATGGGCGGCGAGTTGAAAACGGGTGAGCATCTGGCAATCGGCTACTTCGCCCAGCACCAGCTCGACAGTCTTGACGCCAAGGCAAGCCCATTGCTGCATTTGGCGCGGATAGCCCCGCAGGAGCGTGAGCAAAGCCTGCGCAACTTCCTCGGCGGCTTTGATTTTCACGGGGCGCGGACCGAAGAACCGGTGCTGAACTTTTCCGGTGGAGAGAAAGCTCGACTGGCCCTTGCGTTGATCGCCTGGCAAAAACCCAATCTACTGCTGCTGGACGAGCCAACCAACCACCTGGACATGGAGATGCGCCACGCGCTGACCCTGGCGCTGCAACGCTTCGAAGGTGCAATGCTGCTGGTTTCCCACGACCGGGCTCTTATTCGGGACACCACCGATGAGCTCTGGCTGGTTGCCGACGGGCGCCTGCAAACCTACAGTGAAGATCTCGATACCTATACAAAATGGCTGGCACGCTTCCGACAGCAACAACAGGAAGAGCTGAAAGCCGCAAACGGCGACATCAGCCTGACGGGTGATCGACCTGACGCCAAGACCCAGCGCCGGGAGGCAGCCGAACGCAGGCAGCGCCTTGCTCCCATGAAAAAAGCGATCGAGAAACTGGAAAAGGAGCTGGCCAAAGCTCAGACAGAGCTCGCCGGGATCGAGGCCGAGCTGGCTGATACCGATCTGTACGGTGCCGACCGCAAGGATCAGTTAAAGCAGGTACTGGCTCGCCAGGCAACCTGCACTCAGAAAGTCGAAGAGCTTGAGGAACGCTGGCTGGAAGGCCAGGAAGAACTGGATACGCTTGAACAGGCCGAGGCTGGCTGAGACTCCATAGGCCCGGGCGCTACCAGGGTATCGGCTCACCATCCCAGGCATAGAAGTTACCGGTATCAGCTGCTGAACGCTCACCGATCACCGCCAATAGCCGCTCGGCGACAAACTGGGTAGTGAACAGCTTGCCCTCCGGCACGTTAGCCTGAAAGGGCGCTGATAGATCGGTGTCGGTCGTGCCCGGATGCAATAACAGGCAAATACTTTCCCGATTCAAGCGCGTCCATTCGACCGCAAAGGTGCGCATGAGCATGTTCTGTGCAGCCTTGCTGGCGCGGTAGGCATACCAACCGCCAAGACGATTATCGCCAATCGAACCTACCCGAGCCGACAGGGATGCAAACACACAGTGCCTGTGTCCACGTAGCAGCGGCATCAGCGCCTGAGCGAGCAGAACCGGTACAGCGGCGTTGATCGAGAAACTGCGTTGAAGTGCAGTCATATTGAGCTGCCGCAAACTCTTTTCCGGTTGCTGGCCGCCTGGCTCATGTAAAAAGCCAACCGTATTGATGACCAGATCGAGCTGATTGCAGTGCTCCGACACAGTAGCGGCCATGGCATCACGCTCGCTATCGTCAGTCAGATCTGCACTAAGAAGGTAGAGCCGGGAATCAGAGGGTAACGAGCAGCCCTCCCAGCTTCGCGCAACCGCGAACACGCAGTCGAAGTCATCACGCTGCAACAGCGCTTCAACAAGAGCATGGCCGATACCTCGACTCGCCCCTGCAATCAGCACACTCCGTTTCGTTCCAACCTGTGATTGAGAATCCATGCTGCATACCTCGCAAGTTTGCGCCACACTATCCAGACTGATGACGGAGCCTGATATGACCCTGTGGATTGATGCCGATGCGTGCCCTAGACCGGTTCGCGACATAGTTGTGCGCGCCGCCCGAAGGCGACAGATTGAGCTCGTTCTGGTTGCCAACAGCGCACAAGCACTGCCTCCAGGCCCGGGTATTCGCCAGGTCACGGTCTCCAGCGGTGCCGACGTGGCAGACCAGTACATTATTGATCATGCGGTGCCCGGCGATCTGGTTGTCACTGCCGACATTCCCTTGGCAGCCGGACTGGTTGAACGCAAGGTCACTGCGATCAACCCCCGCGGCGAGGTGTACAACAAATCCAATGTGGGTGAACGCCTCGCCACACGCAACCTGATGGATGAGCTACGCGGTGCTGGACTGGCCGGTCGCAGCGGACCGGCGCCCTACAACGATAAAGACAAGCAGGCATTCGCCAACTCCCTCGACCGGCTCCTGGCAACCCGCTAGGAGCGAACCTTACCTGCGCTCGCAGGGCTGGTCACAAATCGCAGCGCACGACCTTCCAAGGTGCCACGCAAACCATCCAGCTCTTGGGATAGAGCGTCCAGGGCAATGGCCTGCGTGGCATTATTTTGAGCCACATCACTAACACCACGCAGGTGATGAGAAACATCGTCACCTACCGTGGACTGCTCCAGTGTCGCGGTAGCAATCATGTCATTCAAACGCAGAATCTGCCCAAACTCTGCCACCATGCCAGCCAATGTCTCGGCACTGGTATCGGCAGATACCAGGCAGCGCTGGACCGAGAGCTGGCTGCGCTCCATGGCAGAACTGGCCTTTTCGGAAGCCTGCTGCAAGCGGATAATCAGATCCTGTATCTCGGCAGTGGATTTGGCTGTACGTTGCGACAGATTGCGCACTTCGTCGGCTACCACCGCAAATCCGCGGCCGTGCTCGCCAGCGCGGGCAGCTTCGATCGCCGCATTAAGCGCCAGCAGGTTGGTTTGCTCAGCCACACCGCGGATCATGTCCACGACCTGATGTATTTCATTGGCCACATCTGCAGTTCCCGTCACAGCACTGCCGGTGACCCCAAGATCGTCATTCAACGAGTTGATTTCCAGGCGTATCTGCTGCATCGCCTCGTTGCCCTGTTGCGCATGTTCATTCATGTTGCGAGCAGCTCCGGCAGCTTCGTCGGCACTGCGCGCCACATCGGATGTCGCCGAACTCAGTTCCTGCATTGCCTGGCTCATGTACTGGGCTTCACTGGCCTGGCGATCCGCACCCTCACGTACTTGCCCCGACTTTTCCGCAAGGGATCCGCTCACGCTGCTGAGCTGGGACAAAGTGCCCTGCACGCCGGATATAAGCTCATCAAGCTGCGCGACAAATCCGTTGAAGCTGCGCAATACCGGTGTGTCTGCGTCCGCACGACGCGTCAGATCCAGCGCCTCGGGGTTGCTCAGTATTGCTGAGGTAATAGAAGCGAGCATCTCGCCATCCCGCGCATCCCGGTAGCTTTCGCGTGCCAGATAGACCAGCACTGCGGTCTCGGCCACTACATAGCCCGCATGCACAAACACCAAGCCCCAGGTCGCTTCCGCGGCCAGCCATACACCCATCGCACGTGACTGGAGGTAGAAGAAGAGCAGGTGATGTATCGCAATGACCACGGCAGCAACCACGATTGGCAGCCAGTCACGGTAAAAAATCAGGACAGCCAGCAACACGAATATCGAAAAATGCATTTCGACCGTGCCCATGCTCTGGTTAATGTGCAGTATCGACATTACCATCAACGCAGCACCCATCGCACAGCGAAACAGACGGGTACCACCAATCATCGCATGCAGGCCGTGCATTACCGCCAGGGTGCCGCCGCCGACAAGTAGCGCCTGCATCCAGGTCCCGAACCAGACCGCCAGCCCCAACGAAAAAAGCTGGCAAACCCAGAGCACCACCAGCATGACGCGATCGGCCTTCATGTAGTGGGCTGCCAGGGAACTGGACTGCATAGTATTCATACGAAACACCTCATTTCAGGTCGCACAGGCACGCTACCGTGTCCTGGGTGACGATACTGACCGGCCGGCCGGCAAGCAGGGATTTGATTACTGGCTCGATAAAACTACTGTCGCTGTTGCAGTGCGCGCCATCGCTATAAGGCCCGACATACGAGAGGTTTCCCGTCGCATCCCAGATCGCTACCGCAGGCGCGCCTGGCCAATTACTCCATTCGCTTGGTATCGGCCATTGGGGCAATTTCTGAAGTGCCGAAGGTAAATCCTCAGTGCTCGTAGATCCGGCGCGGGCAAACAGAACGCCCTGCGCAGAAAAGCGCTCAGTCATGCTTTGCAGGTAAGCCTCATGCCCACCATTGCACGGACAACCAGGCTGCCAAACGTGCAATACCTGCACCTTGCCGGGGGGAAAGGGTGGCTTAACATTTTGCGCACTGAAATAAGCCGGCCGCTCAAAGGCTTTCACATACTGCCCTTCAAACCACCAGAATGCCCAGGCAAGCCCGGCAAGCCAGACCAGAAGCAACATTCCTACCGTCAGTTTCCTGGTCAATGAATAACGCTTTTCTTGTGTGCTCAAGCAAGAACTCCGTGACAAGCCTAGTCAAAAGGCGCTTTATTATTATACAAATATAATTTTTTGTATAGTTTTTAGCGGAGAGCTAACTGCATAGTGCTAACTCATCCACAACTTGGGACATTGGCTGAACATCCAACTATCGCCCCCCTTCTTATCGGGGGTATTCTTCAGGCGCTGAACTCAACGCATGCAAGGGATCCGGTTGTTCCTGACCGGCCAAGGATGAATACCCGCTATGCTCGGTCAATTGGACCTCTCGTCGTTAGCCGTAGCACTCTCATTGGTTACCCTGAGCATGTCGCTACTGCTGGCTGTTGCTGCCTGGCACTCGGGGAGCGAAACAGGGTTAAGACATTGGGCAGTTGGCAACTTCGCATTGATGCTGGGGCTGTTGCTCAACGTCAATCAGGATTTTGTCCACCCGAGCCTGTCGATTGTACTGGCCAACGGTTTAATGACCTTAGGCATCGGTGTCACCTGGCTTGGCATCCGCGCGTTCAAGAGCGAGAGCCAACCCCAGGCCTGGCCCATCGTCGCAGCCCTCCTGATGATGGCGTTACTATGGCTGTTCCGATTCCAGATCGATAGCTTCACTGCCAGACTAGGCATTGCCTCAGTGATACTGGCCGGCATGAGTCTACTATGCGCCCGCGAGCTGTTTGTAGCTGCAGACCAGCCCCTGCGCACTGCCTACTGGCTAACCGGCAGCATTGCCCTGCTTTGCGGTTTGGGCCTGATAATACGCGCCCTGTTCAGCCTCACCGATATGGCACCCACGGCTGCAACTGCCAATAACCCGCTGCAGAGCGCTACTTTGCTCGGAGCCATGGTTGCACAGATATGGCTGGCCAGCGGCTTCATCCTGATGACCCACTACCGCACCACCATGGCGTTGCACCGACTGTCCGAACGGGACTCATTGACAGGCACATTGAACCGCAGGAGTCTGCACGCACGCGCATCCGACGTTCTTGCCAAGGCCTGCGAACAGCAGGCACCGGTAACGCTGATCATGATGGACGCCGACCATTTCAAACGTATCAATGACGAATTCGGCCATCAAACCGGCGACGCAGTGCTGTGTCATATGGTCAGCCGGATTCGCCAGCACCTTCGAACTGGCGATCTTCTGGGGCGCTTCGGCGGAGAAGAGTTTGTACTTATTCTGCCCGGCCTGGATACCGACAGCGCCAGCCAGGTAGCCGAGCGTATTCGGATCGGACTCTGTAGCCAGCCATGGCATTCCGAAAACACTCCGGTCAACCTGAGTATCAGCCTGGGCGTCGCCTGCTCGGATCAGCAGGGGTACGACTTTGACGTTCTGCTTGGTGCTGCTGACGGCGCTCTCTACCAGGCTAAGGCGCTGGGTCGCAACCGAGTTGAGCTCGCCAGTGATCGCGGTACCGACCCTGCCGACCAAATGGCATTACGCTTACTGTCGCAATTCCGTCATAATCTGGAGGTATAACGTCCCTTACAGACAGGTTAGCGTGCAGACCTCTGTTACATATGAGGGCCGCTGCATCCAAACCTGAGGAGTTCCAGTGAGTTTCAATTCTGCCAATCGACAATTTCCCAATACCCGTTTGCGCCGAGCACGCCGTGACGACTTTTCTCGCCGGCTGGTGCGCGAGACCCAGCTCAGCGTGAACGACCTTATTTATCCGATGTTTGTTCTGGAGGGTTCCGGTCAACGCGAGGCCGTCGCATCCATGCCAGGCGTCGAGCGAGTATCCATCGACCTGCTACTCGAAGAAGCGGCCGAGCTGGTCGAGCTCGGCATCCCGGCTATTGCGCTTTTTCCGGTCACACCAGCCCATTGCAAGTCTCTGGATGCGGCCGAGGCATACAACCCCGAGGGATTGGCGCAGCGTGCTACCCGTGCGCTGAAAGCCCGTTTTCCCGATCTTGGCGTGATCACCGATGTGGCCCTGGATCCTTTCACGACCCATGGTCAGGACGGCATCATCGATGAGCAAGGCTACGTCATGAACGATGTGACCGTAGAGGCGCTGGTCAAGCAGACACTGTCCCATGCGCAGGCAGGTGCCGATATAGTCGCTCCATCAGACATGATGGATGGCCGCGTCGGGGCCATGCGCCAGGCCCTGGAAGCTGCAGGGTACGTAAACACCCGGATTCTCGCCTACTCTGCCAAGTATGCCAGCGCGTACTACGGTCCTTTCCGCGATGCTGTGGGCTCTGCAGGCAACCTTGGCAAGGCCGACAAGGCCAACTATCAGATGGACCCGGCCAACAGTGACGAGGCCTTGCACGAGGTAGCCCAGGATCTGGCCGAAGGCGCCGACATGGTCATGGTCAAACCGGGCATGCCGTATCTGGATATCGTATATCGGGTGAAAAGTACCTTCCGCGTACCGACCTTCGTCTATCAGGTAAGCGGTGAGTACGCGATGCATTGCGCAGCGATACAGAATGGATGGCTCAGCGAAGCGGTCATCCTCGAATCGCTGACAGCCATCAAGCGGGCTGGCGCCGACGCAATCCTGACCTATTTTGCCAAGGCTGCAGCCAAACAGTTGCAGCAACAAAAGTAATCATTCGAGGTAGCCATGCAGGAGTTGAAGAGCGTGCGTGACGATACAAACGAGACCGCGGACAACACCGTCGCGGCGACCAGCCAGGACAGCGAAGCCAGTGCACCCAAGCTCCCAGCACCAGCTGCTGCGCCAGCCGAAAGCGCCCCACCATTGGCTGACATCAATGCTCCAGAGCTGTACATCCATCGTGAGCTATCGCAGCTGCAATTCAACATCCGCGTGCTGGAACAGGCCCTGGACGAGTCCTATCCCCTGCTGGAGCGGCTGAAGTTTCTCCTGATCTTCTCCGGCAATATCGACGAATTTTTCGAGATCCGTGTCGCCGGCCTGAAAAAGCAGATTACCTTTGCTCGTGAGCAGACCGGCCCCGATGGCCTGCAACCCCAGCAGGTCCTGGCCAAAATAAGCGAAATCGCCCACCAGCAGATAAGCCGCCAGTACGACATGCTGAACAACATGCTTTTGCCGCAACTGGCAGAGAAAGGCATTCGCTTTGTCCGGCGGCATCAATGGACCCACAAGCAAACACTGTGGATTCGACGGTTTTTCCGTCAGGAAGTGGCACCGATTATCAGCCCGATTGGCCTGGATCCCACGCATCCGTTCCCTTTGCTGGTAAACAAGAGCCTGAATTTCATCGTTCAGCTTGAAGGTATAGATGCCTTTGGACGCGATTCCGGCCTCGCCATCATTCCTGCACCACGCTCACTGCCGCGCTTGATTCGCATGCCCGAAGAGCTGTGCAATGGCGGTGACAATTTCATCTTCCTGTCGTCGATGATCCACGCCCATGCCGACGATCTTTTCCCCGGCATGAAAGTGATGGGTTGCTACCAGTTCCGCCTGACCCGTAACGCCGACCTGATTGTCGATCCCGATGAGGTCGATGACCTGGCCCGGGCATTGCGAGGCGAACTCCTCTCGCGCCGTTACGGCGATGCTGTGCGACTGGAAGTAGCAGATAACTGCCCGAAGCCCTTGACCGACTTCCTGCTCAAACAGTTCGGCCTCAGCGAGTCCGAGCTCTATGAGGTTAACGGCCCGGTAAACCTCACCCGGCTGTTCGCGATCACGGCCCTGGACAATCACCCGGATCTGCAATTCCCTTCGTTCAGCCCGGGTATTCCCAAGTTACTGTCGAACAACGACACCTTGTTCCAGGCCATCGGCAAGCAGGATATTCTGCTGCAGCATCCCTACGAGTCTTTCAGCCCGGTGGTCGATCTGCTGCGTCAGGCCGCGCAGGACCCCAACGTCCTGGCGATCAAGCAGACGCTGTACCGTACCGGAGCCAATTCGGAGATCGTCAACGCACTGGTCGACGCGGCGCGCAACGGCAAGGAGGTCACAGTGGTGATCGAGCTGCGTGCACGCTTTGACGAGGAGTCCAACCTGCAACTGGCGAGTCGTCTGCAGCAGGCCGGCGCTGTCGTGATTTATGGCGTAGTCGGGTTCAAGACCCACGCGAAGATGATGCTGATCCTGCGCCGCGAGGACAAGATTCTCCGGCGCTACGTACACATGGGCACCGGCAACTACCACGCTGGCAACGCTCGTCTGTACACCGACTACAGCATTCTGAGTTCCGACCTGGCCCTCACCGAGGACGTCCACAAGCTGTTCAACCAGCTGATAGGAATGGGCAAGACCCTGCGCATGAAAAAGCTACTGCAGGCGCCGTTCACTCTGAAAAAGCGCCTGCTCGAACTGATCAACCGCGAGACCCTGAATGCCCAGGCCGGAAAACCCGCGCATATTATTGCCAAGGCCAATGGCCTGACCGATGCGAAGATCATCAAGGCACTCTACAAGGCATCCCAATGCGGGGTGAAGATTGATCTGATCATTCGCGGCATGTGCTGTCTGCGGCCAGGCGTGCCAGGAGTGTCGCACAACATAACGGTACGCTCGATTATCGGCCGCTTCCTGGAGCACAGCAGGGTTTACTATTTCCTCAACGACGGCCAGGAGCAGGTGTGGATGTCCAGCGCCGACATGATGGAACGTAACCTGGACAAGCGCGTCGAGACTTGCTTCCCGCTTGAGGGCAAGAAGCTGATTACACGCGCCAAGCAGGAGCTGCTGGTGTTCATGACCGATAACACTCAGAGCTGGATTCTGCAAACCGACGGCAACTACGTGCGCAGCTCACCCACAGGCAACCAACTGGCACGCAGTGCACAGAGCAGCCTGCTGGAGAAACTCTCCAGCTCGCCTCAGCGCGCCGTCAACATATAGCCGGCCTTGGCCCATAATTGGGCCTCTTGGGCAAAGTCGGCGTTAGTCAGTGGGTTCGCTTCCAGCCACCCGTCAGGAAACTGTAGTTGCAGATGATCGGGGCCGGCTTCAACGGCCAGCTCCGGCATGGTCTGATTGCCACGAATGTGGTGATAGAGAATCGCCAGTCTCAGTAACATGCACAATCTGACAAGATAGGTTGCGTCTTCACCAAACTCGGCCAGGCGCTCGGCGCTTGGCAAGTTACGGCGATGACCGCGCACCAGCTGCGCCAACGCCTGCTGCTCCTGTCGGCTGAAGCCTGCCAGGTCGGCGTGCTCTATAAGATATGCACCATGCTTGTGGTACTGGCTGTGCGCGATATCCAGGCCCACCTCGTGGACCCGCGCCGCCCAGCAGAGCATATCGGCGTGTCTGGTTTCGGTGAGACCCCAGGTTTCAGCCACTTTGCCAAGCAGGCTAAGCGCCTTTTGCTCTACACGTTGCGCCTGATCGACATCTACATGGCAGCGCTCCATCAGCGCAACCAGTGTTCTCTCGCGCACATCCTCGTGCTGATGGCGACCAAGCAAATCATAAAGTACGCCTTCGCGGAGCGCGCCATCGGAGTGCGCCATGGTCTTCACACCCAGGGCATCAAAGATCGCCTCCAGAATCGCCAGCCCGGCCGGCAGGGTTGCACGACGATCCGTTTTGAGGCCGGGAATGTCGATCTTGTCGATATGCCCGGCCCGGATAACCCTGCGCTTGACCCAATTCAAACCTTCAAGCGTGAGACCAGGCTCCTTCTGCCCGGAGCCCTGCATGCATTGGCCGATGGTGCGAATGGTGCCAGAGGCCCCCACCGCTTCCTGCCAGCCAATACGGCCAATCGCCTGCTCGATATTCATCAGCTCCAGGCGCGCTGTGGTATAGGCCTGGGCGTAACGGCTGGCATTCACCTTGCCTTCGGCAAAATATGCCCGCGTGTAGGATACGCAGCCCATTTGCAGACTTTCACGCAACAGCGATTCAAAGCGCTCACCGACAATGAATTCGGTACTGCCACCACCGATATCCACGACCAGGCGCTTACCCTGATCATCAGCCTGGGTGTGAGCCACCCCCAGGTAGATCAAACGAGCTTCTTCACGACCCGAAATGACATCAACCTTGTGGCCGATGATCTGTCTGACCTGACGCATGAACTGCCCGCGGTTGCGAGCCTCTCTCAGCGCATTGGTACCTACGATGCGCACTGCACCGTCCGGCAGGCCGTTGGTCAGCTGAGCGAAACGACGCAAGCAATCAAGACCACGCTGCATAGACTCTTCGCTGAGCTCACCCTGCTCGTTCAGGCCGGCGGCCAACTGCACTTTCTCCCCGAGCCGCTCGAGAATGCGGATTTCGCCGTGATCCACCCTGGCCAGCACCATGTGGAAGCTGTTAGAGCCAAGGTCAATAGCCGCAACCATCGGGAAATCGGATCGTTCTCTTTGCACCATGCGACTGTCTCCGGGGTAAGTTCCCCGGATTCTAACACTGCATTGCAGCCTTTTGCCCACGCTCGAGTCTTCATTACGGCTTACTCGCTGCCTTCCGCTGTTTGCCGAGGTGATGCTATAGTGAATCCTGATTTGTCTTAGAACCTTGGAGAAACTAATGAGCGATTTGATCGTGCATGTCACAGACAGCAGCTTCGACAGTGAAGTGCTCAAGGCTGACGGCCCCGTGCTGGTCGATTACTGGGCCGAATGGTGCGGCCCCTGCAAAATGATTGCCCCGGTTCTGGACGAGATTGCCAAGGAATACCAGGGCAAACTTAAAATTGCCAAACTGAACATCGACGAGAATGCTGATACCCCGCCCAAGTATGGTGTGCGTGGTATTCCGACTCTGATGCTGTTCAAGGATGGCAATATCGAGGCGACCAAGGTGGGTGCCCTGTCGAAGTCACAGCTTTCTGCCTTCCTCGACAGCAACATCTGAGAAACCTCACCCCGGTTATTCGATAGCCGGGGTAATTCTCCGCGTCCAGACTTTCTGCAACCAGACTATGGACGTTGCCCGCCAGCAGTGCTAGATTTGCTTCTCAATTCCTTGTCGCACCCTGCGATTGTGGCTTTCCAATATCAGCCAAACCCATCGCCCCATGCTTTCATGGCGGCCTCTTACTAACCCGTCCTGCCGAAAAATTATATCCTACCGACTCTATGAACCTGACCGAACTCAAACAAAAACCTATTACCGAACTGCTGGAAATCGCCGAACAGATGGGCCTCGAGAACATGGGCCGGTCGCGCAAGCAAGATGTGATTTTCGCAACCCTGAAAAAACATGCCAAAGGCGGTGAAGACATTCACGGCGACGGCGTGCTCGAAATACTTCAGGACGGTTTTGGGTTTCTTCGCTCTGCAGATTCCTCCTACCTGGCCGGCCCCGATGACATCTATGTGTCTCCCAGCCAGATCCGCCGCTTTAATCTGCGCACCGGCGACACTATCGCCGGCAAGATTCGGCCGCCGAAGGACGGTGAGCGGTATTTTGCGCTGCTGAAAGTCGACTCGATCAACTTCGATCGACCGGAAAATACCAAGAACAAGATTCTGTTCGAAAACCTGACCCCCCTGTTCCCGACCCAGCGTCTGGCGATGGAAGCGGGTAATGGTTCGACAGAGGACCTGATGGCCCGGATCATCGATCTGTGCGCACCTATCGGCAAAGGCCAACGTGGCCTGCTGGTAGCCCCGCCCAAGGCGGGTAAAACGCTGATGCTGCAGAACATCGCGGCAAACATTGCGCGCAATAACCCCGAGTGCCATCTTATCGTCCTGCTGATCGACGAACGCCCTGAAGAAGTGACCGAGATGCAGCGCACCGTACGCGGTGAAGTCGTCGCCTCTACCTTCGATGAGCCGCCGAGCCGCCATGTACAGGTCGCCGAGATGGTGATCGAGAAGGCCAAACGTCTGGTCGAACACAAACAGGATGTGATCATTCTGCTCGACTCGATCACTCGCCTGGCGCGCGCCTACAACACTGTGATCCCCAGCTCCGGCAAGGTGCTCACCGGTGGTGTCGACGCCCACGCACTGGAAAAGCCCAAGCGCTTTTTTGGTGCCGCGCGTAACATCGAGGAAGGCGGTAGCCTAACCATCATCGCCACCGCGCTGGTCGACACCGGTTCGAAAATGGACGAGGTGATCTACGAGGAATTCAAGGGCACCGGCAACATGGAGATCCATCTGGATCGCAAGATTGCCGAGAAGCGAGTATTCCCTGCGATCAATATCAACCGCTCAGGCACCCGCCGCGAGGAGTTGCTGACCAGTGAAGACGAATTGCAGCGCATGTGGATTTTGCGCAAGATTCTGCACTCGATGGACGAAATTGCCGCAATCGAGTTCCTGCTCGACCGTTTGAAAGACACGAAGACCAACAACGAGTTCTTCCAGTCGATGAAACGCAGCAAGAACTAAACCGCTGCGGCAAGTGGTGAGTCTCCAAGCTGCAAGCAGATCTACGCTGCTTGCAGCTTGTTGCATTTTACGCCACGCCCGCAAACAGGTTTACCGGCATAATGCGCGTCACACACACCCTACCGGCAGGCTTGAACTGACAACTTGCCGTTTGCCGCTCGAGGCTTGTAGCTGAGATGCAATACTCCGATCTACGTGACTTTATCAAGGGCCTGGAGCAGCGCGGTGAGCTTAAGCGCATCCAGACACCGGTTTCGCCTATCCTGGAAATGACCGAGATATGTGATCGCACCTTGCGCAAGGGTGGACCGGCGCTGTTATTCGAAAACCCCACCGGTTACAACATGCCGGTGCTTGGCAACCTGTTTGGCACTCCTCAGCGGGTAGCCATGGGCATGGGCGCGAATGAAGTCAGTGAGCTGCGCGAAATAGGCAAGTTGCTGGCATTCCTCAAAGAGCCCGATCCGCCAAAGGGTCTTAAGGACGCCTGGTCAAAGCTGCCCATTTTCAAGAAAGTGATCTCCATGGCACCAAAGGTCGTGCGGGACGCGCCCTGCCAGGCAGTCGTAATGGAGGGCGAGGACGTTGATCTGTCCTCGATTCCGGTGCAGACCTGCTGGCCAGGCGATGCCGGACCACTGATCACCTGGGGTCTGGTCGTTACCCGTGGACCGAACAAGGAACGGCAAAACCTGGGCATCTATCGCCAGCAGGTGATCGGTCGCAACAAGCTGATCATGCGCTGGCTAAGTCACCGCGGCGGTGCGTTGGACTTCAAGGACTGGTGTGACAAGCACCCCGGAGAGCCCTTTCCCATCGCCGTCGCCCTGGGCGCCGATCCGGCAACCATTCTCGGCGCCGTGACACCCGTACCCGACAGCCTTTCGGAGTATGCCTTCGCCGGACTCCTGCGAGGCCAGCGTACTGAACTGGTCAAATGTCGTGGTTCCAATCTTCAGGTACCGGCCAGTGCCGAGATCGTGCTCGAGGGCGTCATTCATCCTAGCGAGATGGCCGACGAAGGCCCCTTTGGCGATCACACCGGCTATTACAACGAGGTGGATCGCTTTCCGGTATTCACTGTCGAACGTATAACTCAGCGTGAAAAACCGATTTACCACAGCACCTATACTGGCCGGCCACCGGATGAGCCGGCGATACTCGGAGTGGCACTGAACGAGGTATTCGTACCCATCCTGCAAAAGCAGTTTCCGGAGATCACTGACTTCTATCTGCCACCGGAGGGCTGCTCCTATCGTATGGCAGTTGTATCCATGAAGAAGCAGTATCCAGGACATGCCAAACGCGTAATGCTCGGTGTATGGAGTTTTCTGCGTCAGTTCATGTACACCAAATTCGTGATCGTGACGGACGACGACATCAATATTCGCGACTGGAACGATGTAATTTGGGCAATAACCACGCGGATGGACCCCAAGCGTGACACGGTGATGATCGACAACACGCCGATCGATTATCTGGATTTTGCCTCCCCGGTATCCGGGTTAGGCAGCAAAATGGGCCTTGACGCAACCAACAAATGGCCCGGCGAGACCAGTCGTGAGTGGGGCGTTGCCATTGCCCAGGACCCGGCAGTAAAAAAGCGAATTGACGATATCTGGACCGAGCTGGGTATTGATTGATGACGCCAAAACCAATCAGGCCAGAGAGCAGAATATGAAGGTAACGCTGCAACCAGCGGGGCATGTACTGGACCTGCTGCCCGGCGAGCGCATTCTTGATGCTGCCCGTCGGCTGCGGTTCGATGCGCCCCAGAGCTGCCGTAATGGTAACTGCCATATATGCAATGCGCAGCTGCTGCAGGGCAGTGTCCTGCAGAATGACGAAACCCGGACGGGCGGTGAAATCTTCACCTGCCTGGCGACCCCGCAGGAGGATTGTGAACTTTTCTGGGAGCACGTCCTTGCACCCGACGAACTGCCACAGCACAGCGTTGCGTGCCAGGTAGTCGCCTGCGAGCACATTGGCGCGGATGTCTGGCAGGTTGACTTGCGCCCACCAGCGGGTAAACCCCTGCGCTATCACGCTGGCCAGTATCTGCTGCTGAAGCGGCCCGATGGTGAGGCAACACCTTTCTCGATTGCGTCGGCACCCCACCAGGAACGAACCCTGGAGCTGCATATCCTCGCCAAGGACCCGGTCACCGAAGCCTTGATTGAGCAGATGCAGCGTGAACGTATTGCTCACGTTCAGGTGCCCTTTGGCGACTGTCACCTGGCGTCACTACCCGACCGCCCTCTGGTTTTGATCGCTGCCGGCACAGGTTTTTCGCAGATGCAGAGCATGATCGAACACTGCCTTGAGCAGCGCTTTGCCTATCCGATTCATCTTTACTGGGGCGTGCGCCATGGAGATGACCTCTATGAAACAGCTCACTGGCAGCGCTGGGAAATGCAGGAGAATCTGATTCTGCACAAGATCGTCAGCGACCATCCCGACTGGTCAGGTCGACAGGGAATGCTGCATGAAGCTATCCGGGCCGACCTGGGTAATCTTGCCGACTATGAATTCTATGTTAGCGGATCACCCGCCATGGTCTACGGGACACTGGACTCCCTGGTAGACGCGGGCATGCCTGCTGCACAGATGCACGCTGACGTATTTGCCTACGCCCCTCGTGCCTGAGGGGGCGTAAGCGCGCCGCTTAGCTGAGCTCTGGCATAGGCAATTCAGGCAGATCATGCACCATCAGGTCAAATCCCTGGCGGAGCATTTGCTGGCTGCCCTTCTGGTCTCCCATGTGCTCGAGCAATCTGACGAGTTCTGCGCAAGTCTGAATATCCCGCTTGCTAGCGAAGCTTGCATCCAGATACTCCCTCGCCTTACCCCACAACTTGTTGCGCAGGGCCAGTCTACCCAGCGCCAGCAACAGGGTCGCATTGTGCGGATGGTCGCCAATCCAGTGCTCTGCACCGGCCAACTGGCGCGCCGGGTCCTTGCCTTCGACCACGCCGTAGAGATGGATCAGCCGCTCATTGAAACCGTCACGCAGGGCTGCACGCAACGTCGCCTCGGCCTCATCACTGCGGTCCTGTTGGCGAAGTTGAATGCAGTAAGCCTCGACCAGCGCAGGATCATGCCTGAGATGCTTGGGCAGGCGCTCCCAGACCGCTGTCAGCGTGTCGGCCTGACCCGGCTCGCGTTGCCGTCGCTGGCCGGCCTCGCCAAGCAAGGCGATGTAGACCCGGTGCTCCAGACTTTCCTGATCAGTCTGACTCAGCAGCTTGTGCCGACGCAGCTCAGGCAAAAGCTGCTCCAGTCGTGACCAGTCCTCAAGCTTGGCATACAGCTGGCCCATCAGCTTGAGCGCATAGAGATGTTTGGGATGATCCTTGCGTAGCCGCGTCAACGTAGCCAGGGCTTGCTCCAACTGGCCACGTGCGATCTGCAGCTGGGCCTGGGTAACCGCAATCGCTACGTCTGCCTGGGGGGTCGTCTCGTAGGCTTCACGCAACAGGCCATCGCACTGTGCATAATCCTCCTGCTCATGTGCCGCCCGGGCAGCCACCAGATAGTTGATCAATGGCTGCTCGGCATGGGGCGCCGAACGCTTCAGGAGCCTCATTCCCTCTGCCCAGTGGCCTTCGGCAAACTCCAAGAGACCGCGGGTAGTGACCTGATTGGCTCTGCGCTGGCGATTATGCCGCGACCATGGATTGATTCTGCGACCGGAGACATTGAGCAGGCGAATCACTGCTCTCAGCAGGGAGAGCACCAACCAGAGTGCCAGCAAAAAGGCGATACCGACCCAGATGCTGGTCTCGATCGACATATTGCGCCAGGCGATCAATAGATATCCCGGGTCCTCTGCTACTGCCATACCCAGCAGAGCGGCGACCAGCAGGATTGCCAATACAGCGAGATAACTTTTGCTCATTGACCGCTCTCCCCGCTATTCGTCGGGCTGCGACGGCTCTGGATGTAGGCGGCCAGATCCTGCTGTACGCCCGAAAGGTCTGGCGCATCAAGATCGACCTGCCGTTCTGCCAGTGCAGTGAGCTGATTCTGCATTGCCTTGACCTGCGGATTCTCCAGCTCGAAGAACTGCTGCAGGATATTCTTGGCCTGAGTCAGGCTAGCCTGATAAATGGCACTTTCACCCCGAAGAGCAGCCCACTGAGCCTGCTCCATGGTCAATTGCAGGGTACGGCGAACCCGTTGCATCTCCGCCTCATCAAGCAGCGGGGTAATCACTTTACCGCGCTGGAAATCCACTCGCACGTAGCGTTCCAGGCGCATGAGCACGCGCTCGGCACGGGTTCGGCGTGATAGGCGATCTTCGTACTCTTCTTCAACGCTGACGGCGTCTGGATCGAATTCAGGCACAGGCAGAAGCACCAGACGGTTGACCTGCTCATGCAATGCCGCCAACCGCAGATAAATACCCGAACGATCAATCCTGGGAAGCGCTTCGATTGCCGCTTGCACCTGAGCCAACGCCTCACGCACGGCAAAGACGCCGCTGTCAGGCTGCTCACGCAAAATGGAGTCTACCGCTTCCAGCAGCTCAGTGGTTGACTCTACATCCTGAGCGGCCAACAGCCGCAGACTCGCCAGCCTGAGCAAATACTCTGCCTCAGCCAGCTTCCAGTCAGCACGTGCATCGCCACGGATAACATCCAGTTCCTGGCTCAGGGCTCGCTGGCTACGCTGAAGCTCGGCAGCCAGGCTCTGCATCTGCTGCCACTGCGCGCCATCAGGAAGCCCTTCCAGTCGGGCCTGCATGGACTGTTGGCCGCGGCGCTGGCTATTAGCCAATTGCTCCATCTGCCCGCTCAGCGCGCTATCCTGCACTGCGGCCTGCTGACTGTCGCGCTGCCATTGCCAGGCCTGCAATCCCAGCGCCGCGACAGCGACAACCAGCGCCAACGCGGCCAACCCGCGCCCAGACCCCCCGCTACCCTTGGATGCTTTGGACCCGGAAGATCCTGATTTACCCTTGCCGCCTGCGCTCGCAGCTCCCGAGGATGCGTTTGTGGACGGCTTGGGCTTGGTTGCTTCGGACTGCGCACCCGCGCTGGCACCCGCGCTGGAAGGGGAAGCGGCAGTAGGTTCCACACGAGTTCCTGCAGACTCCGTAGTGCCGGCTTCAGGCTTTTGTGCTTCAGGTCGGATGGCGTCATCGCCTGCCTTATGGTCGGCGGCTGTGTCCTTGCCACTGTTCTTGTTCGGATCGATCGGTTCCACGCTATTCCCCTTGTGCTGTCAGCGGGTGAGCCATGATGGCGGCAATTAGCGCCTCATCATCTGCCCCGCTGCACATTATTATGTCTTCGCAGCCCAGCTCGGCAGCCCGTTCAGCTACCCGTTTGCCGGGAACCCAGCAGCGCCAGAGACGTTGCTGCAACCATTCCTTTCCAGCCGAGCTGCGCCAGTATTCAAGCGCCTGTACGCTAAGCACCACTATGCCACGGACATCGGCCTGGCAAGCAGCCGCAATTGACTGCGGCAAATCATCGGCGGGCAGGCGGCGGTACAACTCAAGATAGTCTACCTTGCCGCCTGCAGCCTCTATGCGTGATGCAAGGTGCTCTCGCCCACCCACACCGCGCCAGATCATCACCCGCAGGTGCGACGTGGCCAGTAGAGCTTGCCAGCGCGGCACCGCAAGCAGTGCCTCACTGTTCTGCCCCTCCTGCGGCGCCTGGGCCGGCAAATCAGCGTCGCGCAATATACCTGCGGTCGTTTCACCTACGGCGAACCAGTCGATACCCACTGGAACCTGGGGCCAATATCGATCAAGCCGCTCCAGGCCAAGCCGCGCAGCCACCGGACTTACCGCTATCACCGCCTGATAACGATCCAGATCCAACAGCAAGCTGCGCTGCTCACTGCTCTCCTCCTCTGGCCGAATCTGCAACAAGGGCATGCAGTAACTCTTTATGCCCAGGGCGTCGAGCTTGGCCGCCAGTCGCTGATTATCAGCCGCCTGCCGGGTAAGGAGCACTGCGGGTGTCACCGACCCTCAGCCCCCAGATAGACCGCATCAAGAATCTTCTGCGCACCCTGGCTCAGAAGATCTTCCGCCACACGTATACCCAGCTCTTCCGGGTTGGCTTCCGAACCACGACCCTCGGCCGTCAGCAACAGGGTGCCATCAGGATCCCCGACCATACCGCGTAACCATATCTCGCCGTTCTCGCGCTCGGCGTAGCAGGCAATAGGTACCTGACAGCCACCATTGAGGTGCGTATTCAGCGCTCTTTCCGCACGCACCCGCAGGGCACTGTCTTCATTGTTCAATGGTGCAAGGAGTGCGTGCAGTTCCTCGTCATCGCTGCGGCACTCGATACCCACCGCACCCTGGCCTCCCGCGGGCAGACTTTCCTCCGGTGGCATCGCATAGCGGATGCGGTCATGAAAGCCCAAGCGCATAAGACCGGCCGCAGCAAGAATGATCGCGTCGTATTCCCCTGCATCCAGCTTGGCCAGACGGGTATTCACATTGCCGCGCAGGAAGCGCACCTGCAGATCGGGCCGTCTGGCCATGATCTGCGCCTGGCGCCTCAAACTTGAGGTTCCGACAACACTGCCCTGGGGCAGGCTGTCGACATGTTCATAATGATTGGACACAAAAGCGTCGCGCGGATCCTCGCGTTCGCAGATCACATACAGCCCCAGACCTTCGGGAAAAGCCATGGGTACATCTTTCATCGAATGCACTGCCAGGTCTGCCTGATCACTGATGATGGCTGCTTCCAGCTCTTTGACAAACAGGCCCTTGCCGCCAATCTTGGCTAACGGCGAATCCAGTAGTTGATCGCCACGGCTCACCATCGGCACCAGTGTGACGGTCACCTCAGGATGGAGTTGTTCCAGACGCGCCTTGACGAATTCGGCCTGCCACAGGGCCAGGGCACTCTTGCGGGTGGCAATACGCAGATGTCGACTCATGGGATTCTCGCTCAAAACCAGTCCGCATGATACGCCATGCTCCCGCAGGCATCCACGCGACCTTCCCCGACGGCGATTATCACAGGTGGTCCATGAGTTTGCGCAATCCCGGCACGTGGCGACGGCTGACAGTCAGATTCTCATCCGGCAGCCCTTTGAGGTGCAGGTGAAAATGCCCCACAGAGCTGCGCTGCAACCTTTCTATGCGATGCCGTGACACCAGCGCATTGCGATGAATCCGCACAAAGTAATCGCCAAACTCATCCTCCAGAGCCTTCAGTGGCTCATCCAGCAGAACCTCTCCGCCGGTGTGACGCAAGGTCACGTACTTGTGGTCGGCAATGAAATACAGCACCTCGTCGATAGGAATCAACTCGACGCCCTTACGGGTACGCGCACTGATATGACTACGCGCCGGGCTGCCCTCGCCCTGCGTACCCGCGCGGCCGAGGCTACACAACTGCACACGGTTAAGCTTCTGCGCCTTGGCCAGCGCGTCGGCCAGAGACTCGCTGCGCACTGGTTTCAGCAAATACCCCACCGCACTGACTGCAAACGCATCCAAAGCGTATTCGCCGTGGGCAGTACAAAATATCACGGCCGGCGCATCGGGCATTTCACACAGCTTTGCCGCGGTCTGCAGTCCATCGAGACCGGGCATGCGTATGTCCAGAAGAACAATATCAGGGTGCTCGCGCTGCACAAGGTCGAGCGCCTCCTGACCATTGCTGGCCGTTTCCGGCAAGGGCTCGTAACCGGGTAACGCGTCAAGTAATCGTGACAAGCGTTCCCGGGCCAGTGGTTCATCGTCGGCTACAAGTACTTTCATGCCTTAATGACTTCTCTGCAAGATTGAGGACGTTTGACTAACAGGATAGACCAGCCTGCTGAAGAAGCGCTCTCCCTCACGCCACGCATCCAGTTTGGCTCGCGGACCGAAAAGCACATTCATGCGAGCACGGATGTTTTCCAATGCCATACGACTTCCCTGATGGTTGGTCGTATGTGGTGGACAACTGTTTGATACCAACAGTTCGACCATGCCGTTATGCAACCCCGCCAGAATGCGGATATCGCCACCTGCGAGACTCGGTTGCAGCCCGTGCAAGATAGCGTTTTCCAGCAATGGCTGCAGGGTAAGCAGTGGTATCGGGGTGGCCGGGGGCAGGTCGCATTGCCACTCGACCTGCAGCCGATCACCGAGACGATAGTGTTCTATGCGCAGATAACCTTCGCACAGGTGCCGCTCCTCCTCCCAGGTTGCCACACCGCCGGCTTCAGCCAGGTTGGCACGGAACAGATCCGACAAATCCAGCACTGCCGATTCGGCCTTGGCTGGCGAGACGGCAATCAGACTGACAATACTGTTAAGGCTGTTGAACAGAAAATGTGGCTGAATCCGCGACTGCAATGACTGCAGCCGCGCCCTGAGCTCAGCGTCATGCTGGCGCTGCCACTGCTGTTGCAGATAAAAATAGCGCAGCAACAGACCGGTCATGATCAGGGCAATCAACCCATGGCGCAGCATCTGCTCGGGCTGCAGTTGCGGATCGCCCAGCATGCCCTGCTCCAGCACCCAGTCCGCGAGCACGGTGAACATCAGGGTAAGCCCCACTACCACAGTAAAACAGACGGCAATGGCGACGCCCAAAGCGCGACGCTGCATCCAGCTTCGCAAACGACATAACAGCGCGGCTGACAGAAGCACGATCCACTGTACAAAAAGAGAGGCCATGGCCAGGCTCAGCCAGTCAAAACCATTGGCTGATGGCACCGCTAAAACCCAGGTGAGCACCAACAGCTCGGCCAGCACAACCAGGGTAAAAACCGCAACCGACGAGCACAGGTCGGGGAGGAAGAAATCTTCCCCCGAGTAGGGTTGCCCGAGTAGTGTCCAGAGTCCGTTCTTCATCTCTCAAGTGTCCGCCAGCGGGGCGCCATCGTGCAAGCATGAAGTGGTATGCTATGGGTTTTTGCCAGCGGAACAATCCGACCTATGAGCCAAGATCAGACAACCAACCAATCCTGGGGCGGCCGCTTCAGTGAGCCCGTCGATGCCTTTGTGGCCCGCTTCACTGCCTCGGTTGATTTCGACAAACGTTTGTACAAGCAGGACATCCAGGGCTCTGTCGCGCACGCGACCATGCTTGCCCGTGTCGGCGTGCTCAGCGATGAAGAGCGCGACAGCATTATTGCCGGCCTGCGCAGCATTCAGAGCGAGATCGAAGCGGGACAGTTCGACTGGCGCGTCGACCTGGAAGACGTGCATATGAATATCGAAGCACGGCTGACTGCGCAGATTGGAGTCACTGGCAAGAAGCTGCACACCGGGCGCTCGCGCAACGATCAGGTGGCAACCGATATTCGCCTGTGGCTGCGCGAGGAAATCGATATCATTCTGATCGAGCTGACACGTCTGCAGACCGGGCTACTGGATCAGGCTGAACGCCACGCACATGTAATCATGCCCGGCTTCACCCATCTTCAGACCGCTCAACCGGTGACTTTCGGTCACCATCTGCTGGCGTGGTTCGAAATGCTCAGCCGCGACCGCGAGCGCTTGCTGGACTGCCGCAAACGCGTCAACCGTATGCCCTTGGGCAGCGCGGCACTGGCCGGCACCACCTACCCTATCGACCGCAGCATCACCTGCGAGCTGCTCGGGTTCGACGCTGTCTCCGGCAACTCCCTGGACGGCGTTTCCGATCGGGATTTTGCAATCGAGTTCTGCGCCGCAGCCTCGTTGGCAATGATGCACATGTCGCGCTTTTCTGAGGAACTGGTGCTATGGACCAGCGCCCAATTCAATTTTATCGAATTGCCTGACCGTTTCTGTACCGGCTCCTCAATCATGCCGCAAAAGAAGAACCCTGATGTTCCTGAGCTGGTGCGCGGCAAGACCGGTCGCGTGTATGGCCAGTTGATGAGCCTGCTGACCCTGATGAAGAGCCAGCCACTTGCTTATAACAAGGACAATCAGGAAGACAAGGAACCACTGTTTGATGCCGTGGACACGCTTCGCGACTGCCTGCGCGCTTTCGCCGACATGATCCCGGCAATCCAGCCCAAGGTCGAAGCGATGCGTGAGGCTGCTCTGCGCGGATTTTCTACCGCCACGGATCTGGCCGACTACCTGGTGCGCCGCGGGCTGCCATTCCGCGATTGCCACGAAATTGTCGGCCATGCGGTCAAGTATGGTGTGGAAAGCGGCAAGGATCTGGCCGAAATGAGCCTGGACGAGTTACGCCAGTTCAGCGATCAGATCGAGAAGGATGTGTTCGACGTGCTGACCCTGGAAGGCTCGGTCAACGCTCGCGATCACATCGGCGGCACCGCACCTGCTCAGGTGCTCGCCGCCGTTGTGCGCGGTCGCGAATTGCTGGCCAGCTGATCCGCATGGACCCGGGCCCGCCGCCGAATCAGGTGGCGGGCTGCTGTTGAGTGATGCAATGGATGTTCCCGCCGCCAAGCAGAATCTCACGGCCGGGCACCGTCACCACCCGGCGGTCCGGGAACAGTTGCTGCAGTAACTCCCGGGCGGGCTCATCCTGGGGATCATCAAAACTCGGTGCAATAATCCCGTCGTTCACGATCAGAAAATTGACGTAGGAGCCAGCCAGGCGGATGGATGGATCCCGCGGCTGGGAGCCGGCAACCCGGTCCACGCCCGCACACTCTTCGGTCGTCGCATGCAAGGGTCCCGGGATCGGCATCTTGTGCACTACCAACTCACGCCCCTGGGCATCACGGCTGGCCTGCAGCACCCTGAGGGCCGCCTGGCAGCGCAAATAGTTGGGATCATTCTCGTCATCAGTCCAGGCCAGCAGGACTTCACCGGGACGCACGAAGCAGCAGAAATTGTCCACATGTCCGTCGGTTTCGTCGTTATGCAGGCCCTCTGGTAACCAGATCACTTTGCTGATGCCCAGATGATCGGCAAGCACTACTTCGATCTCCTCGCGTAGCAGGTGCGGATTGCGATTGCTGTTAAGCAGGCATTCCTCAGTGGTCACCAACGTGCCTTCACCGTCCACATGAATCGACCCGCCCTCGAGCACAAAACCTTCGGTGCGGTAACGCGGGCAACGCTCGATACCCAGGATCTTGTCAGCCACCTGATCGTCACGCTGCCAGGGCCAATACAACCCTCCATTGAAACCACCCCAGGCGTTGAACGTCCAGTCCACGCCGCGCAAACCGCCCTGACCGTTGGTTACAAAGGTGGGGCCGGTGTCTCGTACCCAGGCATCATCGGAACTCAGCTCGATCACCCGGATACCCGGATGACTCAACTGCAGATTGGCATTCTCATACTGCGCTGCCGATACACAGACAGTGACCGGCTCGAAGCTGGCGATGGCCTTGGCTACTTCGGCGAAAGCGGCCTGAGCCGGCTTGCCACCCTGTCGCCAGTTGTCCGGGCGCTCGGGCCAGATCATCCAGGTCTGGCTATGCGGAGCCCATTCGGCCGGCATGCTGTAGCTATCCGCGCGGGGCGTGCTGTGCAATGTGTACATCAGGACTCCAGGGAACCATCAAGGGTTTTCAACGGACCGTAGAGGTTCGGCCGGCGATCACGGAAGCTGCCCCACGCGCTGCGCACATGCTCCAGTTCATCCAGATCAAATTGCTGAACCAGCACCGTTTCGTCTGTCTCGTTAGCTTCCTGCACCTTCTCACCAAACTGATTCGCTATGAAGGAGGAGCCATAGAAGGTGATCTCGTAATCGCCCTGCTCCTCACGCCCGATGCGATTGCTGGCTACCAGCGGCATCAGATTCGCGCCAGCATGACCCTGCTGCACCCGCTGCCAGTGATCGCGGGAACTGATGGTCGAGTCGTGGGGTTCGCTGCCGATCGCCGTCGGATAGAACAGAATCTCGGCACCCATTAATGCCATCGAACGCGCGCACTCTGGAAACCACTGATCCCAGCAGATACCTACACCAATCTTCGCATAACGGGTCTGCCATACCTTGAAGCCAGTATCACCCGGATTGAAATAGTACTTTTCATGGTAACCAGGACCATCGGGAATATGACTCTTGCGGTACAGGCCCAGGTTGCTGCCGTCGGCATCGAGGATCACAACACTGTTGAAGCGCGCCCGCCCGGCAAGCTCGAAAAAGCTGATAGGCAGTACAACTTCCAGCTCTTTGGCCAACGCCTTGAAGTGCGCTATTGCCGGATTCTTGTCGATCTCTGTGGCCAGCTGCAGATAGTCTGCATTGGGCTTCTGACAAAAATAGGGAGTCTCGAACAGCTCCTGAATCAGAATGATCTGCGCACCTTTGGCTGCGGCTTCGCGCACCAGCTTCTCGGCTTTGGCTATGTTGTCCTGGCGATCCCAAGAGCAACTCATCTGGGTAGCAGCGACACTGACAAGGCGGGACATGACGGTCTCCTGAATAGATTGATAAAAACCTTATACCGGATAAATATCCGCTTAACAAAGAATACTTTTCTTCTTGAGTTTAGATTTCAACATCGAGCACGATAAAAATCGGCCATCTCGGCGATTCCTATTGGCCTTTTCTCGACCCCCATCACTTACGCGCGACAAGGATCCTGTCGATAAAAATCACACAAATGCCGGAATACCGCCGGCCAGGCCTCCAACAGAACCTCGGGCCGCTCAAAAAAGGTTTCTGTCAGTACCGCAAAAAACTCAGCGGGAGCCTCAAGGGCATATTCATCTACCGGGCTAGGTCTGCCGGCCGCAACCCGGCGCTCCAGATCCTCCCAAGCTGAAAATAAATCCTGCTTCCAGGCGGCAGGGTCCATACCCGGATGCAATGGTGGAGCACCGTTAGCTCCCTCATGACGCATATCCAGCGTATGGGCTAGCTCATGTAAGACTACGTTATGCGCAGTTGCACCATCGGTCCTGACTATATCCTCAAGGGACAATACCACCGGCCCCCTGGACGCGGCTTCTCCGCACAGGGCGCTGCTTTCGGCATGGGCTACTCCGTACTCGTCTACCCACTCGTGCTCAGCCACGAAAGCGTCGGCATAAATCACCAGTGTCTGCCAACCGTCATACCATTCAAGACCCAGCTCCAGCACCGGAACGACCGCCATGCCAGCAATACGCAGGCGCATTTGGTCACTGAGTTCGAGCCCGCCTGCACCTACCATCACTTTGCGCAGTAACAGTCGAAGCGCCATCTCGTGTAATCGGGCTCGCGTGGGTAGAGAGAAACGCTGATAGACGGGCCAGTCCCCAAGGGCCTGATACCAATCCTCTTCCGTTACCTGCAGATCACTCAGCCGTCGATCCTCACGCCATTCAGCGAGTCGAGTGATCAACCCCATCGGCAACCCCCGCTGCGTCCGTGCGCGGCAAGGCCGACGGCAATACGGGCGGCAGGTATAGTCCCAGGTAGGCCACCATCATGCGCTTGGCCTCCCGGCGCATCGGCTCGGTCAACTCACCGTGCTGCTGATGGTCTGCCGCCAGTAACTTGTCTGCCGCCTGCATTGCCAAGGCAAAAATATCGACATCGTCCGGCAACGCCGGTAACTGGTAATAACGGGCCAGATAGGCACGCAAGCTCTGGCCCAGAAGTCTGTCATGGTGACGGTCGGCCTGACGTACTCCCGCCAGCTCATGGGCACCCAGAATCAATTCCCGGGCTGCCGGGTGTGACTGGTAATACTGTTGAAAGCGATCTTCCAACCGCTCGATAAGCTGCATCCAGCTGGCTGGTTCGAAGCCCTCGGGCGCGGCTCCCAGAACACCATCGAGCTCGGCAAAGACACGCTCCGCAAGAGCCGCAAGCACATCGGCCAGCTGCGGAAAGAAGTGATAAACCGAAGAAGGGGGAATGTCTGCCTGGGCAGCAATGGCATAGATCGACAACTCGCCGAGCGAACGCTGCTCCAGCAGTATCACTGTTGCATCAAGAATGCGATCGATCCGCTCCTGACTACTGGCTCGACGTTTAGGCAGGGGTTTGACAGAGTTCATGGTTTCTCGCATTCGGGGAGCACTTTTGTACGCAATGTGCTGAAGATAGCACACAGAATCCTGGTACGAAGGTTCTCAAGACGGCCGGTTTCGGGCCACTCAGCACTCGGAAACGCTTGCGCTACTGTTGCCAACCATCCCCCTGCCGTGCCCCGAAAACAGAAATCCCGCCTTGTGGGCGGGATTTCTGTACTGCCGGAAGGGGCGTGTCAGACCGTATGCAGATACCACATATACTCGAGGTCGGAGATGGTTCGCTCGAACTCTTCCTGCTCACTTTCCTTGCACAGGACGAATACGTCGAGATACTCCTCGCCTATGTATTCCTTCATGACCTCGGATGTCTCCAACGAGCGCAGTGCGTCACGCAGGTTGGTTGGCAGCGATGCTTCGTGCTGATCGTAAGCATTGCCCTCAGTCATTTCAGGCGGTTCGATCTTGTTGCTGATGCCGTAGTGGATAGCAGACAGCAGCGCTGCCATCAGCAGATAGGGGTTTGCATCTGCGCCAGCCAAACGATGTTCGATACGCATCGCCTCAGGCTCTCCGCCAGGTACGCGAACCGCTACGGTACGGTTATCAATACCCCAGGTTGCCGCGCAGGGCACAAAAAAGCTGGGGCTGAAGCGGCGATAGGAGTTCACGTTCGGACACAGGAACGCCATATATTCAGGCAGCGTCTGCAGCAAACCACCTACGGCCCAGCGCAGGGTTTCGCTCAGGGTTCCGTCGGCGTTGGGTGCAAATATGTTCTTGCCCTGCTCGTCTTCCAGGCTGATATGCACGTGCATGCCGTTGCCGGCCTGATCGTAGTAGGGCTTGGCCATGAAGGTAGTATCCATTTCATGGTCGTAGGCTACGCTCTTGATCACACGCTTTAGCAGTACGTTGTAATCGCAGGCCACCACGGGGTCATCCACATGGTGCAGATTGACTTCGAACTGGCCAGGAGCCGACTCCGCGACAATGGCGTCAGCGGGGATGCCCTGTTCGTGGGCAGCTTCGATGACGTCCTGGAGGAACTCGGCGTACTCGTCCAGATCATCCATCGAGTAGACCTGAACAGAATTGGGTCGCTTGCCTGACATCGGCGAGCGCGGCGGCTGCGGCCGGCCGGTAATGTTCTCCTGATCGATCAGGTAAAACTCCAGCTCGAACGCCGAAACCGGCTTGAGGCCCAGATCGCTGAAACGCTGGACAATTCGCTGGAGCACATAGCGCGGATCAGCGAAGAAGGGCGTCTTGCGATCGACTTCATACATGGTCATCAGCAATTGCCCGGTGGGCCGCTTCTGCCAGGGCTCGACGTTCAGAGTACCCGGGATGGGCAAGCAGATCCGGTCAGCATCGCCGATCTCCAGCCCCAGGCCAGTCTCTTCCACCGTAGTGCCCTGGATATTGAGTGCGAAAATCGATGCCGGAAGCGCGATGCCTCGCTCGTACGCCTTGATCAATGCCGAGCGATCAATGCGTTTGCCACGAACGATACCGTTCATATCGGCTATAAGGAGGTCGATAAAATGGATTTCCGGATGCTCGGCCAAAAAGGCCTCAGCTTCCTGGACACTGACTGGTGCCGCGATGGCTACCGCAGCGTCCGCTCCGGGTTGGGATTGCATGGGATATCACCTGTTGTTTGTAAAATATATCAATCACGTTGGCTACAAGATGAGAGTAAATCCGAAAGCCTATGGCGAGTCAATAGAATCACTGACGCACGAATAGGGTGCATGCCGCACCAAATAAGGCCGAAAACACGGTTGTGAGGCATTTTTGAAGCCTGTATCGGAACCCTGAAAGCGTGTTTTGTGTTAAATATTTTTTGTTGCTATTGTATGAAAAATCGAACAACAATGAATTCATGTATGTTATTCACTACAGGCTGTAAACCATGTCATCTACTCGAAAACCACTGATTGGTATCACCTGCTGCACCGATCAGCTGGGCCTGCATCCGTTCCATATAGTAGGTGAAAAATACATTCTTGGCATCGTTGATGGTGCCGACGGCTTGCCGCTCCTGATGCCGGCACTGGGTGAGCGCCAGGCTACCGACCAGTTACTTGATACGGTTGACGGCCTGATGTTCACGGGCTCACCTTCCAATGTTGAACCCCATCATTATCAGGGCCCTGCCAGCGCGGAGGGTACTCGACATGACCCAAAACGTGATGCCACCACTCTACCCCTTATAAAGGCAGCAATCGACCGTGGGATTCCAGTGCTGTGCATCTGCCGGGGATTCCAGGAAATGAACGTTGCCTTTGGTGGCAGTCTGCATCAGCGCCTGCATGAAATAGGCGGCTACATTGAACATCGTGAAAACAAGGAACAACCCGTAGAAGTCCAGTATGGACCAGCACATGAGGTCAAGCTGGAACCGGGAGGGCTGCTGCAGCGAATTGCCGGCCGCAATTCGGCACAGGTCAACTCCCTGCATACCCAGGGAATTGACCGGCTGGGTGCCGGATTGCGGCCTGAAGCCACAGCAGCAGACGGATTGATCGAGGCCTTTTCCGTGACCGACGCTCCAGCGTTCGCGCTCGGGGTGCAATGGCATCCGGAATGGCAGGTTAAAGATAATCCGTTCTATTTATCCCTATTCAAAGCGTTCGGAGACGCTTGCCGCACCCGAGCGGAGCGGCACTCCTGAGGATTTTATGAATAACATTGAAGCATGGCTTAAAGAACACAAGATCACTGAAGTCGAGTGCATGGTCAGCGACCTGACGGGGATTGCCCGGGGCAAGATCGCACCCACCATGAAATTCATCTCGGAAAAGGGCATGCGTCTACCCGAGAGCATCCTGCTGCAGTCGGTCACCGGCGACTATGTCGAAGACGACATCTACTACGACCTGCTCGACCCCGCTGACATCGACATGATCTGCAAGCCTGATTTCACCGGGATCTATCTGGTGCCATGGGCCATAGAACCGACCGCGCAGATAATCCATGACTGCTATGACAAGTCTGGCGAACCGATCGAGATGTCGCCGCGCAACATTCTGAAGAAGGTTCTCAAGCTGTATGCGGACAAGGGCTGGCAGCCACTTGTCGCTCCCGAGATGGAATTCTATCTGACCAAGCGCAATGAAGACCCCGACTTGCCGTTGCAGCCGCCGGTAGGTCGCTCGGGGCGCCAGGAGACCGGTCGCCAGTCATTCTCTATTGATGCTGCCAATGAATTTGATCCCTTATTCGAAGACATGTACGACTGGTGTGAGGCTCAGGGCCTGGATCTGGATACCCTGATCCATGAGGAAGGCACCGCCCAGATGGAAATCAATTTCCGTCACGGCGACCCATTGCACCTGGCCGATCAGATTCTAGTGTTCAAGCGCACCATGCGCGAAGCAGCGCTCAAGCACGATATGACTGCCACCTTCATGGCCAAGCCGATCACCAATGAGCCTGGCAGTGCCATGCATCTGCACCAGAGCATCGTCGACCGCAAGACCGGTAAAAACATCTTCTCCAATGAAGATGGCAGCATGAGCGAAATATTCCTTCACCACATCGGCGGTCTACAGCGATACATACCTGAGGTTTTGCCGCTGTTCGCGCCCAACGTCAACTCGTTCCGCCGCTTCCTGCCCGACACTTCCGCTCCAGTCAACGTCGAATGGGGCGAAGAAAACCGCACTGCAGGACTCAGGGTGCCTGACTCCACAGCGCAGAACCGCCGGGTGGAAAACCGCCTGCCAGGGGCTGACGCCAATCCCTATATCGCGATAGCAGCCAGTCTGCTATGCGGCTATCTGGGCATGGTGGGCAAGATGGATCCCTCTGCGCCAGTCAAAGGCAGGGCCTATGAGCGACGCAACCTGCGCCTGCCACTCACCCTCGAATCGGCACTGGAGCGTATGGAGCAATGCGCCGACGTCGAGGCGGTACTCGGTAGCAAATTCTGCCGCGGCTATGTCGCGGTAAAGCGGGTCGAGCACGAAAACTACAAACGCGTGATCAGCAGCTGGGAACGTGAATTCCTGCTGCTGAGCGTGTGAGCCAGCTACGAGCCGGCCACGCAGAGCGCCATGCGCTCCACATGAACAGGCATCGGCGAGCGCAGTAACAGCTCGCCGGGGTTGAGGACAGAACATGACGACACAGACTCCCTATAGCACCGCGCAACTGCAGGCCATGGACCACGCCCACTACCTGCACCCCTTTACCGATCACAAGGATCTGGGTGCAAAGGGCACACGTATTATCCAGCGCGCCGAGGGCGTTTATCTCTGGGACAGCGACGGCAACAAGGTGCTTGATGGAATGGCTGGCCTCTGGTGTGTGAATATCGGTTACGGCCGCACCGAGCTGGCTGATGCAGCGTACAAGCAGATGCTCGAGCTGCCCTATTACAACAGCTTCTTCCAGTGCGCCAACCCACCGGCCGTCAAGCTGGCCACGGCCATTGCCGGGATTGCCCCCGACCACATGAACCACGTGTTTTTCACCGGTTCGGGATCGGAATCCAACGACACCGTACTGCGCATGGTCCGACGCTTCTGGGATCTCAAGGGCAAGCCCGGCAAGAAGACCATCATCGGACGAATCAATGGCTACCACGGCTCCACGGTAGCGGGCGCAAGCCTGGGCGGCATGTCTGTCATGCATGAACAGGGCGACCTGCCGATTCCAGGCATTGTGCACATTCCCCAGCCATACTGGTTTGGCGAGGGCGGCGACATGACGCCCGACGAGTTTGGCATTTGGGCGGCACAGCAGCTGGAAGCGAAGATTCAGGAATTGGGCGAGGACAAGGTCGCAGCATTTATTGCGGAGCCGATCCAGGGCGCTGGCGGTGTAATCATCCCGCCAGATACCTACTGGCCGGAGATCAAGCGGATTCTCGCGCGCTACGACATTTTGCTGGTGATCGACGAAGTCATCTGCGGTTTTGGCCGCACCGGAGAATGGTTTGGTAGTCAGCATTATGACCTCAAGCCCGACCTGATGCCGATCGCCAAGGGAATGACCTCGGGCTACCTGCCCATGGGCGGCGTAATTGTGGGTGAACGTGTCGCTGAAACACTAATCGAGCATGGCGGTGAGTTCTTCCACGGTTACACCTACTCAGGTCATCCAGTTGCCGCTGCCGTCGGCCTGAAAAATCTGGAGATCCTGCGCGACGAAAAAATTGTCGCCTATGTAAAACAGGAAGCGGCACCTTATTTGCAGAGTAAAATTGCCCAGCTGGCGGATCATCCTCTGGTGGGCGAAGTACGCGGTGTGGGTCTGCTCGGCGCAATCGAGCTGGTCAGCAACAAGGCCACCCGAGAGCGCTTTGCAGAAAAGGGCATGGCCGGCAGTATTTGCCGTGACATGTGCGTACGCAACGGACTGGTGATGCGGGCAGTCGGCGACACTATGATCATGTCGCCCCCCCTGATCATCAAGCCGGCAGAAATCGATGAGCTGGTCGCCAAGGCCTGGAAAGCCCTGGATATGACCGCCGAGCAGCTCGGCGTGGAGGTCTCTCCACGCCAGGCTTGACGGAACTCACGACAATGCGACCCGGGCCGCATGGATAACAACGCAACGGAGAAGTCGGCAATGAGCAAATCCAACAGCAAGACATTGTTAGCCGCGGCCTGCGTCATGGCCTTGAGTACTACCGCATCGGCAGAGGGCGTAGTCAACGTCTATAACTGGTCCGATTACATCGCCGAGGATACCCTGGAAAAATTCCAGGAAGAAACCGGTATCCGGGTGGTGTATGACGTGTTCGACAGCAATGAGGTGCTTGAAGCCAAGCTGCTGTCCGGCAGTTCCGGATTCGATATCGTCGTGCCGTCCAACCAGTTTCTCGGCAAGCAGATCAAGGCCGGCGCTTTCATGCCCCTGGACCGCAGCCGCCTGAAGAACTGGGACAATCTCGATCCGGTGCTGCTCAAGGCACTGGAAACCAACGACCCGGGTAACCAGTACGCTTTTCCCTATCTATGGGGCACCACCGGCATCGGTTATAACGAAGCCAAGGTCAAGGCCGTGCTTGGCGAAGATGCACCGGTGAACTCCTGGGACCTGGTGTTCAAGCCTGAGAACATGGAAAAACTCTCGCAGTGTGGCGTAGCCTTTCTCGATGCCCCGGCCGAGATTATTCCCTCTGCACTTTTCTATCAGGGCTTGAACCCCAACAGCACCAATCCGGACGACTACGAGCAGGCTGAAGCCTTGCTGCAGAGCGTGCGTCCACATATTCGCTACTTCCATTCATCCAAGTTCATCACCGATCTGGCCAACGGCGACATTTGCGTGGCAGTCGGATGGTCGGGTGACATCCTGCAGGCTGCAGCACGCGCTGATGAAGCGGGCAATGGCGAAGAGGTCAAGTACGCCATTCCCAAGGAAGGCGCCGCGATGTGGTTCGATATGATGGTTATGCCCGTCGACGCCAAGAACGTGGACAACGCCTATGTCTTTCTCGATTACATACTGCGTCCCGAGGTCATCGCAGACGTTACCAACTACGTCGCCTACGCCAATGGCAACAAGGCTTCCCTGCCCATGGTCGACGAGGAAGTGCTGAACGATCCGGGTGTCTATCCGAGCGACGAAACCTTGAATAAACTCTTCACACTGGCGGAGCTGCCAGCCAATATCGAACGGGTTCGTACTCGCGCCTGGACACGTATCAAGTCCGGTCGTTGATACGACTAAAAGGATTCACCACCGGCCGGCGTCATTGGGCGCCGGCCTCCAGCAAGATAACAGACCAGATCCATTTGGATTCGCGTCTGCACGAGGAGAAGTCATGACAGTTCCAGTGAAAATGCCAATAAAAATGACCCTACTGGCTCTCGCCACTTCCGGTCTGCTCAGTACCGCGGTCAGCGCGCAGGATGCCGGTGAGCTCAAGATCTTCAATTGGTCTGACTATATTGCCGAAGACACCGTTGCCAACTTCGAAAAGGAGACTGGCATTGACGTCACTTACGACGTCTATGATTCGAATGAAGTGCTTGACGCCCGACTGCTGACAGGTCGCTCGGGATTCGATGTGGTAGTTCCCTCCAACCACTTCCTTGCCAAACAGATTCAGGCAGGCGTGTACCAGGAGCTGGACCACAGCAAATTGCCAAACATGACAAACCTGGATCCCAAACTGCTGACTCAGCTGGAAACCGTTGGCCTGGGCACCAAGTACGCCATACCTTACATGTGGGGTACAAACGGCATTGGCTACAACGTCGACAAGGTCGAAGCCATACTCGGCGAAGACGCACCCGTGGACTCCTGGGACCTGGTATTTGATCCCGAAGTCGCGAGCAAGCTGTCCAGCTGCGGTATTTCGATGCTCGATTCAGGCGACGACATGATGACATCCGCCCTGGGTTACCTGGGTCTGAACCCAAACAGCACCAGCAAGGACGACCTGAAAAAGGCCGAGGAGCTGTTAATGAGCGTGCGTGACTCGGTGCGCTACTTCCACTCATCGCGCTACATAAGCGACCTTGCCAACGGTGATATCTGCGTGGCAGTGGGCTTTTCCGGTGACGTATTTCAGGCTGCCGATCGCGCTGACGAGGCGGATAACGGTGTGAACATTGCTTACACCATTCCCAAGGAAGGCACCCAGCTCTGGTTCGACATGATGGCGGTACCCAAGGATGCTCCTAACCCAGCCAACGCCCATGCCTTTATCAACTACATTCTACAGCCCGAGGTAGTTGCACCAATTACCGATTATGTTGCCTACGCCAACCCGAACAAGGCGGCAAATACGCTGATCGATGAAGAAATCCTCAATGATCCAGCTATCTACCCGACCGAAGAAGTGATGGACAAGCTGTATATTGCCGAGCCGCGGCCACTGGCAGCGCAACGCACCGTTACCCGTTCCTGGAACCGGATCAAGTCCGGCCAGTAATCCAGAAGGGGCTGCTACAGGCAGCCCCTTTTCGGCAATACCCCACATTAATCAGCCCGTATGCATAGCTAGGCGGGCCACTGAATTGTAATCGCGGAGATGACTATGGTTGGTGCAGCAGGAGCCATGAAACAGGCCATGGCCAAGGCCGAGCCGGACGAATTTGTACGCATTGATCGGGTGAGCAAACGCTTCGACGACGCCCTGGCCGTCGACGATGTGAGCTTGACCATCAACCGCGGTGAAATCTTCGCGTTGTTGGGCGGATCGGGGTCGGGCAAATCGACCCTTTTGCGCATTCTTGCCGGTTTCGAGCGGCCCAGTGAGGGTCGTGTGTTCCTCGACGGTCAGGACATTACCGACCTACCGCCCTACGAACGTCCAATCAACATGATGTTCCAGTCCTATGCCCTGTTCCCGCATATGACGGTTGAACAGAACATTGCTTTCGGACTCAAGCAGGACCGACTCAGCCGTGCCGAGATCAGTGCACGGGTGGCGGAGATGCTCAAGCTTGTGCATATGACCGAGTACGCCCGCCGCAAGCCCAACCAGTTATCCGGTGGCCAGCGTCAGCGCGTTGCCCTGGCCCGCTCCCTGGCTAAAAGTCCCAAGGTGCTGCTGCTGGACGAGCCCATGGGCGCTTTGGACAAGAAACTGCGTTCGCAGATGCAGCTGGAACTGGTCGAGATCATCGAGCGCGTGGGGGTGACCTGCATCATGGTGACCCACGATCAGGAAGAGGCCATGACCATGGCCCAGCGCATTGCCATCATGCACCAGGGCTGGATTGCCCAGGTGGGATCGCCGATGGATATCTACGAGAGCCCTGCCAGCCGACATGTCGCGGAGTTCATTGGTAGCGTGAACATTTTCGAAGGCCAACTGGTCGCGGATATGGAAAACCACGCGATCATTGAGTGTGCGGAGCTGGATCGACCGATTTACATCGGCCACGGCATCACCACACGGGTGCAGGACAAGAATATCACCTACGCCCTGCGTCCAGAGAAAGTCTGGGTAACAGTGGAAAAGCCCGAATCCGAATATAACTGGGCCCATGGAGAAATCCACGACATTGCCTATCTGGGCGGCCATTCGGTGTTCTACATCAAGCTTGCCAGCGGCCATATCGTGCAGACCTTCTTTGCCAACTCCGAACGCCGGCTGCCACGCATGACCTGGGAAGACCAGGTCTACATCAGCTGGGATGACGATAGCGGGGTAATCTTGCAGTCATGAAAACCACACTCTCCCGGCTGCTGCCACGCGGACGATTCTGGGTTATCAGCGTTCCCTACCTATGGTTGTTCCTGTTCTTCCTGCTGCCCTTCGCCATTGTGCTGAAGATCAGCTTTTCCCAGGCAGCCATCTCGATTCCGCCCTACAGTCCCCTGTTCGATTATGCCGAGCAGTCACTTACGGTCCTGATCAACCTGGGAAACTATATCTTCCTGACCGAGGATTCCCTGTATCTTGCGGCCTATCTGGGCTCACTGAAGGTCGCGTTGATCTCCACCATTATCTGCTTGCTGCTCGGGTACCCGATGGCACTGGCGATCGCCCGCGCTCCGCGGGAGAAGCAACTGGTTTACCTGCTGCTGGTGATGATGCCGACCTGGACCGCGATCCTGATCCGCGTGTATGCATGGATGGGCATTCTCAGTACCAACGGACTGCTCAACAACTTTCTGATGTGGACTGGACTAATCAGCTCACCGCTGGAAATTCTCAACACCAATACCGCCGTGTATATCGGCGTGGTCTATGCCTACCTGCCGTTCATGGTGCTGCCGCTCTACGCCAACCTGGTCAAGCATGACCACAGCCTGCTGGAAGCGGCGATGGATCTGGGTGCCGGCCGGCTCAAGGCATTCTGGAAGGTCACCGTGCCGCTGTCGAAGACCGGCATCATTGCTGGCTCCATGCTGGTGTTCATTCCCGTGGTGGGCGAATTTGTGATTCCCGAGCTGCTCGGCGGCCCCGAAACCCTGATGATTGGCAAGATCCTATGGCAGGAGTTCTTCAATAATCGAGACTGGCCGGTAGCCGCAGCATTGGCGATCATCATGCTGGCAATTCTGCTTATTCCGATCATTTTCTTCCATTACAACCAGTCACGGGCCATGGAGAAAAACGCATGAGCAAGCGTCCCGATTTTTCCACAGTGGCTCTCTGGGTCGGTCTCGCGTTCATCTACATCCCGATGGTCATCCTGGTCATCTACTCGTTCAACGCATCAAGACTGGTGACGGTCTGGGGCGGCTGGTCGGTGCACTGGTATGTCGGCCTGCTGGATAACACCCAGTTGATGAATGCAGTAAAACGCAGCCTGCAGATTGCCTTCTACACCGCCTGCGCGGCGGTTGCACTGGGCACACTGGCAGCCTTCGTGATGACCCGGATCAAGCGCTTCCGCGGCCGCACGCTGTTCTCCGGCCTGGTCACCGCACCACTGGTCATGCCCGAGGTGATCACGGGTCTGTCATTGCTCTTGCTGTTCGTTGCCATGGCACAATTGCTGGGCTGGCCGGCCGAACGCGGCATCATGACCATCTGGATAGCGCACACCACCTTCTGTACCGCCTATGTGGCTATCGTGGTCAGTGGTCGTCTGGGCGAACTCGACCAATCCATCGAAGAAGCTGCGATGGATCTGGGTGCACCACCATGGAAAACCTTTCTGCTGATCACCGTACCGATGATTGCACCGTCTATTGCTGCCGGCTGGCTGCTTTCGTTCACCCTGTCACTGGACGACCTGGTTCTTGCAAGCTTCGTCTCGGGTCCAGGCGCGACTACTTTGCCGATGGAAGTATTCTCTGCGGTACGCCTGGGTGTGAAGCCGGAAATAAATGCCATTGCCAGCGTCATTCTGCTTGCCGTCGGGCTGTTCACCCTGCTCGCCTGGTTCCTGGTGCGCAGCGCCGACAAGCGCAGCCGTACACCGCCGCCCGAGGATGACGAGCACGTCACCTGGCAATCCGTGATCAGCAGTCGCAGATCCTCCTAGAATGCAAAAGGCGCCCAAAGGCGCCTTTTTTCTTGTCTCCCATCTCAATCTAAACAGCGCTTGTCAGCCGTGTAGGCATTAGCTAGACTCATTCGAATGAACGTTCATTCGAATGTGAGCGGCAGACTATCAAAAGCGACCGTTTTCCGGACGTTTCATTCAGTAATGAGAACTATGTACAGGAGGGCAATACCGGATAACATAGGCAAATGAATACTTATTCGAAAGCATCCAAAGTACCTCGACCCAGAATCAAGGACAAACGTGCCGCCATATTGCAGGCAGCACTGAAGGTCTTTGCCGAAGGTGGTGTCAACGGTGTTCCGATGCCGGCATTGGCCGAAGAGGCTGGTGTGGGCACGGGAACAATTTACCGATACTTCAGCAGCAAGGAAGAGTTGGTAAATCAACTGTTCAGAGAAGAGAAAGTCAATCTGCACAAACGCCTCTACTCGGAGCTGGAACCGAGCCTGACGCCCTACGATAAATTTGCGGTGGTGTGGCAGAGGATGGTGCTTTATACCCGTGAAGCACCCGCGTCGTATCGCTTCATGGAGCTGCAGGATCATCGTCCTTATCTGGATGATGACAGCCGCACCCTGGATCGCGAGACCAGAGCGCCACTTCTCGAACACTATCGATCCCTGCAGAAACAGGGGATCTACCGCAAGGACATCCGCGCCGAGGTATTGATGGCCTTGATATGGGGTGCCTTCGTCAATCTGATCAAAGCCGAACGCGATGGCCTGATCAATCTTGACCAAGGCGATATTGACGCTGCTCGAGACGCTTGCTGGAGCCTGTGTACCGGCTGAGCCCTGCTGTACCACGCCAACCATACCGTGGAGAAAAGCAATGAGCACAGTCTGCAAGTGCAACAAGAAAAACACCCTCAGCGCCCTTGTACTTGGCGTTACCTTGGGCGCTGGCACAATCAGCACCGTCATGGCTGGAGAGGTCGAGCAACGCTGGCTGGAAATGATCGCCAGCGGCGAGGCCTATCCGGCAGAAACGTTACTGCCGCTCTTCGAGCAACTGGAGCCGGTGGATACCGAATTCATGCTTGGGACCTGGAAAGGTGGCAAGTTTGACGGCGGCGCCATGCCCGATCCGATCAATTGGTATGGCAAGCGCTTCAACTCCACCACCGATGTGGAACCCCTTTTGGTGACCGATGCCGAGGGCAAGGTGCAGACGTTCGACAAGCTCGGTGGCGCGCAGATGCGCGAGATCAAGTACAACGGCGTTACTTCTGCTGCGCTCATATATGACACCCAGCCGATCATGGATTACTTTCGCAAGGTCAACGACAACGTGGTCATAGGCCTGGGCGATATCAAGGGCAAGCCAACGGACTTCGTCTTCCACCTGACCCGAGAATGAGTCGTCAAATCAGGTTAGGATAGGGGCTTTAAATGCACCGGTCGCTGGCGACCGGTGCCACCAAAGCATCCGAAGGAGAAATTATCCGTGTCCAGCCTGGTTCCCGCCATTGACCCCGATGGCCTGCTCGAATATTCCGTGGTCTTTACTGACCGCTCGCTCAATCACATGTCTGCCGCATTTCAGCAGGTCATGCGCGACATTTCCGGCACCCTGAAAGATGTCTACCAGGCGGCGGGCGTTGTGGTAGTTCCCGGCGGCGGCACCTACGGCATGGAAGCGGTCGCCCGCCAGTTCGCCCAGGACAAGCGCTGCCTGGTGCTGCGTAACGGCTGGTTCAGTTACCGCTGGAGTCAGATATTCGAGATGGGGCGCCTGCCTTCAGAAGAGATCGTACTCAAGGCACGGCAGACCCAGCCAGGCGACCAGAGCCCGTTCACCCCAGCTCCGATTGAAGAAGTGGTCGCAGAGATTCGCGCCAGCAAGCCTGATCTGGTGTTCGCACCCCATGTAGAAACCTCCGCAGGAATAATACTTCCTGACGACTACCTGCGCGCAGTAGCCGATGCAGTGCACGAGGTAGGTGGTCTGTTCGTACTTGATTGTATTGCCTCTGGCACTGTCTGGGTCGGCATGCGCGACTGCGGCGTGGATGTGCTTATCAGCGCCCCGCAAAAGGGCTGGAGCGCGTCTCCCTGCAGCGCACTGGTCATGCTTAGCCCCCTGGCGCTGGAGCGCATCGAAGGTACCACCAGCAACAGCTTTGCCTGCGACCTGAAAAAGTGGCTGAACATCATGCAGGCTTACGAGAACGGCGGTCACGCCTACCACGCAACTATGCCCACCGATGCGCTTATGCAGTTCCGCGACACCATGCTGGAGACCCGCGAATACGGCTTTGACAAGGTCAAGCAGGAACAGCTGGAGCTGGGCCGGTCAGTGCGCACTCTGCTCAAGGAGAAGGGCTTTCAGAGCGTTGCCGGTGAAGGCTTCGAAGCTCCGGGTGTGGTGGTCAGTTACACCACCGAAGACAGCATTCAGAACGGCAAGGCATTTGGCGCCCACGGCCTGCAGACTGCAGCTGGTGTACCCCTGATGTGCGACGAGCCCGCTGGCTTCAAGACCTTCCGCATCGGCCTGTTCGGCCTGGACAAACTGCACAATATCGAGCGGACGGTCGGGAACCTGCGTAAGGCGCTGGAAGCGATCTGAACCAGCTGAAAACTGGAAAAGATCAAACCTGGCCAGGACATGTAGCGCTCCTATTCGGAGCGCTACATCAATCGAACCACCTTCAGCTTCAGACTCTACCTCTAGCTTTTCTCCTGCTGCACCATGATCTCTTCCATCTTCAGCCCGGTCAGACCATGGATAGTGCGCCAGAGGTAGACCATGATCAGAATCATCATAATCATGGTGGGAATCGCGATCATGGGGTAACTGACCAGCGTCATCCGGCCTAATTCCTCATTGAAAGCCGCCGTTCCTGCGGGACTGACCACAATCCATTTCGCCACTATGTAATTCATGCAAGACGAAAAGAAGAAGGTGCTGGCCAGAAAATAGGTCGCTTTGAGCAGCCTCAGCTCAAAAATGTCCACCAGGCCGCGCTCAGCCAGACGATCATGAATCAGATCAACGTTGAGCACCTTGCGGTTGTAGAGAATGGTGCGGATAAGCGGGTATTTGGTTTTGGTCGAGACCAGTACAGCAATGCCGATAAGCCCTGGCACGGCGGCCTCCTTGATGGCCAGCCACTGGGGGTCCAGCTTCATCAGTCCGATGCCACCAGTCAGAAACACGCTGATCAGACCCAGTAACGCGATGAAGTTGAATTTACGATAGCGGATCAGCTCGAACAATCCCCAGCCCAAGGGGAACGCCAGAGCCAGCACCAGAGCCTGATTGGCGCCCAACTGATCGGGACCACTGAATTTCATCAGAATAACCGAGGGGATTACGATACTGACCAGCAGGTCTACCATAGGACGCGGTTTGTGTACGGGTCGTGCGCGGGAGGCTTCTGTCATAGGTCTCGGCAATGGTCTGCGGGTTTTGTCGCCATAATACATGGCGACACTGATATAGCTCCAATGGATCCGACCGACAGTACTCGGGGCCCGATCAAACCGCGGAAATGATTGTCCAGGCCAGATAACCGGTGTAACCGACGTAAGCAGTGACCAGCCCGACGCCCTCAAGCCGATTGATTCGACCCTCATGCTTTTTCCTGGTCATGGCCATCAACAACAGGGCCACGGTCAGTGCGAACATCACAACCCAGTCGCGATACAGCACCACCGACTCCACTGCCAGCGGCATGATGCCCGCCGCTATGCCAACAACAGCCAGGGTATTGAAAAGCCCTGAGCCAATCACGTTACCCAGTGCCAGATCGTGCTCATTCTTGCGAATCGCCGCCAAGGCCGACGCCAGCTCCGGCAGGGAAGTGCCAATGGCGACAACGGTCAGACCGATAATCAGATCACTCACGCCCAGGCTCTGGGCGATATAGACCGCACCCCAGACCAGAACCCTGGAGCTGATAATCAGCAGTACCAGCCCCACTACCAGCCAGATAAGCGCCAGACGCAATGGCATGGCATTGGACTTGAGCTCGGTGTCGTAGTCCGACGCCAGCGTATCTGCCTTGCCGCGCATGCCTTCAACGATAGACCAACCCATCAGGAGAAAGAACGCCCCCAGCAACACCCACGCATCGTTACGGCTGAGGCTGCCATCAATCAATTGATATCCACCCAGCAGCGTCACTACCAGCAGGATTGGTAACTCCTTGCGAACCACCTGTGAATGCACACTGATGGGGCTGATGATCGCCACGAGCCCGATAATCAATGCGATATTGGTAATGTTCGATCCGTAGGCGTTGCCCAGCGCAAGGCCTGGATTACCCTGGGAGGCGGCAAGCGCGGAGACCACCATCTCGGGAGCGGAAGTGCCAAAGCCGATAATCAGCATACCAATCAGCAACGGCGGCATTCCCGCGTGGGTGGCGGTCGCCGACGCGCCGTCAACAAACTTGTCGGCACTCCAGACCAACAGGATCAGACCAGCAACAACGGCAAGTAGAGCTAACAACATGAGCGGACACACCCTGGCAAGGAACTGAGGGCCGCATTATCCGATAAAGCCGACTCGGATAACAGGGCGCTGCGGTTACAGCGCACAGGGGTGTCATACAACCAGGCGGTCAACCCGCGCTGGCAGCTCCTGAGCGCTGACGCTCCTCTTCGACCAGCTCTTTCTTGGAAAGTTTACCGACTGGCGTTCTCGGCAGCGCATCACGAATCTCCATAGACTGGAGCCGTTCGTGCTTGCCCAGGCGAGGTCCGAGAAACTCTTGCAGCTCGGCAAAATCAAACCCCTGGGCACCTGCCTTGAGCTTGATGAAAGCCTTGGGGGCCTGGCCACGGTAGGGATCGTCGACACCAATCACCGAGACCTCTTCAACCGATGGGTGCTCGTAGATAGCCTCCTCGATGGTTCGCGGATAGACGTTGTAGCCGCTACACAGAATCATGTCCTTGGTTCGGTCCACGATATACACCCAGCCGCCTTCGTCCATGTAGCCAACATCGCCGGTACGAAGAAAGCCATCTTTGGTCATGGCTTCAGCTGTCGCATCCGGGCGCTTCCAGTAGCCGGCCGTCACGTTCGGTCCGGCGATGCAGACTTCACCGCGTTCGCCGACCGGCAATTCCTGATCCGTGCCATCCAGCGGCATTATGCGGATGCGCGAGCCGGGGACCGGGAGACCACATGAACCCGGATGCGGTTCGGCCTCCTTGGGAGTAAAGGTACCGCTGGTAGTGGTTTCGGTCATGCCCCAGCCTTCGCGCAGGGCACACCCAGCCACATCCTGATAGCGCTGCTGCACATCAATCGGCAATGGCGCGCCACCTGAGTTGCACATTTTCAACGAGGTCAGATCCAACTGGCTGGTCAGCGGATGGGCGAGCAGACCAATGAACATGGTAGGCACACCGGGAAAAGTGGTGATGCGGCTGTCGGCGATCTCGCGCAGCACGGTTTCCGCGTCGAAGCGCGGGTGCAGGTAGACCTCCGAGGCCAATCGCAGGCTGAAAATCATGTTGATCATCAGCGCATAAATATGAAATGGCGGCAGTACCGCCAGCACACGTTCCTGGCCAGCCTCCAGCGAACTATCCAGAATGGCCTCCAGCTGCGCACAGGAGCCGGTGATATTCGCATGGGTCAGCATCGCGCCCTTGGGTGCGCCGGTTGTGCCACCGGTATATTGCAGTACTGCCAGGGCAGTAGTGGGGTCATCAATGGGATAGGCCGTGTAATCGCCGGCATTATCGAGTAGGGCACTGAACGCATGACAGGCATCGTTGAAGGCAACCTCGGCTGATGGCCCGAGTTGCCCTGCCTGGGACTCTGTGGCGTCCGCGCAGAACTCGGTCAGCTGTCCTACCACCAACTGCTTCAACCGGGTGCTATCGAGCAGCGTCACCATCTTCGGATAAAACGCCGCCAGATCCAGGGTCACCATGATATCGGTTTCACTGTCTTCGATCTTGTGCGCGAGAGTGCGCTCAGCGTCCAGGGGGGAATAATTGACGACAGTGCCCCCTGCACGCAACACACCGAGAAAAGCGATGAAGTAGTGCGGGCAGTTAGGCAGATAAATGCCCACATGCACGCCGGGGCGCACGCCGAGCTGCTGCAGTCCACGGGCGAAACGCGCTACCAGTGAGTCGAGTTCGCGATAGGTCTGCTTGTGACCGAGAAAATCGATGGCTGGCTTGTCCGGATGGTCCCTGACCGCCAATTCCAGCAGCTCCCAGACCGGCCGCAATGCCAGCGGGGCGTCCCACTTCACGGTATCCGGGTAGGACTTCAACCAGCGCATATCGGTATTCACGATTACTCTCCCCCACTATTGTCTTTATGTGTCAAAGCTACCGCCTGTATTGCTGCGCGGGAACACCTATCCACCCGACATATATCGAGTCATATCCCGACAGGGAACGAGCAACACTCTTTTGCAATCCTTGCCCTTGCCGTGGACCGCCTGTGCAGGCTATACAGGGCAGCTACATACATCGCAGAGACCCGCCATGCGTAAGCGCCTTGTTCCCCTGCTGATCATCGTTGTCGGCGTTATCGGCTTCATTCTCCTGAAGGCTACCCGATCGGAACCAGAGCCGGTTACTCCGCAGGAACGCACCTGGCGCGTCGAGACCATGGTGGTAGATCCCGAGGCGCGCCAACCGAGCCTCACGCTGTATGGCCAACTGGAGTCACCTCGCCGCTTCACCGTGGTTGCACCTATGGCCGGCCGTATCGACCAACTGCCGGCACGCGACGGGCAGACGGTAGCGCAGGGCGAATTACTGGTGGCTCTTGACGACAGAGACATCGAACCCATGATCCGTCAGGCCCAGGCGGATCTGGCTGACGCCCTTGCCCAGCTTGACCGGGAGCAGATCGAACATGCCAGTGACCGCAAGGCCCTGGCCCTGGAACAGCGCATTCTGGACAACGCTCGCAGGGGGCTGGGCCGGGTCGAACAATTGGTCGAGCGTAAACTGGTTTCGCGCACCGAACTGGAAAGCGCTGAGGACCTGAGTGAACGTGCCGCACTCACCGTAGCGGTTCGCCAGCGCAGCATCCAAAGCCATGAAGCTCGAAAGGCCGCCCTGCAGGCCCGGGTCGAGCGCGCGCAATCAACCCTGGATGCAGTGCAGCGTGATGCAACCCGCAGCCGTTATACCGCGCCCTTTGCTGGCGTTGTTGCTGATGTGCAGGTAGCACCGGGGGATCAGGTCAACGCCAACCAGGCCCTGCTGGACTTCTATCCGATTGAGGGTCTTGAGCTTCGCGCCACCCTGCCGCAGATCCACGCCATGGATTTCACCCGAGCCCTGGCAGCGGGGGAGCAACTGGTTGCCCAAACCCTGGAAACAGACTCGGAGTTGACCATGACCCTGCAGCGCATTGCCGGACAGGCTGACGCCACCGGGGTGGAGGCGCTTTTCGTGCTCGACCAGCCCGCACCCGGGCTGCGCCTGGGCAATCTGCTGGCGATCAGCGTACCCAAGCCCGCGGCTCCGGAGAGCGTTGCCGTGCCTTACAGCGCACTGTATGGCAACAACACAGTGTATGCGCTGGAAGAAGGCCGCATGTCTCATATCGAAGTGGAGCGCATTGGCGAGACGCTGATGGATAACGGAGAGCGCTGGTTACTGGTAAGGGCCACCGAACTGGCGCCCGGCACCCGGATCATCACCACCCACCTGCCCAACGCGATGCAGGGCCTTAAAGTCGACACCCTCCCGGACAGTGCGACGGAGTCCGCACAATGAGCCGTAGGACAGGCCCGATCGGCTTCTTTGTACGTCACAAGGTAGCTGCCAACCTCGTCATGCTGATCATGCTGATGGCTGGCGTGCTGGGTCTGATGCGTATGAACATCCAGTTCTTTCCGACCTTCGCGCTGGACTTCGTGACGGTTCAGGTCGTCTGGAGCGGAGCCCCGGCCGAGGATGTCGAACAGGCCATCACCCAGCCCCTCGAGCAACGCCTGCGCAGCCTGGAAAATCTCAAGTCGATGACCTCAACATCGGCCCAGGGCATATCCAGCATTACTCTGGAGTTCACCGAAGACGTAAACGCCATCGTTGCGGTGGACGATACCCGCCAACGGGTCGACGAGTTCCGTAACCTGCCTGCCGATGCCGAAGAGCCGAAAGTGTCGCGCGTGGCTCGCTACGACTCCATCGCCACTCTGCTGGTCTACGGTCCCTACACCGACCATGAGTTGCGCTCCCTGGCCTATCGCTATGAGCGTGAACTGCTCAGCCGCGGTATTGACCGCATAGAAATCTACGGCCTGCCCGAGCAACAGATCAGCATTGAGGTCCCCAACCAGCAGTTGCAACAACTGGGCATGTCACTGGATCAGATAGCCGATCGCGTCGCGGCAGAATCACGCGATCTACCGGCCGGCCTTGCTGGCGAGCAGGATGCAGCCCGAGAGCTGCGCGCCATCGAACAGCGGCGCGGCCCCGATGAGTTCGCCAATCTCCCCGTTGCGTTGGGCGGAATAAATTACGTCCGCCTGGGCGACATAGCCGACGTACGTCAGGAAGCAAGACGCAACCAGGTAGAGCTGAACCACAAGGGCTACCCCGCAGTGGAACTGGCCCTCAAGCGAGCCGAAGATGGCGACTCGCTGGCGTCGGCCCAGATACTCAATGACTGGCTGGAGGAAATAGAACCCACTCTGCCGCCCGGTATCAGCATCAATGTCTATGATCAGGCCTGGCAATTGATCAACGACCGGATTGGGCTGCTGGTCAGCAACGGGATTGGGGGGCTGGTGCTGGTCCTGCTGCTGCTCTATCTGTTCCTGCCTGGCCGCGTCGCCCTCTGGGTGGCTGTGGGTATTCCGACCGCATTTTTGGCCGCACTGGGCGTTTTCTGGCTGATTGGTGGCTCCATCAACATGATTTCGTTGTTTGCGCTGATCATGGCCCTGGGCGTCATCGTTGATGATGCCATCGTGGTTGGTGAGGATGCCGACGCGCACTTTCGCAGCGGGGAAAACCCTGATTATGCCTCGGAGGGCGCCGCCAACCGGATGCTCTGGCCGGTCGTAGCGTCATCGCTGACCACCGTCGCTGCATTCATGCCGCTGCTGGTAGTGGGCGGCATCTTTGGCAATATTCTGGGTGATATTCCGGTGGTGATGATCTGCGTATTGATCGCTTCGCTGCTGGAATGCTTTGTCGTCCTGCCCCACCACCTGCGATCGGCTTTCAAGCCGGCAGTCGCCAGCACCGGGACCAGTCTGCTGCAACGCAGTGGCCGTCGGGTGGATGCTATCCGCCAGGGTTTTGATCGTCACTTTGACCACTTTCGCGAAGGTCGTTTCCGCAGTTTCTCTCAGCTCACGCTCCGGCATCGGGGCGCCACGCTGGCTTGCGCCCTGGTGAGCATCATCCTGACCATCGGGTTGATCAGCGGCGGACGAATCGGTTTCAGCTTCTTCCCCACCCCCGAACCACAGGTCATCTATGCCAACGCCAATTTCGTCGCTGGCACACCTCGGGCAGAGGTAGATCGCTTTGTCGATCATCTGCAGGAAACGCTTAACGCCACCGAGGAGGCATTCGACACACGCGTGATCGAAAACGCGATCGTTCGTCGCGGCGAAGCTATCGGATCTTCTGGCGCAGGGCGCACAGGGGATCAACTCGGCTCTATCCTGGTAGAGCTGGTGTCGCCGGATCATCGCGAAATACGTAACAGCGAATTCATACGCGCCTGGCGCGGGCGGATCAACATGCCCGCCGGGATCGACCAATTGGTCATCACCGAGCGAACATCAGGTCCGCCCGGCAAGGACGTGAATGTAAGACTGACCGGCGACACCCCTACCCAACTGAAGAATGCTGCGGAAGCAGTCGGGGTCATGCTGGGCAGTATCGAAGGGGTCATCAGCACCCAGGACGACATGCCATGGGGCCGCGAACAACTGGTTTACAGCCTGACGCCCTATGGCCAGTCCCTGGGGCTGAGCACCCAGAGTCTGGGTCGCCAGCTGCGCGCAGCCTATGACGGTCGTCTTGCACAGATCTACCAGCAACAGTCCGATGAAATAGAGGTGCGTGTGCAACTGCCCCGCGGAGAACGCGAGCACTTGTCCAGCCTGAATGATCTGGCAATCCGGCTGGACGACGGACGTTTCGTGCCCCTCAATCAGGTTGCAGAATTTGATAGCCGCCAGGGTTTCGACGCGCTACGGCACGCCGAGGGTCGGCTCGCGGTGGAAGTAACCGCAGACCTGGATCCCACTCAGACCACCGCTGGCGAAGTACTGGCCAGCCTGCAGGAAAATCTGCCTGCCTTGGCCACCAGCTACAACGTCAGATACAGCTTTGAAGGCCGCTCGGCCGATCAGCGCGACACCCTGGCGGATATGCGCACCGGTTTGATCATCGGCCTGATGCTCATGTATGCCGTGCTGGTCTGGGTATTCTCGTCCTGGAGTACACCACTGATTGTCATGGCGGTCATTCCCCTGGCCCTGGTCGGCGCTTTGCTCGGCCACTGGGTTATGGGCCTGAACATGACCATTCTGTCGCTGTTCGGGCTGTTCGGCCTTTCAGGTATCGTGGTCAACAACTCGATCATTCTAGTCACCTTCTATCAACACCAGCGCAAGTCCGGACTGGGCATCAACGAAGCCTTGAACGAAGCTGTGGTGCAGCGCCTGCGTGCGGTCCTGCTGACCTCGCTGACAACCATCGGCGGCCTGCTACCCCTGTTGTTCGAGACGTCGATGCAAGCGCAATTCCTTATTCCCATGGCCACCTCTATCGCATTCGGCCTGGGCTTCTCCACTGCCCTGGTACTGTTGGTCATTCCGGCATTGATGTCGGTACTTGAGGGCTTCAAGGATCGGCGCAGCGCGTCTGCCGCCTGAGGCTGAAACGCAGAAGCCCCGCAATAGCGGGGCTTCTCGTTTCAACACGTCTGGCCCAACGGGCGAATTCAGATCATGCTTACTTGACCGTTTCCATGGTCTTGGTAATCGCTGCTACCGCGGCGCCGATATTGCTCAATTCAGCCGGCAGGATCATGGTGTTGTTGGTCTTCGCCAGCTTGCCGAATTCGCGCACGTATTGCTCGGCCACACGCAACGCAACCGCGTCTTTGCCACCCTGGGTATTGATCGCCTCAGCTACGCGGCGCAGGCCCTCGGCTGTTGCCTCGGCAATAAGCTCGATCTCGCGGGCACGGCCTTCGGCCTCGTTGATCTGGCGCTGCTTATCGGCTTCTGACAGGTTGATCGTTTCCTGCTTCATACCTTCGGATACATTGATCTTGGCTTCCCGCTCGCCTTCAGACTGGGCGACCACGGCGCGTCGCTCCCGCTCGGCCCGCATCTGCTTTTCCAGCGCATCGAGAATGGTGGCCGGCAGCTCGATATCGGCAATTTCATAACGCAGCACCTTCACGCCCCAAGGTTTGGCCGCTTCATCCAGCGCGAGCACAACCTGAGTGTTGATGGTTTCACGCTCCTCAAAGGTCTTGTCCAGTTCAATCTTGCCGACCACCGAGCGCAACGTGGTTTGTGCCAGCTGCGTAGCGGCATAGCGATAATCGTTGATGCCGTAGCTGGCCAGCTTGGCATCGACTACCTGCAGATAGAGCACGCCGTTGACCACTACCTGAATGTTGTCCTTGGTCACGCACGCCTGGCTGGGCACGTCGATGGCTTCTTCCTTGAGCGTGTGCTTGTAAGAGACACGGTCAACAAAGGGCACCAGTATGTGAAAACCGGCCTCCAGTGTCTTGGCATACTTGCCCAGTCGCTCGACGATGAACGCCGAACGCTGGGGCACGATCCTCGCTGTCTTGGCCAGTGCAATGACGACCAGGGCGAGAATCGCCAGTGAAATAATAGTGGTTATATCCATATAAAGTGCTCCTCAGGGTGTGAAAGGGGATAACAATAGGGGTATCAATACAATCGGTTTCAAGGGTGCTGGCGACTCAACTTCAGCACAATGCCGTTGTGGCCAACGACCCAGGCATGCTCTCCCGCACGCAGCTGTTCAGTTGATTCGGCGTCCCATTTCGCTCCGTTGAGCAAAACATCGCCAAACCCGTCGGCGAAATCGTGCATCACCTCGACACGCGCGCCAATAAATCCAGCATCATCCTGATCAGCCACAGAAAGATCTTCTTCGGTTCCCTGCAGCCAGCGCTTGAAGTGCCGGCGCAAAGCGAACAGAGCCACCAGACTGAAACCAATGAAGAGGATCAACTGCGCCGCGGTGGTTTCCACCACGCCCATCAGCGTCAGCAAGCCAACCAGCAACGCTCCAATGCCGAAAAAAGCGGCGATCAGACCAGGAAAAAAGAACTCGGAGGCCAGCAAAGCCAAGCCAAACAGCAGCCAGAATCCATATCCGTTCAAAAAAGTGCTCTCGAGCATGATCCAGCTCCTGTGTGGCCATATAACGGTGGCAAGAGATTATCAGATTGTGCGCGGTGAAACCCCGTGATCATGTTACCCGAGAAGTAGACGACTGTTTTCGTGCCCGCCCACCTGTTTCATATCCAGGGGCTCGATAGTGTTTAGAGCGACCTTAGTGCGCGAGACACTTCGACCTGCTGTGGTCAGTCAGGGTCGGTTTGCTATGCTGTCGCAAAGCCACAAGGAATCCGACTATGCTGCATAACCGCTTTCTGCTCGCTATTTTCACTCTTCTGATCAGTCTTTCCCTGCCCGTCAATGCCCAGAGCGACGGTGCTCCGCTGCGTGTTGGCATCACCCCGGTCCCACCCTTTGTAATGACCAACGCCGAGGGAAACTGGGAGGGCATCAGCGTCGATCTGTGGCGCAGCATAGCCGAGGATATGGAGCAGGATTACGAGCTCGTCGAGCTGAGCTTCGACCAACTTCTCGAAGGTGTGGAATCCGGCACTGTCGATATCGCGGTGGGCGCGCTGACCATGACCGCTGACCGCGAGGAACGCTTCGATTTTACCCATCCGTTCTACCAGACAGGACTCTCGATAGGTGTGCCTCACAACCCTTCCGGGGGACTTTGGCAGAGTTTCCGTGCGCTATTTAGCTGGCAGTTTGCCAGTCTCATCGGGAGTCTGGGTCTGCTGCTGCTTTTTGTCGGTGTGCTGCTGTGGTTGGTCGAGCGCCGCCGCAACCCTGAACAGTTCGGTGGTACCACTATCGAGGGTATCGGCTCCAGCTTCTGGTGGGCAGCGGTCACCATGACTACGGTTGGCTACGGCGACAAGGCACCCACATCCCTGCCCGGACGCTTGATTGCCCTGGTATGGATGTTCGCAGGCTTGATCATGGTGGCCAGCTTCACCGCCGCCATCACCTCCTCGCTGACAGTCAGCAACCTGCAGCGGAAAATTGAAGGGCCTCTTGATCTGCCCGGCAATACCGTGGCGACAATTGCCAACACCGCCAGCGCCCGATATCTCAAGGAGGAGCGAATCCGTCACGAGGTCTATCCGGATCTGACAGCCGCCATGCAGGCTGTATCGCGTGAGGAAGTTGATGCTGTGGTTTACGACAGAGCGCTTATGCAATATCGCAATCAACAGCTTGGCAACCAGCGCCTGGATATCCTGCCAGCCGTTTTCGAACAACAGCTCTATGCTTTCGCATTACCCAACGAAAGCCCCAACAGGGCGGCGATCGCCCAACAGGTATTGCGGGTAACAGAATCGCCGGAGTGGGAGACGCTGTTGCAGCGTTATCTGGGGCGCTGATCGGGCCCATCAGAGGTTGCAAGCCATACTCTGAATCACCATTCATCGGATAAATTCGATGAATGGTGCTGAGCCAGAGCCGACGACCAATAAGTCAAAAAAAACACTAATCAGTCATCACCGTATCTGTGGTTGCTTCATCTTCTGCTCCCTCAACCCAGTGTCTATTCTGCTTTGGCGATATGTCAGATGTTGTCGCTTACAAGAAAAACAATGCTTCAAGACACAGGACACAATCAATGCACAGAAAAACCCGGCTATCCATCGCCCTGGGTATCGTTGCCACCGTGGCCATTTGTGGCCAGGCGCAGGCAGCGGGCTACACCCAGACCAAATACCCCATTCTGCTCACCCACGGCATGCTCGGTTTCGACAAGCTGCTGGGTGTGAACTATTGGTATGGGATTCCTTCTGCCCTGCGTAGAAGTGGGGCCAGCGTGTACAGCACGACGGTGAGCCAGCTCGACACCTCAGAGAAACGCGGAGAGCAGTTGCTTGCCCAGGTGGAAGACATCGTCGCCATCACTGGCAAAAGGAAGGTCAATCTGATCGGCCATAGCCACGGTGGCCCGACCATCCGTTATGTTGCGGCAGTGCGGCCCGATCTGGTTGCATCGGTTACCAGCGTAGGCGCTCCACACAAGGGCTCCAAGGCAGCAGACTTTATCCGCAATGTGCCTGAAGGCTCTGCTGGTGAAGCCATGTTGGCCGGCATCGTCAACGGCCTGGGTTCGCTGATCAACTTCCTGTCCGGCAGCAATACAACCAGTCCACAAAATGCCCTGGGCACACTGGAGTCTCTGAACTCGGCGGGGGCAGCACGCTTCAACGCCCGCTTCCCTCAGGGCCTGCCAACCAGTGCCTGTGGTCAGGGTGCCTATTCGGTGAATGGCGTGCGGTACTACTCATGGGGCGGCACCAGCCCGCTGACCAACGTGTTTGACGTCTCGGATGCACTGCTTGGGGCCACTTCGCTGACCTTCGGCTTTGAAGCCAATGACGGCCTGGTGGGGCGCTGTAGCTCGCATTTGGGCATGGTAATCCGCGACAACTACCGGATGAATCACCTTGATGAGGTCAACCAGATGTTCGGCCTGACCAGCATCTTCGAGACCAACCCGGTATCGGTCTACCGACAACACGCCAACCGGCTGCGCAACGCAGGCCTGTAATTCTGTAGGCCTGCAAATAGCGACCGGCTCAGCCCGGGCCGGCCGCTGTTCTCTATCATTCAAGACTGTGCGGAGAGTCGATGCGATTCCTTATTTATGCGCCCTTTCTGGTCGCTGCTTTGCTTCTCGGCTGGCATTACCTGGCGCCTGACGAACCCGTTAGCGAGGTCGCAACCAACGCTGCGCCCCTGACATCCATGCCTGCAGCGCCGCTATTACCTGCAACGCAGCCAGACCAATCTCTGCCGTCTGGCACCACGGTCGTCTCGCAACAGGGAACCGAAGTGGACGGGCTACTAGAGGTCGATCAACAGGGAAACCTGTTGATCACTGAACAGATACGTCATCTTTTCGATTATTTTTACACTACGGTGGGCGAAGTCAGTTTCGATCAGGCCACTGCCAACATTCGTCAGCATTTGCGTGGCCAGTTACAACAGCCCGCATTAAGCCAGGCTCTGGCCTTGCTGGATGACTACATTGAGTACAAGACAGCGCTGGTCGAGCTTGAGCAAGCCTACCCGGTAATAGCCGACATTGATGGATTACGTGCCCGCGGTGATGCAGTACAGCGGCTACGTGCCGGGATATTCAGCGCCGAGGCGCACCAAGCATTCTTTGCGGCCGATGAGGTATTTGACCAGTTCAGTCTGGCGCGCCTGGCCATCATGCACGATGCCAACATCCCCGCTGAAGACAAGGGCGCGATGATTGAAAGCCTTCGCCAAGGCCTGCCAGAGGATATGCAAGACCTTCTGGTGCCGCAGATCCATCAGGTGTTGACCGAACAGACGCAGGTCCTGCAATCAGAAGGTGCCGACGCGGCACAGATCCGCGAACTGCGCATGTCACTGGTGGGCCCCGAAGCAACCGGCCGGCTCGAAACCCTGGATACTCAGCGCCAGCAATGGCATCAGCGGGTAGAAGAGTTCAGTGCCGAGCGCCGATCCATTATCGAACACCCCGGGCTGGCTGAAGCCGACAAGCAACAGGCGATTGAGGATCTGGCCTCCCAGCGGTTTGCTCCAAATGAGCGACTGCGCCTGGCATCCCTGATCGATGACGCCAACTGATAGCGAGGATCTGGACAGACCCTGAAACAGCTTGCACCCACAAGTATCCGCCAGGCGCGCATACTGGTGTTACAGCCCAAGCCGATGGAGTACCCAATGCGCGCGGACGAATTTCTCAAGAAGTACGGTCTAGATGGGGACGATGACGACCTCAAGGATACCAGCCTGCGCGGCAAGTCACTCGAGCGCGCCCTGCACCCGGGTCGCCCCCATGCCGGCACCCCTCACGACTGGGAAGACTGGGAGAAATTCCGCGCCGAGGAAGAAGCAAAGGCGCATAAGAGTGCGCCTGAAAAACCCAGCGAACAGTCCGGCAATGATTGACCTTCCCCGTCTGCCAGGTTGGCAGCTACTTCTGTCGACATGCCTCTTTACCGGTCTTGCCCATGCCATGCCAGTCATGACACCGGCCGACATGCTCAAATGGGAACGCCGGGACTTTGCCGACCCGACAGAGTACCGACTTGGTCAATACGCCGGCCAGACCCTGCTCCAGGCACAATGCCGAAACGCAGCGTCAGCGCTTTATCTCGAGCAATCCGTCGATTTGCGCAAGACACCAGTTCTGGAGTGGTCCTGGGCGATTGAGAATGTATTCAATGGCACCGATGAAACACGGAAAAGCGGTGACGACTATCCAGTTCGGCTTTACGTGGTAAAGGATGGTGGGCTGTTGGCGTGGCGAACCAAGGCAGTCAATTACGTATGGTCGAGCAATCAGGCCGTTGGCGAAGTATGGAACAACGCCTATGCCAGCCAGGCGCAGATGCTTGCACTGCGCAGCGGCGCTCCAGAACAGTCCGAGCAGCGGGTGTTTACCGAACGACGCAATGTACGTGAGGATTTCAAGAAACTGCATGGTGTGGAACTAGACACCATCGACGGCCTGGCAATCATGACTGACTGCGATGACAGCGGCCAGCCGGTCACCGGCTGGTACGGTGACGTCAACTGGCTGCCCGCGGCCGACTGAACCCCTACTTGGGCATCCAGACACCATTGAGCTGAATATATTGGCCTGGCTCAGTACGCTCCTGTGCCTTCTTGCCAGCTATCGCCTCGACGTCCCGCAGCTTGATGCCGTTCTCGGTCGCAAGCCGCTGATACTCGGCTTTACGTGCCTCGTTGATCAGCCGGGCAATCTCCGCTGCATCACCTTCAGCAGTGACCACACCCACGTAACCATCCGGGCGCTCGCCCAGTAGGCCGGCCGACTTGGCTTGCGGTAACGCACCCATCGCCTGGTTGAGGCTAAAGGCCCAGGCTGGGGCAGCAAGCACCAGCGCTGCGGCCAATAACAGAAATCGGAAACTCATGCGCATGTCATCGTCCTCTAGAACAAGCCGCTGGATTCGCTGAACATATCATCCAGCTCACGATCCACCTTGATGTAAATTTCGTGCTGAATTTTCACGTTCAGATTGATATTGATTGGCTCTGTGGGAGCCTGGACCTTGACGGTTGGGGTGCAACCCGCCAATAACCCGATCGTCAGTGCCGTAACCGCTAACAGATGCGATCGCATACTGGTGATTCCTTCGGATGATGAATGTCATGGATCCGCTCGCCGCTGAAGCAGCCGCTGCCTGATCCGCTCCTGGATGACTTCACTTACCTTGCCGCTGAGCTGCAGGCTTGCCAGCAGCGCGGGGATGTCTTCTTCCAGTCGAATATTCAGGTGAATCGGACGGCCCTCCTGCAAGGCCGGGTTACGCCCTTGCAACTCCAGACCCAATACCAGTATACCCCCTTGGCGGTAAGTTACATCGGCCTTGAGCAGATCATAATGGAAATCGTCCAGTGCCTGGGCTACCTGCCGCATACCCGGCGTACTCTCGGCCAGGTCCTCGAGTTTAGCCGAGCGATACTGAAGAAACCCGCCAGGCTCACGGGCGCCAAGCTGCCCTTCCTCGATAACCAGCTCGCCATCGATCAGCGACAAGGGTATGCGTCCGTCCAGGGTGCCACGTCCGCGCAGACCCTCTGCCGGGTAAACCTCAAAGAGACGGTCAAGCTCAAAACCGCGGATGTCCACCACCAACGCATGACGCTCTTCGGTCAGGTCCAGCGCGGCGGGCTCCAACCTTATCTGACCGCCGAGCACCTCCAGTTGCGCCTGCTCAACCCTCAACAGTCCGGCTGCGAGTCGCTCCATATGGGCAGCGTAGTTAAGATTGGCGCCCAGCGGGCCCATGGGTATTCCCGGATCCAGGGCATCGAGCTTCAGCGCTGGCATATCGAGCTGCAGTCTGTCTCCCGCAAGATCGATATTGATCCCGGTGCTAAGACCCTGAAAAGCCGTGCGGTCATAGATGCCGGCTGCGTTATCAAGCGTCAGCCGACCGTTGGCTCGCTCCAGCTGTGGACTGCCCCGCAGATTGATCTGGCCCTGCAGCCGGCCATTGTTGAGAGTAAGCAGTTTCGACCAGAAGGCCAGGGTTGCCGATAGGGGATCACCAGCCCGCAGGAAGGTAGGCTCAAGCTCTATGTCAGCTCGCCAGGGCTCGCTATTTGGCCAGTTGAACGCCAGATCGAGCCCCAGTCCGCTGGCAGAGGCTGCCGTTCCCTCCCAGCGCAATCCGGCTTCATCGCGTGCAAGCGTGCCCTGCACCTTCCAGCCCTGTGACTTGAGCAAGTCATGATCAACACGTCCGGCAGTGATGCCCAGCGGACCATTGGCCAGACTCGCAGCCAGATCGGACAGGGGCATATGCAGCGCGAGTCCTGAAAGATCAGCACGCACATTACCGAGCACGATCATGTTTTGCACCCGCGCACCGCCCAACGTCACAAACGTGCTATCACCCAGCTTGAGAGCCAACTCCTCGGCATCCATGCGGCCGGACAAGGCTCCATCGAAGGTCAGTTGTTCCAGCTGCAGTGTATCCAGTTGATAACTCGGCGCATCTGCACGCAGCTGCAAGGCATCCCACTGCGCTTGCCACTGCGGTTGCGAGGCAAGGGTCATGGCCCCCATCAACTTCGCAGTAAGCGGACCCGTTACCTGCACTTGAACGTCCAGTGGCAGATTGTTGGTCCAGGCCAGTTGGCTGTCGGCCCGAGCCTTTACATTGACCTTGATACCCTGTGGACGCACGTTTACTGGCAGAGTCGCCAGGGCAGGAATAGCCAACGCCTCCAGTTGCAGAAGCCCCGTGCCTTCACGTAACTGCCAGAGGCCCGCATCGCCCAGCAGGTCCAGAATCAATTCGCCCTGTATCTCGCCCAGACCAGGTATCTGCCATGGCTCGGCCAGCGTCGCCGTCGCGTAGAGCTCGGCCTCCCCCGAGAGCATATCGGCAAGGGTCTGAGGCCGCTGCGTCGGCTCCATCCGCCAGCGCATCTCCGCACGCAGTCCGGTAGGCAGGGAGTCGACGGGCAACTGCGCTCCACCCAGCCAGGGCTCAACATAGGCCAGCAGCCAGTCTGCCTGTGGCCACTCAGGCACAGTCAACACGCCCTGTGAATGCGGCACTGACTCCCCGTACACCCATTGTGCCTGCAGCTTGGCAACCTGCTGATCCGAGAGCCGAAAATCCAGATCCGCTTGCAAACCCTCTGTATCGTTACTCAAGTTGCCCCGCAGGCGGATACTGCCTTCCTCTGCCAGCAGCGACAGATCAACCAGAAAGTCGTCCGTAGCCTGGCGCTGGATCGTCAAAGCCCCGTCAAGCGTGCAGTGCTCTGCGCCGCAGGGTACACCGATAGCAATCTGCTCAATCGCCAGCGAGCGTGATGGCAACCATTGCAGCGTCTCAGCCAATTGCTGGACATCAGGCATCGTCAGGGGGCGGCTTGTCGGTGGTGCCGCGGTCGGCTGCCACTCGAGCTGCAATTGCTCTGCCTTGAACGCCTCAAGGCTCGGCCCTGCGGACCAGCCAGGGGTGAGGCTCAGGCCCCGGGAGTGGATCTCCAGCTGCGCACCACTAGCATCGGTATACCGCCCTGAAAGGCGGCCAAGCTGCAGCGCCCCCTCTGACCAACCGACACCCGCCCAGTCGAGCTGGTCTATACCCGCTGCAGCCAGGCGCTGCTGCACGAGCAACACCGCCGCAGACGTGAGCGCCAGTAATAGCACGACAAGGACTGCCAACAGACGAACACCCCAACGCATGAAAGCAACTCTCCTGATCAAGCCTGCCTGCAAATACCTGCCCCGGTGGCAAGGGCCTCAGCCAGTAACCTATACTGCCGCCTGTGACGGCACACGCTACCGTCGGCTACCCGCAGGTTAGCAGCTCTTTTCATATGCCGGCCCCATCAACAAAACAATAACGAGCTCCAGATGCCAGATCCTTCGACGCAGACTGATCAACCGACTTCCGCCGTGGATGGCAATCGCGGTTGCTCAACCCATAGCCATCCGCTGCTAGGGGTGCTGCTCGCCGTGCTGTTCGCCTGGGTTCTGATGGGGCTGTTCCAGGCCTACAAGCCGATGCCGGAGGGCCTATCTGTCAGTGCCCCGCTTCGTGAAGCCCAGGGACTTGAGCTGCTCGATGATCGCACCTTTGTCGTCAATGGGGATGAGCGAGTCAGTGATCAGCAGGTTTTCAATGAAATTCTGCGACTGATAGCCCAGGCGCGGCAACTAATCGTCGTGGACATGTTCCTCTACAACGAGTTTGCCGGCGAATCCAGCTACCAACCGCTCACCGCGCAATTGAGTGGCGCACTGATGACCGCGCGGCAGCAACATCCCGATATGTCCATCGTACTGATTACCGATCCGTTCAATACCCTCTACGGGGGCCTGAACGCCGCCCACCTGGACAAACTCAGGGCGGCAGGGGTCGACGTGGTGATGTCGAATCTAACCGACTTGCCGGCATCCAACCCGCTTTGGTCCGGCCTGTGGCACCTTTGCTGTCGGCATGTGGGTAATAGCACCGAAGGTGGCTGGCTTCCCAACCCTGTCGGCGCAGGCAAGGTCACCCTGCGCAGCTATCTGGCACTGCTCAATTTCCGCGCCAATCACCGAAAGACCCTGATTGTTGATGAAGGCGATACCTGGACAGGCCTGGTCACCTCGGCCAATCCCCATGATGCGAGCAGTCGCCACAGCAACAACGCTCTGGTATTTCGCGGCGATGCCGCATTGGATCTGTTGGCCACGGAGGTGCCGGTCATGATGCTCTCTGGGCACAGGCCAGCAATTGAAATGCCACCGCCTCCACCTGCACGCGAGAACCCTGAGGGCCCTCTGGTACAGGTTATGACGGAAGGCAAGATTCGCGATGCATTACTGGCATTGATAGACAGCGCTACTGCTGGAGACCGACTGGATATGGAAGTCTTCTATCTGGCGCATCGACCGACCATTGATGCGCTGGTTCGCGCCAGCGAGCGCGGCGTCAAGGTGCGCGCGACGCTGGACCCGAACAAGGATGCATTCGGACGCGAAAAGGGCGGCATACCCAATCGCCAGACAGGCTGGGACTTGCATAAGGCTGGTATTCACGTGCGCTGGTGTGCCACCCGCGGCGAGCAGTGCCACCGTAAATGGATCCAGCTGGAGCGAACCGATGGTAGCGCCGAAATGATTATCGGCTCGGCCAATTTTACCCGGCGCAATCTGGACAACCTGAATCTGGAAACCAGCGCGCGGGTAGTAGCAAGCGCGCAGGCACCGGTGATGCAGCGCGCCCGCAGCCTGTTCGAACGCAACTGGAGCAATCCCGACGGGCAGCTTTACAGCCAAGCCTACGAAGATTATGCCGACCATTCACGCTGGCGCTACGGACTGTATCGCTTCATGGAGTTCACCGGGCTCTCGACCTTCTAGCGCTTGAAGTGCAGCGGCAAGCGTCAGAAACAGAGCCTGATCCGCTTGCCGCTTATCTTAAAGCTCCCTGAAACAGGCATCGATGATATCCATACCCTGCTGCACTTCCAGATCCGTGGCGGTCAGAGGTACCAGTATGCGGATAACGTTGCCGTACTGACCGCAGGACAGCAGGATAAGCCCCTTTTCCCGTGCACGAGCGACCAGCTGTGCCGCCAGGTTCGCGTCCGGCCGGCATTTATCGTCAAACAGCTCGCAGGCCATCATGGCTCCCAAACCGCGAACCTCGGCGATCCGCTTGTCGTCCTGCGCAATAGCCCGCAGGCGCGAACCGATCATGTCGCCCAGCGTACGGCTGCGGGCCAGGAGATTTTCTTCTTCAAACACCTCCAGCACCGCCAGGGCTGCTGCACAGGCCACCGGACTGCCGGCATAGGTTCCACCCAGGCCGCCTGGGCCGATGGCATCCATCAGTTCTGCCTTGCCGCACACCCCAGCCAGCGGGAAGCCGCCGGCAATGGATTTGGCAAAGGTCGTCAGGTCCGGCGCAACACCGCTTTGCTCCATCGCAAAGAAAGTACCAGTGCGTCCTGCCCCGCTTTGCACCTCATCAGCCACCAGCACAATGCCATGGAGGTCGCACAGCTCGCGCAACTGCCCCATGAATGCAGGACTGGCCACATGAAATCCGCCCTCACCCTGCACCGGCTCGATCACTATGGCAGCGATGTCCCGCGGCTCGGCGTCATTCTTGAAAATGCGTTCGATACTGGCAATCGCATCTGCATCGCTCACACCATGCAGCGGACAGGGAAACTGAGCGCGGTAGACACCGCCGGGCATAAGCCCCATACCGGACGAATAGGGCGCGACCTTGCCATTCATCGACAGGGTCATCATGGTGCGACCATGGTAACCACCGGTGAATGCAATTATGCCGGCCCTGCCGGTGGCAGCGCGGGCGATCTTGACGGCATTTTCCAGCGCCTCGGAGCCAGTGGTCACCAGCAAGGTCTTCTTGGCAAAATCGCCCGGCACCAGCGCGTTGAGTTTTTCGCACAGTGCAACGTAAGGCTCATAAGCCAGTACCTGAAAACAGGTGTGAGTGTAATGCTCAAGTTGGCGCTTAACCGCCTCCATTACCCTGGGATGACGGTGGCCGGTATTGAGCACGGCAATACCTCCGGCAAAATCAATGTACTGGCGCCCTTCAACATCCCACACAGTGGCATTTTCCGCACGCTCGACGAAAACCGGATGAATCTGACCCACACCCCGTGCGACCGCGGCATGCCGCCGTTGCATCAAGGATTCATTGCTTTTGCTCATCACTCACCTCACACACAGTCAGATGAAATCCCGGGTCAGATTCCGCCCAGGCACAGGTACTTGATTTCCACGTACTCTTCGATGCCGTACTTGGAACCTTCACGGCCCAGACCCGAGGATTTCATCCCGCCAAATGGCGCTACCTCGGTTGAAATGAGTCCCGTGTTGATTCCAACCATGCCGTACTCCAGCGCCTCGGCTACCCGGAAGGCACGGCTCAGGTCACGGGCATAGAAATAGGCAGCCAGACCGAATTCTGTGTCGTTGGCCTGACGAACCACATCGGCTTCGTCGTTGAATCGGAACAGTGGTGCCAGAGGCCCGAAGGTTTCCTCACGTGCCACCAGCATGCTGCTGTCGATATCCGCCAGGACCGTGGGCTCAAAGAAAAAGCCGCCCAACTCATGGGGCTGACCGCCGACCAGTACGCGTGCACCCTTGCTGGTGGCGTCTGCAAGATGCTGCTGCACCTTGTTTACGGCGGCCGCATTGATCAACGGGCCAGTAGTCACGCCATCGTCGGCACCATTACCGACCTTGAGCTTGTTTACCGCGGCAACCAGCTTCTCGGCAAAAGCGTCGTACACGCCATCCTGCACATAGATGCGGTTAGCACAGACGCAGGTCTGTCCGGCATTGCGATATTTGGAAATCATCGCGCCTTCGACTGCCGCATCCAGATCAGCGTCATCAAACACGATAAAAGGTGCGTTACCGCCCAGTTCCAGAGAAAGCTTTTTCAGCGTCGGCGCGCATTGCTCCATCAGCTTGATGCCCACACCAGTGGAGCCGGTAAACGACAGCTTGCGTACTATCGGATTGGCGCACAGCTCACCGCCGACGGCTATGGACTGTTCAACGTCCGCCGTTACCACGCTCAACAAGCCAGCGGGCAGGCCGGCCTGTTCGGCCAGCGCAACCAGCGCCAATGCCGAGAAGGGAGTCTGAGGTGCAGGCTTGAGTACCATCGCGCAGCCGGCCGCCAGAGCGGGCGCCGCCTTGCGAGTTATCATGGCGGCCGGGAAGTTCCAGGGCGTAATGGCTGCGGTAACGCCTACCGGCTCTTTCTGCACGATGATGCGTTTGTCCGCCTGATGGCCGGGAATGGTGTCACCGTAGATACGCTTGGCTTCCTCGGCAAACCACTCGATAAAGGAGGCCGCATAACCAACCTCTCCGCGCGCCTCGGCCAGTGGCTTGCCCTGCTCGGCAGTCATGATCTGCGCCAGGTCTTCCTGGTGCGTCATCATCAGTTCGAACCACTTGCGCAACACTGCGGAGCGCTCCTTGGCAGTGCGCTTGCGCCACGCTGGCTGAGCTGCCCTTGCGGCCTCAATGGCCCTGCGGGTTTCCGCAGCGCCCATGTTTGGCACACTCCCCAGACGCTCTGAGTTGGCCGGGTTGAAAATCTCGGTACGCGTACCGTTGTCAGCTTCGCACCAACGCCCGTCGATGTGGGCTTGCTGACGGAAAAGCTCTGGGAATTGCAGTTGCATGTGGGCTCCTTGCAGGGTAAAGCGTGACGGCAGGCGTAACGCATTTACAACATAGATGTTTGAAATTTCAAACATGCTAAGGCGCGCGAAGGGAACAGGCAATAGGGCTGAAAAAAAAAGCTGGTGGGCGTTGTGGCGATTGAATTAACCACGAGACAGAAGAGTCAGGGGAGACAGATTCGAACAGGCTTCCATGCCCATTTCGACTCAATAGAGCGTTACCGATGTGAACCCGGCGATGGAGTCAGGCCGCTGTCTCGCTATCGAACAGCTCTGCCGGACCATGTTGATCCGCTTCGAGCAGACCCGCAACGCGCTGCAAACTGGCGAGCAGCATCAGTTGCTCCCAATCTGCCAGCTTGCCGAATCGATCCAGGAACTCGGCTGGCAATAACGCAGGCTCGGACTGGATTGCATCCACCCCTTTGGCGGTCAATGCCAGATGCACCTTACGCTTGTCGCTCTTGCTGCGGATTCGCTGAAGCAACTCTCGGCTCTCGAGGCGGTCGATGATGGTGCTGAGAGTCGCCTGGGAAACGCTGACACGTTTCGCCAGATCGCCCAGAGTGCCTTCGCCCATCGCTTTGATGCTGTGCATGATCAACAGCTGAATGGGCGTCAAGCCACTGTGACGGCCCAGGCGTTTAGCGTGTATCTCGCTGGCCCGCTGCAGACGGCGCAGGGAAAGATAGAGGTCGTGCATCATGTACATGTTTGGCTCCCGGCTGCACCCGAAACGGAATGCATTTTGCCATAAAGTCTAAATATTACAGTAGTAATCAATTATGCCGATCTTTAAAAACCATAATTTGCTTTAAGCGCCCCAAGACGTTTCAGAATGGGCCGCGAAGAGCTTAAAGCAGATCCAGAGTACCGCAGAATTACTTTTGGATCAAAGTAGTCCAGCACTTAAAGGTCAATCGTTAAGTAAATAGCCCCAACCAGGACCAGCTCCTCAATTGCACAAGGGCAAAAAGCACGATAAGCACAGGAAGACATATATGTCCTGATAGGACCTGGTGCCGATTCAACCGATATATAGCCGAACGCTTTGTTAACTGGGCCTCGCGCAACTGCCCAGGCAAAGCCTTGACTCAATATTCCGGGAACTGCATGGCAGTCTGAGTTCAAACCGGCCGCGGCGCAGGCCTATACTGCCGTCAGCATCATCTTCGGTAGCCAGAACCAGTCAAAAACGATAAAAGCGGCCTTATGATAAAAACCTTCCCGACCAAGCTGAGCGCATGCGCCACAGCCCTAAGCTGCCTGTTCCCGACACTCTCTCTGGCACAGGATTCACCCCTCAGTCTACCCGCACAGGTGGTTCTCGGTAGCGAGGCAGCCGAGCAGGATACGCGTGTTCCCCTGGCCCGCAGCACCGTCAGCGGCAACCAGATCAGCCCGCAAAGCCTCGGCGCCAACCTCTCCGAAACCCTGCAACGAGTGCCCGGCATTGTTGCCGCCAACCGTCAGAACTACGCCCAGGACCTGCAAATATCCTCCCGCGGCTTCGGCGCGCGGGCTCAATTCGGCGTAAGAGGTGTGCGGCTGGTACAGGATGGCATCCCGCTGACCATGCCGGACGGCCAGGGTCAGCCATCGCTGTTCGATCTGGACGGCATGCAACGCATCGAAGTGCTGCGCGGTCCGCTGACCACCCTGTACGGCAATGCCTCGGGGGGCATTATCCAGGGCTTCACCGATGAAGGTGCCTTTTACCCGACGCTGGAAAATCGTACCGCGATAGGACCGGATAACCTGCGCCGCTCAAGGCTGCGCTACGGCGGTCAGCATGGCGATTTGAATATTGCCGCCAACATTTCGCGCCTGGAAACCGACGGCTACCGGGACCATAGCGAAACGCGCCGCGACATTGCCAACCTGCGCCTGGGCTGGGATATCGATGACGCTTCCAGCCTCACCCTGTTGATCAACAGCCTCGACCAGCCTGAAACCCAGGACCCGCTAGGATTGACCAAGGCGCAGGTGCGTGAAGACCGGCGTCAGGCTGTAGCTGGAACCCAGACCTTCGATACCCGCAAAACCGTAAGGCACAACCAGGCCGGATTGAATTACCAAAGGCGCCTGGGCAATGACGACAAGCTAACCCTGATGGTCTACGGCGGCGAGCGCTATGTGGAGCAGTTTCTTGCATTCCCCGGGGGCGGCCAATTTTCCGGCGGCGGCGTTATCGAACTGGATCGTCGCTTTGGCGGCGGCGAGCTGGGTTGGCAACGCGAGACGCAACTGTTCGGTCTGCCGGTTGAACTGGCTGCGGGCCTGACCTACGACTACCAGGGCGAGCAACGCAACGGCTTCGTCAACGACTTTGGCGACAAGGGGCCTCAGCAGCGGGACGAATTCAATACTGTCGACAGCCAGGAAGCCTATCTGATCAGTACCTGGCAGCTCGATCCACGCTGGACACTGACCGCCGGCCTGCGCCACAGCCGGGTGGAGTTCGAGTCCGAGGATGATTATCTAGCCGACGGTCAGGACGACAGCGGCGGAGTGGACTATCGCCAGACCAATCCCGCACTAGGATTGAGTTATCAGTTGAGTCCGGCATTGACGGTTTATGCGGCGCTTGGTCAGGGCTTTGAAACACCGACCTTCCAGGAGCTGGCCTATCAGCAACAGGGCAGCGGTCTTAATTTCGGCCTGCAGCCCGCCGAGTCACGTAATGCCGAGGTCGGTCTGAAGCTGCGCCGTGAACAGACGCGCATCAACCTCGCCCTGTTCCATAGCCGCGTCAAAGACGAGATCGTCACCGGTCCTGACCAGGTGAGCACCGGTCGCAGCACCTTCGTCAATGCTGGCCAATCTACCCGCCGAGGCGTCGAGCTCTCCGTTGAGCAGGGTTTCGACCACGGCATCGAAGCTTACCTGGCCTACACCCTGCTTGATGCTCGCTTTGACAACTACACGACTAGCGGCGGCGAAGACCTCTCCGGCAAGAACCTGCCCGGCGTACCCCGTCACAGTCTGTTCGCCGAACTGAGCTGGCAGCCCCCGGGGACCGGTTTTATCACCGCGCTGGAAGCCCAGTCACTGAGCGAGCGTTATGCCACTGATGACAATCAGAACAGCGCCTCCGGTTATGCCGTGTTCAACTGGCGCGCCGGTTACACGCATGAGTTTGGCAACTGGACAGTCGATCCCTTCGTCCGCATAGACAACCTGGGAGACAAGGAATACATCGGCTCGCTGATCGTTAACGGCCCAGGCGGTCGATACTATGAACCCGCCCCTGACCGTCAATGGCTGGTGGGCCTCGGCGTGCAGTACCAGTGGCGCTAGCTCGAGATGGCCGGGTTTCACCCCGGCCAGCTTATTAGCAACGAAATTCAATATATTTGACAAAATTTGGCTTTATTGCGGCTGACAGGGTTTTTCGTTTGTTATTTTTGACATAAGATCGATCTACACTCTGCCAAGTACTCCGCTCAAGCAACGCCAGGACGACCCCATGAACAGCATTTATACCCCCGCCAGTCAGCAGGACCTCAGTCTTGAGGAATTCTGGATGCCCTTCACTGCCAACCGCCAGTTCAAGGACCGTCCGCGCCTGCTCGAAAGCGCTGAGGGCATGTACTACACAGACGTAGAAGGCCGACAGGTAATTGATGGCACCTCCGGGCTCTGGTGCTGCAACGCCGGCCACGGGCGCAAGGAAATCGCCGAAGCGGTCAGCAAGCAGATCGCCAAAATGGATTTCGCCCCGACCTTTCAGATGGGCCACCCGCTGCCATTCCAACTGGCCGAGCGACTGGTGGAGCTAGCTCCCGAGGGTCTGAACCGGGTGTTCTTCACCAACTCGGGCTCCGAGTCGGTGGACACAGCATTGAAGATTGCCCTGGCCTACCACCGCGCCCGCGGCGAGGGCACTCGCACCCGGCTAATCGGTCGTGAACTGGGTTATCACGGCGTCGGATTCGGCGGCATATCGGTCGGCGGTATGGTCAACAACCGCAAGGCCTTTGGTGTACAACTGCCCGGTGTCGACCACTTGCCCCACACCCTGGACCTGGAGCGCAACGCCTTTACCCGTGGCCTGCCGAAACACGGCGTCGAATTTGCCGACCATCTCGAGCGTCTGGTTAACCTGCACGGCGCGGAGAACATCGCTGCCGTCATAGTCGAACCCATGTCAGGGTCCGCCGGGGTCATTCTGCCGCCCCAGGGCTACCTCAAGCGCTTGCGTGAAATCACTGAAAAGCACGGCATCCTGCTGATATTCGACGAGGTGATCACCGGCTTCGGCCGCGTCGGTTCGCCTTTCGCTTCACAGCGCTGGGAAGTCACGCCGGACATCATGACCACGGCCAAGGGCCTGACCAATGGCGCGATCCCGATGGGCGCGGTGTTCGCCAGCGACAAGATTCAGGATGCGTTCATGCATGGCCCCGACGGCATCATCGAGCTATTCCATGGCTATACCTATTCAGGCCACCCGGTAGCAGCAGCGGCAGCGCTCGCGACGCTGGACATATATGCTCGCGATGGCTTGCTGACGCGTATCCGGGATCTGGAAATCTATTGGCAGGAAGGACTGCACAGCCTCAAAGACCTGCCCAATGTGATCGATATTCGCAACACCGGCATGGTCGGCGCGGTACATCTTGCCAGCCGAGACGGCGCGCCCGGAAAACGTGGCTACGATGTATTCGAGGGCTGCTTCTGGGACGGTCTGATGGTACGCAACAGCGGTGACATCATCGCCATGGCGCCGCCGCTGATTGTCGAAAAGAGCCATATCGACCGGATCATCAATACCCTGGGTGACGTCCTTCGGCGAACGCCATAATCGCCAGACGCACACTCGGAGATTAATAGGGTGTGCTGGATCAGCTATGGCGGACCGTCGGTGGCAGGGATGCCACCGTCGAGCTACAGGGATGTACTTGCTGCGTGTCCGCAATGGCTGGTACAGCACGCCGCAGCACACTGTTTCGAACAAATACGACCTACATACTTTTTATAGCACCGGTGACCCAATGACCCTGCAACTGACTCACTTTATCAATGGCAAGCGCACCGCCCCCAGCGAGCGCACTCAGCCCCTCTTCGAACCCGCTACGGGCGAGCAGCGCGGCAGCGTCTCCCTGGCCAACGTCAGCGAAGTTGAACAGGCCATCGCGGTCGCCAAGGCAGCGCAGCCAGCCTGGGCAGCCACAACGCCCCTGAACCGTGCACGCGTGCTGTTCAGGTACAAGGCGCTGGTCGAGGCCCATGCCGATGAGCTGGCCGAGCTGATCACCCGCGAACACGGCAAGGTATTCGACGATGCCAAGGGTGAGCTGACCCGCGGCCTGGAAGTGGTGGAGTTTGCCTGCGGCATCCCACACCTGCTCAAGGGCGAGCATACCGAGCAGGTTGGTGGCGGTGTTGATGCCTGGTCGGTCAATCAGCCACTGGGCGTATGCGCCGGTATTGCACCGTTCAACTTCCCGGCGATGGTGCCCATGTGGATGTTTCCGATCGCCATCGCGTGCGGTAACACCTTCATCATGAAGCCGTCGGAGAAGGATCCCAGCGTGCCCATGCGCCTGGCCGAACTGCTCACTGAAGCCGGTCTGCCCGATGGCGTGATGAACGTGGTCAACGGCGACAAGGAAGCGGTCGACGTATTGCTTACCCATCCCGACGTACAGGCCGTCAGCTTCGTGGGTTCAACCCCAATTGCTGAATATATCTACGCCACCGGCTGTGCCCACGGCAAGCGTGTGCAGGCCCTGGGCGGCGCGAAGAACCACATGCTGGTGATGCCCGATGCTGATCTGGATCAGACCGTCAACGCCCTGATGGGCGCCGCCTACGGCAGTGCTGGCGAGCGTTGCATGGCTATTTCCGTCGCGGTCGCAGTAGGCGATGAGGTCGCTGATCGCCTGGCTGCGGCACTGGCGCCCAAGGTCAAGGCGCTGAAAATTGGTAATGGCCTGAGCGCCGGGATGGAGATGGGGCCGCTGGTGTCAGCTCAGCACCGTGACAAGGTTCGTGGTTATATTGACCAGGGCGTAAGCGAAGGTGCCGAGCTGGTGGTCGATGGCCGCAACGTCAGCGTGCCCGGCCTGGAAGGTGGCTTTTTCATGGGCGGCTGCCTGTTCGACAGGGTAACCGCAGACATGACCATCTACCGCGAAGAGATCTTTGGACCCGTGCTGTGCATTGTGCGCGTACCCGATTACGCCACTGGTGTGAAGCTGATCAATCAGCACGAATACGGCAACGGCACAGCGATCTTCACCCGCGACGGCGACGCGGCCAGGCAGTTCTGCAACGAGATTCAGGTTGGCATGGTTGGCGTCAATGTGCCGATTCCGGTACCCATGGCCTTCCACAGCTTCGGCGGCTGGAAGCGATCACTGTTCGGTCCGCTGCACATGCACGGCCCCGATGGTGTGCGCTTCTACACCAAGCGCAAGGCGATCACCTCCCGCTGGCCGACCGGCATCCGCGCTGATGCCGAATTCAGCATCCCGACCATGAAGTAGTGCTTTCTGTTCTTGCCGGACCGACCCTGGCACAGGGTCGGCAGCGCCTGATGCCGGCGCCAATAGCCTGGAGAAATACCCATGCCTATCAACAACATCATTGATTTTGCCACCGCGCCCACCGAGGCCGAGCACTACCGGCCGGCCCCCGAAAAAGTACGCTCCGGCGATCCGGCGCAATCGGTATGCAACCACTACAGCAGCCCTTGCGGCCAGTTCTCCAGCGGCACCTGGGAGTGCGTCCCGGGTCACTGGGAGGTGAGCTACAGTGAACACGAGTACTGCGAGATACTCGAAGGCGTATCCATCCTGCACGACGATCAGGGCGGTAGCCGCAAGCTGGAAGCGGGCGATCGCTTTGTTATTCCTGCCGGTTTTGTCGGTAGCTGGGAAGTGATCGAGCGCACTCGCAAGGTGTACGTGATCTTCGAGCCCGCAACCAGCTGAGGCGCATCAAACAGAAGGCCACACCCCTTCAGCAGGAAATCGCCATGGTCTAAAAGTGACCCAGCGGTTACAGTTCTCGTCAGCATAAGCATTCGAAGAACACACCAGCGTCCTGGTTGGCAATCTGCCGCCAGAGCTGCCCGCCGCGAGCGGGCACAGGCGCCTGGTACCTGTCAGGAGTCATGCCAGATGTCGCGTTTGCCGGTCATAGTCGGATTTGGTGGCTACAACGCCGCCGGTCGCAGTTCCTTCCACCATGGATTTCGCCGCACGGTGATTGAATCCCTGCCCGTCGACGAGCGCCAGGAGACCCTGGCCGGTCTGGCGGTATTGATGAAACTGGTGCGTGTCGAGAACGATCAGTATCTCGATACCGACGATCAGCCACTGACCCCAGCCGATATCGAGACCCGTTTTGGCGAGCAAATATTGGAAGGCACCTTGGTAAGGCGTATCGAAAAACGCCACCTGGATGTCGATGCCGCTCATTGGCAAAAAAACCTGACAATCACCGGTGAAGCAGGCAAACCCTTCTCCTTTATCACCCTTGCCAAGCAACTCCCCGAGCCGCTACCTACCGACTGGGTTATCGAGCCATTGAACGATACCGAGGTAATGGTCACGGTATACGACGGCTGTGACATCAAGGTGGATAGCTACCGCTCGCTACCGGTGAAGTCCGCAGGACAATTGCCCAGCGGCTTTGAGCCCTCCGAGCATTACGCCTCGCGTTTCCACCCGCGCGGCCTGCAAATGACCATCGTCGCGGCGACCGATGCGCTTCGCTCCAGCGGACTACCCTGGCAACGCATTGTCGACAGCGTCCAGCCCGACGAGATCGCCGTGTTCGCCAGTAGCGCCATGAGCCAATTGGACGAAAACAGTTTCGGCGGCTTGATGCAGTCGCGCCTCAAGGGCAACCGAGTCAGCGCCAAACAACTGGCCCTGGGCCTGAACAGCATGCCGGCGGATTTCATCAACGCCTACATTCTCGGCAGTGTCGGCACCACTGGCGCCATTACCGGGGCCTGCGCGAGCTTTCTGTACAACCTGCAGAAGGGCACCGAAATGATCACCAGCGGCCGTGCCCGCGTCGTCCTGGTGGGCAATGGTGAGGCGCCCGTCACCCAGGAGTGTATCGAAGGCTATGGCGCGATGGGCGCCCTGGCGACCGAGGACGGACTGCGCAATATCGAAGGCAAACCCGACGTCGACTTCCGCCGGGCAAGCCGCCCCTTCAGTCACAACTGCGGCTTCACCCTGGCCGAGTCAGCGCAGTTCTTCCTGTTGATGGATGATGAGCTCGCGATGGAACTGGGGGCTGACATCCATGGTGCAGTGCCCGATGTGTTCATCAATGCGGACGGCTTCAAGAAATCCATTTCCGCACCGGGGCCGGGCAACTATCTGACCATGTCCAAGGCCATTTTCAGTGCCATGCAGATCGTCGGCGAAGAGGGCGTGCGCAAGCGCAGTTTCGTCCACGCCCATGGCTCGAGCACCCCGGCCAACAGAGTTACGGAATCAGAGTTGCTCGACCGTGTGGCCGGCGCTTTCAATATCAGCGACTTGCCGCTCACTGCAGTCAAAGCCTATGTCGGGCACTCCCTGGCCAGCGCCAGTGCCGACCAAATGGCTTCTGCGCTGGGCACCTTCAGATATCAGATCATCCCCGGCATCAAGACCATTGACGCCGTTGCCGACGATGTCCACTGCGAACACCTGAGGATCAGCACCCGCGACGCGAGCAGGGCCGACGATCCACTGGAAGTCTGTTTTATCAATTCCAAGGGCTTTGGCGGTAACAATGCCAGCTGCGTAGTGTTGGCGCCCAGCGTAGTCGAGCGCATGCTGCACAAGCGTTATGGCAACGCCGCCTATGCCGACTACTGCGAACGGAGGGAAAACACCCGCGCAGAAGCTCGGGCCTACGATCAGAAGGCGCTCAAGGGTCAGCTCGATGTCATCTACAATTTTGGCGAGAATATGATCAACGACAGCGAGATTCAGCTAGGTGATGCGCAAATCCGCATCCCGGGCTTCTCTCAGCCCCTGGTGTTTCGCAAGGATGATCGCTTCAAAGACATGCTCTGAACTGAGGATTCTCATCCCCGGCCACTGCCGGGGATGAGCTACAGCATCAACGTTTGGCGCGGGCAGCAGCAATAAACGCTGCCATCTCGGCGTTCTTGTCCGCTTCGACTTTCTGCACATTCGGGTTTTCGGCCAGCTTGGCCTGTAGCGCACGCGCTTCAGGCAGGTCCGCCAGCAGATCAAGACCAAAGAGTTTCTTCGCCACGGCGCTGGCCAGATCGATACTGTAGATGAACATCAGATCGGCTATGGTCATCTCGCTGCCAGCCACATAAGGCGCAAACTTGGCGTGGCGCTTGAGCGCAGCAATACCACCAAGCAGATCAGCCTTGGCCTTGTCTTTCACCTGCTGATCAACCTTCCCACCAAAGAACACTTCCGCGTAACAGCTGCGCGCAGGCAGCTCGATATACAACTCGATTTCCTTGGTCAGCGCACGCACGGTAGCGCGCTCGAAGGCATCCTTGGGAAGCAGTGCCTTGCCGCCCTGGGTTTCTTCGATGTACTCCAGAATCACGTTGGTTTCGCTGACAAAACCGTGCTCTGTTTCCAGGCTGGGCACCTTACCGCGCGGGCTGATGGCTAGAAACGCCTCATCCTGGCTGGGGTGCACCACGTTCACTTCGAAATCCACGCCCTTTTCGAGCAATGCCAGCTTGACCATATTGAAGTAGTTGCTGACGGCGAAACCGTGAAGTTTGAGCATGCAAAAGTCTCCTGCAGAGTGAATGTTGTTTTTCTGTGCACCCGTTTTAGCCCTGGCCCGACAAAATATCCAGTGGCATAAACCCGGTGAATGCGAACGCAGTGGCGATGCAACGACAGCGCAGAACCTGGTGACCATCAACAACTAAGATTGCCTATGCTTTTCACGCTCTTTTACGGCTAGACTGGGGACTGAACAACAAGAAGCTGAATCCATAGAAGAGGTAGCGACACAATGCTGAAACCCGATGAGATCACCGAAATCAACCTGCTTAACCAGTTCAATCTGGCTACCTCCAAGGAGGGCCTGAAGATCCACCGCCACGAAGCTGCACAGGAAGTCGTTGCTGCTGCCGAGCGTCTGCACTCCCGCGGACTGACCACTCAGCCCGATGGAGGCTACCTGACCAGCCTGGGTCTGGATGCGGCAGAACACAGCCAGGCGTTGCTGACGATTCTGCGCGCCGACTGAAAGTGGACCCGCGATCATGGCCCTGAGTGGAGAAATTCAGCCGCAGATAGCCGAAGGTATCGACCGCAAGGCACTGACCACCCTGCGCAAGCGCTTCATGGGAATCAACCACAGTCGCCTGCAGCGCGTGCTGCAGGCACTAGCCTCGCGCCAGTACAATGTCCTGCAACTCATACCTCTGCTGTTTGACGTCAACCATCCGCTCCTGCCCGGCTATGTTTCCCGTTCCACTCCCCACGGACTTGCTGGCTACGTTCCCGAGCCCAATGTATTGCACGGTGCCCAGGCGTTGACCCGTAGCTTCAGCTATCGCCGGCATCCCGCCGGCTTCACCGGTGACATCCATTCGTTATTTCTGATGGGCAGTGGCGGAACTATCGCCCAGTCCGATCAGAGCGACCTGGATATCTGGGTCTGCCACTCGCCAAACCTGGCCGCAGGGGCCGTCGCTGAGCTGGCGGCAAAATGTCAGTTGATCACCGACTGGGCAGCAACACAGAGTTGCGAGGCGCATTTTCATCTGGTCAATCCTGCGACCTTCAGTTTGGGCTACCGTGACAACGCACTGAGTATCGAGGACTGCGGAAGCACCCAGCATTACCTGTTGCTGGACGAGTTCTATCGCACTGCGATCCTGCTGGGAGGGCGCTATCCATTATGGTGGCTGGTCCCTGATTATGAAGAGAAGCATTACGTCGATTACACCCGACAGCTGATCGACAAACGCTTTATCCGCGCGCAGGAAAGCCTGGATCTGGGGCATATGGCGCGTATTCCAGCGGGTGAGTATGTCGGTGCCGGCCTCTGGCAGCTTTTCAAGGGTATCGAGTCGCCTTACAAATCGGTACTCAAACTGTTGCTGACCGAGGTCTATGCCAGCGAACACCCCGATGTGCGCTGCCTGAGCCTGGATTTCAAGCATGCGGTATATGCCAACCACCTGGATCTGGACGAGCTGGATCCCTATGTCATGCTTTATCGACGCATAGAGCGCTATCTGCTGAAACGTCAGGAAACCGAACGACTCGAGCTGGTGCGCCGGTGTCTTTACATCAAGGCTGACGTCCGTCTGAGTCGGCGCACCGGCGCCCTGGGCTGGAAGCGCAGCTTGATGGAGAAGCTGGTGCGTGAGTGGCACTGGGACACACGGCAACTGCAACAGATGGATAACCGTCAGGCATGGCGGGTTGGCGAAGTGACCCGCGAACGCCAGCAACTGGTCAGCGAGCTGACCCACAGTTACCGGTTTCTGTCCCAGTTCGGGCGCAGCAATGACGTGATAAACCAGGTCAACAGCCGCGACCTGTCCCTGCTCGGCCGCCGGTTATATGCTGCCTTTGAACGCAAGGCAGGCAAGATTGAGGTCATCAACCCGGGGATCGCCCCTGATCTAAGCGAACCCTTGCTGACCCTGGCGCAACGCAGCAGCGGCGGGCTGGAACAGAGCCGCTGGCATCTCTATCGCGGCACCTTGAGCCAACCGGAGTTGGCTGACCATGTACCGCTCAAATACACCCGACATCTGATCGAGCTGATCGCCTGGGCGCACCGCAACGGTCTGGTTGATGCGGCCACGCGTATCGCAGTGCACCCCGGTGACAGCGCGCTGAGCGAGTTCGAATTGAATAACCTCCTGGCGAGTCTGCGCCAGCAATTTCCTCTGCCGCTACCGGTACTGACTGAAACCGCGCTATCGCGTCCCAGCCAGCCGTGCCAGGCGCTGCTTTTGGTAAATGTGGGGCTCGACCCGCTCCCGGTCACCAGCCAGAAGAATGTGCATCTGATCAGCAGCCATACCGACGCCCTGGGTTACTCGGGACTGCGCGACAATCTGATTCTGAGTATCGACCAGGTCACTCTCAATAGCTGGAACGAGCTGCAGGTCAGCCGCTTCGAGGGTGAAGAGGCCTGTATCCAGGCCCTGTGCGACTACCTGAACAAGGCCCATGAACACCAGCATCGACCGGATCTGCAGGTGGTCTGTTTTTGCCGCAATCGCTCCAGCGCCATTGCCGAGCGGGTAGAACAGCTGTTCCAGGACGCTACTCGGCAATTGCTCGCCGAACCCCCGTCACGCTTTCTATTGCAGATACAGAACAGCTTCCAGATCCTTGAGCGCAAGGAAGGACAGATCGACATTACCCACCTGGCCGACCGGGAGCGGCTGATGCGCTACCTGGGCACTGGTCGCACCAGCTACAGCCCCCTGGCGCTGGACCGCTTCGCCTTGCAGGGACAGGACACCGCCCTGATGCTCCAGCAGGCCAGAGCCGGAGAGATCCAGGTCTTTTACCGCCTGCTACCGGACCGCCAGGCAGAGATAAGCGTGCTGGATGAGCTTGGCGCCCTGTGGCGTACCCGGCAGGCATGCCGTGACGAGCAGACACTACTGCTGCCGTTGCTGCGTTTTCTGCATAGCATCCGGCTGCGCAGACAGATCAACCAGAGCCTTGAGGTGAGCCTGCGCGAAGAACCCCTGTCGCTCTATGCAATACGCCCGGCCGCTGAGGGCTTGCCGCTACGGCTCGAGGCCCAGCGTGTGCCCAGCCAGGGTATTGAAACCGATTACTACGCGGTACAGGCGATTGCCGAGCCCGGCAATGACCAGAGCCTGAAGGTAAGCATTTTCTGCGGGCAAAAGGAATTTTCCGAACTCGACCACGACGCCGATCTGTTTAGCGCGGCAGCGCGACACATTCTCCATCAACGTGCTGGAACGGAAAACTATCCATGCTATATCACCGACCTGGACCTTTCTGCGGTCGATCCTGCGGGCAGCATGCAGACGGTGCATTACCTGCGTTACCGGCAACGACTCGAGGATGCGCTGAACGCGGCAATGGGGATTGCACGCAACTGATTACTGGCGAGGGGTGAGAAGGGCAGCGCGGCTCTTGAAACGTTTCTGGGCATTGTCGATTATTTGCAGCTGACGCTCATCGGTTGCTGCTGCCCATTCGAGGATTTCCGGCATCAGCCGTCCGCAGCCCAGGCACTGCTCGCCATCGAGACAGCACTTGCGCACACAGGGGGACGGCTGGCGACCGATTACTGACACCTATTCTTCCTCCAGATCCAGTTCCAGCTCTTCACCCGTCAGCTCATTGAGCAGTTGGCTCAGTACTATTTCCAGGGGCTCATCATCGCTATCGTGGAGCCAGCCCTGGTCCGGAAAATAGCCAAAATGCCGCGTCGAATCCGGCGCCGTGAGCCAGATCTCCCGCGAAGCCGGCTGACGCCCGACCACCAGTCGCGGGCCTTCGGCAAGGATCAGCACCAATGATCCGTCGATCACCTCCATATCCAGATCCAGATCGCTCGCGTCCAGCGCGTGCTCGATGCTGTCCTGCAACAAATCGACCTGACGGTTGAAATCTTCTTCGCTCAGTTCATGCATACCTGTTCTCTTCTCCGGTCATCCAGCGCCGGTTCGGATGCGTCAGACCGGGCGGCTGGGTATACTGCCGTATATTGCCTGTAATTCAACAAGGATTTCATTATGAAGCGTTCCATTGTCGTGCTTTTCGCACTTTTCGTTCTCGCTGGCTGCGGCCAGAAAGGCCCGTTGTACATGCCCGCCGAAAAAATCGACGAGCCACGCAACGAAGCCGAGGAAGCCATGATCCAGCAGCCCTCCGAGCGCTGATCGACTCATCCGCTGCCTCCCCGTATATCCGCAAACGAAGCCTATAACATGACAGCTTTTGACTACCGCAATGGCGAACTGTACGCCGAAGACCTGCCATTGTCTGATATTGCCGCACGCCACGGCACACCCTGTTTCGTCTACTCGCGCCACGCGATAGAACAGGCCTGGCTGGCCTGGGATCAGGCGCTGGCCGGCACTTCGCATCTGGTCTGTTTTGCTATCAAGGCCAATTCCAACCTGGCCGTGCTGAATACACTCGCGCGGCTGGGTGCAGGTTTCGACATCGTCTCAGGTGGCGAGCTGGAACGCGTACTCGCAGCAGGCGGCGAACCGTCGCGCATTGTTTTTTCAGGCCTGGGCAAAACGGCCGAAGAGATGCGCCGCGCCCTGGAGGTAGGCATCCACTGCTTCAACGTGGAATCCACCGCCGAACTGGAACGCCTGCAGACCGTCGCCGCAGAACTGGGCGTACAGGCGCCCGTATCGCTGCGGGTCAACCCCGATGTGGACGCGATGACCCACCCGTACATCTCGACCGGTCTGAAGGAAAACAAGTTCGGAATCGATATTGCCCGCGCACCCGAAGTCTATCGGCGCGCTGCCGAGCTGCCGAACATTGACGTCCGCGGTATCGACTGCCACATCGGCTCCCAGTTGACCGACGACACGCCCCTGGTCGATGCTCTCGACCGCTTGCTCGCCTTGGTCGACCAGCTGGCTGCAGAAGGCATACATATTAAGCACCTGGATCTGGGCGGCGGACTTGGGGTGACCTACCGTGATGAAACGCCGCCCTCACCGGCCGAGTATCTGACCAAGGTAAAAGCACATCTGGGTGACCGTGATCTGACTCTGCTGTTCGAGCCAGGGCGTTCCATTGTGGCCAATGCCGGCGTACTGCTGACCCGAGTGAATCTGCTCAAGCCGACCGAACACAAGAATTTCGCCATTATCGACGCGGCAATGAACGACCTGATTCGGCCAGCGCTGTACAGTGCCTGGATGGGTATCGACGCCGTGCACCCGCGTACTGATGTGGCTGCGCTGCAATGGGATATTGTTGGTCCAGTTTGCGAGACTGGCGACTTCCTGGGCAAGGACCGCGAGCTTGCCCTGGCCGAGGGAGACCTGCTGGCCGTGCGCTCGGCCGGAGCATACGGCTTCGTGATGAGTTCGAACTACAATACTCGCCCGCGTGCCGCAGAGGTAATGGTCGATGGCGGCCAGTGCCATCAGATCCGCCGCCGTGAAACCCTCAGCGAACTCTTCGCTGGGGAATCTCTGTTACCCGAGGCCTGAGATGCTGCTGCGATTCACCAAGATGCACGGGTTGGGTAACGACTTCATGGTCATTGACCTGGTCACCCAGCATGCCCAGCTCAATCCACGGCTCATCCGCCAGTGGAGTGACCGCTACACCGGCATCGGTTTCGACCAGTTGCTGGTAGTGGAACCACCGGGCGATCCGGATATGGATTTCCGTTATCGCATCTACAACGCCGACGGCAGCGAAGTGGAGCAGTGCGGTAATGGCGCACGTTGCTTCGCCCGCTTCGTACTGGACAAGCGCTTGACCGCCAAGACTGATATCCGGGTCGAGACTGCCGGCGGCCCTATCGCATTGAGTGTCCAGACAGACGGCCAGGTAACCGTCGACATGGGGCCACCCCGGTTCGTGCCAGCGCAGGTTCCGTTCCAGGCTCAAGTTGAATCGCTTACATACGAACTGGCCGTTGAGGATCAGATTCTGCAGGTCGCCGCAGTATCCATGGGCAACCCGCATTGCGTGACCCTGGTTGACGACCTTAACACCTACCCGGTGAACCAACTGGGCCCCCTGATCGAGCGTCATAATCGCTTTCCCAACGGGGTCAATGCCGGCTTCATGCAGCTGATCGACCGCCACAACGCTCGCCTGAGAGTGTTCGAACGCGGCGTTGGCGAAACCCGTGCTTGCGGCACTGGCGCCTGCGCGGCGGCCGTCGCGGGGATTCGCATGGGCCACCTGACCTCTCCGGTGTGCATCGAACTGCCCGGCGGGAACCTGCAGATCGAGTGGGCCGGACCCGGCGAACCGGTGATGATGACCGGCCCAGCTACCCGTGTTTTCGAGGGACAGATACGCCTATGACCGACAAGCCTGCACATCCGACTCAACTGCTCGATGCCCATACGGTCGCCGAGTACTTGCGCCAACATCCGGCGTTCTTCGCCGAATACGACGACCTGCTGCCGGATCTGATTATCCCGCACCAGTCCGGCCAGGCAGTCTCCTTGGTAGAAAGGCAGGTCAAACTGCTGCGCGAGCGCAATATCGACGTGCGACACCGCCTGGGACAACTTATGGATGTCGCCCGGGAAAATGATCGCCTGTTCGAGAAAAGTCGTCGCCTGATACTCGATCTGCTGGAAGCCCAGAGCCTGGAACAGGTCATCGCCAGTATCGAGGACAGTCTGCGCGACGACTTCCAGGTGCCCTTTGTCAGCCTGATCCTGTTCAGCGAAGCCCAGCGCTTCCCCAATGCCCGCACCGTGAGCCACGCCGAGGCCCGTGATGCTATCGGACACCTGCTCGACAGTGGCAAGACACTGAGTGGTGTGCTGCGCCCCAATGAACTGGCGTTTCTGTTCGGTGAGCAGGCCAACAACGTTGCCTCCACCGCGATCGCACCTATCCAGCATCAGGGCCTGCACGGCGTGCTGGCTCTGGGGAGCCGGGACGTCAACCATTACCGCAACGCTACCGGCACCCTGTTTCTGGGCTACATCGCCGATGCACTGGCCCGCGTACTCCTGCGCCAGCGCCCGGTAGCCGACGAAGTCAGGTCGTAGGGATGCACCCGAGCACGCTGCAGCCTGACCTTGAGGCTTTTCTTGGCCATTTGCAGCGCGAGCGGCAGCTTTCGCCACGTACGCTCGAAGCATATCGACACGACCTGGAGGGCCTGCGCGATTTCCTCGATGCACAAAAAATCGCCCGCTGGCCCGATATGGACGGGTCGCGCCTCAGGCTGTTCGTTGCCCAGCGGCACCAGGCCGGATTATCCGGACGCAGCCTGCAGCGCCTGCTCAGTGCGGTGCGCACCTTCTATCAGTACCTGATCCGCGAACGGCTGAGCAAGCACAACCCGGCACTGGACATACGTGCGCCACGCTCCCCGCGCAAATTACCGAGGGCTCTGGATGCTGACCTCACAGCCCAGCTACTGAATGACAACAGCGACGACGACTGGCTTCTGGTGCGCGATCACGCGATGCTCGAGTTGTTCTACTCATCAGGTTTGCGGCTTTCCGAACTGGCTGGACTGGACATGCATGAGCTTGATCTGGCCCAGGGAGAGGTCCGCGTGCTGGGCAAGGGCAGCAAGACGCGGCTGGTGCCTGTGGGGCGTATGGCACGTGAAGCCCTGCAACGCTGGCTCAAGGTGCGTACGTTGAGCAGTACCGCCGAGCAGGCTCTGTTCATTGGCCAACGGGGCCGACGCCTGACGCCCCGCGCCATTCAGTTACGCGTGCGCCGCTGGGGGGTCGCAAACATCGGGCAGAATCTGCATCCGCATATGCTGCGACACTCCTTTGCCAGTCATGTGCTGGAGTCCTCTGGAGACCTGCGGGCTGTGCAGGAGCTGCTCGGCCATGCGGACATCGGCACGACACAGATCTACACCCATCTGGATTTCCAGCATCTGGCCCAGGTCTACGACAAGGCCCACCCTCGCGCCAAGCGCAAAACGAGCGACTCATGATTCAACTTCTGACTTTCGATCTGGATAACACCCTTTGGGAAACCATGCCGGTAGTCCTGGCCGCCGAAAAAACGCTGCTACGCTGGTTTGACGAACATGCACCTCGTTTCACCCAGGAGCTCGACAGTGAGGCACGCAAAGCCTTGCGTCACGACGTGCTGGCAGCCGATCCAGACCTGCGCCACCGGGTAACCGCTTTTCGCGTGGCAGTTATGGAACTCGGCCTAAGGCGTGCGGGCTATGGGGAAGAGCAGGCGAAGGAATTGACTCAGAGAGGCTTCGAGGTGTTTCTGGAGGCACGCCATGCATTGGAGTTCTTTCCCCATGCAGAAGCCTTGCTGGATGAGTTAAGCAGAAAATACCAGTTGGCGACCATCTCCAACGGCAATGCCGACGTGCGCCGCCTGGGGCTGGAGCGCTACTTCAGTGTCATTGTGTCAGCCGACGAAGTGGGCTTGAGCAAACCCGATCCCGCGCCCTTTCTCCATGCCTTGGAGCGCGCTGGAGCCAAACCTGAACACACACTGCATATCGGCGATCATCCAGTGGATGACATCCAGGGTGCACAGGGCGTGGGACTGCACACCCTGTGGTTCAACCGCCTCATGCTGGACTGGCCGGATCAGCCGCGGCCCAGTGGTGAAGTGCAGTGCCTGAGCGAGATACCTGCCTGGCTGAGCAACTACAAACCCTGACAGCCCTGCCTACCTGAGCCTGGGTCGAAGCCCGGGACACACCCTCAGATCGGACGGCTGCCGTACTTGCCTTCAGGCTTCTTCGGCGGGTCGGCGACAACGTTGGCGCCGACTTCCTGAATTTTGCCGCCGCGTGCCATGAACTCTTCCATCTGGCGAGCAAGCATTTCCCGCTCCCGTTCCTTGGCTTCAAGTGACAGACCTTCCACTGCATCAGGTTGCGCTGCAGCCTTCTTGCGCGACTTGGCTACGGGCGCATCACTGTCCTCATCGTCGCCATCATCATGATCAGCGACTGGCAAATCATCAGTATCGTTCGAATCGTCGGCGTCGCTATCGTCCTCGCGCTCGATCTCGTCATTCTCTAAATCGTCGTCACTCATTCCAGCCACTCCAACGGTAAAAAACACGCTATTTATAGCCTAACGACAGAATTTGGCTAGGGGTGGCGAGATATTTTTTTATTTCACACCCGAGGATTGAAACTCAGGCCTGCGCACCACGGGTCAAGCGTTGCAATTGCTCCAGATCCGTCTGTACACCTGAGGTTTCACGAATCCTGGTCAGAATCTCACGCTTGAGCTGGATAAACGCAGGCTCGAGCTTCATATCCTGATGGCGCTCAGCCGGCAGCGGGACCTCGTAGATACTGTCGATGCGTCCCGGCCGCGGCGCCATCAGTACGATCCGACTGCCCAGGTAAATAGCTTCCTCGACATCGTGGGTAACGAACAGAATGGTGCTTTTTTCCAGCCGGTGCACATGGCGTATGAGGTCATGCATGACCTCCCGCGTCTGTGCATCGAGGGCGCCGAAGGGCTCATCCATCAGCATGATGTCCGGCCTGGGCATCAGTGCCCTGGCGATCGCTACCCGCTGCTGCATGCCACCCGACAACTGGCTGGGGTAGGCATCAGCAAAAGGCTGCAGGCCCATCAGACTGAGCAGTGCATCAGCCCTGCCGCTGGCGGTTTCGACATCGGACTGGCTGTAGACAGTGTCGGAAATCACCTTTAGCTGGCGGCAAAAGCGGATGTTCTGCATCACCGTCAGCCAGGGGTACAGGCTGTAGTGCTGGAACACCATGGCCCGGTCCACTCCGGGGCCGTCAATAGGTTGGTCGTGCAGCAGGATTTCGCCGCTGCTATGGGTCTCGAGGCCGGCGAGGATGCGCAACAGTGTGGACTTGCCACAACCGGAGGCACCGACAAAGGTAATGAACTCATTGGGACGCACATCGAGATTGACCTCAGACAGCGCCTGGATGTTCTGTTCACGGGTCTGGAAGGTCTTGCCGACGTCACGGATACGGATACATGGCTGGTCCATGGGTTTACCTCTTCTGCCAATGAAATGCGCGGCGACCGATCCAGCGGAATGCCTGATCGGTGAGCAAACCGATCAGGCCAATCAGCAGAATGCCGGCAAAGATCTTGTCGGTATGCATGTAGCGCTGGGCACGCAGGATGGCGTAACCAAGGCCCGAGTTGGATGCGACCAGTTCGGCGACCACCAGATAGGTCCACGCCCAACCGCAGGTAATGCGGAGGGTGTCCAGCAGGGCCGGGCGGGCGGAGGGCAGCACCACCAGACGAATGATCTCGCTACGGCTGGCACCCATCGTCTGCGCCGCCTCGATCTGCGCCATGGGTACGCGCCGGACATCCTCGGCAGCCATGAGAGCCATCTGAAAAAAAGTGCCTATGAAAATGATCAGGATTTTCGAACTCTCACCAATACCAACCCAGAGCATGACCAGCGGTATGAAGGCCACCGCCGGCATATAGCGGATGAAGTCGATCAATGGCTCCAGGGTGGCCTGCACCGGGCGGTAGGTGCCCAGATACAGTCCCAATGGCAGGGCAATCAGGGCCGAAATCAGAAACCCGACCATCACCCGATATACGCTGATGGCGGTATCGTTGAGCAGCCCCTCATCGGTACCCCAGTGCCAGAGCCGTTCGGCAACGGCTCCCGGCCCCGGCATGAACAGGGGGTCAGCAAAACCCATGAGGGTGTACAACCACCAGGCCACAAAGGGGGCAATAAGCCCGACAGCAGCCAATATGCCAGTGGTGCGACCACTCATGCTGCCGCGAATGACCCACCAGCGTGGACGACTCACACGGGAGGCAGTCACGGCCTTTTCCTCCGGAACAGGGGCCTGTGCATTCATGGGGTGAGCTCCTTTAATTGGGGTAATGGCATGCGATGCCAGCCACTGGCGGGCGGATATCCGCCAAGCGATGCGATGGTTTCGACTGGCCACTGATCCAGACTGACCACCGGCGTGTCCAGTAACAGGCAGCGGCCGCTACGACCGGGCAACGAGGAGAGTGAGATTTCCCAGGGCACCTTGCCGCCATTGATGCGGCCCAGGGAAAACTCACAGCCCATCATAAACTCGGCCTGATCGGCGCCCAGCCCAGTGATTTGCGTTCTGAGTGGTACGCCCTTGTGCACGGGCGCAGGTCGATCAGCTACAAACATGAAATAATCACCCGCCTGCAGCAAGCAACCCTGGCGCTGCGCATCGTCCTTTGCCGCAAACCACATCGCCTGGCTAGGTCCGACCGATTCGGGCAGACGCTGCCAGATCTCCAGATAGCTACCATCCAGCGCCGTCTCGTGAACCTCGTCGGGGCCGTTGAATGCCATGTGACCCACATCAGTACCGCTATCGGGGTGAAAATCCAGCAGTCGATGCCACTGGCAGCGATCACCCTGAACCTCGGTCAGACCGGCAAATCCGCCCTGACTGATACGCTGATCGACGGTCATTGGCGTTGGATCAGGCATGCGCAGATCCGCGTGCAGCGATGCTGTCTGCAGCCAGAAAACGCGGGTAGTGCGATCTTCATGCCCGTCAGCTGTGCGCAGGAGCGTGCGCTGCCAGACGCCCATGTAGGTCTCCGGTACGTTGCTCATTGGTAGTACTCCGGAAAGCGCTTGAGTCCCCGCCAGAAAGCCATATCGTGATTGGGCCAGAGGTGCGCATCGGTATCGGCTGCCAGCGCCTTGAGCTTGCGAATGCTCGCCACGGCCATATCTTCGCGATCACGCCAGCAAAGACCGGGGGCAATTTCATCATCGATGTTTTCCTGCAGATCGGCGGCGTCACCGGCCAGGATGATCGGTGCGCCCTGGGGTAACTGGATCATCAGCGACATGTGGCCGGCGGTGTGGCCGGGGGTATTCAGAGCCTGCAGGCCTGGCAGTAATTCGTACTCCTCCTGCTGCAGGCGCCAGCGCACATTGCCCGCAAAATCGTCTGCAAAGTACGCGTTATCCGCCGGCTCGCGGGCGGCTTGCAGTTCATCCTCATGCACATGCACCTCGGCGCCACAGACATCGCACAGCCCACCGGCATGGTCGAAATGCAGGTGACTGAGAAAGACCAGATCAATGTCCTGCGTGTTTAACCCCATCCGCGCCAGGTGCGCGCCAAGACGCTGTTCCTCATCCATCTGCGGTGGACCCATCGGAAACTCCTGCGGGTCGTACCACTGTTGCCGTGCCTGCGGGTCGCTCAGTTTGTGGTAGTCACAACCCACATCGAACAGCACACGGCCCTGACGGGTTTCGATCAGGTAGGCAAGAATCGGAGCCTCGATCGAGGTACCCAAACCCCGCCCGCGGGTCGAGTAGGACTTGTCGTAGTTATGCGTAGCAGTCAACAGGGGCCAGAGCTTGAGTACGTCCGTCATACCATAACCTCCAGTTTGCCGATCAGTTCAGCGCTGCTGCACAACTCCCCGAAAATGCCACCCTCGACTCCGATCATTTGCAGCGCAGCAGCGTGCAATTCGGGATGGGGAGAAGCGCAGGCGTCGCCCACGGTCAGGCAGCAGAATCCCAGGTCGATGGCGGCACGCAGGGTCGAGCTGACGCACACCTCAGTGGTGACCCCAGCGAGTAACAGACAGCTGATACCACGGTTGCGTAAAAGCAGCTCCAGATCGGTATGGGCAAAGGCGCTGTACCCCGGCTTGTCGATAACCGGCTCGTCGTCCAGCGGTTGCAGTTCATCAATCAGATCGTGTCCGTATTCGCCGCGGATCAACAACCTTCCCATGGGGCCATCCTGGCCGATGGGAGCACCGCTGCGCTCGGCGCGCTGACGCTTCCAGTCCGGCAGATCAGTCAGGTTGGCTCTGTGCCCTTCACGGGTATGAATCACCAGCATCCCCGCCCTGCGCGCAGCAGACAACAGCGCCTGCTGGGCTGGAATGGGCGCGCGCAGGCGCTGAATATCCAGGCCTGCCTTGTCGGCGTAGCCTCCCGGCGCACAGAAATCACGCTGCATATCGATCAACAGCAATGCACAGGAACCTGGGGCCAGTCCGGACAGCATGCTCACACCTCCAGCGCAAATTCGTGGCGTACCGCGGCAGCAATACCGTCGGCTATGTCCCCGGCCATGCGCGCCCCTTTCTCCGCAGTGGAACCCTTGGCCGATGACAGCACGCCTGATGGCGGAACCCATTCGGTACGCGTCGGATACATGTCGTAGGGAGGGAAGTCAGCCGGTAAGTCGTCAGGGATCTTGTCCAGCGCGACCATCTGCGGATGGTAGTGCAGCATCAGCGATGTCTCGATGACGGCCGCATGCTCCAGGGCGAAACCGGGAAAGCCATTCGGAAAGATATCGGCCAGGGTCTGCTCGCGGCAGAAATCCCAGTGTTCCAGGCGCATGACCTCCAGATCGCAGTCCTTGCCCAGTTCGCGTAGGGCGAGCTGGATGCCCTCGGCGACGAACCACTGGTTCTCGTAGTGGCCGAGCACCAGCACCAGACGTTTCACGCCATGGCGCGCGAACTCGCGTACCGCGTCCTGCACCAGCGCCGACAGGGTGGCGCCGTCCAGGCTGGTAGTGCCGCAGAAATGCTGGCCGCCACCGCATTTGGGCTGGGACTTGTAGCCGTAGGCCAGCGCCGGCGCGACCAGGCCGCCGACCTGGTTGGCCACGTCGGCACTGATGGCGGTGGACAGCAGCGCGTCGGTCCCCAGAGGCAGGTGCGGTCCGTGCTGTTCGGTGGCGCCACAGGGCAGAAACACCACCGCGCCGGCCTCCACGCGCTGCTGGTATTCCACCCAGCTGATCTGATCCATGTAGGGGTTGTTCATCAGGGCATACTCCTTGTCAGTTGCGCTTGGGGTTGGTCCGGCCATGCCGCCATCACGGCCGCGACGCAGACCAGCGCAGCACCGATCCATTCACGCGGCCCGATCGCCTGCTCACCGAGCCAGGCCGCCGACAGCACGGCGGCAATCAGCTCGAACACAATCAGTACTGCGGCCCGTCCGGCCTCAAGATGGGTCACGCCGTATTGCGCGCCCAGGGTCGCCAGCAGCCAGCCGACAGCAAACAGGGCCACCAGCAACCAACTGCCGGCCCCCAGCGACGGCAACCATTGATCCAGCAGAAAACAAATACCAGCAGCAAATAGAGCGCTGCCGATAAAGGCGGCAAAAGTCTTGCTCATCAATGGCACGCGATCGGCGGCGCGTGTTGCCAGGTTGTTCATGGCAAAGGCGAATCCGGCACTCATGGCCAACCAGTCAACGGTTGTCATCGGTTGCAGCACCTCTTTGCCCGCGCCCAATGTCAGCGCGATGCCAACCAACGCCAGGGCCAGCGCGCCCAGACGCAGCAGGGTGAGACGCTCCTTGAGCAGCAGCCAGCCGCCAATCACTGCCCACACCGGGGCGAGATAGAATAGCAGCATCATGCGGACCAGATTCTCACCCAGGGACAACGAGGAGATCAGCGCCACATTGGCCCAACCCCCAAAGCAGATAATCGCCAGAACGCCCCAGTGCTGACGGCGCCATTGCGATCTCTGCAGCCACAGCGGACACAGCGCCACCAGGCCGATCAGGCCACAGGTTGCCAGCACCATGGGCATGCCACTCAGGCCGATATCCGCGAAGGCATGCAGCGGTATCCAACTGGTACCCCACATGATCGTGGCAATGATCAGAACCAGTTCCGGGCGCAGCATCAGCCACCCATCCAGGCGCCGCCATTGGGCCCCAGTATCTGGCCGGTAAAGAAACTGGCAGCGGGTGAGAGGAGAAAGGCCACGGCGGCAGCGACCTCTTCGGGCTTGCCGAAACGTTGCGCCGGTATCGCCCGCTCCCTGGCCAGCCACTCCGCGCTCATGTTCTCTGCGCTGAGCATGGGTGTATCGGTTGGGCCAGGCGCGACCCCATTGACGCGAATCTGCGGCGCGAACTCCCGCGCCAGCGAGCGGGTCAGCCCGATGACGCCCGCCTTGGCGGTGCAATAGGCCACGTAATGTTCGCGCCCGAGAAAGCCCAGCTCGGAGCTGATATTGACGATGCTGCCGGCCCCGGCCGCCTGCATGCCTTCCAGGGCATGACGGCAGCAACGATAGACGCCGTCCAGATCCACGGCCATGATCCGCTGCCAGTCCAGCTCCCCGGTCTCCAGGAAAGGTTTTTCCAGAATGATGCCGGCATTGTTCACCAGGCCCTGCAGCGGTCCGTCGGCGGTAACCTGGTCGAACATCCTCGCCACCGCATCAGCATCGCTGACATCCGCCTCGACAGCCCAGGCCAGGCCACCTGCCTGCACGATTTCGCGCACCAGGTCAGCCGCCTGGTCCGCCTGACGGTGATGATTGATCCACACCGCAGCGCCATTGGCTGCCGCCAGGAGGGCGCAGGCGCGGCCGATACCGGTGGTGGCGCCGGTGATCAGGATGCGTTGGCCCTCGAGTTCATAGCGGTTCATCAGTGCATCACCTCGCCATGACTGACGACCAGTGCCTGACCGGTGATGGCCTGCGCCAGCGGGCTGCCCAGAAACAGGAAAGTGCCGGCCAACTGCTCCGGCGTCAGCAGCTCGGGGATGACCTGGCCAGCCAGGATCTGCGCCAGTTCCTGCTCCTCGCTGCGACCACTGTTATTGGCCATGGATCGCAGCGAGGCCATGGCGGCCTCGGTACCCACCCAACCGGGACAGACCGCGTTGACCCGGATGCGCCGGCCGCCCAGCTCCCAGGCCAGGGAGCGGGTCAGGCCGATGACCGCATGCTTGCTGGCGCAATAGGCGGAGAAGCCCGCCACCGCGCTGAGTCCCCAGATCGAGGACTGATTGATGATGCTGCCGCCATCGTGTAACAACGGCAACAGCGCTCGGGTCAGCCGCACCATGCTGACCACGTTGTTATCAAGCTGGACTTGCCAGCGTTGATTGGCCAGCGGATCGCTATCGATCAGGGGCGTGGGCAGCTCCATACCTGCATTGTTGATCAGCACGTCAATACGCACCCCGTCGGCGCATAGCCAGTCGGCGCAGCGCGCTACATCCCCATCGTCCGCCAGATCAACGCATATCGAGCGCACCTGATCAGAACTCAGGCCGGCAGCGCAGGTAATCTCTCGAGCCACCTGCGCAAGTCCATCGGCGTCGCGATCAAGCAGCACCAGGCGAGCACCCTGACGGGCAAAGGCCTCGGCCAGACCCTTGCCGATACCACTTGCGGCTCCACTGATCACCACACAGCGATTCTGAAAGTCGAGGTTGTGCACGATCACACCGCCGTCAGAAAGGACACACCAACCGCACCGTAGAACCCCTCGGCACGCTTGGGTCCCTCACCGAAATGACCATAGTCATCGTCGGTAACCCGGCGCAGTCGATACCGGTGGAAACTGCTGACCAGTTCTCGCATCGGCACTACCTGGCGATAACCATCGCTGTACAGTTCGGCGTGCAGCGCAGGCAACCGATACCAGGGGGCAACCGGCTTCTCGTGGTGGGCATTGTGATAGCTGAAATTGAGCACCAGAAGGTTGAGTGCCGGCCAGCGCAGTGAGACCAGATTACTGAAGGTATTCAGCTGCTCATATGCCCTGTCGCGCAGCTTGTCTGCTGGAATATCACCATCTTCAAGCACCGCGAAGGCGTCATAGGTGTGCTGATAGGCGTCAGTGAAGCGCAGCACGGTAATCATCAGCAACCAGGCCACGGTGTAGAGCACAAGGGCCACCGGCGACAACCAGCCAAGCAAGGCAAACGCGGCAACGCGAATCGCCAGTGTGGCGGCCACTACAGGGCGGCGGGCACGCTGCTTGTCGCTGCTATCGAGAAATGGCAACAGAATGACGTAGCCATGCAGGAGCAGCTCTACAGCGGGAATATAGGCCCACTCCAGCGCCAGAACGATCTTGCGCGCCCAGGCTGGCAGCCCGTTGATGAATTCCTTGCTGTCGAAGGTCAGTACATCTGCGCGATCAACATGGTGTCGCATATGCTTGTGGCGCAGATCCTGGAATCCGGCGTAGCAACCACCGGTCATCCAGCTGAACAGGGTTCCAGCGCGTGCATTGTGCGCCGGCTTGCTGAAAATCGTGCCATGGGCAAATTCGTGCATCAGGTAGGCGCCGATGATCATCGCATGCCCAAGCAGCAGTGTGCCCGCAGCTTTCAGCAACCATGAGTCGGCAAACAGCAGTCCGATACCAAGCACATAGCCGGCCAGACTGTAGGCCATGGCCAGGCTGTTGGGTATCGGCCCATCAGCGTAGCGAAAAAGCGGCTTGGGCTTGGCAGGCGCCTTGGGCTTGGTCGCGGATGCAGAGTCAGACTGGGTGGTGGGTTTCGGCGTATCCATATTAACTCCGTTGCGCAGCAACAGCCGGAATGCTGCCGGTCTGCGGCAGCATCAGGCATGCGTGCGGCTGGGTTATTCGTTCAGGGTTTCTACAAAGCTCGCGTCGAAGGTATCGGCGAAGTCGGGGGCAGCAGGGATCTGCTGATTCTTAACCAACAGGTCTGCAATAACCGCACCGCTGCCGTAGAACGACATCGTGGATTCGGACTCTTCGAAGACCTCTGCCATCTCCGCCAGGGGGATGTTGTAGACACCGCTCATCTGCTCGGTGGCCTCCGGGCCACTGACGCCAAGTACTTTGCCGATGATGGTGGCAGACTCTTCGGGGTTGGCCTGCATGTAATCCAGACCCGCCTGATAACCCTTGATCATCGCGGTAATGGCAGCTTCCTGCTCGGCAATCACTTCCTCGTCGAATACCAGCACGTCAGTGATCAGGCCAGGCGCTTCCTTCGAGGAATACACCACGTGGAAGCGCTCACCCTTGCCCATGCCGACGATCTGCGACACGTTCGGCTCGTAGGTTACCCCTACCGGCAAATTTCCTGATGCCATAGCACTGGGAATGGCCTCCGGAGTCATGTTCACCGGACGGATATCCTTCTCGGTCATGCCATTTATCTGCAGCGCATAGGCCAGCAGGAAATCCGATGGAGACAGGGGGTTGTAACCGACCTGCTTGCCCTTGAAGTCGGCTACCGAGGTGATCGACTTGTCTGCCACGATGGCGTCGCCACCGTCAGAGAAATCGATCGGCATGACGACCCTGTGATCCAGACCCTTGGCAACCGAGCCGACCACCTGGTCGTAGGTGAGCATGCCGCCGTCGACTGCGCCGCTGGCCATAGCCGAGGGGATCAGTGCCGGATCGTTGAAAAACTGCAGATCGACGTCGAGGCCGAATTGCTCGTAGAGATCGAGCTCATCGGCGACGTAAAAGGGACCATAGCCGGCCCAGACAACGGTTCCTATGGTCAACTTGTCATCTGCCTGGGCGGCAAAAGGAGCAATCAGGGCGACGGCGGCCAGACTGGCGCCAGCCAGGGACTTGCGGATCGAACGAATCAGAGGGGCGGTCATGGTCAGACTCCTGCACGGTTGAACAAAATATCGGGACGCGTCGGCATGACGATCTCCCGGGCTTTTATCCCGCCGTGTAGCTCTCATCCTGAGAGCCGGAAAACTCTCGGACCAGACATCTGTAAACAGACCGGAACCCTAGTTCGCCTTGGTGTTACTCCAATGTGTGACGCGTCATGAGCCCTGCGGGCTCATCCCGATTCAGGATTAAACAATGCATGCTTGATGCCAGCTCAACCGCATCACTTAACATCTTGTTTAAATTCAACGATTTAATAGTGATGGTGCAAATTGGGAGGGAAAAGAAGAAAGCTTGGGGTCAAGGAAATATGCACAACCCCGGTGCGACGCTGCACGCCGGGGTGCCCTGCGCTCCTAAAGTGAGCGTCCATTATTGATCTGATCCGACAGGCGCAGCATTTCATGCTTGTGCAGGTCGTATAGTTCCTGCATCACGTCCTTGGCTTCAGGAATCGCGGCCCGCTCCACCATGGCGTAATAGAGATCCATTATCTGGTTGTGAATATCGACCACTTCCTTGCTGATCTGCTCGTAATCCCCACTATCAAAATCGATCTTTCGACCATTTTTCGGAAGCAGTTCCTCGCTCACATGCTCAGACACCCAGGTATTCAATGCGCGATCATCTGCCCGGTTGCCAAATTTGCACACCTCTTCGGCGAGAGTCTGTTCGTGGCCCGCAAGATAGATCAGCAGGGATTTGGCTCGCTCATCACTGTTGTGGTCCGCACCCTTGCGCATGCGATCAGCCAGCATCTCGTGAATACCGGCATTCCATTTGATCAAGTCATCAAAGGTTTCTGACTTCATTGATAGCTCCCTTTTTTGAAAAATGGTGTTGGCAGTTGGCTCTCAGACCCGGCTTGCGAAAACGTAACCGCAAGGGCCTGGTAATCATCCGACTGCATACGGATCAGTAAGTTTAGCTGTCAGTGTAGACAATGGCCCTGGGACACCATGCTCCACAACGAAACAGGGCGCCCGAAGGCGCCCTGTATTACCGCTTGAGAGTGCTACCAGCTTTAGTTCTTGGTGCTGGTGAACTCGGGGTAGGCTTCCATCCCACACTCGGACAGATCCACACCGCCGTACTCTTCCTCTTCGGTGACACGGATACCCATGACAGCCTTGAGGATGATCCAGAGAATCAGACTGGTGATGAAGACCCAGAGGAAGATGCTCACGATACCCAGCAACTGGCCACCGATAGTCGCATCAGCGTTGGTCAGCAGCACCGCCAGTACACCCCAGATACCCACTACACCGTGGACAGAGATGGCACCAACCGGATCGTCGATCTTGATCTTGTCAAAGGCAAGGATGGAGAACACAACCAGCACACCACCGACCGCACCGATCAACGTGGCCTGGAAGCCACCGGGCGACAGCGGGTCTGCAGTGATTGCCACCAGACCAGCCAGTGCACCGTTAAGCGCCATGGTCAGGTCGGCCTTGCCGAACAGGATACGGGCTACGATCAGTGCTGCAATCAGACCACCTGCCGCAGAAGCGTTGGTGTTCACAAATACCTGGGCAACAGCGTTGGCATCATCAATGGTGGACACGATCAACTGCGAGCCGCCGTTGAAGCCGAACCAGCCCAGCCACAGGATGAAGGTACCCAGGGTTGCCAGTGGCAGGTTGGCACCGGGGATCGCATTGATCTGACCGGAAGAACCATACTTGCCTTTACGTGGACCTAGAACCAGAACACCGGCCAGGGCAGCAGAGGCACCTGCAAGGTGAACGATACCGGAACCGGCAAAGTCGCTGAAGCCAGCTTCAGACAGGAACCCACCGCCCCAGCTCCAGTAGCCCTGGATCGGGTAGATAAAGCCAGTCATGATGACTGCGAAGGTCAGGAAGGCAAACAGCTTCATGCGTTCAGCAACTGCACCCGAGACAATGGACATCGCGGTAGCGACGAACACGACCTGGAAGAAGAAGTCAGCGCGAGCAGAGTAATAAACGTCACCGCCGCTGGCGAGCACTTCTTCCGCTGAGTTTTCAGCACCGATCAGCACGCCAAGGTTCGGCATGATGCCGCCCTCGTCGCCCGAGTACATGATGTAGTAGCCCACTACCAGATACATGACGCTGGCAATTGCATACAGCGTGATGTTCTTGGTGAGAATTTCAGTGGTGTTCTTGGCACGGACAAGACCAGCCTCGAGCATGGCGAAACCTGCCGCCATCCACATGACCAGTGCGCCGCAAATCAGAAAATAGAACGTATCAAGTGCGTACTTGATTTGTACGATGTCTTCCATAATAAGCCCCCCAAACAGGCTTGGTTACTGCATTCAGTGGACGAACTGACCGGTCAGACTGCGTCTGTGCCTGTCTCTCCGGTACGGATACGGACAGCCTGTTCCAGGTTGACCACGAAGATCTTGCCGTCGCCGATCTTGCCGGTATTGGCTGCCTTGGTGATGGCTTCAATGACACGGTCGAGCATGTCGTCGCCGATCGCTACATCGATCTTTACCTTGGGCAGAAAATCCACTACATATTCAGCGCCGCGGTACAACTCGGTATGACCCTTCTGCCGGCCAAAACCCTTTACCTCAGTTACCGTGATGCCTTGCACGCCGATCTCCGATAACGCTTCGCGCACGTCGTCCAGTTTGAAAGGCTTGATAACAGCCGTTACTAATTTCATTTTATTTCTCCCGATTGATGGACTGCCCTGGGGGACAGGACCAGTCTATGCCGAGTTAGAGGCTTTTAGAAACGGACAATGCACAGATCCGATGCAGCTTCCCGACTCACCGACAAAAGCGCGCATAGCGAAAGCCACGTTTGCCATAGTCAACTGCCTCATACTCAAATGCTCCTTGGTGGCTTTTCGCGTTGTCATTCCGCTGAAGTCACGTTGGCTTGAGGAGGGATGCCCGGTTACGGTTATCTCGCCTGTCTCACCTGCTTTGGTGCATTGCAGAAATCCTGCCACTTTTTATTTATCCTTTAAAATCATGCATTTGACCTCATTCACCCCAACCGAGGCAATTGGCCAGCGCACGCATACGCACTATATTGGTGCGAACATCATTTATAGCGGCCCGATATCGCGCATTAATTCCCCTGCCCTCCAGGGGACGAAGCCGTGCTCGGGTGTTAGACTCGGATTTTCGCTCGAACCGACCCAGGCCGGTCGACATAAACGCTTACGAGGCAGGATCCAACATGCTGCATAAAGTCTTGATCGACGCGGTCAGTAACCAGGCAACGCGTCTTCTGATGAGTGAGAAAAGCCTACCTGCACCTGAGGTCGAGAAACACCTCAAGTCGCTACTACAGAGTGCGCTGGCAAAACTGGATGTTGTCAGCCGGGACGAATTCGAAACTCAGCAGGTGGTCTTGCAGCGTACGCGCGAACGCCTCGAAGCGCTGGAGAAGCGCGTTACCGAGATGGAGCAGGGTCAGCAACCACCCGCCGTCTGACGACGCGGTACGCTGCCTGCCATAAGACCCGATCAAGGAGTGATCATGTCCCTGGCTATAGTTCACAGCCGAGCAAAACTGGGTATTGCCGCACCATCAGTCACCGTCGAGGTGCACCTGGCTAATGGAATGCCCAGCCTGACCCTGGTGGGGCTCCCGGAAACCGCCGTGCGGGAAAGCAAGGACCGCGTGCGCAGTGCCCTCCAGAACGCCCGTCTGGAGTTTCCCAGCCTCAAACGCATCACCATCAACCTGGCCCCCGCAGATCTACCCAAGGAAGGTGGTCGCTTCGATCTGGCCATTGCCCTTGGACTACTGGCAGCCAGTGGTCAGATACCCGTTGATAGTCTGGCGCAATGTGAATGCCTGGGTGAACTGGCCCTATCGGGTGAATTGCGACCCGTTCAGGGCGTGTTGCCCGCCGCTCTGGCATGCCGTGAATCCCAGCGCACCCTAATACTTCCTCGGGCCAATGCATCGGAAGCCGCGCTGGTTCGCGGCGTCCATGTTATCGCCGCAGACCATTTGCTTGAACTCTGCGAGCACCTGCGCGGCGAAAGGGAGCTGGAGGCCGTGCCCTCTGGCAGCATCCCGCCAACCACGCAGGGTCTGGCCGACCTTGCGGACGTTCAGGGCCAGGCACAGGCGAAACGCGCGCTGATAGTTGCCGCCAGTGGTGGCCACAATCTATTGCTGTTTGGCCCGCCCGGTACCGGCAAGACGCTTCTGGCGAGCCGTATGCCGGGCATACTGCCGCCACTGAGTGAAGACGAAGCACTAGAGGTTGCGGCCGTCCAGTCGGTCTGCAATCAAGGGCCTTTGCAAAGCTGGCCGCTGCGACCTTTTCGCGCGCCCCATCATGGTGCATCCGCCGCTGCGCTGGTAGGAGGTGGTAGCCAGCCGCGCCCCGGCGAGATAAGCCAGGCCCATAACGGGGTGCTGTTTCTCGATGAATTTCCAGAGTTTGATCGCAAGGTCCTGGAAATGCTCCGAGAACCCATGGAGTCCGGCGCCATTCATATCGCACGGGCCCGCGAGACGCTTAGCTTTCCGGCCCGGTTCCAGCTGATTGCCGCCATGAACCCATGCCCCTGCGGGTATCAAGGCGATCCCGGCGGTCGCTGTCGATGTACGCCAGAGCAGATCCAGCGCTATCGCAGCAAGCTCTCTGGCCCCCTGCTTGACCGAATCGACCTGCACCTGGCCATGCACAACGAGCCCTTCAGCATGGCTGGTAAATCGCCCGGCATCCCCGACAGCAAGACCGCCGGCGCCCAGGTAATGGCTGCCAGACAGCTTCAGCAAGAACGCCAGAGTTGTCTCAATGCGCATATGGACATTGCCGGCCTGCGTGATCATTGCCAACTGGCAGAGACTGATGCTCGCTGGCTTGAGCAGGCTATCGAACGATTGGGGTTATCACACCGGGCCAGTCACAGGGCGTTGAAGGTAGCCCGCACTCTGGCTGATCTGGAAGCTGCCGATCACATCGCCCGTCGGCATCTGGCCGAAGCCCTGCAGTACCGCCAACTCGACCGCCGCGCGCAGAGCTAGGAGCAGATCTGCGATTCATCACGCCCCATGTTGTAGGCATCCATGAAATAGCAGAGTTCGTCGAAGGGGAGTGCCGGGCTAATAAAGAATCCCTGGACCTGATCGCAACCCAGCGAACGCAGCTCCGCCAATTGCTGACGATGCTCGACGCCCTCGGCAACCACCTCCAGATCGAGACTGTGACCCAGCTCGATCATTGCCGCGACCAACTGGCGGTCGGAACGGGTTTCGGTAATACCCTTGACGAAACTGCGGTCAATTTTCAGCAGATCTATCGGCAGTCGCTGGAGGTGCATAAACGAGGAGAAGCCGGTGCCGAAATCATCCAGCGAGAAGCGCACACCAAGACCGGTCATACCCCGCATGGTCTCCAGTACCTGATCAGGGTTCTGCATCACGGCCGTCTCGGTCAGTTCGAATTCGAGCCAGTGTGGATCGATACTGGTTTTTTCCAGCAGGCGTTTGACCGTGGGCAGTAACTGACTGTCTTGGAACTGACGGAAAGAGACATTGACGGCAATATGGATGGGCGGGTGGTCACGGAGGTGGAGCTGCGCAAGATCGTGGCAGGCCCGGGCGATAACCCAGTAGCCCATGGGTACGATAAGACCGGTTTCCTCGGCCAGGGGTATGAACTCGTTCGGCCCCAGCAACCCTCGCTCCGGATGACGCCAGCGAATCAGCCCTTCAAGTCCGACAATGCGACCGGTGGCCAGATTCACCCTCGGTTGGTAATGCAGCTCAAGCTGGTTGCCGCGCAAGGCATGGCGTAGCGCGGTTTCAAATTCGATCAGGCTGTTGGCCTGCAGATTGATCCGGTCATCGTAGAAATGATAATTGCAGCCACGCTGGCTCTTGGCTTGCAGCATCGCCATATTGGCATGCAAGCTCAGACTATCGACTGTCTGACCGCCTTCGGGATAAGTGGCGATCCCGATACTGCAACCGAGTAGCAAGCTTTCTTGCCCCACCAGAAAAGGTTCAGCAAGCTCACTGACCAGTTTCTGGGCAGTCTGCAGCAGATTACTGGCCCGGGCATAGTCTTCAACGATGATGGCAAACTCGTCGCTTCCCATACGGCCGACGGTATCGGAGTTGCGCAAGATACCGCGCATCCGGGCTACCACTTCCTTGATGATGCTATCGCCTGCACCATGACCCAGGGTTTCATTGACATGGCGGAAGTTGTCCAGATCGACGAACATCAACGCCAGAGGCTGGTTGGTGCGCAAAGCCCGACGCATGCCGACTTTGAGACGGTCCTGAACCATATAGCGATTGCAGACGCCCGTCAGGGGATCATAGCTGGCGGCGTGATCAAGGGCCGTCTTGAGCGCCTGGCGCTCAATCGCGTAATAAAGGCAGCGTATCAGTTCGCTGGCGCTGGCTTGATCCCAAAGGCTATCGCAGCTTGCCTCGGTTGAGCGCCGAAACTCCGGCTCTACAACCAGATGAATAACCGGAATGCCCGATTCGCAGGCGTCAGCAAGGAATTCGCTGCGAGTAAGAATCGCCTCGATATCGCCCTGTTCAATCAGTTGTACGGCCGAGTTCCAGTCAGCGACGCGTAACAGTTCGAAGGGGCACTCTGTGATGGACATCAGCCGCCGGCAAAGTTGAACCGAAGCGCAGGCATCCCCGTCCAGCAGCAGTACGCGCTGCATTTGGCGCTCGGCAATCACATCTTTCCCCCGGTTGCCTTTATAAATTAGGTATATAGACTCTCTTAGTTAAAGTAAGTTATATCGAAAAACTGATCAATAACCAAGCCTAGCTTTTAGCCATCACTCAAGGCATCGCTATTTTCGGGTAAACTCCAACGCCTTCAGACCAGGAGTTCATTACCGGTGGCAAAGCTCAATCCCCGTCAACAGGAGGCCGTCAATTACATCAGCGGCCCCTTGCTGGTTCTTGCCGGCGCCGGAAGCGGCAAGACCAGCGTTATTACGCGCAAGATCGCCTACCTGGTGCGCGAGTGCGGGATAAAAGCGCAGAACATCGTGGCCCTTACCTTCACCAACAAGGCCGCGAGGGAGATGAAGGAGCGCGTGAGTCTGCTGATCAAGGGCAACGAAGCACGCGGCCTGACCGTCTCCACCTTCCACAATCTGGGCCTGAATATCATCCGTAAGGAGCACAAGCGTCTGGGCTATAAACCTGGATTCTCGATCTTCGACCAGCAAGACGCCCAGGCCCTGATAACCGATCTGATGCACCGCGATTACGGCGCCGACGAGGGAACAGAAGGTATACAGGCACAGATCTCCAGCTGGAAAAATGATCTGATCAGCCCCGACCAGGCATTGGCCCAGGCCAAGACGCCACAGGAACAGACCGCCGCCAGCGTGTACATGCATTACAACCGCACGCTCAAAGCCTACAACGCAGTCGATTTTGACGATCTGATTCTGGTACCTGTTGCCCTTTTTCGCGAACATCCCGATGTTCTGGAAAAATGGCAGTTCCGCATCCGCTACATGCTTGTCGACGAATACCAGGACACCAACGCCAGTCAGTATCTGCTGGTAAAAATGCTGGTAGGCCAACAGGCCCGTTTTACCGTGGTCGGTGATGATGACCAGTCGATCTACGCCTGGCGGGGTGCACGGCCGGAAAATCTCGCCCAGCTCAAGGATGATTTCCCAGCGCTCAAAGTGGTCATGCTTGAGCAGAACTACCGCTCGACCAGTCGCATTCTAAAGGCCGCCAACACGCTGATTGCAAACAATCCTCACGTGTTTGAAAAGCAGTTGTGGAGCGAGCTGGGCTTTGGCGATCCAATCCGCGTTATTCGCTGCCGCAATGAAGAAATGGAGTGCGAGCGCGTCGCCACCGATATCCAGACCCAGCACCTCAAGCACAAGCGAGCCTGGCAGGACTTCGCCATTCTTTATCGGGGCAATCACCAGTCACGCCTGCTGGAACTCAAGTTGCAGCATCACCAGATCCCCTACCATTTGTCCGGCGGCACCAGCTTTTTCAGCCGCCAAGAGGTCAAGGACCTAATGGCCTACTTCCGCCTATTGGTCAATCCGGACGACGACAACGCCCTGTTGCGGGTCATCAATGTGCCGCGCCGTGAAATCGGACCTGCCACACTGGAGAAACTCGGCACCTACGCCACCGGCCGTGATATCAGCCTGTTCAGCGCTTGCAGCGAAATAGGTCTGGCCGAGCATCTGGAGCCACGCTACTGCGAGCGCCTGCAGCGTTTCGGCCACTGGCTCGACGGCGTACGCAAGAAGTGCAGCGAAGGTGATCCGATCGAAGCCCTGCGCTCAATGGTCAACGACCTGGATTACGAAAACTGGCTACGGCAGAACTGCTCGAGTGACGATGTGGCGGCAAAGCGCATGGGGAATGTCTGGTTTCTGGTCGAGGCGCTGAAGAACACCATTGAAAAGGACGAAACCGGCAAGACCGATATTGAGGATGCCATCGCCAAGCTGGTTCTGCGCGACATGCTCGAACGGCACGAAGAGGAAGAAGACACCGACCGTGTGCAGCTGATGACCCTGCATGCATCCAAGGGCCTGGAATACCCCCATGTGTTCATCATCGGCATGGAAGAGGAAATCATCCCGCACCGCTCCAGTATTGAAGCCGACAGTGTCGAGGAAGAACGTCGCTTGGCCTATGTCGGTATCACCCGTGCCCAGCGCACACTGAGCTTCACCTATGCCGCACGGCGTCGGCAGTTTGGTGAGGTTATAGATTGTCTGCCAAGCCGCTTTCTTGACGAGCTACCCGCCGAGGATCTGGAGTGGGAAGGGACCGATGATGCACCGCCGGAACAGAAACAGGCGCGGGGCAATTCAGCACTGTCGGACATTCGCAGCATGCTCGGCCCCAAGGCCTGAGACGAAACTGACAGGCACAAAAAAGCCACCCGAAGGTGGCTTTTCTTAACTGCTTTAGCTGGTTAGAGCCCAGACATGTGCTGAACAGCAGCCTGGATCTCTTCACGCGAACAGTCACCGCAGGTGCCGTTAGCTGGCATGGCACCAATACCGTTGATGGCGGAGGTCACCAGATCATCAAGACTGCCGGCCGCAGCCAGACGCGCTTCCCAGGCACCGCTGTCGCCCGTCTTGGGAGCGCCTAGTATGCCCACGCTGTGACAAGCTGTGCAGAACTGGCCGTATACCGCATCACCCGTACGCGCAGCGCCGGCTGTGGTGGCCGCAACGGGCATGGTACCAACGTCAGCACAAGGGTCACCAGCGACGCAGACCACGCCGAAGGGTTTGATACGCTCGGCAATGCTGTCGCTAGACACCGCAAACGCACCGCCCGCAACCAGAATCAGTAACGCCGCCGAGGCAGCCAGAATTTTTTTCACAGTCATTACCTAACATCCTCATCATGGCTTTATATTCGAGCCCAAGTGCAATGCTCGGACAATGCAGGCGAGTATACCGGCAAACCTGCGGGCAACAAAATAGCATCTGTAACCAGCGACAACGCGTCGCGGAGCGCCGACATGATGGGTAGCACCCGCAGGCATGGACGCCGCCCCAATCAATGGGTATTATTGCGCCCCTGAAACGCACCCGTAGCTCAGCTGGATAGAGTACCGCCCTCCGAAGGCGGTGGTCACTGGTTCGAATCCAGTCGGGTGCGCCAATCAAATAAAAGCCTCAGCAATGCTGGGGCTTTTTTGTGGGCGTCCTATCTGGCGGACTAGTCGTTCTCTTCCAGTTATTTTTTAGTGACTGCGCGCGATTTGCCAACCGCAGGTCTTTGCCCTGGCAATCCCTTGGGCTTCGCCCCTCTGGATTTGCTGACGGGGACCTCGCGATCTTTGTCATTACATTTATCAACATGGGATACGCCGCTGCGTTTATCAGCAATAACGCTCTGTCTTTCGGACGGCGTTGTATTCACAAAGGGTGACGTTTTCCGAGATGCAGTCGCCGCCATGATTCCCATTCGTAGGCCAAATTTACGTAGTATCGAGTCGACGGTACTCAACGTTGGATTACCTTTATCCGTTTCCAGTTGGTAGAGCGCCCTTGTGGACATGCCGCACATGTGAGCAAAGGTCTCCTGATCGAATCCTGTGATCTCCAAGCGAAGTCTGCGAACAGCCATGCCGAGGGTTATCTCGCCGTCACCTTGTAACCCAATGATCTCAGCAATCAATTGCTTACGTTGTTCGCCGGTCATGTCGCTCATAGCAGCCCCCACAACTCAAGATTCGACTCCAGATTATTGACCGGGATAGCCTTTGTTTGACGAACGTCCAGAGGCATATCCACGAGCAGATCCGGTAGCGCTCTGAACTCACCGGCCGCTTTACGGATTCGCTCATAGAGTTCATCCGGGGAATACCACTGCGGAAAGTAAGCACAGATCTCACGCCACCGGGGGTTACCTTTCTTTTCGGCCTCCCATTTGGTGGCCCTGGTCACACCTTCCGCGTCCAGAACCATGGGAGCCAGGTCATAGATCGGGGCCAGATCGAACCTGCCACGGTGGCGAAAAATGGATGTATTGCGGCCGTGGTTGTCGCTATTGCCCAGGATCCGGTTAAGCAGGTCTCGGCGGATATACTCAAAGATAAGCTCTGGAATCTCATCGGTTTGCCCGGCCATGCACCACAGCTCAGCCAGCCTCGACAACACCGTCTCATGCTTGAGTCTTGATCCTGGCTCTGTATTGCCCAGCAATGAGTAGACTGATTCGACAGGGATACGCTCCACGCTGCCGCCAGCCACTGTGCGGTCAAAACGGGGCATCCAGAGGCTGGGCTTTTCAGCTTCTTCCAGGCTCAGCCCATCTGTCGAAACGGTATTCAGACCGAGACTCGCTACTGCCTTGTAATACTGGTATTCGGCCCGAAGGATGTTCTTGTCGTTCTCGGTCACCTTGTTGCGCGCGAACTTCACCAGCCAGTGTGAACTTACCAATGAATCATCGAGCATCGCATCAGCATACAGCTGGCCATCCGGGCCCTCTGCCAGCAATAGCTTGGGTGCCTCACCCTGTGCCCCAGTCGCACCCCCCAGCGCGGCGCCGGCTTCGTAGGCGTACTCAAGAAAGTCATTGGTGCGCGTGACTACCTCCTGACGAGCAAAGGCTTCCTCGCCTGTATCTTCCAGGGCCTCAACGGACTCCTTTACGCGGAGATTGCCTATAGGCGAAGGGGTACATCTACCAAGCAAGAACAGGTCAAGATCCGTTTCGGCCGGAATTTCATTATTGAATCGCTTGAGCAGCGAGCTTCTCGCATGGCCAGCCGGAATGATGTCGAAGATGAAGGCCGGAAAGCCTTTGCTGTCCTCCGCACTCCAGTTGACCGGCAAGTTGACGCTAACCGCATGCTCGAAAAGGCTTTCTGACGCCTCAAAGAAATCAGCTAGATACGCCGCCTTGTAGGAAGTCGTCGTGCGCTTGCCCGCAACGGCGTGCGTATCCGAGACGGTCAGATCCAAGGCATCGTGCCACTGGCCCTCTACATAGGCTTGTATGGTGAGCGTTTCGTACATATCGAAGAGCCAATCGGAATTAATATGCTGATAAATATAGATCAAGACCCATTAATCGGCAATATAAATCTTTTAATGGCTTTCATTTGAATTTAATCGGCAGTTTAGCGCTGACTAGGAATGCGCCCTGTAACTTGCGCGAACAGATTGCCTGGCGACGGCGACTCAGTTATCCAAACATACCCCAATATCTGATCCAGCGGGGTAACAACCGCCAGGCCTGCTTCGCAGACGAGCAAGACATGCTGACCTTCGGACAGTGGTTGTGCGATTACTCCGACGGTTACGCACCAACACGCTAAGCAGCCTGGCCTTGGGGAACGACAAGTTCAAGCGCGAAATAGAGAAACTGACCGGGCAATCAGTCACCGCAGGAAAACGAAGGCGGCCAGCAAGGGATCAGAAGCTTTAATTTTTATCTGACCCCAATTACTCATTTCCACCAGACCTCAAGTTCTGAAGGTTGCAATCGGCAAGCTGGAGTCAAGCCTCTAGCTTGTCCGGCTCTTCCAGAAACGGCAGTTGGGCCGCATTTTCCATTTCGTCATCCGGATGGCCTGCCAGGCTGACGCTGACGGCGATGAAGAAGCCGATCAGCGTCAGTAGTGCGACGATTTCAGAGATCAGCATGGGATGAGCTCCTGTGTTTGGAGCTGTCGTGCCTTGCGAACGGTACACCAGGTATTCCAAGCCATGCACAGCATGCCAAATAGGAAGAAGGCACCGCCGAGAAGCCGCACTATGTACCCTGGATGGCTGGCTTCCAGCGCCTCGACGAACGAGTAGGTTAACGTGCCGTCTACATTCACGGCGCGCCACATCAAGCCTTGGGTAATGCCATTGACCCACATGGAGACGATGTACAGCACGGTGCCGATGGTCGCCAGCCAGAAGTGCAGGTTGATCAAGCCTGTGCTGTGCATTTTCTCGACGCCATATACCTTGGGAATCAGGTGGTACATCGAGCCAAAGGTGATCATGGCGACCCAGCCCAACGCCCCTGCGTGCACGTGGCCGATGGTCCAGTCAGTGTAGTGCGAAAGCGCACTCACAGTTTTGATCGCCATCATTGGCCCTTCAAAGGTCGACATGCCATAAAACGCCAATGCGACCACCAGAAAACGCAGGATCGGGTCGGTACGCAACTGATGCCAAGAGCCGGACAGCGTCATCATGCCGTTGATCATGCCGCCCCAACTGGGCGCCAACAGAATCAGCGACATCACCATGCCGAGCGATTGCGCCCAGTCTGGCAGGGCGGTGTAGTGCAGATGGTGGGGACCGGCCCAGATGTACAGGGCAATCAGCGCCCAGAAGTGCACGATGGACAGGCGGTAAGAATACACAGGCCGGTTCACCTGCTTGGGCACAAAGTAATACATCATGCCGAGAAAACCGGTGGTAAGAAAAAAGCCTACCGCGTTGTGTCCATACCACCACTGCACCATGGCATCGGTCGCCCCGGAATAAACCGGGTAAGACTTGAACCAGCTGATCGGGATCGCTGCATAGTTAACAATATGTAGCACGGCGATAACCAGAATGAAGGCACCGAAGAACCAGTTGCCGACATATATATGATGGGTTTTGCGACGCATCAGCGTGCCGAAGAACACGATCGCGTAGGCCACCCAGACGATCGCCATCACCACCGCACCCGTGAACTCGATCTCGGCGTATTCTTTGGTCGTGGTCAGACCCTGTGGCAGCGTGACCAGCATGATGATGATCACCGCCTGCCAGCCCCAAAAGGTAAAAGCTGTGAGTCGCGGCGCAATCAGCCGCGCTTGGCAGGTGCGCTGAACCGCATAATAGCTGGCGGCGAACTGTGCGCTACCGGCAAAGCCGAAAATTACCAGATTGGTATGCAGTGGGCGCAGGCGGCCGAAACTGGTCCAGGGCAGATCAAAGTTCAGCGCAGGCCAAACCAGCTGTGAAGCGAGCAGTAGCCCGACTGCCATTCCTATCACGCCCCAAACCACCGTCATCATGGCGAACTGGCGCACCACCCGGTAGTTGTAAGGCTGCACAGCAACCGTATTTTGCATCGTAGAAACCTTTCTGACAGGGATAACGGCTATGGCCGCAAAAGTAGCCGTACTGTAGAAAAGGTGAGCCCGACAAAACAGACTCAGAGGTTACGCGTTAAAGCATATCAGATGGTGCTTACTGACTAATCAGCGGGGTCTTGTATGCGGCGAGATGTCGCGGTTGGGCGGCTAAGCGCCCTGTACTTGGTGCAGATCAGCTTTATCAAGCAGACACATACACAGTACAGTCAGAAGGACGCGATGATACGTCCCAATGTTGCCATTGCCTGCTCGCTGCGCGTGTCCCAAGGATGACCGTAGTTCAGGCGGGCGCAGTGGCCGTAATGGCGGTTGGCCGAGAATATCGGACCTGGCGCCAGGCTGATGCCCTGTGCCAACGCGTGCTGGAATAGCTGCAACGAATCGACCCGGGTCGGAAACTCGAACCACAGAAAGTAGCCGCCATTGGGGCGGGTTACTCGGGTGTCGGGCGGAAAGTGGCGGGCGGCCGAGGCGAGCATCGCGCGTTGCTGGCTTTCCAGCGCATGGCGCAACTTGCGCAGGTGGCGGTCATAGCCGCCATGTTGAAGGTAATCGGCGAGTGCCGCCTGGGCGGGCACCGAAGGCGAGATAGTAGTCATCAGCTTGAGTCGGCTGATCTGTTCGGCAAAGCGCCCAGCTGCCACCCAGCCAACCCGGTAGCCAGGCGCCAGGCACTTGGAGAAGGAACCGCAGTGCATCACCAGCCCTTCGGTATCAAAGCTCTTGACCGGTTTGGGCGGCTGGCTGCCGTAGTACAGCTCGGCATAGACGTCGTCTTCGATCATCGGCACCTGATGCTGCTTGAGCAAGGCGTAGAGCGCCTGCTTTTTCTCATCGCTCATGCTGGCACCCAGCGGGTTCTGTAAACTGCTCATGAACCAGCATGCTTTGATCGGGAAACGCTGCAGGCTGTCTGCCAGACTGTCCAGATCAATCCCTTCGCGCGGGTGGACCGGAATTTC